>JAEEGL013300687.1_pt1 | contig 18165 bp, 14 predicted proteins | sample 9134231 | NCBI WGS metagenome assembly JAEEGL01 (sample SAMN16246548, study PRJNA631951) | gut metagenome | biome: gut microbiome; feature: rumen; material: fiber-attached | host: Bos | place: Iran: Karaj | collected 2018-10 | reverse complement strand
CTTGCTGTATTCGAAACCGGTCTTATCAACATATCCTGTGTTGTAAATACTCTGATCCACAAAGGCAAAGAGTTTTTTGCCCCGGTGTTCTGCTTTCCATGCCTGAATGCGGGCATTTGAGCATTCCGCGTTGTCCAGAGACTGCACGGGGATACCCAGATTGTCCAGGGCGGAATGAAGCGCCGAGAAAACATTATTGTCCTCTATGGTGAGAAGAGCGGAATAATCCGTGGAATTCGGAACTGAAGCCACGGGAGTACTGTCATGGACGGGCAGAGGGATACTGAAGGAGAAGGTGCTTCCCACGCCGTATACGCTGTCCAGCGAAACTTCACCCTCCATCAAAGATACAAGCTGCTGCACTATTGCCAATCCCAGGCCTGTTCCTTCCACGTTTCTGTTCCTTCTGCTGTCAACCTGCGAGAAAGAATTGAAAAGTTTTTCCCGGTCCTCGTCTTTGATTCCTATACCCGAATCCTGTACGCTGACTGTAAATTTATATTTTTTGTCCGGAAGATCCTGACCGGAGAGAGATATCTTTATAAATCCGTTGTTTGTAAACTTAACGGCATTGTTTGCCAGGTTGATTATGATCTGCTGAATTCTGGCAACATCACCCACAAGCATGGAAGGAATACGGGGATCCACATCCACAAAAAGGAAGACCGCACCGTGTTTTTCCAGCAGTCTCGTGGTGATGATGGAGGTCACGTCGCGGATCAGTGAAGCAACACTGAAACGATCCTCGAATATAGACATTTTACCCGAGGAGATCTTTGAATAATCAAGTATGTCGTTGATAATGTGGAGAAGAGTTTTTCCCGAACTTTGGATATTTTCAAGATATTCCCGGGCTGCGGGTGAAATATCTTCCTGGGATGCCAATTCCGCCATACCTATAACCGCATTCATGGGGGTTCTGATCTCATGGCTCATATTGGCCAGGAAATCATTCTTCATGCGGGCAGCACGCTCCACCTCAAGAGCGGCCTTGTGGGTCTTGATGGCTATACTTGCCGAAGCCGTGATTATGGCAGCATAGTTGAAGATACCTTCGGTTGCTCTCTCAATGAAATCCTGATCCTTTACGGGGATCTTCTGGGCAGCTTCCCACAGAAAGTCGGGTTCGATGTTGTAACGCTCGGCGTACTGTCTTATCTCACGCTCTATGGGGGGACGGTCAAATACCATTCCGCCGGTCATATAGGCCACCACCGTGCCTTCTACCACCAGGGGAGCTGTGAATTCAACCAGGCCCATATGGCAATAGTAATGGGTTCCGCGTCTTAAAGAAAGGGATTCTCTTGCGGCATAGAGGCGGCATTTTGAACACAGGGAAAAGGCTTCCCTGCTCTGCTGAACAAGGATGTCGCAGAAAGTAGTGCCTCCGATCTTTTCCGTAAGGGGCTCACCTTCCGCGGTAACAATGCTGACGGGGAGCCCTGAGATCTTGTAAAAGGACTGCTGTATATATTTTATCTCGTCCGGATCCAGCCAGGACAGAAGATCGTTTATATCTTTTTCAGCCATTATGCCCTGCCTTTCTGAGCTTTCTATTCATCAGAACCGAAAAGAACATTAAAGTAGTCGTAGTCCAATACATTTCTGGAGAAAGAGAAGCGGTTTGAAACCATTGTCTTTACAGCTTTTATGTATTCGTCGGTGACTTCATCCTCGTATCCTTCAAGGGGAGTGCATTTTCCCGTTGAAGCATTGTAAATTGCTTTGTCCGTGATCCAACTGTAATTGGGCCATAGTATAAGAGGCATGTCATCGGACAGAACATCTCTTCCCACAAAAAGCCTGGAATCGTAATCGGTACCGAATAGATTGGATAAAGTCGGTATTATATCAAGGCTGTAGACGGGATCATCCACTATAATGGGATCGGAATCCTCAAGTATCCTGCTCCAGATTATCAGACGATTGTGATCCCTCTCGAAAATATTCGAATAATCGTATCCGTACAGATCTCCCAAGGCGTTTCTATAGGTGTCGGAAGGATCTTGCTCCAGGCCGAAGGGATAGTGGTCATCACCTATAACGATGACCGTGTCATCCAGGATTCCTTTTTCTTCCAGAGTATCCAGAAGATATTCCATGGCATATTCAAACTCCAGATTACATGCGATATATGCTTTGATGGGAGTGGGGACCTCCAGTTCGCTCACTGCCTCCTTATTTTTTCCGGACATAGCATTTCCGGTCCAATTGTAGTTTGTGTGACCGCTGACGGACATATAGTAGATGCTGAAGGGCTGCTCATCTATATACATGCCTGTGGTGGCTTGCAGCATCTCAAGATCGCTCTCGGGCCACTGGGATTTTATAAGGTCCTCCAGACCGTTTCCGCGGCCCATATATTTATCATAACCCAGATTTTCGTGGGTAAGATGCCTGTCATAATAATCATATGCATGGGCATGGAAGGCCATGCTGTAATAATTTTGTCTTCGCAGCTGATTTCCGATGGTGTAGTACATATTCTTGCCGATGGAATGGCGCATGCTGCCTATTCCGTAGACGGGAATGATGCCGGTCATGTTGGAAAACTCTCCGGTGGAAGTGCTGCCGCCCCAGACGGGCTGGTAATAATTCGTGAAGTTGATGCCCTTTGTGCTCATTCTGTATAGGACCGGGGTCATCTCTTCGCTTATAAGTTCCGCCGAAAAGGCTTCGGCTGTAATAAATATCAGGTTTTTCCCCTTAAACAGTCCGGTATACATGTTTTCGCTTGTGGGGGTGAGGGAAGCGATATATCGGTGAATGCCGGCAATCTTTGAGTTGGATTCGCTTTCTGCAAGGGCTTCAAAATCAAGACCGCAGTCGTGGGTACCGTATACAATGGGTTCCGGCTCGGGTTCCTGTTCTTCTTCCGCTGGATCTTCGCCCGATGTGTCGGATGTTAAATTACCGGTCACCTGTGATGAACCGGAGCTGTTGTCAGCGGTGGTTTCTTCTGTTACTGTGCTTTGAAGGATCTCGGGTTCCTGCGCATCAATATTTTCTGTCTCTGCTGCGGTTACGGGAAGAGTGGTATCGTAAGAAAAATCTGTTGCTCCCCCATGGCCGAAAAAGAGGTATTCCGCATCCAGTCTTATGGCAGCGCACATACCGAATTTTGATGCCGATGTGTCAAATTCGTAATTATCCTCGTAAGCCATCTTGTCGGCTTCGTTGTTTGAAACTATTATCAGACCCAGTGAAAACAATACTGAGGTGATGCCCACCGCAAGAAGTCTTCCCGTAGCTGTCGAGTTTTCCTTTTTGATCAGGTTAAAGCGGGAAAAGAGGATCAGTACGGGAATCGGAAGGATCAACAGAAGAGCGATATAAAACCTTTGTCCCACGAATACGAAGGTTTCGTCCGCAAAGTCCGTTACAAGACCTTTTCCGCCTGCAAGGATGGACTCTATGGACATATAGTTTTGGAAAAATGCTCTGGAAAAATACTGGATCGCATAAAAAAGTATGAGCAGTGAAATAAATACCAGTCGGAGTATAAGATTGACTTTCTTGTTTTTTGATATACCCGTGAGTAGGAAAACAACTAAAGGGACGGGTATGCTGAACAGGAAAAAGTATAAAATATTTCCGGGGTAAAGCTTTATACCCCCTGCCACAACCAACAGTATTTCCAAATATACCGTCACAATCCAGAAAAACAGGAAGGTGATCAGGTCTTTTAAACGCGATTTCATACCTACTCTCCGTTAACAAATATATACTGATTATAATATAGAAATCATAGGTAAGTAAATGAGAATACTTTTTTTGAAAAAATTTTTAAAAAAAGTGCTTGCATTTAATCAACTATTCGTGTATACTTCATTAAGTCGCGCGAAGATGTGACTGTTATAGGGCTATAGCCAAATGGTAAGGCAGCGGATTCTGATTCCGTCATTTTGGAGGTTCGAGTCCTCCTAGCCCTGCTTTAAAAGCCTGTGAGTTAAACTCACAGGTTTTTTCGATTAAAAAACTTTTGAGGCAGGGAACGATTATGTATTCATATGATTCAAGAGTCGGCTTCAGTATGGTGGATGCGGATCAAAAGATCACTATAAACGGGATCATCGATTATTTCCAGAATGCATCGACCTTCCATTCAGAAGACCTTGGTGTGGGTTACGATTATCTTTTGCCCAAAAACCTGGTATGGGTGATCAATACCTGGCAGGTAGATATTTTGAGATATCCAAAGTATCTTGAAAAGATCAGGGTGACCACCACACCCTATAAGTTCAGAGGTTTTGTGGGCTACAGAAATTTCACTCTCGAAAGTGAGGGCGAGATATTGGTAAAGGCAAATTCAATGTGGAGTCTCATTGACCTTAGGACGATGAAACCCGCAGTCGTGCCGGAGGAACTTCCCGGAGTATACGGTAGCGCCGAACCAATGGATATGGAGTATGTGACGGGCAGGATCAGACTTCCCGAAAGTGCGAAGGAAGTGGGAAGACTTAAGGTGGAGAAACATTTCCTGGATCCCAACAGGCATATGAACAACGGACAGTACATAAATATAGCCGCTTCGAATCTGCCGGAGGATTTTGAAATCAAAAGGCTTCGGGCGGAATACAGGAATCAGGCATTTCTCGGTGATGAACTCATTGTAGTGGCAGGCATGGATAACAGCGGAAAGTTTATGGTGTCCATAAACGACAGCGCCGGAAAGCCGTATTCGGTGACAGAGTTTACGTAAACAGGGCTGAGCCCGCATTAAGAAGAGGACGGAATAACATGTTAACATTAGGAAAGTATCAGAAATTAAAAGTAGTAAAGCAGGTGGAATTCGGAGTTTATCTTGCGGATAAGGATCCGGATGAGAGAGTTCTCCTTCCCGGAAAGCAGGTTCCGGAAAATACATCCGTAGGGGATGAAATAGAAGTATTCATCTACAAGGATTCGGAAGACAGACCCATAGCCACCACAAAGAAGCCCCGCCTCTCCATTGGAGAAGTGGCAAGACTTAAGGTGAGCCAAGTAACGAAGATAGGAGCTTTCCTTGACTGGGGACTGGACAAGGATCTTTTCCTTCCCTTTAAACAACAGACATTTAAGGTAAAGGAAGGGGACGAGGTGCTGGTATCCCTTTACTTGGACAAGAGCGCCAGACTGTGCGCTACCATGAATGTATACGAGAGCCTGAGAAGCGACAGTACATACCGAAAGGATGAAAAGGTTTCCGGAACCGTTTACCAGATAAGCGACAACTTCGGTGCTTTTGTTGCCGTGGATGATATATACTCTGCGCTGATACCCAGAAAGGCACTGTTTGGAGCGGCAGAAAAGATAGCAGTGGGTGAAAAGATCACGGCTCGCGTAGCAAGAGTGATGCCGGACGGCAGACTTGAGCTTGCGGTGAGGGACAAAGGTTATATTCAGAGAAATGAAGACTCCGAGATAATCCTTGACATGATAAAGAAAAACGGGGGAAAGATTCCCTTTAATGACAAGGCTTCACCGGAGCTTATACTGGAGAAGACCGGCATGAGTAAAGCACAGTTTAAACGTGCGGTGGGAAAACTTCTTAAAGAGGGATACATCAATATAGAACCCGATTCCATAGAACTCAGAAATGATTAGAATTATGTAAATTAATCTTGTAGTTTTATCCTGATCTGTGCTATAATATTTGTACTAAAAAAGAGACCCGTTCAGATAAAAGATTCACGGATGAACCGGGAGGTGGTATATATGGATCTTTCAATTACACAGCTTTCTCCGTCTATAAGCCAGACAAATCTAAATACGGATTACGGTGTTAAGATGCTTGCAAAGACCATGGACAACAACGAGCAGATCGGTCAGAACCTTGTAAACATGATCGACAGCGCTGCTATGGAAAGAAGCGTTAATCCCGCAGTTGGCGGTAATTTTGATATGTCCGTTTAACAGACGGAAAAATGAAATGAATCAGTTTCAAGATTTAAACAAGGGTTGAAGTCAGATACTTCAGCCCTTTGTTATTTTTTAACAGTAAATCCATCCACAAGCGAAAAGAATATAAAAGTTTTGACGAAAAATTCAAAAAAATGACCAAAAAACGGTTGATTTTTTGGTCATTTTTTAGTACAGTTTAAGTAGTGCTTTGAAGTATGGCATTCGTATGTTTATTTGGAGGAATTTATGATCTCAAATCAGATTTTACAGAATACTCTTGACGGCCTCACACAGATCTCCGGCGCTTCTTTAAGCGTTATGGATCCCGAGGGAAAAGTGGCTGCATCTACTGCGGATCTTTCTGCCTGCAGTCATCCCGCTGCCGAGTTTGCAAAATCACCCGCCGACTCCCAGGAAATTTCGGGATGTCAGTATTTCAAGATCTACGATGAACAGAATCTTGAGTATATTCTTGTTGTAGGCGGAAGCGGAGAGGAAAAGTATGTTGTGGGAAGGATGGTGGCATTCCAGATCCAGAGCCTTCTTGTGGCATACAAAGAGCGCTTCGACAAGGATAATTATATCAAAAATCTCCTCCTGGATAACCTTCTTCTTATCGATATCTACAGCAGATCAAAGAAACTTCACATCCAGACCGAAGTTCCCAGAGTGGTGTTCGTAATAGAGTGTGCAAAGGGCAAGGACAATAATCTCCTTGACCTTACCAAGACTGTTGTAAACAACGGAAAGGACTTTGTGACCGCGGTTGACGAAAAGAATGTCATCATCGTTAAGGAACTTTCATCCATGGATGCAGCAAAGGAGATAGATAAGACCGTCAAGAATCTCCAGAGCTTCTATCACAAAGAGGGTGTGAAGGGGCTTCGCGTCGCATACGGTACCGTTGTGCCCGAGATAAAGGAAGTGAGCCGTTCCTACAAGGAAGCCAGAATGGCAGCAGACGTAGGAAGGATCTTCTTTGAAGAGAGAGAGGTTGTGGCATACAACCAGCTGGGAATCGGAAGACTGATTTATCAGCTTCCCATCCCTCTATGCAAAATGTATATCGAGGAGATCTTCGGAACCAAATCTCCGGATGATTTTGACGAGGAGACCATTACCACAATCCAGAAGTTCTTCGAGAACAACCTGAACGTTTCGGAAACATCCAGACAGCTGTTTATTCACAGAAATACGCTTGTTTACCGTCTTGATAAGCTCCAGAAGAGCACGGGGCTCGACCTTCGCGCATTCGAGGATGCCATCACTTTCAAGATCGCGCTCATGGTTGTCAACTATATGAAGTGCATTGAAGAAAACGATTACAGATAATTTGGGGACATTATGACATCAAAAGATAAGAAACAGCTAAAGAGAGAAAAGTTTGTTGACGAGAACGGGATCATCTTTCTTGATCACGTAAGCATGAACTACCCTGAACAGGGTGCTCCCGCCATCGATGACATCTCTCTTAGGATAGATCGGGGAGAATTTGTTTTCATTACCGGAGACAGCGGTTCCGGTAAGTCAACAATGATCAAGCTTTTGCTCAGGGAGCTTGTGTGCACCAGCGGAAGCGTATATGTGAACGGATATAACACAAAGAAATTAAGACACGGACAGATTCCGAAGTTCCGCAGAAGCCTGGGAGTTGTATTCCAGGATTTCAGACTTTTAAGAGACAGAAATGTATACGAGAACGTTGCCTTTGCCCAGAGGATCATCGAAGTTCCCTCGGCACAGATGAGACGCAATGTTCCCAGCATCCTTTCCATGGTAGGCCTTGCAGGAAAATATAAGTCTGACGTAAGAAAACTTTCCGGAGGAGAGCAGCAGAGAGTTGCGCTCGCACGTGCCCTCATAAACAAGCCTTCCATCCTTTTGGCCGATGAGCCTACCGGAAACCTTGATCCCAACAACTCATGGGAGATCATGAGCATGATCGAGGAGATCAACGAGATGGGAACTACCGTGGTTGTGGTAACCCACAGCCCCGAGATCGTTAACGCCATGAAAAAGCGGGTTGTGACCATGAGAAAGGGTATTATAGTCAGCGACGAACAAGAAGGACTCTATATAAATGAAGATTAGTACATTTTTCTATACATTATGGCAGGGTGTCAGAAACCTTTTCAGAAACGGCTGGTACTCACTTGCCTCCATATCGACTATTGCAGCTTGCCTGTTCCTGTTCGGACTTTTCTTCTCGGTGGTATTCAATATCAGAAATATTCTTATGACCGCGGAGGAAGCAGTCTCCATAACCGTATTCTTCAACGAGGATGTGAGTGACGAGAGAGTTCTGGCGTTTGAGTCCGAGATCTGGAAGCGCGGCGGAGTTGCAGATGTTGTGTTCCATGATGACGATGAGATCTGGGCAGACTTCGGATCCAAATATTACGGACCCGATTATGCGGAAGGATTCCCCGAGAATCCTCTTGAAGGCGATCACAACTACGAGATATTCCTAAAGGACGTATCCATGCAGGATTCGCTGGTACACTGGCTGGAGAGCCAGAGCGAAGTCAGAAAGGTAAATTATTCCGAAGTTACCGCTGATACCCTTATGGGAGTGAACAGCCTGATAGCATATGTTTCCATAGCCATCATAATAATATTGCTGGCTGTCAGCATATTCCTGATAAGCAATACAGTACGTGTGGGAATCTCCGTAAGAGCCGAGGAGATAAGTATAATGAAATACGTGGGAGCTACGGACTTCTTCGTCCGAGCGCCCTTTGTGCTTGAGGGCATCCTCATCGGACTCATCGGTTCCGTGATACCTCTTTTGCTTATTCATGAGCTCTACGATTATGTAATAAAATATATGACGGACAGGTTTGAAATACTCAGCAGCATCCTGAATTTCCTTCCCATCGACGAGATTTTCCGCTATCTGATGCCGGTTTCTCTTATCGTGGGTGTAGGTATAGGATTCTTCGGAAGTCTGGCAACGGTTCGTAAGCATTTGAGAGTGTAATATGAAGAAAATATCAGATTCAGATAAAAGTGGAAATAGGAGAGCCAGGGCGGTCTGTCTTTTTATGACGACCGCAATGGCTCTTTTATGCGCTGTTCCCATTGCTGCAGTGCATGGTGCCAACGCATATTCCAACATCACTTCCGACTCCATAAAGCAAAAACAGGCGGAGATCGAGCAGGCAAAAAAAGAGAAGGCAGAGATCCAGAGCAAAAAATCAGATATCGAAGGAATAAAGAGCAATCTGGAGCAGCAGAAGGATGATATCGCTGCATATATCACCGAGATAGACACAACTCTTGAAGAGATAAATTATAATATCATGGATCTGGAAGACCAGATCAATATCAAGGAAGCCGATATTGCCAGGACAGAGGAAGAATACAATATCGCCAAGGAAAACGAGGATACGCACTACGAAGCCATGAAGGTGCGTATGCGCATGATGTATGAAAAGGACGAGTCCAGCATCATCACCAGTCTTCTCACTTCAACAAGCTTAAGAGAATTGCTCAACAACATGGATTACATCGAGGAGATAATCGCCTACGACAAGAATTCATGGGAGCAGCTTAAGACAACAAGGGCGTATGTGAATCTTTGCTGGCAGGAACTGGAACTTGCCAAGGAATCACTGGATGAAACAAAGACCAGCTTAGAGGACGAGGAAGCCGCTTATGAGGAACTGAGAGAGGCAAAGAATGCGCAGCTTGAAGAATACATGAAGAGCATTGCAGCTTCCCAGGCAGAAATTGATTCCCTTGAAAATCAGATAGATGATTTTGATGATGAGATCGCCGCTTTGAACAAGGCGATAGAGATAGAGCAGAAACAGCTCTGGTTGGCTCAGCAGAGCAAGGCTCACACTTATGACGGCGGATCCTTTATACTGCCCATAGCGTCATACAAATATGTTTCCAGTAAGTACGGATGGAGAATACATCCCATATACGGAACCCAGAAATTCCACAGCGGAGTCGATCTGGCAGCTGCCTACGGAACCCCCATTTATGCGGCTTATTCCGGTGTCGTTGCCGGAGCGGGATACAATTCATCCATGGGCAATTACGTTATGATAAATCACGGTGACGGACTCTACACCGTATATATGCATGCGTCTTCACTGAATGTAAAAGAAGGAGATACGGTCACTACGGGACAGACCATCGCTCTGGTGGGAAGCACCGGTAATTCCACCGGAAACCATCTGCATTTCAGCGTGAGATTAAACGGAGAATATGTGGATCCCAATGGATATTATCCGTTCTATTAATGAATAAAGAGGCTTTTTAAGATGGACAGTTTGAACAATGAAATACAGCAGCCTGCTCCCGGGAATAAGGGCGATAAAAAGTTATTTATCGCCGGTATTCTGGTTGGAGCCATGGTGATGTCCTTTGTTACCATAGTGGCAGTGCTCATTGCAACCCGCAGGAATGCTACGGGCAATTCCGGAAGCAGCGCTTTGCTCAATACTTCATCCAATACACCGCCTAATACGGTTTCGGAGAGTGACTCCGTTATCGATGACGTGACGATACAAAAGATCAAGCAGATACAGGGTTATATCGATAAATATTCGATTTACGATAAGGATAAAGAAAAGCTGCAGAATTCAATGCTTGACGGGCTTTTGGAAGGAACCGGGGACAAGTACAGCGAGTATTATTCCCAGGAAGAGATAGAGGCACAGCTTACCAGTTACAGCGGAAAATTCTACGGAATCGGCGTGGTGATGTCGAAGGAAAATGAGGCCTACGCTGTTGTAAATGAAGTACTGGCAGATTCTCCGGCGGAGAAAGCGGGCTTCCATGTGGAAGATTATCTTTTAAGTGCCGATGGTGAAAGCTTTGAAGGCCTCTCGTTGGATGAGATAGCAAATATCATCAGGGGAGAAAAGGGAACCCAAGTAACCATAAACGTTTACAGACCTTCCGAAGATAAGTATCTGGATCTTACTGCCGTCCGCGATGAGATCGCTGAAGTGATAGTGGACAGCAATGTTTATGATGACGGTATCGGATACATCCATATTTCAAGATGGTACGATACCACCGGAGAGCAGTTTAAGGAAGCTTACGAGAAACTGTTGGAAGGCGGAATGGATAAGGGCCTTATAATTGACCTTCGTTCCAACGGCGGAGGACTTGTAAGCGCCGCCATCGATGTATTGGAGGTATGCCTTCCTGCGACGGACGTTCTCTACATAGAAGATGCTAATGGGGACAGAGAACGCTATGACACATACAAGTCCGATCAGATAGATCTTCCAATAGTGATCCTGACAAACAGCCAGACCGCCAGTGCCTCGGAGATATTTACCGGTGCCATGAGAGACAAAGGCAAAGCGGTCACATTGGGTACAAAGACATACGGAAAGGGAGTTGTTCAGAGTTTCTTTTCGCTGTCGGATGACACGGCGATAAAACTCACCACGGATCAGTATTTTACTCCCAACGGAACGGCACTTGACGGAGTAGGCATCGAGCCCGATATAGAGGTTGCATTTGATGCGGAATTGTATTATGGGGAAGAGGGCATAGACAATCAGTTTGAGGAAGCGGTTAAATATTTGGGCGGAGACAGCCTTATAGATTGATCTGATATTTTTTATTTGAAAGAGAGGGTTTCAAAATGAAAAAATACTGTGCGGAATTTATCGGAACAGCTGTATTGGTGGTTCTCGGATGCGGAACGGCGATGCTGGTGGGGTGTGACGCAAAATCGGGCTGCGGTTATTTACTCACGGCGCTGGCATTCGGACTTACTATTGTGGCCATGGCATACAGCATTGGCAATGTTTCGGGATGCCATATCAATCCGGCGGTTTCACTTGGGGTTCTGATAAACGGCGGAATGACCGTAAAGGATTTCTGCGGATATATAGTGGCACAGTGCCTCGGCGCTTTTGCCGGATCGGGCTTGCTGGCACTTATATTTAAACTTGGGGGAATAGAGGACAAAACAGGCGGATTCGGAACCAACGGTCTTAACGGAGTGGGAGGTAACGCCGCAGCGGGACTTCTTGTAGAGATCGTTCTTACATTTATATTTGTCATCGCAATCATGGGAGTTACATCTTCCAAAGCCGGACACGGATCATTTGGAGGACTTGTTATAGGCCTCACACTGACGGTGGTACATATTCTGGGAATCGGACTTACCGGCACAAGTGTTAACCCCGCCAGAAGTATCGGTCCTGCCATCATAGCAGCCATCAATAAGAACAGTGCCCCCATTTCTCAGATATGGGTATTTATAGTCGGCCCTCTTGTAGGTGCAGCACTTGCAGCATTTACATACAAGGGACTCGAGAGTGCAAAGAAAAGTTAGATCATAGAAACGTAAAGTTTTTTGGAAAGGAGCTCTTATGAAGGGATATAAAATGACAATAAATGAAGTAAAGCGCCCTCCAATGGCTCCTGTTCGGGAAGAAAAGGAAAAGAAGGAGGAACGGCGAATCAAGCCCTCCACTTTCGAGGAAGAGGAAGTAAAGCCCAATCTATGTAGGATCTGCGGAGCCATACTTAAGTATGACGGGTTGGGCGAATATGTATGTCCCGATTGTAACCACAAGGAATACGATTCCTACGGATTGGTAAGAAACTACCTTGAAACTCATCCCGGAGCAAATATCATCCAGGTGGAAAAGGGAACGGGAATACCCAGGTCCAAGATCAGCAAGATGATCGCGGAGGACAGGTTCAAGATTTCAAACCAAAAAGTTTCTTTGGATGAGTGATCATAAAACTAAACAGCGTATAAAAATGGTATACTGTTTAAGGTGTACCATTTTTTGTATGATAATAAGATTTTCCAAAGGGGGAAATAAAGTTGCTTAATAAACTACGGGAACAGATAAACAAATATTTTGTGGGAAAAGAAGATGTGGTGACAAACGTGCTTATATGTCTTCTAGCCGGTGGTCATCTTTTGATTGAGGACGTGCCGGGAGTGGGAAAGACAAAACTGGCAAAGACTCTTTCAGAGAGCATAGATGCCGGCTTTGGCAGGATCCAATTCACACCGGACACTCTTCCCGGGGATGTTTTGGGTGTATCTATGTTTAACATGGCTACTCGAGAATTCGAATTTCACGAGGGCCCTATAATGAACCAGATCGTTCTTGCGGATGAGATAAACAGAACATCCCCCAAAACCCAGGCCGCCATGCTGGAAGCTATGGCTGAGGGGAAGATCAGCGTGGACGGAAAAGATATGGAGCTTCCCAAGCCCTTTATGGTCATTGCAACACAGAACCCCACGGAGTTCATAGGAACATTTCCGCTGCCGGAAGCACAGACCGACAGATTTCTCATGAGGATAACCATCGGTTATCCCGGTAAAGAAGCTGAAATACTCATGGCAAAAAAACATATAAGCGGTGAACTGGAAGAAAAGATAGAACCCGTATGCACCATGGAAGATATAGCGAAGATGCAGAAAGAAGCAGGGGCTGTCTATACAAGCGATGCGGTGCTTGAGTATATCAGAAATATCATGGAGCAGACAAGAAACGACGGACGATTTGTGGTGGGTGCAAGCCCCAGAGCTTTCTTGGCACTAGCCGATGCTTCCAAAGCGAAAGCATATATCGAAGGCCGTGATTTTGTAAAACCCGATGATGTTAAGGCAGTGGCGATAAGTGTGCTGGCCCACAGATTAAAACTCACAGGTGAAGCAAGAATTAAGGCTGAAAGCCTTGAAAAAACTCTTTGGTCACTTGTTCTGGCAGCCAAGATTCCCATGGAGGCATAGGAGCTTATGCTCAGGAACAGGATAATTTTTGGCGTTTTATGGGTGCTATCCGTAGTTGGGATAAGCTTTTACGGCGGTCCCGTCAGCTATGGCATTTTTCTGATGCTCACATTTATCCCCATTACGTCTGTCATTTATCTGATCTATGTCTTTTTTAATTACAGGATCTATCAGGAGATAGGTTCAAAAAATCCGTCTGCGGGTTTGAGCATTCCCTATTTCATAACTCTCCAGAATGAAAAGAAACTTCTTTTTTCAAGCATTAAAGTAAGCTTTTTCGGTTTTTTTTCGGAGATAGACGGACTGGAAGAAAACAATGAATACGAGTTGGCTCCCGGGGACGGAATACGTTTAGAGACCAGGATATGCTGCAAGTACAGGGGAGAGTATTTGGTGGGGGTAAAGAAAATAACCATCGCGGATCCCTTCAGGCTTATCAGCATTACCTTTAAAAATCCCGAGCCTCTTCTTGTGAATGTCAGACCGGAAAAGGCGACTGATGAAGGAATGGAAAAGGAAGTCTCAAGCGAGGAATTCCTGGAGTCCCGCATTGATCCCGATAGGCCCGATGTACTCACCAGAGAATACGTTCCCGGGGATGATCGGAGAACGATAAACTGGAAAGCCAGCGCTCGGATGGATAAGTTATTTGTCCGCACTTTGACGGGAGAAGAAAAGCGGGGGATACTTCTGATCCCGGATACCAAAAGATACTCGGATGATAAATATAAATACATACCAGATGAACACAGGATCATAAAGAGGATCCTTGATATGAGCATCTATTATGTGAGACAGGATATTCCGGTCTCTTTGTTCGCTGTAACCGGTGGTGATAGAGTGCTTTATACCACCGTAAGTTCCGAGATCGGTTTTCAGGAATTTGTGGACCGGGTGTCGTCCATAGTATTTGACGAGAGTGAAGAAGGCAAGGGGCTGCTCCGAATGCTTATGGAGAACAGGGAACTCCTTCGTGACAATACCTGTTTTGTTATCACATCTGAAAAGAATGATACCTCCGAACTTATATCGGATTATTTTGAAAAGTCCGGGAAGAACGTAAAAGTTATGACGATAGGAGAGAAGAATGAAGGATAAAGATAAGGGCAGAAAAGGGATCTTTATCCTGTTATATCGTTTGATGTATATGCTGCCTCTGGGGCTTGCCGCGGCGGGTCAGGTTCACCGCATTGTTTCCGCATGGATGGAAAGGGAAGCGGCAGAAGAAAGCGCTCACTCCGGAGTTTATCAAGGGGCAGTTTATGCGGTTTTGATCTTGCTTTCTTTTTTGGTTTCTTATGCTATCGCAAACATAATAGTTCTGGCTAAACAGACAAAGATAGCGGGCTGCGCGCTGGCTGTAAGCGGCTGCATTTTGATGATGGTACTTAAGGCAGATCCGGGAAGACTCACGGTGGCCGGACTTTTGACATTTGCAGTCATGACCGCAGCGGATGTGTTAAGAGAAATTCTGGCTCTAAAGGATGAATACCGAGTGGTATTCCTATTCCCCTATTTTGTGGTGCTCTTTCTTTTCATAAATTTTATACCCATATCGGACAAGCCCATAGACTGGACCGGAGTGGTGCGGGTTTATGAGAGGATCGTGGACAAGGGAAGGGATCTGCTTCACCGCCTTGACTGGGGGATCCCGGACTACGAAAGTACAAAGATAGGCTTTGACGGAAGAGCTTCTTTGTTCGGAAAAATAGACGGAAATGAAAAAGAGGTTTTAATAGTATCCGGCCTTCTTCCAAACAAGGGTGCCACTTATCTGACAGGAAGAGTATATTCTGATTTTGACGGAAAAGAATGGCAGACTCCGGAGAACACGGAAAACTTAAGCAGAATGCTGGATACCATAGAGACTGTCAGCGCCATTTACGAGACATATCCATACAACACAAACGATGTATGCAGATATATTACAAATGATATATTGCTTCGGGATATCAGGACCGAATATGTTTTCACCGTGCCAAAGGTTATTCTTGGAGAAAGATACCTGAAAAATCTTACCCCGGATGGCGATAATATCCTATTCCCGGAAAAGAAAAGATTCGGATTTTCTTATAAAGTGTCAGGATTCATGCTGAACAGGGGCGGTGAGGAACTTGCAAAGTATAAGCGTGACATTACTCCGGAAACATGGCATATGGTATCTGACAGATATCTGCAGGAGGATGGCAGTAAGTATACATACGAGGATCTTTTGGAATACAGGGAAAAGATAAAGTCCGTATATGGAAATGGGCCGCAGATATCGGATGATTTAAAGGCATATATCGGATCCATAGCAGGTACGGATGAGGAATTAACCGACTACGAGAAACTTAAAAGAATAGAGAGCTGGCTTTCTTCCCACGAGTATGTGACGGATGTGTACATCCCGAGAAATAGGGTGAATTCACAGGAGGAATTCCTGGAATACTTTTTATGCGAAAAGACGGAAGGCTATTGCAGTTATTACGCCACTGCATTTGTGCTGATGAGCAGATCCTTAGGTATTCCGTCAAGGTATGTACAGGGTTACAGGATTCCCGAGGGGGATGCAAAGGAAGCCACTGTAAATGAGAATATGGCCCACGCCTGGCCCGAAAGCTATATTGAGGGATTGGGATGGATGATGTTTGAACCCACACCGGGATTTAAAGATCTTCCGGAATGGGGAGAGGAACTTAAATCTCCGGAATACTATGAAGAGCTAAAACTCCACCCCACAGATCTGGATATCCTGTTCGGTGAGGAGATGAATGAACGGGAAGAAAAGCCTGTTCCGGAAATAGACGCTGAAGAACTTTTAAAGGAGCAGGAGAGAATAAAAGCTGAGCAGCAGCGTAAGCGCCGCATTGTCATAACCACTGTAAGCATCGTGGTGGGAAGTTTGCTGTTCCTGATTCTTGTGATCGTTTCCGTAAGACTTATAATACGGGATCTTAGGTTTAAAGCCATGAGCGGAAAATTACTGGTGACGGAGCTCTGTTCCAGGTGCTTCACAGTGCTTGAGTGCCTTGAAGAAACGCCGGAAGAAGGGGAGACTCTTTCTGAATTTGCGGATAGGATAATAGAGGGCTACGGGGAAAAAGAAGCGGGATTCATATTCCTTTACGAGAGAGTTTTGTACGCACATTATATTCCGGGACCGGATGAATACCGTGACAGAATAAATGAATTATATGATAATTACAAATTGCTGAAACGAAGGCTCCGGGGAAGAGGAAAGGCAAGGGCACGGTTAAGGTTCCTATGGCGTTCCATTCTCGGCACCGGAAAAGGATAAAAATATGGAATTTAAATTACACTCAGATTACAAGCCTACAGGCGACCAGCCCAGGGCAATACAGGAATTGGTGGAAGGTTTCAAAGAGGGCAACCAGTTTGAGACTCTGCTTGGAGTGACGGGATCCGGTAAGACCTTCACCATGGCCAATGTCATACAAGCGCTTCAAAAACCAACACTTATCATCAGCCATAACAAGACCTTAGCCGGACAGTTATATGGTGAGATGAAAGAATTCTTTCCGGAAAATGCGGTGGAGTATTTTGTGTCCTACTACGATTATTATCAGCCCGAGGCATATGTGCCCCAGTCGGATACTTACATCGCAAAGGATTCGTCCATAAACGACGAGATAGACAGGCTTAGGCTCTCCGCCACCGCCTCTCTCACGGAACGCAAGGATGTTATAGTGGTAGCTTCCGGTTCCTGTATATACGGACTGGGCTCCCCCAAGGAGTTTAAGGCCATGTGTCTTTCTTTGAGAAGGGGACAGCAGATAGATCGGGACGACGTTATAAAGGGACTTGTGAGCATTCAGTACACCAGAAACGATCTTGATCTGGCCCGCAGTACCTTCAGGGTCCACGGAGATGTTCTGGAGGTGGCACCTTCCACTTCATTCCACGGTCCGGATTTTATCGTGCGGATCGAATTTTTCGGAGACGAGATAGACAGGATAACGGAGATAGATTCCATAACGGGTAAAGTCCTGCGCACTCCGGAGCACGTTATGTTCTTCCCCGCATCCCACTATGTAGTGGAGGAGGAGACTCTTAAGAGAGCCTGTGACGGCATAGAAAAAGAGTTGGAGGAACGGGTTAAATACTTCAAATCCGAGGACAGACTTCTGGAGGCCCAGCGCATTTCAGAGAGAACAAACTTTGACATAGAGATGATAAGGGAGACGGGATTCTGCTCCGGCATTGAGAACTATTCAAGGCACCTTTCGGGAGCTGCCCCGGGGGAACCGCCAAAGTGCCTTCTTGATTATTTCGACGATGATTTTTTGATAATCATAGATGAGTCACACATGACAATACCGCAGATAAGAGCCATGTACGCCGGGGACAGATCAAGAAAGACTACCCTTGTGGATTACGGATTCCGCCTTCCCAGTGCTTTGGATAACAGGCCTCTAAACTTTGAGGAATTTGAAGGACATATAAACCAGATGCTTTTTGTGAGTGCCACACCTGCAGACTATGAGTCGGAGCACGAACTTCTGCGCACGGAGCAGGTCATCAGGCCCACGGGACTGCTGGAT
>JAEEGL012967088.1_pt1 | contig 18165 bp, 25 predicted proteins | sample 9134231 | NCBI WGS metagenome assembly JAEEGL01 (sample SAMN16246548, study PRJNA631951) | gut metagenome | biome: gut microbiome; feature: rumen; material: fiber-attached | host: Bos | place: Iran: Karaj | collected 2018-10 | reverse complement strand
TGCCCGAGGGCACTGAGATCTGCATGCCGGTTGATAACGTTGAGATGACCATTGAGCTGATCCACCCGATCGCTATGGAGCAGGGTCTTACCTTCGCTATCCGTGAAGGCGGCCACACTGTAGGATCCGGACGTGTTGCTACGATCATTGAGTAATCACTGCCAATAAGTGAACTTTTAAGAGCCTCCGCATGGGGGCTCTTTTTATGTGCGGAAACCGGGCGCGGGAATCAGAAACAGCATGGGGCCCGCCGCCTTGCCGCAGCTCTTAGCGAACGCGAGCAGCCAATCTCGCCCGAGGTACTGTCAGAGCGATGCTCGCGCCCCGTTCTGATAGGCGCGAGCAAGCGAGTTGCCGAGGGCGAGTCGGTTTCAGGATGCGAAGCGTGAGCTTAGTGCGGAGGCATCCGGCAAGGGCACTGTTGTTTCTGATCCTGCGCCCGGAGCTTCGGCACTTGAACTATCTCCATGGATATTGTATAATATATTAACTCTATTTGAGGGAGTTGTATCGCATACAGCGAGGTGTATCCTATGAGTACGAGTATCAACAGTATCGGACAGCCGGGGAGCAGCTATCTTTACGGAGCGCTTTCCAGCGGAAGCAGGATCAACCGTGCGGCAGACGGGCCGGCCGAGCTGGCGATCGGAAATGAGTTCGACCGGCAGAACAGCGGCTATGAGGTGGGGACACGGAGTCTTAAGGATGCAAAGAACGCAGCCAATATCGCCGACGGCGGGCTTGGCAATATCGCGGATTCCCTTCAGCGTATGCGTGAACTGGCGGTGCAGGCAGGCAACGGCCTGATGAGTGCGGATGATAAAAAGTATATTCAGGCCGAGATCGAGCAGCTGAAAAAGGGCATCGGCGATATGACGGATAAAACCGAGTTTAACGGCATACCTCTTCTGGAGAATGAGGATGGGAAGGTGCTGCTGATCAGCACCGATGCCAACGGAACGCAGATGGGGCTGACCCGGCCGGATACTTCCCTGGCGGCACTTGGGATCGAGGATTTCGATGTGACCGGTGATTTTGACTTAAGCCGCATCGATAAAGCCCTGGAAGCTGTCAGCGGCGGACGCGCGACGCTTGGGGCACAGAGCAATGCCTTTGATGTGGCGATCGACTTAAACGGCGTGACGAATTATAATACTTATGCCGCGAAAAGCAGCATGATGGATACCGAATACGGTGATTACGTGAGCAGGCTGAAACAGCAGAATGTGCTGGAGCAGGTGAATGCACAGATGCAGAAGAAGCGTCAGGAAGATGCAGCCCGCAGGACCATGGGGATCATCGGAAACTGATCATTGACGAAATACGGAAAAGCTGCCGTCCCCGGGACGGCAGCTTTGTATCGGAAGAGCGTTCCGCGGGCGGGACGACATTTTTTTTCTGTAAAAGAGATTGTTTCGCATTTCCCGTACAGCGAAACTCCGGGAGGATGCGCTTTCAATGCGGGCATGTCGCAGGAGACATGCATATTTATATCGAAAGGGAAGGAAGATAAGGATCTATGCTTCAGCGACTGCGTTTGCGTTTTGTTATGGCATCGATGGCGGCTTTGCTCGTGGTGCTGGCACTGGTGATGCTGCCGGTCTATTATCTCGTGAGCAATGCCTTTTCGGCGCAGATCGAGGTGATCCTCGACCTCCTGCTGGATAACGGCGGAGATATGCCCGGCTGGGAGAACGTCATGCCGGAGATGCCCTTCCGCATCTCGATGGAACAGCGATACGAGACCCGCTTCTTTTCCGTTTTCATTGATAATAACGATCAGGTGCAGATGGTCAATACCCGCTCGGTATTTTCCGTAAATGATGAAGGAGCGGAACAGATCGCAAGGAAGGTGCTGGGGAAAAAGAGAAAAGAGGGGCGTTATGAGGATGACGACGCGATCTATCTCTTCAAGTCCAAGAGAGGAGAGAACGGCCAGCTCATCGTCTTCGTGGACTGCACGTCCCGTTTCTGGATCATACGACAGGCCATGACCTATATGCTCAGCGTGGGACTCATCATCCTGCTGCTCTTCTTCCTGCTCATGGGCAAGCTGTCCAAAAGGATCGTCAAGCCTTTCGTGGATAATACGGAAAGGCAGAAGCGTTTCATCACCAATGCCTCGCATGAGCTGAAAACGCCGCTGGCCGTGATCTCGGCAAATACGGAGATGCAGGAGATCGAGAGCGGGAAGAGCAAGTGGACCGAAGCGACCATGCGCCAGGTGGAGCGTCTGAACCGCCTTGTATCCGAACTGGTGACGCTTTCGCGGCTGGATGAAAAGGATGAAGTGGTGCTCAGCGAAGTGGATCTGACAGGGCTGGTAAAGGAAGCCGCTGAGAATTTTGAGCAGGTGATGCGCCAGCAGGGCAAAGAGTTTGCTACGGAGATCGATGAAGAGGTAAAAGTTAAGGCGGAAGCACGCAGTGTCAGCGAACTCTGCTCCATCTTTCTGGACAATGCAGCAAAATACTGCGATGAAGGAGGCCTGGTGACCGTGATGCTCAGCGCACGGGGGAAGGGAGCACGCCTGGTTTTCAGCAACAGCTATGCTGCAGGAGAGAACGTGGACTATCACCGTTTCTTTGACCGTTTCTACAGGGAAGACGAATCGCACAACAGTAAAAAATCCGGTTTCGGCATCGGACTTTCCATTGCGCAGGAGATCGCAAAACATCTGGGGGCACGGCTGCAGGTCATGTATAAAGCCGGCGTGATCAGTTTTGTGGTGAATTTCAGATAGAATAAGAGATCTTAATTCCGTATCAGTTCCCGCAGGGTCTGCAGGGAAACGTCACAGGCCGCAAGTTCATCGGCACAGCGCTTCAGCTCTTCGCTGATGAGCTCCGGATGACGGATGTCTTTCTTGTATTTCAGTTCGTGTTCCAGGGCGGCCCAGGTGTCCATGGCGATGGTGCGAAGCTGCACCTCCGCAAAATAGGTGCCGGGGCTGTTGCCGTCAATATCGGGGGTTTCGTCCTCCAGCTCCAGGATCAGATGATAACTGCGGTAGCCGTTGGGTTTGGCTGCCGAGATATAATCCTTCTCCCGGTATACACGTATGCCCGGGAGTTTTTTGATCTCTTCTATATTTTTATGGATGTCATCGATAAAGAGACAGACGATGCGTATGCCGATGGCGTCGTGTACCAGCTTTAAGGCACTGCGGGGTTCTATGGGATAGCCTTCCCTGCGGCATTTATCCAGCATGCTTTCCGGCGTTTTGATGCGCCAGGAGAGGTGTTCGTAGAGTTTTTCGCCCGTGGCCTCCAGGTGCGTGTTGCAGTAAGTGTGTATCTTTTCCTGCAGAGAGTCTGCCACCGCCTGCAGGGTCTTTTCGTAATCGCCGTAGATATCCATAGCCTTACCCCCTGATCAGGCGGAAGCTGCCGCCGGACTGCCCTTCGATCCTGAGGGGAGCACCCACGGCCTTCAGTTTGTTGCGCAGGAATGAAACATACATCCAGACGGCTTCCCCGTCGGCATCGCCGTTCTCCTGCCAGAAACGGTCCAACAGATCTTCCGAAGAAAACTCGCGTTCGGGATTGTTCATGAACCATTCCATCAGACGCAGTTCTCTGGAAGCGAGGCTGATCGTGTTTTTGCAGCTGAGTTCCGCTTTTTCCAGATCCAGGGAAACCTCATCAAGCATGATGATACGGGGACTGTAGTCGTTCCGGCGTCTGGTCATGGCGCGTACGCGGGCCAGCAGCTCGCCCATGGCAAAAGGTTTTGTGAGATAATCGTCGCCGCCGGCATCGAGTCCTGCGATGCGGTCATTCACCTCTGTTTTTGCGGTAAGGAAAAGAACGGGCGTAAGGATACCCAGAGCCCGGATCTGCTGCACGGCAGTCAGACCGTCCATTACGGGCATCATCACATCCAGAAGGATCAGCTCATAGATATTACTGCGCGCAAGATCCACCGCAACGGCGCCGTTTTCGGCCGTATCCACAGTGTAGCCCGCATGTTCGAGCATGGCCTTGATGACTTCTGCGAGGTCCTCTTCGTCCTCGGCGATCAGGATCTTCATATTCTTATTATATCATGGATCGGACGGAAAGACAAATCACTTTGAAAGCCGGATCCGGAGATGCCGGAAATGTGTGTTTCTGCAGGGGGAGGATCAATTTACGAGCCCCGAGAGGCTGCGCTGTGCCATGGCCGCGATCAGATTGCGGCCGGAGGTGGAGCTCAGATATTCCTGCGCGGTGGCGCGGTCGGTCAGCATGCGGTTTAAGGCCGCATCGGGATCGTTATTCAAAAGGCTTTCCATATCGGTATCGTCGTCATCGTCCTTAAGGATCAGATCCAGCAGGCTGTCGGAGATATCTCCGTCCTCATCCGTCAGGGCTTTGACAAGATCGGAGGAGATCTCGGAAGAGTTCAGCTCCTTCCTCAGGATGGCGCGCAGCTGCTTCTCGGAAAGCGACGGGCTTTCTTCCGCTGCGGAACTGTCGTCGGAAGGAGAAGTGTGCAGGGCGGACGGGGCGTGTTTCTGCGCAAGCTCCGCCAGCACCGCGGAGAAACGCGGGCCTTCACTGCGGTCTTTGCCCAGGCTCTCGGGGCGGTCCGTACGGCGCGTACTCTGAAGCCGCCGGAGCCTCTCGGCATCTACGCCTGCCTGTCGGTACAGATTGTTGGATAATTCGGATACCTTCATATATCTGTTATCGGCATTTTATGCGTTATTCTTTAATCCACCAGCCGCTGGCGCCGCAGGGCAGGATGCGTTCGCTGTCTGCCACGGGCAGGCCCAGTTCATCGGCTTCCACAATGCCGCCGCGCTTCTCGCGCAGGGCTTTTTCCAGCATATAACGCAGCACGCCGGGCTGCAGGCCGGTGGTATAGGAGTTGATCAGGAAAAAGAGCGGGGCGTCGGAAAGAAGGGCGGCGCATTTTTCCACCAGGGGCCAGATGCAATCCTCAAGTTTCCAGACTTCGCCGCCGGGCCCGCGCCCGTAGGAAGGGGGATCCATCAGAATGGCGTCGTAGCTTTTTCCGCGCCGGCCTTCACGCTCGACGAATTTGACGCAGTCGTCCACGATCCAGCGCATCCTTTCGGTGGGGATGCCGCTGGCGGCGGCATTTTCCTTGGCCCACTGCACCATGCCCTTGGCGGCATCCACATGGGTCACGTGGGCGCCGCTTGCAGCCAGTGCGCAGCTGGCACCGCCGGTGTAGGCAAAAAGGTTCAGCACCCGGATCTCGCGTCCCGCATTTTTTACGAGCCTGGCCATACGGTCCCAGTTTGCCGCCTGTTCCGGGAAGAGTCCCGTATGCTTGAAGGCAAAGGGTTTCAGATGAAAATGCAGAGTCTCTTCTTCCGTCAGAGGATAGGAGATGCGCCACTCCTCGGGCAGGTCAAAGAATTCCCATTCGCCGCCGCCGCTTTTGCTGCGGTGGTAGTGGGCATTCAGGCGCTTTGCCGCGGGATGCCCGCTCATGGGCCAGATCGCCTGCGGGTCCGGGCGCAGCAGCACATATTTTCCCCATTGTTCCAGTTTTTCACCGCCGCCGCAGTCCAGCAGGCGGTAATCGTTCCATCGGTCCGCAATCCACATGGGATTCTGTTTCTCCTGATCTGATCGGTCTGTCTGATACATCAGAATCATAGCACAAACTTGAAAAAGAAGAAAGTACATGATAGAATGAAAACTGTTTATTGCCTGCATAATTTGCCTGAAATAAAAAAATCTGGTTATAAGGGGGACAAAGCAATGAACGGTTGGCTGATCGTGGCATTCGCGCTTTACCTGCTGATGATGGTGGGTATCGGTGCAGCCTATTCAAGAAAAAATGAGAACACCGAGGATTATTTCCTGGGCGGGCGCTCGCTCGGAGGTTTTGTAGCGGCACTTTCCGCGCAGGCCTCGGATATGAGCGGCTGGCTCCTGATGGGACTGCCGGGAGCTATCTTTTTAAGCGGTATCTCGGGGGACGGCTGGGTCGCCCTGGGACTGCTCATCGGAACCATCTTAAACTGGCTTCTTGTGGCGTCGCCGCTCCGGCGTTATACCATAGTGGCCGGCAATTCCGTGACCCTTCCCATGTTTTTCGAGCACCGCTATGAGGATAAAAAGAAGATCCTGATGACGATCTCATCCATCATCATCGCTTTCTTCTTCGTGATCTATACCGCCTCGGCATTTGCAGCCGGCGGTAAGCTCTTCAGCTCCGTCTTTCACCTGGACTACTGGGCAGCCCTGACGATTGGCGCGCTCGTGATCCTGACCTATACTTTCCTGGGCGGTTTCCGCGCGGTTTGTACGACCGACTTTATCCAGGGTACCCTGATGATCGTTGCGCTGCTGGCGGTACCGATCGTGGCGCTCTTCATTATGAAGGACCAGGGGCTGACAGTGGCACAGGGACTGAAGGATAACGGCGTCGAGAATGTTGAGAGCTTTACGGGCTTCTTTACCGGAACGACGGCGACCAGCATCATTTCCGGACTGGCCTGGGGCCTGGGCTATTTCGGCATGCCCCATATCCTGGTACGTTTTATGGCGGTAAAGAACGAGAAGGAGATGACAAAGTCCAAAGCCGTGGCGATCATCTGGGTGACGTTGTCCCTGGTATTTGCCTGTGTGATCGGTGTGGTCGGCAGAGCCTTTATGAATTTTGATGCGATAAAAGAAGCCGGTGAAGAGCGTATCTTTATCGAGATGATCACAAGAATCTTTACCGAAGATATCCACGCATCATTCATCGCCGGCGTTTTCCTCTGCGGTATCCTGGCCGCCATCATGAGTACGGCGGATTCACAGCTTCTGGTGAGCGCTTCCGCCATGGCGGAGGATATCTATAAAGGCGTGATCAAAAAGGACGCCAGTGATAAGAAAGTCATGATGCTCTCCAGGATCGCTATCGTGGTGATCGCCGTGGTTGCTTATGTGATCGCCATCGATCCCGATTCCTCCGTCATGAAGCTGGTGTCGGATGCCTGGGCGGGACTGGGAGCTGCCTTCGGACCGCTGGTGCTGATGAGCCTCTTCTGGAAGCGTACCAATCTCCCGGGAGCCATCGCGGGTCTTGTCAGCGGAGCGCTTACCGTCATCATCTGGGACTATATCCCCTGTATAAAGATGATGGTCGAGAATCCCGATACCCTGCTCATGGAAGAGAAGATCGGAACTCTTACAGAGGCTACCGGGCTTTATTCCCTGGCGCTGGGCTTCCCGATCAGCCTGATCTGCATCGTGATCGTGAGCCTTTTGAGCAAGGCGCCTTCGGCTTCCATGATCGAGGTCTTTGAGAAGGCAAAGAAAAAAGAAGCTTGAATCAAAGGTGGGCCTTTGCTATACTTAAGCTATGGACCACCGGGATTTTATTGACTCGATTGTAGAAAACTTTATCGGCGGGATCTGCGCGTTTCTGGTTGATACGGATGCGCGTTTGATCACGCCGTATTATTTGAATAACGGACTCTACCGCATGATGGGCGGCAGCCGTGCGGCGGTAGACCAGCTGTTCTCCAATATACGTCTTTCCATCATTCCGGAGGATCTTCCGGTCTTTGAACAGGGCCTTCATGATATCCTCGCCGATGACGGCGCTGCGGAATTTGAGTTCCGTATCGTCAGTGTCGACGGCGGTCTGATGTGGCTGCGCCTCCATGGAAATCTTTATTCCAGGGAAGGGAGCAGGAATATCATCAGCGCAGTGATATTGGACTGTACCGAAGAAAAGACCATCGAGGATGAACTGAAGCGGCAGTCGGACTATATGCATCTGCTGATGGATACGGATATCACCTTCGATTTCAACTGCCGTACCGATGTGTGCGTCTACCGCTTTGCAAGGACGGATACCCTCCGGCATGATACCGTGGTGCAGGGCTATCTGGAGCAGATCCCGCTCAGCGGGCTTCACGAAGAGGACATCAAACCCTACAGTAAGATGCTGACCAGTGCCATGTATCATGCCCACAGGGATACCATCGAGTTCCGCTCCAGAGGGCTGATCAATCCCGGAGATGATTATCGCTGGTACCGGGCCAACGTGGTGAGTATCATGGGGAAGGAAGGCTATGTTTCCCATGTGATCGGCCATATCGTGGATATCCACGAGGATAAACTGAAGGAGATCGAACTGAAGCTGAGGGCGGATCATGACGGACTCACGGGGCTGATGAACAAAAAAGCCACCGAGGAACTGATCGCAAAGATGGTCGCAGGGTACGACGAACAGACCGTCGGAGCGCTGATGATCCTGGACACGGACAATTTCAAGGGCGTGAACGACAATTTCGGCCACCGTACCGGTGATCATGTGCTGGCCGCCATCGGAGAGATCATAAAGAACAATTTCAAGGGCATGGATGTGACGGGGCGCATCGGCGGCGACGAATTCATGGTCTTTGCAAACAATATCGTGAAGGCGGAAAATGCAGCACGCCTTGCGGAAAAAGTGGAAGCACAGGTGATCCATGCCTTCGATGACAGTGAGCTGGAAGGACGGGTGTCCCTGAGTATCGGGATCGCGGTCTGCCCGCGGGACGGGAAAGATTTTGAAACACTGTATAAACATGCCGATGAGGCGCTTTATTATGTGAAGGAGCACGGAAAGGCGTCCTGGAGGATCTATGGGGAAGGCTGAGCTTTCCGGGAGCGGGGAATGAGCATGTCAGAGGAAAGGGTGCGAAAAAAAGCGGGGCGGATACTGCCGGTATTGATCCTGATCATAGCGGTATTGCCGGCCATTTTTTTTATGCACATGGACAGCTATCGTACCGGAGATGAGATCGTCAGCTACGGCATGGCGAACGAGCCGGAACAGGGCTGGATGTTTTCCAAAGGAAGGATACGCAGCTATGTGGACAGCAGCATTCTTCAGGGTGGTCTGACGGGGCTTCCTGGCAGGCTTTTTTCAGCTGTCGGGGATGTGATAAAAAACCGCGGTAACGCGGCTTTTTTCAGGACGGAACGACCGTCCGAAACGGGCTGGTACAGTGGAGACGGGATCCGGGGCTATCTGTGGATCCGTCCGGGAGAGGCATTCCGTTTCGGAGGTATCTATCTGAACGCCATGGGCGATGATGCCAATTCTTTCCTATACTATAGCTGTCTGCATCTGGTCTCGTCGGTCTTCCGGGGGATCTCCGGGACCAAATGGAGCGGTTTTCTTTTGAATCTGATCTGCATGGCGGCCTGCCTGATAATTCTATACCGGATCTCCGGATATTTTACCGGAAGCCGGGTAGGCCGCATGCTGCTGCCTTTTTTCTATGCCTGTTCAACCGGGGCCATAGCCATGTTTACCAATATCAGGCCCTACGCACTGGCGGTGGTGCTGCATGAGAGCCTTCTTCTGGTGCATCTGCATATGCTCCGGGATCTGGACGCAGAGGGGACGTCCGTTGCGCGGAAACAGCTGAAATGGCTTCTGCTCCTCTATATCCTGGGATATACGGCGCATTATACAACGGGGATATGGGCGGTCTGTCTGGCAGGCTATACCATCTGCCGTTCGTTTCATAAGAAAGAGTTTCTCAGACGCTATCTTCTTACGGGGATCCTCGCAGTGTTTCTTGGGATCTGTGTGGATCCCATGTCGGTATTCGGACTCTTTTCGAAGCAGGGCAGTTCGGCTGACGCCGGGCTGGCGGCTGCATTTGCCGAGCTGTTGAAGGTACTGGTGCATGATGTGTGCGGAAATGTATTCTTTCTGCTGATCCCGGCATGTATCCTTTTCCTTGCGCTCTTCCGCTTTTTGAAGAATAAGGAGCGGAAGGCTGACAGAAATGCCCTTCTGTTTGCGGGGCTGCTGCTGGCGTATATGTTCCTGTCCACTTTTCTGATGCATGTGGTAAAGGTGAGCACGATGATCCCGATGCTCTTTCTGCTCCTGGCCCTGCCGGCGCTTTATGCGCTGGAGGATAAGGTATTGTGGAAGAGACTGCTGACCGCGCTCCTTCTGGTGATATGGATGGCGGGAAGCTTTGCGGGTCTTGCAGAAGAAAAAAAGAACGAATACATGGTAAGCCGGACGCTGGAAGAGAAGATGGCAGCATATCCGGCCGACACCATGGTCTTTGTCCGGGATCACGGATCCGGATACGATAAGATACCGCTGCTGGATCCCTATGCGCAGGTGTATCTCCTTACAACGGACGAGGGATGGGAGCAGCACCGGGAGGAAGTGGTGGACGCATCGCTGCAGAGCGGACTTGTACTTCTTGATGCGGGGAAAGAGACCGCCGATACCATTGCCTCCTGGCTGGAAGAGGCGGGAAGCGGGGCAGAGATCCTTTACCGGGACAGCCAGTGCGCCCTTTTGCGTACTAAATAGGAAGAATTTCAAACTTTTCTGAGAAAACTCTTGACATCTGACTAAAAGCTCATGTATAATGGCAAACGCTGTGACATGATAGCCGGGAAGCGGAGGTTGCCGCAGGCTCGAGAGGGCAGGCGGGTTTTTCGTGGAGCGAATGTCAATCATCATGACGACAAGTCACTGTACTCAAGGACAGTCCGCGTAATGCGCGGAAACGACGTGTGGTAGAGTGCGGCTTCGGAGACGAAGCCTTTCCTTAAGGGAGGGCGCGACACACACGGGAGGGTGTACAGTCGCCGATCGTAGCAAAAATACAGAGAGGAGACTTTTTTTATGGCAACAGGACAGAAAATGCGCGTGATACTGAAGGCTTATGATCATCAGCTGGTGGATGCTTCCGCCAAGAAGATCATCGACACCGCAAAGAAGAACGGAGCGGTTGTGAGCGGGCCGGTGCCCCTGCCTACGAAGAAAGAGGTTGTTACCATCCTTCGTGCGGTGCACAAGTATAAGGACTCCAGAGAGCAGTTCGAACAGCGCACCCACAAGCGTCTGATCGACATCCATAATGCATCTGCCAAGATCGTCGAGGCAATGCAGAAAACGGATCTGCCCGCAGGCGTATTTGTTGATGTAAAGATGAAGTAAGTAAACAAAAAACCTTCTGCTGGCTTTATGTACGCTTCGCCGTACCGCTTTAGCAGAAACAAAAGGAGGGATTCTATCTATGAAGAAAGCGATTCTGGCAACCAAGATCGGCATGACGCAGATCTTCAAAGAAGACGGGACACTGGTGCCCGTTACCGTACTTGAGGCGGGCCCCTGCGTGGTCACCCAGGTCAAGACGGTTGAGAACGACGGTTATTCCGCCGTACAGGTGGGCTTCGGCGAGAAGAAGGAGCGCATCGTAAACCGTGACAAGAGCGGCGGCAAGGAAGTGATCCATCGCCACGGCGTCAACAAGGCGCAGCAGGGTCATTTCAAAAAGGCCGGCGTGAGTGCAAAGAGATATCTGAGAGAGTTCCGTTTTGAGAACGCCGGCGAGTACAGCCTCGCACAGGAGATCAAGGCGGATATCTTCGAGAGCGGCGACAAGGTGGACGCAACGGCCATCACCAAAGGAAAAGGTTTCCAGGGCGCAATCAAGCGTCACGGACAGTCCAGAGGGCCTATGGCGCACGGTTCCAAGTACCACAGACATGCGGGTTCCAACGGTGCCTGCTCCTCGCCTTCCAAGGTGTTCAAGGGCAAGAAGATGCCCGGACACATGGGCAGCGTGCAGGTCACGGTAAAGAATCTGGAAGTGGTGCGCGTGGACGCCGACAAGAACCTGCTGCTGGTCAAAGGTGCAGTGCCCGGGGCTAAGAAAGCCCTGATCACCATCAAAGAGACCGCCAAGGCAGAGGCTTAAGCGTAAAGGAGGAGTTTCAGGATGGCTACAGTATCGGTTGTAAATATGGAAGGTAAAGAGGTCGGAACGCTGGACCTGAACGATGCCGTCTTCGGTGTGGAGGTGAATGAACACCTGGTACATCTGGCAGTGGTACAGCAGCTGGCCAATAAGCGTCAGGGCACACAGAAAGCAAAGACCCGCTCGGAGGTTTCCGGCGGCGGCAGAAAGCCCTGGAGACAGAAGGGCACGGGCCATGCGCGTCAGGGTTCCATCCGGGCGCCGCAGTGGAAAGGCGGCGGTATCGTATTCGCGCCGGTTCCCCGCGATTATTCCTTCAAGATGAACCGCAAGGAAAAGCAGGCAGCTCTGAAGAGCGCGCTGACCAGCAAGCTTCAGAATGAGAAACTGATCGTTCTGGACGAGCTGAAGCTGGACGAGATCAAGACGAAGCGCTTCGCAGAGGTTATGAACGCGATCAAGGCCGAGAAGGCGCTGGTAGTACTGGGCGAGAGAGACGAGAACGTGATCCTTTCCGCCAGAAACCTGCCGGATACCAAGACCGCTGTCAGCGACAACATCAACGTATACGATGTTATGAGCGCAGGCACCCTGGTGCTGACGAAGGCTGCGGTGGCAAACATCGAGGAGGTATATGCGTAATGGCCAGTTTAATGTATTATGACGTGATCGAAAAGCCCATGGTCACGGAGAAGAGCATGGAAGGCATGGGCGAGAAGAAATACACCTTCCTGGTTCATCCGGAGGCAAACAAGACCCAGATCAAGGAAGCGGTTGAGAAGATGTTCGACGGTGTGAAGGTTGCAAAGGTCAACACCCAGAACAAAGACGGCAAGACCCGTCGCCGCGGTCTGGTCAGCGGCAAGACGGCCAAGACAAAGAAGGCCATCGTTCAGCTGACACCGGACAGCAAAGACATCGAGATCTTTGCGGGGCTTTGATCCTGCTTCGTGAGCCCGCCTCGAAAACGCGTTGCGTTTTCTCGGTGATGCGGCTTCGCTGCATAGGATCTGCAGCAATACGCCTTAAAAGAGCGAGCTCTTTACGGCGATCGCGGCATCTCCTGCCCGGGCTCACTCCGTAACACATATACACAGGGTAAAGTGTGAAAATAAACCATAGATAAAGGAGAAAGGAAAGTAATGGGCATTAAAAAGTATAATCCGTATACACCGTCCAGAAGAAACATGACGGGTTCGGATTTTTCCGAGATTACAAAGACAACGCCGGAAAAAAGCCTGCTGGCGAAGAAAGACAAGAACGCCGGCCGTAACAACCAGGGCAAGATCACCGTTCGTCATCACGGCGGCGGAAACCGGCAGAAATACCGTATCATCGATTTCAAGCGCAGCAAGGATGATGTGCCCGCAAAGGTAGTCGGCATCGAGTACGATCCGAACCGCAGCGCAAACATCGCGCTGATCTGCTACGCTGACGGTGAGAAGGCATACATTCTGGCACCCGAGGGACTGAAGGACGGAATGAAGATCATGAACGGCAAGAACGCCGAGATCCGCCCGGGCAACTGCCTGCCTCTGTCCGAGATCCCCGTCGGTACCCTGATCCACAACATCGAGCTGCTTCCCGGTAAGGGCGGCCAGCTGGTGAGAGCAGCCGGGAATTCCGCGCAGCTCATGGCGAAGGAAGGCAAGTATGCAACGCTCCGTCTTCCCTCCGGCGAGATGAGAATGGTTTCCAGCGACTGCCGCGCATCCATCGGTGTCGTAGGAAACGGCGATCACAATCTGATCAATATCGGTAAGGCCGGCCGGAAGCGCCACATGGGCATCCGTCCTACGGTCCGCGGTTCGGTAATGAACCCCAACGACCACCCTCACGGCGGCGGCGAGGGCAAGACGGGTATCGGACGTCCCGGACCGTCAACGCCCTGGGGCAAGCCTGCACTGGGCTTGAAGACCCGCAAGAAGAAGAAACAGTCGAACAAGCTGATCGTAAGACGCCGCGACGGCAGAGCCATCAAGTAAGGGGAGGAGATAAGAATCATGGCAAGATCATTAAAGAAAGGCCCTTTCGCAGACGCCAGCCTCTTGAAGGCGGTGGACAACATGAATGCAGCGGGCAAGAAGCAGGCCATCAAGACCTGGTCCAGACGCTCCACGATCTTCCCTTCCTTTGTGGGACATACGATCGCGGTACACGACGGACGCAAGCATGTGCCTGTATATATCACTGAGGATATGGTAGGACATAAGCTTGGAGAATTTGTAGCAACCCGTACTTTCCGTGGCCACGGTAAGGACGATAAGAAATCCAAGGTCAAGTAAGACAGGGAGGAGATAAGGTACTATGGCAAAGGGACACAGATCGCAGATAAAGCGAGAAAGAAACAGTGAGAACAGAGAGACCAGACCCTCCGCAAAGCTTTCTTATGCCAGGGTTTCCGTGCAGAAGGCATGCTTCGTGCTGGATGCGATCCGCGGCAAGGACGTGAACACGGCAAAGGCGATACTGGAATACAACCCCAGATATGCATCGCAGATCATCGGAAAGCTTCTGAATTCTGCTATTGCAAATGCGGAGAACAATAACGGCATGAATCCCGATAAGCTCTATGTCGCGGAGTGCTTTGCCAACAAGGGGCCTACGATGAAGCGTATCCACCCCAGGGCACAGGGCAGGGCATACAGGATCGAGAAGAGAGTCAGCCACATTACGATCGTTCTTGACGAGAAAGGAGCAGAGTAAGTATGGGACAGAAAGTTAATCCGCACGGCTTAAGGGTCGGTGTTATCAAGGACTGGGATTCCAGATGGTACTCCGAGGATAAATTTGCGGACTATCTGGTCGAGGATTACAAGATCAGAAAGTTTTTGAAGAAGCGTTTATTCGCTGCCGGCATTTCGAAGATCGAGATCCAGAGAAAAGCCGAGAAAGTGGAAGTGGTGGTATTCACACAGAAGCCCGGCGTTGTGATCGGTAAGGGCGGCGCAGGCATCGAGACCACCAAGAAGGCATTGATGAAAGAGATCGGCCGCAAAGAGGTTTCCCTGGATGTCCAGGAAGTGAAGAAGCCCGATGCGGATGCACAGCTGGTGGCCGAGAACATCGCACAGCAGCTGGAAAACCGTATTTCGTTCCGTCGCGCGGTGAAGAGCTGCATGACCAGGACCATGAAGAAGGACAACCGGGGCAATTCCATTACCGGTGCACAGGGTATCAAGGCGTGCGTGTCCGGTCGTCTGGGCGGAGCCGATATCGCAAGATCGGAATTCTACAGCGAGGGAACCATTCCCCTGCAGACTCTGCGGGCGGATATCGACTACGGCTTTGCCGAGGCAGACACAACTTACGGAAAGATCGGTGTTAAGGTGTGGATCTATCGCGGCGAGGTACTGCCGACCAAAGGAAACAGCGAAGAACGGGCAACCCGTGAGTGAGCCCGAAAGAGTCAGGAAGGAGCGGATGAATCATGTTAATGCCTAAGAGAGTAAAACGGCGCAAGCAGTTCCGCGGTACCATGAGCGGCAAGGCTTCCCGCGGAAATGTCATCACCTACGGTGAGTACGGCATCATCGCAACGGAGCCCGCATGGATCAAGAGCAATCAGATCGAAGCAGCCCGTATCGCGATGACCAGATATATCAAGCGTGGCGGTCGTGTGTGGATCAAGATCTTCCCCGACAAGCCCGTAACGACCAAGCCGGCTGAAACCCGAATGGGTTCCGGTAAAGGAACACTGGAGTACTGGGTAGCAGTGGTAAAACCGGGCAGGGTGATGTTTGAGATCGCCGGTGTGTCCGAGGAAGTGGCAAGAGAAGCGCTGCGTCTCGCAACGCACAAACTGCCCTGCAAGTGCAAGATCGTTTCCAAGGCAGACCTGGAGGAAACGGTTCAGGAAGGCGGTGTAGCAAATGGCAACTAAGAAGACCAGAAAATATACGGACGGCCTGAGGGAGAAATCCCCGGCAGAGCTGACACAGGCCTTGACAGACGCGAAGAAGGAGCTGTTCAATCTGCGTTTCCAGAATGCAACGAACCAGCTGGACAATACGGCCAGGATCGGCGAAGTCAAGAAGAATATCGCCCGCATCCAGACGGTGCTGAGCGCAAAGCAGAGAGCCTGAGGCGGGGAGGGATAAAAAGTGGAAGAGAGAAATTTAAGAAAAACACGTACCGGCAAGGTGATCAGCGATAAGATGGAAAAGACGATCACCGTAGCGGTAGAGGACCATGTAAGGCACCCTCTTTACAACAAGATCGTAAAGAAGACCTACAAGCTGAAGGCTCATGACGAGAAGAATGATGCCAGGATCGGAGATACCGTTCGCGTGATGGAAACACGCCCCCTCTCCAAGGATAAGAGATGGAGACTGGTAGAGATCGTCGAGAGAGCGAAGTAAATTCGGGAGGAGAAAGATCATGATACAACAGGAGAGCAGACTGAAAGTCGCCGACAACACCGGTGCGAAAGAGATCCTCTGCATCCGTGTGTCCGGCGGTTCCACCAGAAGATATGCCGAGATCGGCGATATCATCGTGGCAACGGTTAAGGACGCCACCCCCGGCGGTGTGGTAAAGAAGGGCGATGTGGTCAAGGCTGTGGTCGTGCGTTCCGTAAAGGGTGCGCATCGTAAAGACGGTTCCTACATCCGCTTCGACGAGAATGCCGCCGTGATCATCAAGGACGACAAGACGCCGAGAGGCACCCGTATCTTCGGGCCGGTAGCAAGAGAGCTGAGAGAGAAGCAGTTCATGAAGATCGTTTCCCTGGCTCCCGAAGTGCTTTGATACAGGAGGGCGAGAAAAATGACAAAGATTAAGACAGGTGATACGGTCAGAGTGATGACCGGCAGCACGGAGAAGGGCAAAGGCCGCGAAGGCAAAGTGCTGAAGATCGATACTAAGAAGGGAAAGGTGCTGGTTGAGGGCATCAACATCGTGAAGCGCCATTCCAAACCCTCCGCTCAGAATCAGACCGGAGGCATCATCGAGAAAGAAGCGCCCATCGATATCTCCAACGTGATGCTTGTGCACAAGGGCGAACCCACCAGGATCGGTTTCAAGGTAGTGGACGGTAAGAAGGTACGTGTTGCCAAGTCCAACGGCGATGTGATCGACTAAGCGAGGAGGCGTAAGGCATTGAGTAGATTAAAAGAAACCTACAGTAACGAGATCGTAGAAGCCATGACAAAGAAATTCGGCTACAAGAATGTGATGGAGGTGCCGAAGATCGATAAGATCGTGGTGAACATGGGTGTGGGCGAAGCCAAGGATAACGCCAAGCTGCTCGAGAGCGCTGTGGCGGACATGGAAGCCATCACGGGCCAGAAGGCCATCATCACCCGTGCAAAGAAATCCATCGCAAACTTCAAGATCAGAGAGCATCAGGCCATCGGCTGCAAGACCACGCTGCGCGGTGACAAGATGTATGAATTCCTGGATCGTCTGATCAATCTGGCGCTGCCCCGTGTGCGTGACTTCCGTGGGGTGAACGCTAACGCCTTTGACGGCCGCGGCAACTATGCCCTGGGCATCAAGGAGCAGCTTATCTTCCCTGAGATCGAGTACGATAAGGTGGATAAGGTGCGCGGCATGGACGTGATCATCGTGACCACGGCAAAGACCGACGAGGAGGCCAGAGAGCTCCTGAAACTGTTCAACATGCCGTTTGCAAAGGCTTCAGCCTAATTAGATGGAGGATAGATTATCATGGCAAAAACAGCAATGAAGATCAAGCAACAGCGCAAACCCAAATTCTCCACGCGGGCTTATACCCGCTGCAGAATCTGCGGCCGCCCGCACAGCGTGCTTAAGAAATACGGTATCTGCCGCGTGTGCTTCAGAGAGCTGGCTTACAAGGGTCAGATCCCGGGCGTAAAGAAATCCAGTTGGTAAATCAGGGAGGAGGACAAGGAAATGACGATGAGTGATCCTATTGCAGATATGCTTACGAGAATCCGTAATGCAAATACTGCAAAACATGATACGGTAGACGTTCCTTCATCCAAGATGAAGCTGGCGATCGCACAGATCCTGCAGGATGAGGGATATATCAGAAAGTATGAGCTGGTGGATGACGGCGCATTCAAGTCCATTCACATCGTGCTGAAGTACGGTGCGGACAAGAACGAAAAGATCATCACCGGTATCAAGCGCATCTCCAAGCCCGGTCTGCGTGTTTATGCGGGCAAGGATGAACTGCCCCGCGTACTGGGAGGATTGGGAATCGCGATCACCTCCACGATCCAGGGCGTGAACACCGACCGTGAAGCCAGAAAGCAGGGCGTCGGCGGAGAAGTATTGGCTTTTGTATGGTAGTATTGAACATTTGTCTTTTTAAAAGGAGGTAGTACGGGCATGTCACGAATCGGAAGAATGCCAATCGCTGTGCCGGCCGGCGTAACGGTCAGCATTGCAGAAAATAACAAAGTGACGGTGAAAGGACCGAAGGGAACCCTGGAGCGGGTACTCCCTGCGGAGATGGAGATTAAACAGGAGGGCGCGGAGATCACGGT
>JAEEGL011418935.1_pt1 | contig 18166 bp, 12 predicted proteins | sample 9134231 | NCBI WGS metagenome assembly JAEEGL01 (sample SAMN16246548, study PRJNA631951) | gut metagenome | biome: gut microbiome; feature: rumen; material: fiber-attached | host: Bos | place: Iran: Karaj | collected 2018-10 | reverse complement strand
TTTATCAGCACCCCTTAGTATTGCATGTTTTAAACATTTTTCTTATTTTTGCAAAACATAACAAAATATCAAAAATATCGATGAGTGAAGAAGTAAAGCATACAGAGGACGAATATAATGGTAGTAGTATTCAAGTCCTAGAGGGTCTTGAGGCCGTTAGAAAGCGACCTGCGATGTATATTGGAGACATTAGTACAAATGGACTCCATCACCTTGTTTATGAGGTTGTCGACAACTCAATCGATGAGGCGTTGGCAGGCTACTGCAAGCACATTTCGGTAACAATCCACGAAGACAACTCCATCACAGTTGTTGATGACGGACGTGGTATTCCGGTAGACATCCATCCAAAAGAGAAGAAGTCTGCCCTTGAGGTCGTATTGACAGTGCTACACGCCGGAGGTAAGTTCAACAAAGACACATACAAAGTGTCTGGAGGTCTGCACGGTGTAGGTGTATCATGTGTGAACGCCTTGTCTGACCATCTACACGTAGAGGTTCGCCGTGGCGGAAAACTTTACATGCAGGAATATTCAAAAGGTAAGCCATTATTCCCAGTAAAAGAGATCGGAGAAGCCACTACATCAGGAACATCCGTTTCGTTCCATCCAGATGCGACTATCTTCACAGAGACAGAATATAAATATGAGACTTTGGCAGCACGTATGCGTGAACTTGCATACTTGAACGCTGGAGTTGAGATCACATTGTCGGATGAGCGCGAAAAGAATGAGGACGGCACTTGCAAGAAAGAAGTGTACTATTCAGAGCGTGGACTATGTGAATTCGTCGAATATATAGAAAAAGCTAAAGAGAGTCTGATTGGTCAGGTGATCCATATCAACACTGACAAATTCGGAAGCCCGGTTGAGGTAGCGATGACATACAACAGCACTTACAATGAGAGCATCATGTCATTCGTCAACAACATCAACACTAAAGACCACGGAACACACGTGCAGGGATTCCGACGTGCATTGACTCGTACGCTAAAGAAATACGCTGACGACAACAAGTTGCTTGAGAAAGCTAAGATTGAAGTCAACCCAGAAGACTTCCGTGAAGGATTGACCGCTGTTGTGTCAGTCAAGGTGGCAGAGCCACAGTTTGAGGGACAGACAAAAGGCAAACTTGGAAACAGCGAGGTACAAGGAATCGTCGACAAAGCAGTCAGCGAATCTTTGGAGGCATTCTTGGAAGAGAATCCTACTCAGGCCAAGATGATTGTCGACAAAGTTATCCTTGCCGCAAAAGCACGTACAGCAGCAGCTCACGCACGCCAGTTGGTTCAGAGAAAATCTCCACTATCTGGAGGTGGAATGCCAGGAAAGTTGTCAGACTGTTCAGATAAAGACCCTGCAAAATGTGAATTGTTCCTTGTCGAGGGAGATTCCGCAGGTGGTACTGCAAAACAGGGACGTGACCGTCACTTCCAGGCCATCCTACCATTGAGAGGTAAGATTTTGAACGTAGAGAAAGCGATGCCACACAAAGTGTTGGAAAGCCAGGAAATCAGAAATATCTATCAGGCACTTGGTGTGACAATCGGCACTGACGAAGATCCAAAGGCACTAAACTTGTCAAAGCTTCGTTACCACAAGGTCATCATCATGACCGATGCCGATGTCGACGGTAGTCATATCGACACATTGGTATTGACATTCTTCTTCCGTCACATGCGTGAATTGATCGAGAAAGGATACGTCTACATTGCAATGGCACCGCTCTACCGTTGCTGCAAGGGTAAGGTTGAGGAGTATTGCTGGAACGACAAAGAGAGAGATGAGTTCATTGCAAAATATGGAAACGGAAGTGAAAGCGGAATCACAATCCAGCGTTACAAGGGACTTGGAGAGATGAGTGAGAAACAGCTTCGCGACACAACAATGGATCCAGAGAAGCGCACAATGAAGAGAGTGACATTGGAAGATTTCTCAACAGCAGACTACACATTCTCTATGTTGATGGGAGATGACGTGGCTCCACGCCGCGAGTTCATCGAAGAGAACGCGACATACGCAACAATCGACGCATAAAAAATGCTAAAACAAATATAAGACAAACAAAAAAAGAGACGCAAATTGCGTCTCTTTTTATAATTTCACCGTTATGATGAAACTAAAATTATTGCTATTTCTATTAACATGTTGTTTGAGTATTAATGCTCAGTCTTGGGAAAAAATCTATCAGAACGACGAAAATGGCAAACCGCTATTTGGAAACAAGCATGCTCTTATCGAAGCAATAAAAGCTGGCAAAGACGTCAAAATAATGATGAAGAATGGGGACTTTGAGTACTATACTCCTGCAGAAAACATTTGGATCAAAGATGGGACAGTAACAATACAAAACACTCAGCAAGTTGCAGTCAAGGATGATCTAACCATACAGTCGGATGCATACAATTGGATAATAATGGTCAATACCAATGGTGTAAGACACATGTCTCGATGGAGACTCGGAGAACATACAAACAAAGGAGACAATAAAGACAAAGTGAATGTAACTTGGTTTGTTAGATAAAAGAATAAAAGAGACGCTGCAATCGCAACGTCTCTTCTCATATCAATTGAATCAAATATTAAGCCTCAGCCTTCTCTTCCTTTACGAAGTCAGTCATATTAGCACCTACAAGAAGATTATACCAAACCATAACCTTCTTGATATCGCTCACGTGGACACGAGTGCGATCAAAGTTTGGCAACACCTCTTCGAAGTAAGCACGCATCTGGTCAGCATCGTTAGATGGCTTTACAGAAGTAGCTGCGCCATTCTCCTTCTTCTTGATTGAGTCAAACACAGAAGCCAAAGAGACTTCACCTTCGTCTGTATAGATTGCTATATCATTGAGAGAAATGATCTTTTCTGTAGCATAAGCAGGAGTCTTCTTTCCAGAAGCCAACTCCTCAACGATAAGCATGTTTTTGCCCTGAGAGGCCAATTTGAATAGGCCTGGGCGACCTGCGATTGATAGAATTCGCCTTAACATTATCTTTATTTTTACTTAAAACTAATTTTCCACAAAAATATAAAAATTGTGCTACTTGCAAAGCGATTTGGCGAATTTAATTCATATAACCATGGCAAATATATCGTTCAAATCTTAAATAAAATTAAAACTTCAAAATTATAAACAAGTTTGTTTAACGATACCAAAGTTTTTATATAAATTTGTATCGTTACTAAGGTAATGGTTTCAAACTCATATAGCGAGAAAAACAATCACGAAATACAGAACTCCGATTTTCGACATTCGTGTTAGGACCATATATTTTTAACAAATGTCAATTTAGCAAAACAATAAAAAAAAATACAAACAATCATGGAAAGAAATAAAATCGAGCAGTTCATGCTGTTGAACGCAGGAAATTTCAACGAGGCAGACCTTCATAAGATCCAAAGCAAGCTAGAATCAGTGCCTGAAGAATCAGCAACACTTGTATTAGGCACAGAGTTTAAGAAACCTACGACATCACTTATTATATCTTTTCTTGGAGGTGGACTTGGCATCGACCGTTTCTATTTAGGTCAAACAGGAAAAGGAATCCTTAAACTGATCACTTGTGGAGGTTTTGGTTTTTGGGCAATCATCGATTTGTTCATCATCATGGGTGCCACAAAGGAATACAACACAAACAAACTTATCAGCATAATAAACAGAGTTGTTCCTAAGAAGTCGGCTCAGCCATCTGTTCAGTCACCGGCTCAGCCATCTGTTCAGTCTTACCAACCAGCAACAGAACAACCGGCAACAGAGCAACCAGTTGCGGAAATTCCAGAGACTAACGTAGAGAACAACGAGACAAACAGCGCTGACTAATAGAATTAGAGTCAATCTAAAATTCTAGTTACAACCATGTATTCCTTCAAGAGCCAAAAAAATTTTCTATGGTTTATTGGAGGAATACTTTTTGTTTCCTACATCTGGATAGGATATAACATGCTTACCAGCGGACAAGACGGAATAACATTATGCTTAATCAATAGATTTTTGGGAATACCATGTCCGGGATGCGGACTAACTCGAGCAGTCATAGCATTCTGTCACGGCAATTTGGTCTCAGCCATCCAGTTAAATCCTTTAGTATTGATTGTCGCCCCTGCTTTAGTTATCACACCAATCGCATTAGCCATAATGCCCAGAGAATCATATATTTTATTCACAAAAGCAGAAGATTTTTTTTCTAAAAGGACAGGAATAATTATTCTGTGTCTGTCCATTGTCACACTATGGACCTATTTAATAATTCACAACATATGAAATACGAATTAAAAGAAGACGAAAAAGAGATAATAACCAACAGTTATTTAATGTCTCTGGCTGTTTTTGTAACAACCATGCCTATCCCTGTCATCAATTTGATAGCGAACTTATTTTTCTATTTTTCACATAGAAAAAGATCGTATGTCATAAGATGGCATGCATTAAACTCATTGTTTTCTCAAATTCCTCTGTTTTTCATAAACTGCTTCACTTGGTATGTCGTCTGGCAGACCTTATGGGGAGAGATGAAAATAAACAATTGGATGATAGCATATTTGGTGATTGCCTGTTTGTTAAACGTACTGGAACTGCTATCTTCAATTATATGTTGTATAAAAATCAAAAAAGATAAAGAGATAAACATACCTGTCATCTCTCCATTGACACATATCGCATGTCGGAAAAAAGATTGGGACAGATGGTCTGATTCATGGGTCGACGTAGATCCTATCTTTATTGAATACGAAGAGAAAGCCAGAAAACAAATTACTAGTCATATAATAAACAGCACAGCCGTTTTAGGAGTCTTATTTGTTGCAATCGTTGGAATCAACATAACAAGCCGTGTAGAAATCCCCAACTATTCGTTGGAAAACCTTTTTGAGGAATTGGTGTACGACTCGTCTGTCAAGCCACACATGATAACAGAAGAAAAAAAGACTGCACCATTGAAAAAAATGGTAAATCACCTGATAGAAAAAAACGGGATGGATTCCATCAACGTCTATCTTGTTGAATCAAGAGAAGTGAATGCTTTCGCTTACGCAGGACGAAACTTGGCTGTCTATACAAGCCTGATTGAAGAATGTGATACAGAAAACGAACTTTTAGCCGTGCTCGGACACGAAATCGGGCACATTGAGAAAAGACATGTAGTTCGCTCCATAAAAACAAATGTGGGAATAAGCATTGTTTTTTCTGCTTTATTAGGTGATTTTTCTTCCATCGCCACATCAATCACGACCAATCATATGAGCCGTGACTTTGAAAATGAAGCCGACGATTTGTCTGTCGAGTATCTGTACAATGCTGACATTGACCCTTCCGGATTCGCCTCATTCATGAAGAAAATGCTTACAGACACATTCTTAGACCATATCGATTTTTTCTCTGACCATCCCGCAACACAAGACCGAGTAGATAAATCAGAAGCAAAAGTCAAAAGTTTGCCAGAAAAGAAATACATTACTATTCTGACAGACAATGAATGGAATGATTTTAAAGAAGATTTGAAAAAAAACAAAAAAAATAAAAGTGAGGAGACAATAAGTGAAGACGACGACAACGTTGAATAAGTAGCAGAACAGACAAAATAGGGATATAAAACGTCCCAAAAAGATCCTTATTCAAAAAAAAATGCGTCAAAACTAAAAAAAATCAGAAAATCGCTTGCAGAATAAAAAAAAGTCACTACTTTTGTACTCGCAATTCAGCAAATGGTGGGTGTAGCTCAGTTGGTTAGAGTATCAGATTGTGGTCCTGAGGGTCGAGGGTTCGATCCCCTTCACCCACCCAGAAAAAAGAGATTGTTCTAATGAGCAATCTCTTTTTTTATATGCTAGGCCAAGCAGAAACAATGCCATCTCATTCTCTGTTTTATTAATTTAACATGGCACTGGAAGAGGCGACCAAGACTGATTATTCATCAACAAACCCAATTTTGGATTTTAGTTTTATTAAGATTTGACCAAATAAAAAATCCAAAAACATTTAGATTATTTTAAAACACAAACTATATTTGTAAGCATAAAAGGATTTTGGTTATTTCAGAGCCAACATTGGCAACGAGCCGAACAGATTTTGTTAAACAGCGAAAATTTTACGAATATGAAAACATTAATAAAAGCAGCCACAATTGCTATATTGGCATTCTTCTCAACCTCATGTGATTACGACCCTGATCGCGAAGACAGAGACGCATACTACATATTCAATGGAAAAACATGGTCAAGAATCGAAGAGTCAACTTACTATAGTTATTTCGTATGTTACGAATTCCACAACGACGGTTCTTACACATACTGGTTCTACGAAGACGATTCCAGATCACCGGCAGCTAAATACAGCATAGAATCCGGAGTTTGGGAAATCATCTCACGCGGCCACAAAGACGACATCAAACTATATTGTAGAGGAAGAGAAGACGTATATGATGTCGATGACTTTCTTGAGGGCTTGAGCGACCATAACTCATACAGTGCGATTGAAAGTTACAAAAGGGTAATTGACGATTTATATTACTATTAAAAAATGATGAAGACGGGACATTGTTCCGTCTTCATTATTCAAACCTGAACTTTTATATTTTCTTGGTTATATCTACTGGCTGCAGATGGTCGAAAAACAAACCGCCATCTATCATTAACATTAGAGAAATAGAAAAACAAAAAATAGAGTCCAAAACATTCAGCAATCGCAATTATGAATATCAAATCATAATATTACCAACAAAAAGTATAGTTTGTTTTCTCAAAATTTTGTCATCTCCATTTTTGTTTTTATTTTTGACAAATTTTAGGACATACATCACTTAAGTTTATGATAGGGAAAAACAATATGAAAAAATTATTTATAACATTTTTAGCAATGGTCAGTGCAGTGGGAAATGTATTCTCACAGAGCAAAACCATTACCGGAGGAAACGACCACGGATTAATCATCTGTGCGCAAGGTTATCTGTACACCTGGGGAAACAACTATAGTAAGACTGTCGGAGGCCCACTTCTCGGAATTGACCCGACAGACCCAAAAACAGGAGGAAATGCGACAAAAGATTACGTCACAGAACCAAGCCGAGTAAAATCAGGAAATCTCACATTCAGCCAAGTGACAGCCGGTTCGGGAGCATTTAATCTTGCTCTTGCATGTAACTCTGTTGTTTATGCATGGGGTGAAAACACGAATGGAGGATGCGGACAAGGTGACAATGGAGGAAATGTGATAGAATATCCAGTACCAGTTTTAAAAGGAGAAACATCTGGATACGACGAGAGTGGAAAAGAAGGTGGCGACTATCTTGGAGGCGTAACATATATCGCAGCTTCAACCAACTCTGGATTCGCCATCATGGATGACGGAAGAGTTGTCGGCTGGGGAGGAGGAACTTGGAACGGTTCGACAAACAAAACGACTCCTGTATACATCAAAGACAAAGACGGAAACGACATAACAAATGTAACACATATATCAGGAGGAGACGATAACTGTTTGATCCGTACGGCTGATGGGAAGCTATATGGTATCGGTCCATGGAATGGTAGTAAACAGGCCGCTGTAACTTATGCGACACCAGTCTTAAAAGAAGAAGACAAAGAAGAGTTGACAGACATCCGTATGTCTGCCGCAGGAGACGTATGTGGATTTGCCGTTACTGGTGATGGTTTCGTATGGTCATGGGGTAATGGCGGTTGGGGAGGTTCAACCGGAGTCGCACAAACAGGAGCGAACCACCCTATGGCACGTAAAGTATCATCAGGAGAATACAAGTCAATTTCCGGTGAAGAATATTTGACTGATGTCAAAGAGGTTATCGGAGGACGTGGACATGGAGCGGCCGTAACAAAAGAAGGATACTTAGTATATTGGGGCTGTGACGAAGGCAATGGAGGAATTGCTCCAGTTGACGCCGCTACAGCAAAGACATGGGCAAGTGGAGGACAAGGAGTAAAACCAGTGCTAGCCCGTTATTGTGACGCATCCGGTAAGCCAGGAGATGTTGTCAAAAATGCAGTAAGCATATCACGTGGTGATAATTTCGACTTCATGATGAACGATGAAGACAAATATTTTGTTTGGGGATTGAATGATTTAGGACAATGCGGAGTTGGAACAACAGTCTCTGAATATAACTGTTTGGTTGAGTTGAAAACAATTCCATGTGACATTCAGGATAACTGTCCAGAAGTTTTCATGACCAACCAAGTCAAATGTCCAGGAGAGGAGATTGAACTTGATTGTGGATTTGTCGTACCAAAAGGAAAGGAAGAAAGATACTTCATCGAATGGTCATATAATGGTAAAGTTCTCAACAGTTCTACAAAGAACAGCACAAAAGAAGAACGTGCGAAAGACGAATTCAATGTACAATCGATCTTTATTACAGAGCCAGGAACATACAGCGTATTAGTAGAATATATCGGCAACAACATTCCTTGTGACAAATGTAAACCAGCAGAGACTGAAATCACAGTGGAAGACATGCCAATGCCTATCGACACTGTATTAACAACGATGCAATGCGTAGCAGAGCCTCTTAAGCCAAGCAAAATAGACGACATCTGTTTCGAAGCTGTTGTAAACGACAAATTCTATTCTTCTAAGGACAAAGTGACATTTGCAGCATTCTCTACTGCAGACAGCAAGGACACTCTTGAAGTATTCCATACAACAGGAGCTGGAGGCGAGATCAAATTCTGTGTCAGTGGAGACAAAGTTCTTGACATTCACGACAACAAAGACGAGGAGAGCAAAGACACCATCTACAACATTTGGCTTGAGGATATATCAAAATTCGAGACAATGCTAAGAGAAGGGAAGCCTGCAGCTGGTGCAGAAGGCGGCTCATTCCAATCCTACGGAATGCTTTTGGACATGCGTGCATCAGCCGACCTTATCTCTTTTGATATTTATGCTAAAAGTTACTCTGGAGAAGCATCTGTTTCTGTCACACCTATGGTATATATGGCAGAAAAGAACGAAAATGACCTGTATGTTGTAGGTGAGGTTTACTGGACAGGGAAAGCTCAATCATTCACTATTGACGCTTCAGGTCCAAACAAATGTACAGTCAAGTGTGACGTAAGAATTCCAGGAAGCACAACAAGAGGAATCCGTTATATCCTTGGCATGAAGTTCACAGGCAATTGTACACTCTACAATGAGGCAGTAACCGTAAAGCAGAATTCAGCAGAATTTCCTACACCAATCATAGATTCAGAAGAATTCGGAATCTATGAAATGGGAGCCACAGCAAACTCATACACATCTATGAGTAATGGATCGGACAAGACTTGCTACTACAACGTGACTTTCGGAAAACTAACAGACTACGACTGCGGCCGTATCATGTTGTCGGCTCAATATGGTTGTCCTCCATGTAATCGTCCAAACGATTTGGAAATCACAGCCAGTGAGACAATCAAAGACGATGTCGATCCGAAGTACAAGAAAGTTGTTGAGCTATGTAAAGAAAGCGACGCATTGGTTCTTAACATAAAGGAATTGGAAGGCAAAGAAGCAACAGCCAAGTATGACATTCTTTGGTTTGATAAATTCACATCTTCAGAAGATGACGCACTAGATAAAGATGTCACAGGTTCAGCAAAGACCCTTGAATTCAAGACAGATTGGGCGACAGTAGCAGGAGCAACAGAGATAACTGATGACGTTGAAAAAGTTTATTATGTCATGGTTCGTGACAATGAAAAGCCAACATCAAAAGATTGCTATTTGTTCGACTCTATCAAGGTAATTGCACATCCAGCTCCAACAGACACACTTGATTGGATCGAGTTCTGTGAAGGAGAGTTGACAGAGGAGCCGACATTTGAGATCACAGGTAAAACAATCAACTGGGTTGATGAGCCTAAGGATATTGCTGCTTTGACTGGAACAACAGCTACTGGAACAAAAGAGTATACATACAAGTATACAGTGATAGACGACAAGACAGGTTGTAAGGGAGTAGAACACACTTTGACTATCTCTGTCAACAAGACAGGCAAACCAGATGTTCAAACTACAGTTCCACTGCTAAAGAATCCAACCAACAAATTCAAATTGTCTGCCGCAGTAAACAGCATCGACACTGACTGTGAAATCCGTTGGTATGAGTCGGAAACAGCGACGTCGGAAATGACTAACACTAGCATCGCATTGGATGAAGCCAAAACAATAGAAGTTTGGGCAGAACAATACAATACAAAAACCGGATGTACAAGCGAGCGTGTCAAAGTTGAGCTTGTCATCAACGATGCTCCAGTGCCAGAAGTCACTAACGAGTCTTTGTGTATAGACAATGAGATTCCAGACTTGTCTGAATACGTCAAGGCAAAAGATACAGACCACGTTCTCAACTGGTATGATGATCCGTCAGCAGAAAAGGGAACTGGTAGTTCAACTGCACCATCGTTCAAGGCTACAGCAGCAGGAACATACAAGTTCTATGTCAGCCAGACAAACACTCTTACAAACGCAGAGAGTGAGAAAGCAACATTGACAATCACCGTCCATGAGGTTGCCACACTTGATCTGTCTGCAAACAAGACAGAGTATTGTATCAACGAGACAGCTGAAGAATTGACATTCTCAGCCAATAACGACGGAGATTTCACCACTGCAAAATGGTCAAAGAAATCTGACATGTCAGATGCGGCTGCGACACTTACTCCAAAAACAGATGAGAAAGGAACTGTAACTTATTATGCTCAGGCTGAATATTCAAATGTCGACGCACAAAAGAGTTACGCTAGCACCGTATGCTACGGAAAGATACAGGATATCGATATCACGACAAACAAGACTGAGGTTCCTTCATCAGAGACAAACTACACAGTTCAGTATTTGAAAGCAGAAGGAGACAAGAACTCATCATACAAATCACTACTTGACCAAGACGGCACAGCAGTCAAAGTTGAGGCAGGACATACATTAAAGTGGTACGACGCAGATAAAAATCCGTTGGCATCAGAACCAACACCTGAATACATTGCGAACGAGACAGGAGAAAGAAAAGTGACATACTATGTTTCACAGGTCAACACAACAACAAACTGTGAGAGTGAGCTTAAGGAAGTCACTGCAATCATTTCTTCATTCCCTGCACCAGAAGTGACATCAATCACACTATGTCAGGAATCAGAAAAATTAGACTCTCCATACCCATTGACTGCGACAATCAGCACAAAGGGAGGATTCGCAGCATCAGACTACGAACTTATATGGTATAAGAAAGATCCAAAAGCAGATCCTTCGGCAGAAGAATTCAAGACTATCGATTTGAGTCTAGAGAATCTATCGTACGATGCAACTACAGAAACAGAAAAAGATTTCAAATATTGGGTTGTACAGAGATATACAGGTCCTGGTGGCGGACAAAGTCCGGCTGCGGAACTACTAGTCACTCTATATTCGAAACCTATTTTGAAGACAACAAAGCCAAAACCTATATGTTTGGGTGGAGAAGTCGACTTGAAAGATTTGTATACAATTTCGAACAGAATTTCAAATCAGAAATATGAACTTGAATATTTGAACTCAAGCGGCACTAATATTGATGGTTCAATTGCTACAATGCATGGTTTGTACGAAAGTAGAGCATGGTTTGAATTATCAAGTGGCGAAATATGCCGTTCTAAATTCGAGCAGGTATTTGTAACTGTCAATGAATTGGAAGTTGCAATTGAAGGCGATATCACAACATGTCCAGGAATAGGCGTTGATTTGAAAGCCGTATTGAAGACTAAAAATATGGATGAGAATGACACACCTAGTTATTCTTGGAACATATCGCCAACAGGCATCACAGGACAGATGGAAACGTTGAACACTTCAGGAGAAGGACTTGTCAAGAAGGGAGACAAGATAACAGTCAACCTAGAAGTTTCAATGGGAGCTTGTAAAGGCAAGAAGCCAGTCGACGCTCATATCATCACTGTTGATGATCCAGGTGTTGACGGAACGATCAAGTTCGACGAAATGTATAACGCAAACAGTGGTATAGGAACATACACATTGTCGAAAAACGGCATCGTTGAATTCGACGGATGTAACAGCAAGGTAGACGTGTTGTTCAATGTCAAGCAGACAGGAGACGAGTTCACTTACGAGAATCTTGAAACAGGAGTAAAGAAGACTGGCAAATTCAGCAATGGAGAAGGTCATTTTGACATCAAAGCCGGAATGTACGAAGTCTCTTATATCAACACTTGTGCGACATCATTCAAGTTTGATGTAAAAGACAAATCGCTAGACATTTCCGGAAGTCCATCGACATGGTCAGTATGTGAAGGAACACCGCTTACCATCAAGATCGTAAACAACGACAACACACCGTTTGTCTACGATCCTAGAAAATACAAAGTTGAGTGGCAGAAGGATGGAGAGACTCTTCCTGGCTATGATACAGAGGTACTGAACATTCCATCAACGACACCTGCCGACAACGGAGTATACAGTTATACAGTGACATCTTCAGGATGTGTTTACCACGACAAGATTGCAATGGGTGGAAGTTTCACATCAAAACCAAAAGTTAAGATTGACGAATCGCTTCTTGAAAACAAGGGTGTTTACGAAGCTGTCCGCACCACATCAAAAGACATCACAATTCCAATTGTCCAGTCTATAGGCATAGACATGACAACATTAAGCGATAAGATCATCTGGAAGGAAGAAGGTGTTGAGGTGAACAGAGGTGAGACACTAAGTCTAGCCAGTGTAGATGGTGACCACGAATACAATATTATCATTGCAAATGGAGAAAAAGGTTACGACACAGAATACTGTGGAACATCTTTGGACATCACACTAAAAGCAGACGCACTTCTGTCTATCGAAGCCATTCTTATTGGTGAAGATGGAAAGCAAAAGACAGACATGTGTCTAAACGAAGAAGGTGTCGGATTCCAAATCGATACTACAGGAACTGGCAAGATACTTCACCCAGACAAATTCACATTCAAGATTGTTGAGACTATAGATGGTGTCAAGAAAGAAGTCAAATGGGCAAAGAAGAACGAATACTTATTTGCAAGTATTTCACCTGATAAGTCGGCTACTTATGAGATAACATACAAATATAGTGTCGGCAACCAAGACAAGTCGCTCACTTCTGAGATAACAGTTCATCCTGCATACGTAGTAGAATGGGACCGCAATGTCCGTCTATGCGAGGGAGAGACTGGTTTCATCCAAATCACAAAAGCAGAGCCAGCATCCGAGCTAACACTAACTTGGGAACCTGACGAATGCTTAAGAAGTGGTTCTAGAACTGGAGCAAATGTAGAAGCAGTATTCTCAGGATATGGTTTGACTACACAAAAAGCATTGACATTGGTAGTGTCAAACGGCGGTATATGTTCAGACAAGAAATATTATCCTGAATTTACAATCGACAAGGCAATTGAAGGAAATATCATCGCTCCTGAATATATATGTGAAGGACATATAGCGACATTGGATGCATCTACATTCAAAGCCACTGAATATGTATGGAGTTCAGTTGACCAATTAGGAGAAGGAGTTACTATGACAGGACCTTCTATCAATGTTGTCTCAAAACCAGGTTACGCTTCATATACAGTCGAAATGCAACGTGGAGCATGTACAGAAAGTGCAGAGACTACAATAGAAGTAAGATACGCTCCTAGATTCGACAGAATTGACTCATTGTCTTTCCGTTCTGTAGAGATTGTATTGCAGTCGAACACAGGAACAGCTCCATTCCAATACATCGTAGATGAAAACTATGATGAAAATATTAATGAGCCAATAAAAGACAGTTTGGATTATGGAAACCACAGCATCAAAATAATCGATGCGGCAGGTTGTGTAATCGACTCATCTTTCGTGACAAATGCTCCTGGTTTAGAGATCCCTATCCACATTTCTCCTAATGGAGACGGAAGCAATGATGCATTCAGCATTCCTACTCTAAGAGAAGCTTACCCAGACGCTAACATCAGAATCTATGACCGATGGGGTAAGAAACTTGCAGACTATAAAGCAGGCAATGCAGAAATGGATTGGGACGGATCATACAACGGTGTCCAAATGCCGTCAACAGACTACTGGTATGAGATTGAAATCAAAGAGATTAAAAAGACCTACACCGGTCACTTCACTTTGATTCGTCAATAACAATAAAAAGGAGACGGCAACGTCTCCTTTTTTAATGCTAAATGCTAAATGCTAAATGCTAAATGCTAAATGCTAAATGCTAAATGCTAAATGCTAAATGCTAAATAAAAAAAATTAAAATAAATTTTGCATTTCGCATTTCTAATTCCTAATTTAAAGAAGTTGTGCAGATTCATTTAATAGAAAAAGAAAGTCTCGGCAGCACCAACAACACACTTGCAGAATTATTGAGAATGGTGCCGGATATGGAGGAAGGCACGGTGGTGAGAGCCATCGAACAGACTGCAGGCAAAGGTCAGCCAGGCAACCATTGGGAATCAGAGCCGAAAAAGAATATAACCATGAGTCTTCTTCTCCGACCAGATTTCCTTTCTATAGTAGACCATTTTTTCATATCCATCGCAGTGTCGCTCGGCATCACAGACTATCTTATAAACAAAGGTGTCAATGGAGTTTGCATAAAATGGCCGAATGACATTTACGTCGACAACAATAAAATTTGCGGAATACTGATTGAAAACACCATAATCGGTCATACAATCGACAGTTCCATTGTTGGTGTCGGATTGAACATCAACCAAGAAAAATTCTTGAGTGATGCGCCAAACCCAATTTCACTCACAAACATCACAAACGAAACATACGACTTGCCGACAGAAGTGAATCTGCTGTGCAATGCCCTACTCCGCCGATATGCGATGCTTGCAAACGGAAATCTTGAAGGATTAAGAGAAGAATATATCGCCCGTCTCTACCGTTTCAATCAAATGGCAGACTACAGACTTCCTACCACGGACACTATATTCAAAGCCAAAATCATCGACGTCGCTCCAGAGGGCAGACTGATTATGGAATGCGACAACGGAAAAATAATGAAGTTCGCATTCAAAGAGGTGGTGTTTGTCAATTCGTAATTCATAAATCGTGATGCATAATTGACAAGAAAATATTACTTTTGTTGTCATAATTGTATAAGATGGGAAGAATACTCGCAATTGACTATGGCCAGAAACGAATCGGCATCGCCGCCACAGATCCGGAGCAGATTATCGCTAATGGATTAGACACCGTTTCACCAAACGAAATATTCCAATTTTTGACAGACTATTTTGCAAAAGAAACAGTCGACAAAGTCATTATCGGCAAACCTCAAAACATGAACGGAGAGGCATCCGCGTCAATGAAATATATTGAGCCTTTCGTAAAAGGATTCAAAAAGAAGTTTCCTGATATGCCTATTGAATTCCACGACGAGAGATTCACATCTGTTCTTGCCAACCGTGCTATTTTGGAAAGCGGAGTGAAAAAGAAAGAACGTCGTGAAAACAAGAAGTTGGTCGACAAGGTCAGTGCAGTGATAATTCTGCAATCCTATCTTGAAAGTCAGAGAATGAAATTCCTATAAAAAAAAGATAAAACAAAATGATATATCCTATCACGGTGTACGGTCTGCCCGTACTTAAAAAAGTCGCTTCAGAAATCACTCCAGATTACCCTAATCTATCTACGGTAATCGAAAATATGTATAAGACATTGACCAACGCTGAGGGAGTCGGATTGGCAGCTCCACAGGTAAACTTGTCGATCAAACTTTTCATCGTCGACTTGACATGTTTGGCTGAAGAGAATCCTATATACAAGGATTTCAAGAAGACATTCATCAACCCAGAGATCACTTTCTACAGCGAAGAGGAAGAGAAAGGCGAAGAGGGATGTTTGAGTTTGCCTGGCATCTCAGAGCCTGTTAAGCGATCAAAGAAGATCCGCATCAAATATCAGGACGAGAATTTCGAATGGCACGACGAAGAGTATGAAAACTTCTTCGCACGCGTCATACAGCACGAATACGACCATTTGCAGGGCAAGGTGTTCATCGACAGAATCTCTCCGATCCGCCGACAGATGAACCGCAGCAAAATAAGCGCTATGCTTAAAGGCAAAGTGAGATGCAGATACAATGTCAAGACTGTATAACCATGGCAAATACAGAAGCTCAATTCGATAAAGCGATTCAGGTTTGCCGCGACGTCTACTCTAAAAAGCTGAAAGACTACGGCGCAGCATGGAGGATTATGCGTCCATGCTCAATAACCGACCAGATTTTCATCAAAGCCAACCGTATCCGCACTTTGGAGACGAAGGGGAATCATTGTGTAGACGAAGGAATCCAGCCAGAGTTGATCGGCATCGTCAACTATGCCATCATGGGTATGATCCAGTTGAGCAAAGGCTTTGCAGACGGTGATGACATCACTGTGGATGAAGCTCTTAGCCTATACGATGAATATATGCAGAAGACTCGCACACTGATGCTCGCCAAAAACCACGACTATGACGAAGCGTGGAGAAGCATGCGCACGACGTCGTACACAGACCTTATCCTAATGAAGATATACCGTACAAAGCAGATCGAGAGCAACGACGGTAAGACCATCATTTCTGAGGGTATTGAAGCAAACTATATGGACATGGTGAACTATGCCATTTTCGGTTTGATCAAAATCGACGAAGCTGAAGGCAAATAAATATAAGGAGACGGGATTTCTCCCGTCTCCTTCATTATTATCATACAGACAGGCATAAGACCTGTCATTACAGCCATACAACAAAATCGGATCTCACAAATGAGAAAAAAACTGTCAATCCTTATCAAAAAACTTAGAAACACGACGCTACGCAAAATATTGGTTTTTGTGTCACGTCTTATCGTAGGATTGCTGTGTCTCATTCCAGGATACGAATCCATCGTTGATCCAGTAGGTTCAAACATTTTGTGCGACAGATTTCTACACTGTCTGAAATTAGACGTATTACTGCCACTATCGTATATAATCTCCATCTCCATTTCATCTCTCCAGTTCGTCATCGGAGTCTGCATGACATTAGGAGCCAAGATCAAGTGGACATCGATAATGGCGACAATATTCCTTACGATTCAGATCATCACGTCCGCCACTACAATACACCAGTGTCCGGACATCTACGACGGAATCACACGCACCATCAGTGCCCACACATTCGGCAGTTCAATCGCCCACAACATAATGTTGCTTGGATTAGCGTCACTTGTGTTCCATTGGAGAAATTATAATTTAGCGTTATATACCAAACGTACAGAGTGGATCATATCAATCTACGGATTCGCATTTTCCGTCGTGATGGCTATCCACTGCTATTTTTCACTCCCTATCCTCGACCTCACCGTCTGCAAAGAGGGAGATTCAATAAAAAAAGTGCTCGATTATGCAGAGTCGCATAAAATAGATATGGATGAAAACACACGGGCAGCAATGTCGCATAACGGATATTCATTCATTCTTGTGAGCCCCGACATCACACAAGCGAGCACCACTTATAGAAAGCAACTCAATAAACTGTATTCATACTGCAAAAGCAACAATTATAATTTTGCTATGCTCACCACAGCCGACCCAGACAGTCGTGAAGTGGATGAATATATAATCGAAACTTCCGGGGCAGAATACCCATTCCTCCAAATCAGCCGTGAACTCACAGACGCATTCGTCCGCTCAAACCCAGAATTGTTTCTGATGAAAGACGGAATTGTGGAAGAGAAATTTTCTTGCTATCAGATACCTACTTACGACAAGCCATTGGAAGAATATGTATCTGAAGACAAAGATGTTTCAGAAGGATGGAACGACGTTGCTAAAAGCATCCTGTTCTTTGGTGTGCCATTGATAGCCATACTCATATATGACTATCTGATAGAATTGGCGAAACTTCTTTACAGGTTTTGGAAGACAAAGAGAAAGAAGAAAGAGACGGAAGAAACAAGTGAGCAACAATAAGCCGCAAAAATTCACGTCGGCACAAATACAAAATTTTTAACATGCTTTAGATAATCATCTAAATGTATTATCTTTGCATACGAATTGAATATTGAATAAACATAAATTAAATATCAACGAAAATGAGAAAGAAAATCGTAGCAGGAAACTGGAAGATGAATACAACTCTTCAGGAGGGTATCGCTTTGGCAAACGACTTGAAGAACGCATTGGCAGGTAAGACTCCAAAGTG
>JAEEGL016107087.1_pt1 | contig 18167 bp, 2 predicted proteins | sample 9134231 | NCBI WGS metagenome assembly JAEEGL01 (sample SAMN16246548, study PRJNA631951) | gut metagenome | biome: gut microbiome; feature: rumen; material: fiber-attached | host: Bos | place: Iran: Karaj | collected 2018-10 | reverse complement strand
GTGGCCGATGGGCATGCCGTACTTGATGACGTTCTCGCCCTCCGCAATGTCGCGCAGTGCGTACTTGTGCCCGTCATCCCGTATCTCGACGTTGTCCTTCGGATTAATGATCATTAAGCCGCCCTCTCACTTGGCGTTTCAGGTATTATACCATACTTATTGATAGGGCGTAAAGTGTGGTTTATGGTGTGTTTACGCCGTAAGATGATAACATAAGCGGCATAAATGGCAGTAAGAAAATATTAGCTTTCTGTCAGAAAGCGGGTATTTCTGACAGAATCAGCCTATATTTCTTGTGAAATGCTTGTGAAAAATCAGTAGTGTTGACGGATGAACTTCAACACCGCTTCACGCGCATCCTTGTACTCGCGCTCGGCCTCGGTGACGTCCTCGGGCGTTGCAGACGGATCTGACTGCACCTCCTTCAAGCGGCGCTCGGCGCGCTTCGCGTCCGGGACGAGTCCAGAGTTCTTTGTGCGACCGTGCACGATTAGCTCGTCGCGAACGCCGTCCACGAGCAGCGGATTGTCCTCGCGCATGGACGCAAGACGCTTCTCGCGCTCCTCGTCGCTGAGATCGTTGTCCGATTCAACTCTGCGGTATTCCTTCTCCGCCTCGATGAACGGATTGACCGCCCGCTCGTAATACTTCTCGTCGTAGACGTTTCCGCCAGCACCAAGCACGGTGAGCAACATAGCCGCCGGCGCAGCCCCCGTCAGCCAATCGTCCTCAACGGCGGTCTGCGCGACGTCGGAGATCGACAGCGGGAATGCGCTCAATAGAAGTTCCTTCATGCCGAACGGCTGGCCCACATAGTCCTTGCCCTGGAGTAGAGCGACGGCCTTGCTGTACGTAGGCGACAGCTTGCCGCCGACGTAGCGCCCGAACATGGAGAAGATGTCGCCAACCCCATAGTCGCCAAGCTTCACCCTGCGCCCTGTGGAGGTCTCGCGTTCGCCTGTGACGAGCGCAGATGCAAACTTGTCGAACGTTCGTTCACCCATTTCGAGGTCGATGTGAGTCTTTCCAACGACGGGATGCTTGAGCATGTTCCACTTGGTGAAGATGCCCTTGCGCTTGAACTCCTCCCACCAGTCGTCGTCCGACCAGAGCAGGGCGATCATCGCACCGATTGCAAGGGTGGCAAGTTCCGCCCGCAGGCGCAGCTTCGCGGCTTCCGTCGCAACCTTGGCGGCTTCGCTCCTCGGATTGGCTCCGGCGTCTTTGTGGTCGCCGATGAAGGGATTGATCACGTCCCAGTATATCTTCTGCTGGATTTGCGAAGTCCAGAGGGACGGCGACCAGATGATATGGCCAAAGGTGTCGTTGACGGCGTTTATCGCGTTGCGGGTCTTCGCACTCATCGCCCCAGAACCCGAAAGCATGTTCACGAGGTCCGCGAGCTTCCGCTTCTGGAAGTCGCTCGCCCCCGGTGTTGCGTCCAGGAGCAGCTTGTAGGACTGCGCGGCCATAAGGTTGAGGTAGGTGACGTAGTGCCTCTCGGAGTTGGCGAGAGCCGCATGGTGGAACTGGCGGATCTTCGCCCAGCTACCGCCAAGAACGGGAACGCCGTCGATTAGCTCGTTGATGCGCTTGATCCAGCTCGGAGGTTCAGAGTTTGCACCACGGAACATTTCGACGTCGTGGACGTTCGCTATGTCGGAGCTGCGCATCTTCAATCCGAATTTCTCCTCGGCTTCCTTGATGATCGGGTCTGCGAGTATTTCGGCGTTGATCTCGTTGAACCGCCGTTCACTCCACGCCGCCCGCTCCGCCTTGGCGTAGTCGAACAGGGCGAGCTTGGGATGCGCGAGCGAAAGCTTAAGCGCCTGCCGGAGAACCGCCGAGCGGTCGAAGGACGCCATAGTCGCCGTGTGGAGCGAGTTGAGGAACATAAACGTGTTCTTCGCCGCCCGTACCGGCGCGAACCAGGCGAGTTCCCGCGCCTGCTTGCGAAGCTCGTTGAGCTTCTGCATGGCGCGTTTCTGCTGCCGCCCAAGCTCGTCGTACCGCTCTTGCTGTTCGGGAGTCATGGGTGGCTGCGGCTTTTTCAAGTTGTCTATGTCGCCGAGGGCAATACGCTCTGCAATCCTCTGTATGCGGTTCTCGCGGTCGGTGATCTTCCGCTCGTTGAGCGCATTGATCTCCTCCGGTGTTTTGCCGAAGGGAAGCGTCGCCTTCTTGATGTCGAGTATCTCCTTGCGGGTTTCCTCGATCTTGTCGATGAGCGAGTCTGTGACGGCGGATTTCATTTCCGGACGCTTCGGCGCCTTGGAGAAGTCGCCGAGGCGCGCACGAGCGAGATCGCCCATCAGACGCTCCAGCTGCTTTGCAAGCGCCCGTTCGCGCATCTTGAGCCGCTGCTCGTCGGTAAGGCCCTTCTCGGTCTTGAACATTTCATCGTAGCGCTTCTGCCAATCGGCCAGCTCGTCCCTCATGCGCCGAAGCTCCAGATCGTCAACGATCTTGCGCTCCTTGCGGGGAATCGCTTCACCGCGCTCGATCGCGTCCTTCAACTCGTCGATGCGGTTCTGCGTCCGCGTCTTCGCGGATTGCAGAAGCCCCTTTAGACGGTTCTGCCCTCCGGTGGTCTCGTCCACCTCCTTCTTGCGCTCCTGGACTTCGTGCTGGAGCTTGCGCGTGTCAAGCGACGGCTCATCGCGGATCATGCCGGTTGCGGGCGGAAGCTGGTTGTGCTCGTCCATGTAGTCGAGCTGGCGCTTGAGACGCGCCTGTGCGCGAAGGTCGTGCGCCTGCCGCTGAGACTCGAAATGGGACTGCCGGTAGTTCATCCCGAAGCCAGTCCAGATGTCGCGAATCTGGTCCGCATCGACATTTGCAAGGAACGGTTTCACGTCTTCGGCCACCGCCGCCACCAATTCATCCTCGGTGATGTTGGGATTGACGTAGGTGTGGTATTCGGCGAGCATTTCGAGCCACCGCCCCCACGACGGGTACATCTGATCCGAAAGCCCGATGAGAGAATCCGCAGCTCCCGCCGCGTGAACTTCGATCTGGGCGAGCGCCTCGAAGTAGTTGCGCTTGACGCGCTTCGCCTCGTCGCCCACCTTCGGCTCGGACGCCTGCCGTATCTTGCCGCGCTTGAGGATCTCTTCCATCTTCTTCTCGGAAAGGCCCTTCATGACTTCGACAAACAGCTGGCGGGCGTCCTCGTCGGTGATCTTCGAGAGGTCTTCGGAGATTTCGCGGGCGAGCGAGCGCATTTCCGGCGTGAGCCTGTCCTCGCCGTTCTCGTTCAGCCCGCCAGATTCCTCGATCAACTTGTTGAGGATGCCGGCAAAGGAGTAGTCCTCGTAGACGCGCTGACGGTTGGAGCGGAGCGCACGAGCGGCCTTGGTCACGCCCTGCTTCTTGGCGACGTTCGCCTCGTACATGAGTTGCCGCTTGATCTTCAACTCTTCCTTCGTTGAGGCGAGTTCGCGTTTCATGTCCGCGTCGAGTTCGCCACCCTTGTCAACGATGGCCTTGGCATCGTCGATCCACCCCTGAAGTTCCGCCACCTCGTCGCCGAGCTGACGCGCATATACGTCGAGCGCCCAGTTCTCATAGTCCGCGATCGGACGCCCGCCGTAGCCCCATTTGAAGACGGCGTGGGCGAGCTTCGCCATGTAAGACGGACTGGAAAGGAGAACTTCGGCCTGCTGGATTGTCTGCGCGTCGCTCTTGCGCATGTGCTTCGGAGGCTCCATTTTCGCGGCCCTCATGCGCAGAGCCACGTCGGCCTGGGTCATGCCGAACGTCTTCATCTGCTCATCCTCGGACTGCTCGGCTACCGCCTCGGGCGTAAGGTTCTCGTCCCGGAACTCTACTCCGAAGAAGTCTGCAAAAGTGCTTTGGACGGCGGTTCCCGTTCGAGGAGCCCCATTTGCAGCAGCTTCTCCAGGAGTGGCGTTTCCGCTCCGCCCTTGACGTTCGCCTCCGCCAGCCACTGCGCCGTTTCCTCCCGCTGCTGCTCCGTTTTGAGCAACTCCAGGACGAACACTATCATTTCCACCGGGTACTCCCGCCGGTCCATTTCCAGCACCAGCGCCTTTTCCGCTGTTGTTAGCACGTATCCAGTCAAGGACTGCTTTCTCGATTCTTCTGGCTTCATCGGTGTTCTTTATTATAGCATAACCTTTGGGCCTATAGATACCGCGAATCGAATAAGGACGGGCATCAAGCTGTGCGAACTCCCTCTTTTCCATCGGGGTAAGTTCCCTGTTTTCGCCACCGGTGATGTAGCGGAATTTTGCACGGGAAATCGCCTGCGGAAGCGAAACCGCCCGCGTCTTGATCCGCTCCGTGCCTGAGTTCCCGTAGATAATGATGATGTAGTCGTCGGGCGTTTTCTCCTCCCCCGGGTTCAGCCGCTCGTCGCGGAAGTCCACCGCCTCGCGCTTAATCTCGTCTGTCGTGGGGTATATGCCCTTGCTGTCGGGCTTCAAGTGCGATTTGATGTCCTCGGTTTTGTTCACGGACATGGTCGGCGAGGCGAAGTCCTCCGCGTCCATCCTGTCGAGAAGTTCCTTGACCGTCTTCCCGCCGATGCGCTTTTCGTCCGCGCCTCTCACGGCAATGTAGTTCTCGCCGCGCTTTGCAATGAACCAGTTCCCGTAGGCTACATACTTGCGGTCCTGCGTCGCCGTAATTACGAGCGGAGAAACAGAGCGCTCGAGACGCGCCCTTTCAGTCCGGAGCGACGCAAGACGCGCCTTTTCCTTCTCCCATTCATCGTTGAACCGCTTCGCGTCCTCGCGAAGTCGCTTGATTCGACTTTCGGTCTCCGCCAGCGCGTTCTTGTGGGCTTCTTCGACGTCCGGCGAAGTCTCGTTCAGAACCCGGGTCTTGAAAGCCGTCATCGCCGCGACGGAGAAGTCCGGGAGGAAGCCCGAAAACGCCACCTCCCTTTCGACGCCAAGCGACGGAATTGCAAGGCGCATACGGTTGTCGAAGAAAGTATAGACGAGCTTCAGCGGGATGCCGCCAAAATTGCCGATCTCCAAATCCTCCTCGCGGTCGTAGCGGTCTTTCGTCAGCTGCTTCGACACCTCTCCGGAAACGTAGTCCGCGATGTCTTTCACCTTGTCGATTTCGCGACCATCGACGGTCGTGAGTACGAACCGCCCGTCGGGGTTCTGCTTGCGCCACTCCCTGGCACCCGCCTCAGACTCCTCGAACTCCCCGCGCATCTTCTCAAGCGCGCGTTCTGTGCGGTCGGCGTTGTCGCTGTTGGAACGGGCGGAGAACGCCACATTCTCCACATTCAATTCCGCCTTGTGAAGCGCACGGCGCACGTCGATGAGCTTTATAAGGTCCTGGTTCGCAGACGCGAGGCCCATCAGCATGTCGCGCTCCGCAGCGGCCTCGTCCATGTCAATCTCGCGGATCGTCTCGTCGCCGTGCATGACGGCGCTGATGAGCTTGTCCTTCTTGCCGATCAGCTCGTGGTTCTTCGTTTCGTAGGAACCGACGTTCTGGTTCCCCTGCGTAAGATAGTAGAAGATGCGCCCGGTCTCGAACATGTTGCCCGGACGGATGATGCGCCCGATTGCCTGCGTGTCCTCGGACGGCTTCCACCCCGGATGAAGAAGATGGATCGCCGCAAGCCGCTCCTGCACGTTCGTACCCTCGCCCATGCGCGGACGCGAGCCGATGAGTACGCGGATTTCGCCGGAGCGCACTTTCGCGAAAAGCGCCTCCTTCGCCGCGTCCTTGCCCTCGTCGCCGCCTTTCGCCTTGTCCACGTCGTGGATGATGCCTATCTCGCTGGCGGGTATTCCAGCCCGGACGAGAAGATCTCTCAACGCGGCATTGAGGTTCCACTTTGCGCCGTTGTAGTCTACGCCGTCCAAGTGCCCGACGTACTGCAAAACGCCGGCCGCGCCGCTTTCGTTGAAGATGTCGGAAAATACGAGCTGCGCCCCGCGCACGTCCTTCGTCTCCTCGTAGATTTCCTTGATTTTCGCAGCGCAGGCGGCAATCTTGCTCCCGTCGTCGTCCACGCCCAGGAGTCTGGGCGAAATGCAAGCCCGCTTCGCAATGCCCGTGAGGGTGAGGAACTTGCCGCGCTCCTCCTTGCTCGCAGGGATGGCGGACTCCCTCGCCACCATCTCCATTATCACTTCCTGTGCACGGCTCATCTTCACCGGCACGGGGATGAGCTTCGGCGTCGGACGCTTGACCTGTATCTGGTCGGAGTTCACGATGTCCACGACGGACTTGAACATGCGCATCATTTCGGGAATGTTCAGGAACGCCGTCACGCGCTGCACTTCCTTGGTGCTGCGACCGCTCAAATCGAACTCGGATTCCGTCTCGATGCGCCCGAAGGTGTTTACGAAATCGTCGAAGTTCCTCACACCCGCCTCCTCGAGAGCCCACGGCGCAAGATAGCGGAGCATGACGTATGCCTCCACGACAGGCGCGTTGGAAAGCGGCGTCCCGGTTGCGAATACGACGCCGCGACGGTCACCGTGCAGGGACTGGACATACTGCGTCTTCATCTCCATGTCGAGGGCGCGCTGCGAATCGCCTTGCGCAAGCCCCTTGGTTTTGCGCGCCTGCGCCGAAACGACCGGCAGGCCCTTGAAGTTGTGCGCCTCGTCCACGAAAAGCTGGTCCACGCCCAGCTCCTCGAAGGGCACGATCTCCTTGTCCTTCTTGTCGTCGTTGCTCAGGCTCTCGATCTTCTCGCGAGCCTTGGCGATCATCTTCTCGATGTCCTTGACTGTGCCAGAATCGCCCTTGGCGGCAAGCTTCGCCTCCACGAGCCGCCTCACCTCGCGTTCAAGGTAGTCCACCTGCCACTGCCTCGTCATCGGCAGCTTCTGCGAGAAGGTAGAGTGCTTCACCACGATTGCGTCCCAGTCGCCGTTCGCCACCTTCGCGAAGAACGCCCTGCGGTTGGCGGGCTTCACGTCCTCGGTGGACATCTTGAGGATGTTCGCATTCGGGAACGCCGCAAGGAACCCGTTGCAGAACTGGTCGAGCATGTGATTCGGAACCACGTACATCGACTTCTTGAACATCCCGAGATGCCGTCCGATCATGCCAATCGACTGCATTTCAAGAGTCTTGCCGGCGCCGACGCAGTGCGCAAGGCAGAGCGACCGCCCGCCGAGTACGCCACGTGCGATCACGTCCGGCTGGTATTCGCGCCCCTTCGCGTGAAGCTTCGCTATGGTTTCCTCGGACATTCCCGCCGCACGGAAAGGAAGGATGTTCTTCGGGAGTTTCATCGGCACGTTGTCGTTCATCGCGTAGTTGAACGACCTGGTGGACGGCTCAAACCACTTCTCGCTCGTCCGGAGGAACCGCGCGAAAGCCTCGTGCAGCTTCTCGGCGGCGAGCTTTTGCGCCTCCGTCTGGCGTTCGAGGACATAATACTTCTCCGTCACAGGGTCCTTCGCCTTGACTTCGAGCGATTCGGAATTGAGGACGGCGCTCAAGAAGTGCTCTTGGGAGAACGAGGTCGTTCCGAAAGGCTCAACGCTGCTCCTCGCAATTTCGATGTCCCAGCGGTTGGTCACGTCGTTGCGCGCAATCTTGACTCGCTCGTAGCTTCCGAGGTCGTAGGCCTGCCGGATGAAGTCCGTCATCGCCTCCACGTCCGCCCACGTCGCGCCGAACTTGATTGAAACTTCGTCGAGCGAGACGTCCTTCGGCTGCACCTTCTCCAACTCTTCGACGTTCTTCTTGAAGGATGCGTCGTTCTGCATCGCCGCCCGCGCCGCGTCCAGCTTGCGCCGGACATGCCCCGAGAGGTATTCCCAGAACGGTTCAAGCCGCCCTGTCTGCGGATTCTCGAAAGCGCGTCCTTCCCTTTTCAGCTCTTCCTCAGCCTCTTCCTCCGTGACACCGCGAAGTTCCGCAATGCGTCCGAGGTCGAGGGCGCCCATCTCGCTGTACGCGATAGTAAGGGCGTCGGAAATGTTGTCGGCGTGTTCCGGCTTGACGTACTTGAAGATGACGCGCTTCTTGAGGATGTCGGCTTTCTCGATCACGTTCTTTCCGTCAACCTTCGTGACTTTCTCCATCGTCATGAGACGGTTGCCGTCCGCTTTGTCGAGCATTATGAACGGTGTGATGTGCTTGTCATGGAATGTCCCAACGCGCTTCACGAAATCGTCATAGACCCTGTTCAGCTCCTCAATCAACGGGGCGAGGTTGTCGTCGTCCACGCCTTTCACCTCCGCGTCTACGACGGCGCGGAGCGCCTTGCGCATGTCCAGCACCTTCGTAACTATCTGCTTGGCGGTGAGCATCTTGCCCGCAAGACGCTTGTCAAGTTTGGGCATTTCAACGGGCACAAGCTCGTCGCCGCTTTTCTCGTAGAGGGTGCCGTCCTTCAAGGTAATATTGCCCTGGCGCAGCCCCTCATCGTCGTAGACGGGTGCGTGATCGACCTGAACGGCCTTCGGCGCGTTCTTCAAGAGAAGGTCTTTGTCTACGCCTTCGAGCGCGCGGTCAACCGCCTTGCCCACCATGTCGAAGAGGTCGCCTTGTGGCATTTTGTACTCGAGGACGGGTCTTCCGTATTGAGCCGTGCCGGGGCGCATTTCTCCAACTACCTGTTCGGGGTGGTCCTTGAAGTATGCGTTGTAGGACACATCGACCTTCACTTGACCCTTGCGACGCACCCATTCGGTTGTTTCGCCGTACTTCTCCTGGCGCATGAAGCCGGAATTGTCCACTTCGCCGCCCATCTTCTGGATCACGACGAGATCGGATGCGACGTCCGTTCCGGCGTTCTTCGAGAAGAACCCGTTGGGGAGTCGCACCGCGCCGACGATCCGCCCGCCATGCAGGGAAAGGAACTGGCGCAGCTTGCCGTCTGTCTTGTCGAGTGTTCCCGTCGAGGTGAGGAACATCATCACCCCGCCGGGACGCAACTTGGAAAGCGTCTTTGCAAAGAAGTAGTCGTGAATCTTGAACGACCCTTTGCCGAGCGACTTGTCGGTGATGTCGAGATCGGCGTAGGGAACGTTGTCGATTGCGAAGTCGAAGAATCCGTCTGCGAACTTCGTGTCTTCATAGCCGCCGACGTGGACGCGCTGGTTGGGGAAGAGCGCGCGGAGAATCTGGCCGCTCACCTCGTCCTTTTCGACGAACTGCCAGCGAGCGCCCTTCACGTACTCGCCCGCAGCGGATGCGTAGTTTCCGACGCCGGCGGAAGGACCGAGGAAGCGTCCGCCTTTCACTCCGAGCTTGCGCAGGGCCTCGTGTTCAAGGCGCACCATCGGAATCGGGGTGTAGAACGCCGTCAGCACAGTTTGCCGCGCGGATGCATATTCCTCGTCGTTCAGCGTCCTGCGCAGTTCGCGGTAGGCATCGTAGCCCTCGCGCCCGTATTTGGCGCCGCGAAGGAGATAGGAAAGCGTTTCCTCATCCACTCCCCCATCGACATTGCGCTCGGAGTCCCACGCACGTTCATATTCACGGCAGAACATTTCCGAGAGACCGCCCCAGCCGACATACTTGGCGAGCGTCTTCTGCTCCTCGGGCGTCGCCTTGAAATCACGCTGCTTGAGCTTCTGGAGAAGCTGAATAGCCGCTACGTTGTTGAGTACGCGCTTGATCGGGGAGCGTTCGAGGATTGCCGCTTCGACGGCGTCGGTCATGACGAAATCGGAAGGCGCGTCCTTGCCGTCCTCGTTCGCGGCGCGGTTCGCTGCGTTCTTTACGGATTGCGCAACGCCTTTAGGGTGTCCGCCGCCTCGCTCTCCGCCCTCTCCAGATCCGGGTCTTCCGGCGTCCAGTCCGCCGGTATTCCCTTCCGCTCCAGAGTCCACCCCGTCACTTGCAGGGCGTTGTTCACCCTGTCCTTCTCCCGGCTGTACGGATACTGTGCGTCGATCAGTTCCGAGATCGCTTCCCGGAGAGCTTTCGCTTTCTCCGGATTTTCCTCCACGATCGGCTCCTCCTGAAGCAGCAGCTCGTCCTCGCGCACCGTCTCCCAGATCGCGTCCCGATCCTCCGTCGGCTCCGCGTACACTTGCCTCTGCGCCCTCTGAGCCGCCTGGAGAACCCGCTCCCCGAACATCCCCTCCTTTAGAAGCCGAAGCGTCATCTGCGGGCAGTGTTCCACCCAGTGGTCCACCGCCAGCATCATCAGATCGCTGATCGCGTCGTATACTTCCAACATCCTCAACCTCCTTGAGTTGCGTATCTATTATACCAAAAACTTCGTCCGCCGTCTCGTCCGAGACGCGCTTTAGGCCCTTCGCGCGGGCGACCATGTTCCAGACGTCCTGCATGACGGGCTTCATCTTCTCGTACATTTCGGCGTCCTCGTCCGCAATGAACTTCGCCACGGACTCGAAATCGCTGTAGCCGTCCTCTGACAGCGCGGCCACCACGTTGCCGACGCCTTCCGCGAGCTTGCCGAGCCGCGCTGAGAACTCGGCGGGGTTCAGCGTTTCGTCGCGGAAGCTGACACCCGCGTCGAAAGACGAGTCAAACGCCCAGAACGCCGGTCCTACATCTTTCGGCTTACGGGCCACGATCACGTTGCCATGCGTTTCGACCTTGCCGAAAAACTTCCCGATGCGCGGAACGTAGGACTTCGCCCGTGCGTTGCGCTGGAAGCCGTCGCGCGTCGTCTTCGGCTTGCCGGACTTGTTGCCCTCGTAGACGGTGAAGATCGCCGCACCGTTTTTCTTGATCGCCCGCGCGGCTTGGTTGATAATGTTGTCAACCACTCCGTCGCTGTCTATGACGTTAAGAACGTTGTGGACTGTCGCGGTGTCCGCCTGTTCAGACCTGACGGCTTCGGCGGTGGCCTCGTTCACGTCCGCCCCACGGTTCACGGGATCGAACGGAAGGTTCGTCACGCCGAGGTCTGCGAGGAACTGCGTCGCCCTGTCGAATCGTCCGGCGCCGATGTCCACATTCCGCGTACCGGGTTTGAATATGCCCCACTTCTTGCCGTATTCGTTGCCGGACGGATTCTGGTTGCGGGATGTTCCGCCTGAAAGCACCGTTTGACGGAACGGATTGATGTTCTCGTCGCGGAAATCGACGCTCTTCTTCAATGCGGCGAGTGCGGCACTCGCTTTCTTGCGCGTTCCCTCCGACACATTCAAGAGACGCTTGCGCGTTTTGCCCGTAGCCGGCGCTTCTGGAATAGGACTCTTCGCCGTGATGGTCTGCTCCGTCGGCTTTGCGGCTTCAACTGGCTTACTTTTCGGGGCAGACTCCTTCTTTTCGTCCACCTTCGCTGTTTCGGCCTTTGTTTCCGCAGGTGCGGACTGGACTACTTTCGCGGGCTTCGCTTCCGTTTTAGTCCGCTTGGGTAGCGGCTTGCCGGACTTCATGGCTTCGCGACGGGCCTTTAGCTCCGCGCTGCGCTGCGCGTTCGCGTCCGCCTTGATATTGATCTCCCGGTCCATCGCCGCAACATCCGCGTCGTCCAGGATGCGCTCACCGGCGGGATCCCAGTAGCGGGCTCGATCGTTTGCGAGGTCGCAGGCCTTTTCCAGTTGCTGGCGATCCGACTTGTCTGTCACGCCAAGGTCCTTCGCCCATGCGTCCGTCAGTTCCAGCTTGTCGGAGTTGCTGAGCGCGCTACGGATGTTCCGCGCAATGTCGGCGTATTCGCTCGACCGCTTCGCGCGGTATTCGTTCCGCGCCTTGGCAAGCGTCTCCATCGCAAGAAAATCCTCGTCCTGGAAGAGATCCATCTGCGCACCTTCGAGAAGGTTCTTGTTCACGGATCCGGACTGGAGCTGCCGCGTCATTTCGCGGGCATATCCGGCAAAGGCGTCGTCGCCCATGTCGCTGCGAGCCGCGCGAAGAAGCACGGACTGGATGAATGGATTGCGCTCGTGCGCGTCGCGGGGAGCCGCCTCCGCGATTATCATTGCACGCTTCGGCTCTATCTTGCCGGTTTCGCGCTTCTCACCCAGAGCCGTTGCGCTTCGGACAGCTTCGGTAGCATCTTTGTAAATGCTCCATGCAGCGAGCCCCTTGTCGCTGAGGACGCCGACCCGCTCTGCTTGTTCACGGGTGAAGTTTCCCTTTTCGTAGAATCGGATGTAGTCATTGATCGTACCCTTTCCGTCGTGGATGTTTGCGATTGCGTCTACCACGGTCGCTTCGTCGGAGGACATTTCATCCTCCCAGTAGACGCGCCCGTAGATCGGCTTGTTGAATCGACGCGCGAGGTCTACGCGGTGCCGTCCGGTAACGACAACCGGCTTCAATTTGCCGTCGCGCTTGACCATGCGCACGACGATGGTTCCCGCGAGCGCGGGCTGGTATTCGCCCGGAAGTTCCTTGGTGATGCCCGTCTTCCTGTCGGCGTCGCCCTTGAAGTTGGGCTGTCCCTCGTCCGAGGTGTCGAGCTTGTGCGGATTGAGCCGCACAATGCCACGGTCGCGGGTGTACTTCGAGATGTAGTCCCCGTTGTCTTCGGGGGTTTCGCCGTCGTTGACGACAAGACCCGTCGTGTCCATGACGTCCACAAGCGCGGCCTTTTCCTCGGTGGAGCGCTTTGCAGCGGCCTCATCCGCCGTCACCACCTTCTTGGAGTCTTCCAGCTCCTTCTTGGACTGCGCGATGCGTCCTTTGACGGCTTCGCGCAGCTCCTGGAGCGTCTCTGCGTCATCCGCAGATTCGAGAAGGCTCTGGAGTTCCTCGTCGGTCGCGAGGTCCGCGATCTCGGAATCCTCCTCAAGCGCGAACTCGTTGCCGTTGATGAACTTCTTCCGGTAGGCCGCGCGAACGTCGTCTTCGCCCTTTGTTTCGGACGTCTCTTCTACCACATCGCGCGTTTCGCCGCTCGCTTCTGCGCTTTCCACAGGCTTCTCGCCTTCTCCCGCTGGCGGCTCGGCCACTTCTGCTTCTGGCGATTCGACTGGTGCTTCATCGGTTCCGGTTTCATCCATCGCTCCTTTCTCGTTGATGAAAGTGATTTCCCCTTCTCCATCCTCTCCGGCGGACGCCTGCTCAATCTGCGAGGCGATGACTTCGAGATCTGCGTCGCCGAGCTTGCCGACCTTGCCGAACGCGGCATGGCGGAAGCGCTGCATAAGCGTGGGATTGTGCCCGCGCTCCTCCAGCCAGAATGAAAACGCCTCGTCGCGGATCGCGTCGTCCGAATATCCGAGCTTCCCTCCTTCGTTCCGCCGCTGGAAATCGGCGATCATCCGCCCAAGGTCGCTTTCGGGATCGACGCGCCGCAGCATTTCCTGGCGCTTCGCCGCGTCCTCCTTGCCCTCGGCGTGTCCCGATTCGTGCGCGAACGTCTTGTTCATCTCCGTCACGTCCGCGATGTTGTCGAGGATCATTACCACCGTGCCGTCCGGCGTGGTGAAACCGCCGGCGTTTCCGCCGCGCATCACCGGCATGTCGTTCACTCCGGTGGTGGGGTTGAATATCTGCGAAAGGTCCTTCACACCAAGGAAGGAGCCGTCCTCGGACTGCTCGATGCCGTTCTTGAACGACCGCCACACGTCGGACACATGATCGACCACGAACACCTTGCGGTTCTGGTACTTGGTCTCGTAGAGACGCTTGGCGTATTCGCGCTTGCGGTTGTTGTCAAGCTCCTGCTTCTGGTTCTGCAAGGCGAAGACGTTGGCGACATGCATTGCCTCGTCGAAGCTCTCCGTCTCGTATGTGCGCCCGAGGTGAATGTCATCCACTACTTCGTAGGACGTTCCGTTGTCCGCCACCGTCACGCCGGATTCCGCATCGTGCATTTCCTTCCGGGTTGTGGTCTCGCCGGTTATGTCGTCGATGTGGATTGCTTCGGAGAACTTCGGACGCGGCTTGCCGTCGGCCCCCGCCTCGGACTGCACCTTGAAGCGTCGCGGCGTTTCGCCGTAGGCTGAAATGCTGTTTTCGAGGTGGTAGGTAGACTGCTTCGTCAGCTCGTCGGCAAACTGGCCGAGTACGCCGCCGGCCTTTTCAAGCGCGGTCTGCAACTCCTTTGGATTGTCGGCGAGTTGGTTCCAGAGGTTTGCGAACGCGGAACGCTGCTCAAGCGACATTTTGCCGACTTGCTCCTTGGTGAGACCGCAAATCCGCTCAAGCTGATTGCCGATGTCGCGCTTGGCATCAACGTGCTCGATCGCGGTTTTGCCGCCCGCATAGGAAGCCTGGATGCCCATCTGCATGACCATCGCAAGAGCCGTGTTCCACTGACCGCCGATAGTATATTGCCCGCCTTCGTCGGTAAAGGCGTGTTTGAGTTCTTCCACAACTCCGCGATACTGCGAATCCTTCTTGCCCCATCCAAGAATGTCGCTGAAGAAATACTGAACATTCTCCTCCGGGAGTTCCTCGAAGAGAATATCGCCGAATCCCGTGACCTTCGTCGCACGGTCGTAGTGCTGATAGGCGCGATTGACGAATTTACCGACCCGTCCACCTGTTTTACCGATCTTGCTGAACACCTTTCCGGCAAATGGGCGTGTAATCTCGCCGACGAGGTTTTCAAGAAGGTTCTCGGTAAAGCTATTGCGGAACGCCTTTCCCAAAACATCGCCCTTGTCGCCTTCGGCAATCACGACAGGATTGCCGTTCTCATCAAGCCCGTACTCGTCGCGGGACATTTCCTTGACGCCGCGCTGTGTCTGCGCTATTGTCGCAGGCATGGACTTGGCCGCATCCGCCGCGACCTTCTTTCCGGCCACCTTTGCGAACTGCTTGCCGCCTTCCTTCGTGAAAAGTTTCGCAAGGCCCGCACGGGAAAAAACGTCAAAGCCGAGCTTCACACCCTCGGCACCCTTCATGATAGCGCCGCCAGCCGCCATTTCACCGACATAACCGATGGACGGCATGCCACCGACTACGATCTTGTCGGTGAATGTCCTGTCGGTCTGCTCAAGGTCGCGCTTCGCCTCATCCATCCTTGCCACATGTTCCTTGAACCGATTTGCGAAAACCGACTTGAGCCGAGCCGTGTACTCGCTGCGACTCTCGTTATCGCCGCGTGTCGCCTCGCGGCGCGAAAGCCCGAGCGCCATAGCCTCGTCTGCATACATGTCATCGAGGGTGTCGCGGAACGCCGTCTTCTTGCCGTCCTTGCCGACGTCGAACTCGGGGACATATATCATCGACCGGCCGAGCGCCGCCTGCTCCGGCGTCATCATCCTGGCATTCCAGCCGGTGCCGACCATGCGCTTTTGCAGATGCGGCTTGCCTTCCGCAAAGTCCTTCATTCTGGTGAGCTTTTCAATCTGCTCCTGCTCGAAGTCGCCACCGGCGAACGGCACGAGGGACGAGAAGCCATAGCGAAACGCGCCGTCCTTCTGTCCGGTCTTCGCCTGCCATTCGAGCCGCATGATGTCGGCTTTCGACCGTTCCACCTTGCCGCTTTTCTCAGGCGCCTTTGGAGAGTAGACCGAAGAAGTACCAAGAGAGCCGCGAAGTTCATCTTCGCTGATGCCGAGCTTAGCGGCAAGCTCCTTCTCGCTTTCCTTCGGTTTGGCAGGCTTCTTCTCGCCCTGTGTGTAGTCAGGAGTTTCGACCGGCTTCTCGACTTCGGCGGGTTCTGGCGCTGACTGCTCCTCGCCGTTGGCGAGCGCAAGAAGCCGCGCTTCCTCATCCTCGTCGATGTCGCTACCACCGGAAGCCCCGCCATTCGCTATGGCGAGAAGACGCGCTTCTTCCTGTTCGTCCATGAAATCCTCCTGTTATTTCTTCTTCGGAACCACCCGACCGTTGTCGTCCAGCTCGTACCGCCCCGTGGCGAGCAACTTCTCCCGAGCGGACTCCTTCGTCTCAACACCCCTATTATCGCCCGGTTTTACATTCGCTTTAGGCGTTTCGGGCTCTGGCGAATCGACGCCGATCTCCTTGGCGAGCGCGTTTAGGCGGTCCTTGACGTGAGCGCGGTTCTCCGGCGTGAGGTTTCCGCCGTCGAGAATGCGCTGGAGATCCTGTATCTCCTTTTCGACGGACTGCTTCTTTTCGCCTATCACCTTCGACGCGCCCAAGCTCTGCTTCATCTTTGCGAGCGACAACTTAAGCTGGCGATCCGCCTCCTTCTGCTCCTTGTCGTTCGCCAACCGGTCCTTATTGTGCGCGAGCTTCTGCTCGCCGAGTTCTTCCGTGGCACGGTTGTGGCGCTCGCGTTCGCCTATTGACGCGCCCCGAAGCTCCTCCCCGGCCTTGTTGTGCCTCGCCGTCTCTGCCGCACGTCCGGCTGCGGCCTCCTCCCCAGCCTTGTTGTGGCGGACGGCCTCGGCGAGCTTCTTCTCGTCAACCTCGTAGCCGCGCTCCTTCAGCGCCGCGCCGAGTTCCGCAATGGACATCCGTGCGGCGTTCGACTCCTGTGTTTTCTGGAGCCCCACGTCAATGCCGTACTTCTTCAAGACGTTCGCCGCGTCCGACACTTCCTTGCGCTGTGCGCCGGTGAGCTTCGCGAGGTCCATGCGTCCCTTCTGCCTCTGGTCCTCAAGCGCCGTGCGCTCCTCAAAGGAGAGTCCGCCGCGTCCGCCGCTTTCCTTGGGCTTCTTTTCCTCCCACGGCGGAGTCTCGCCGTCCTTCACCGAAACGACCTCCCCCGTCTTGGAGTTCTCATACCGGCGCACCTGCGTTGTATCGTCCTTGCCGTTGAATGTATCGCTCGGGCCTACGGAAATAACCTTCCACACTCCCTTGTAATTGGGATCGAGCGTCCCCCATCTCCTCTCGCTGTATCCGCCCTCTGGAGTCCAGTGCGTTTCCCGGAAACCGCCCTTGCCGTCCGAGGAGAACGAGTGAACGCCGCGCGGACGGGTGTCCGGCCCCTTGAAGGTAACGCCACCGCCAACTTCGCGCCCGCCTGCGCCGCCGCGCATGCGAGCGTTGATGTGGTCAGGGTTCATGCCGCCGAACGCCGCGCCCATGTCCATCTTGGCGATTTCCTTGCTGGACAGCCCGGAGCGAAGGAGAGCCTGACGGCGGGTCGCCACGTCGTTGTCGTTGAAGATGCCCCGCGCCGAAGTCGCCATCTGGAACTGCTCTATCGGCGCAAGGCGGTGCGCCTTGCCGTCCGCGAACTGCATGACAAAATCGCCACTCTTTCTGTCGTAGCCGACGGAAGAAAGCCCGTTTTGTTCATTGAGGCCGTTGTCTCGGTTGAACTTGGCGAGAAGCGGGGCGCCTACGGAACCATAGGCGTCAGTCATCTTCATCATGACGGCGACAGAGTTGCGCAGTTGCAGAACTTTCTGCGCCGCCTGCTGGCGGATCGCGTTCTGCACCTCGTTGTACTCGCCGAGAAGATCCTGTTGACCCTTCATGTCGGCGTTCAGCATCTCGCGCTGTTGCTCAAGCTGCTGCTGGCGCGCTTCGTCGTCCTGCCGTTCAAGCTCCTGCTCGAAGGAATTGCCGCGTTCGATTTCCATGTCGTTCATGGTTGTTCTCCTCCTTTATTCTGGCGTTGCGATAAGATTCTCGAAATTCGGGTTGTGGTTGTGGTTCCACGTTTCGGAGTGCCCTGTGCCCTTCCAGTTCATCCAGTCGTCGTCGTCGCCTTGTGTGACTGTCACGCCGCCGCCGGAGCCTCCGCTCCCACCGCCCGTGTTCGCGCTGATTTCCCTGCTCGCCGCTCCGAGCTTGGTATTCGCCGCCGCATTGTGCGCGCTGGCGAGCGTCCCGAACGCGCTGCTGAGAAGCTGGAGATACTGGTTGTTGAGCGACGCCGCGTTGCCCATGACGCCCGCAGCATCCCCAACCACGCCAGCGGCTTGGCCCATGAGGGAACCGGCGTCCTTGAACAAACCGCCCGCGCTGGCCTGCAATCCGCCCGCGTTCTGGATGAGACCGCCCGCGCTCGCCTCGAGATCGCCCTGCTTGCCGAGGATGTCCGCCGCAAGCGCGTTGAGCTTTCCTGATGCACCGAAGATGTCCGCCGACGCCGTGTGTAGGTCCCCCACGGACTTGTACCCCGCCCCCTGTGCCGCGATAAGATCGCCCTGCTTGCCGACTGCGCCTGTACCGGCGTTCTTCGCGGCGATCGCGTTCTGCTCCGTCGCGTTGCCCATGTTGTAGAGCGCACCAGCTGCGCTAACCATCTTGTCGAGCTGTGCCGCCTGCTGGTCGAAGCCCATCTGCCGCGCCTTGGTCTTCGCTGCGGCAAGCGAAGTCGCGAGAAGCTGCGTCGCCGTGCGCTGGAGCGCACCGAACGCTCCGCTCGTGGCCGACACGCCGCGCCGCGCAAGCTCTCGCTC
>JAEEGL013622513.1_pt1 | contig 18167 bp, 18 predicted proteins | sample 9134231 | NCBI WGS metagenome assembly JAEEGL01 (sample SAMN16246548, study PRJNA631951) | gut metagenome | biome: gut microbiome; feature: rumen; material: fiber-attached | host: Bos | place: Iran: Karaj | collected 2018-10 | reverse complement strand
GGCTACGTCGATGTACGTCGCCAGCGAGCGAAGGAACAGCTGAAACGCATCATTGTCGAACTCTAATCAATCGGAACATGGAGATAACTAATGAACTGTTAGCAGCCTACGCTGAAGGTAACGTAACACCTGAGGAGCGAAAAGCGGTCCGAGAGTACCTCACGGAACATCCCTCGCAGCTGGAGTCAGTCATGATAATGATGGACGAGGATTTCGACATGGAGGTAAAGCCTCAGAAAAAAGGAATCAGTTTCATGGGCTCCAGAATTCCAAAGTTGCGGGATTTGTCAATTGCCGGTGCCGCCCTCATTCCCTCCTATTCTCAGATTAGTTTCGATAAGATGGCAGCCTCCACGTGCGCAGGCTCTATGTGCGCAGACTCAGCATCGTTCGATGAAAGACTCAGTGATTTGTTGGATGAAATTTCTTGATATATACCTTATAATAATTCTAAATAATATAAATGGACTACGACCTCTACGATGACGAGCAATTGGTCAATGGTATACTAAACAACGACAGACCATTAATAGAGTATTTCTTCCAAAAGAAATGCTCAAAACTCTTCACATATATTCTTTTGAATGTTTTTGATGGCAATATAGACAAACGCGAATTAGTAAGCGAACTCTACCTTTTCATGGCCAATAATGATTGGGCAGTGTTTCGTAAGTTCCAGTATCGCAGTTCTCTTATGACCTATGTAAGCGTTGTTGCTGTGCGTTTTTTCCAAAAAAAACGTTTAGCACTGACAGATTCTATGCCTTTCGAGGAACTAAACGAAAAACTGAAACATGAGTATAATACAGGATTTACTATTGAGCAACGAATGGATATACGGGCAGCTTTGCAAAAAATGCCCAATACACGATACCGTCAAATTATTGAGGTATTGGATTTACAAGATTTGCAACCAGAAATAGTAGCTAAAGAAATGAATGTAACAGTAGACAATTTATATAATATTCACCGCCGTGCATTGGTACAGCTTCGCCTCATAATGGGCAGAAAGGAGGAATACGTATGATTGATTATATGAAATTCAATGATGAGATTTCCGACGAGATGCTGGCTGCATACATTGACGGGAACGCAACAATGGAAGAAAGTGCTCTGATCGGTGATACTTTGGACAGGGATTGTATGCTATCTGAAGCATTTAATATTGTATGCGAAAGTATGCCATTTAGAAATGTCGCAAATTGGGATACTTTCAATAAAAACATAGACTTATTCAAAGTTGAAACATCAGATATGGAAGATATATTGATGCAAGCAGCTATAGAATCAGAGCATCAAGATAGTATGAGTCAGACGAACTTGTTTGATGGTATTGTGTTAGATGATTTGTCAGGCACAGATTCTTCGAACCTTGCAGATACAGATTCTCCGAACTTTGCAGATACAGATTTGTTAGATTATTAAAAAATAAATATGGGACATCAACATTTGGAAAAAGAATCAGCATTTTGTGATGGATGTGGTATTTTTTGGATTGTAAATTCAATCACATCAACATTTATTGGTTCGCAAAATAGGAAAAGACAAATTGAAGCAGGAGAATTAGACATTCAAATACAAAAGGAGCTTCGAGAATTGTCATTCGTAAAAGACGAAGAAATACGAAAGGAGAGTTTGGCACGGGAAAGAGCCAGGTTAATCCTAAATCGCAAATACAGACTGATTGAACAATCAAAAGTCTTTGAGAATCAGTTGAAACAAGTTGAAATAGAAAAGTTCATAGCCACACTTCCAATTGCGAAAGAAACTATTCATCTTTTAATAGAACAGGTAAAAAGTTTTAAAGGAAAAGAGTATGAGATGCCTTTGAATATTCTTTTACTGCATTGTTTACAGAGTCCTTATGGTCCTATTGACTATAGGAAAGTTGAGTCAAAAATTGATGACCTTTGTAAAGACATTTCAGTTAATCAGGATATTAAATTCCTAAAGGGCTATTGCTCTGCAAATATTGAAGGTAATGCACAAATTATGAACTTGCATACTTTTATGAGCCAGATACCAACTGTTGTTGTCTCGCCAATTTTCATAGAGGATGAAAAGAAAATACAGTTCAATGTGGGATTGTGGGAACCTCAGGGGGTCAGGCCTCTTATTAAACCTGTGCTCCAGATTGATTGTGACCCAGCGCTTTTGAAAAATGACACGAATGAGAAGGAATATCAAAAAGCATTACAAGAACGGGTAGAGGTGGCATCGCAATGTATTGTTGGTTGTATGAAAGATTCGTATATGCTTTTAACACGCTGTACGCAGCCAGTATTTCCTTCATTATTGGCTACAGAAAGATACAAAGGTCTTAGTGAGAAGTTACGCAATAACGAGTGTCAGGAGATTACTGGTTTCCTAAAAAGAGAGTACGATGCTGTGGGTAAGTTCATAAAAGAAAAGGCTGATGATCAGATGTTTGAAACCTATGGATATGAGAATACTCATACCATAGAGAATCTTTTACAAGAGAATTATAGGAATATTGTTAAATTATTAGCATAAGATTATGATTATAAGTTCTTCTTTATTGCTCCTGTCCGGAAGTATCGGTCTTCAGTACATTAATAACCAAAAGACACAAAAGAATGCTGCTGCCATTCAGAAGAAACGTCATGAATTTCTTGAAGGCAATGCCAAGGAAGATATGGAACGCAAGATGAGAATTATGGAGGAGGCTGCGGAACTACGAGAACAGATGGATCTTGAGCTCCATGAACAACGTTGTAGCGATATCACAAACGAATGCGACAAGTTGATAGAACGATTGGCGAAGATGGCTGATGTGTCTACATGGCCACTCAATGTGCTTCCGATGGTTATGAGAAATGAATCTTTCGGATCGTATATAGGTGGTATGGAAGATAGGATAACTGTAAGTTGTTTTATTACGACTCCAGATTCTGACAATTCCCAAGACATTAAGAATCGCAAATCGTTTACCCAGAACATTTTGGAAGGTGTAGATTCGAAATTGGAGCGTTTCTTCAATGAACATTGGAATGCCCTTAGTACTCATCCCGTGATGTATTATGGAAAGGCATGGAAACGAACGGTGGAGGTGAATGATGTGAAAATAGAACAGTTAAAAACTGATTTGAAACATCTACCCACAATAGTAGTGACACCTATATTCAAAGACCACAAACTCATATTTTCGATTCATTTATGGGGGATGGGCAGAGATTGCTCACAAACAATAGACCCTTCGGTCGTTTTGGGGAAAATCTATACTGATGACTATGATTACACTGGTGATCCGCAGCAGGTAATAGATGATCTGGTGTTGTGCCTTCAAGCATCGATAGGTTTCTTAATAGATTGTTATTACTGGAAGATGTATACTGTATCACCTTTACTACCTAATATTGCGATGCAGTTATATAATGGATTGCGGAAAGATATACTAATAGAGTGTATTGTCCCGCTCTATGATGGTGCAGTCGACGAAGAATTCTCGAAGATAAGAGAACAAGACATTTTATGCCTGCCTCTCGCAAAATATATGGAATTCCTTGACTCTATGGAATCATTGTTGGGAGAGAAGAATTACAAGAAGAGACTTACGGAAATGCTGATTGCCATAGCCTATAACAGAGGTGTTGAAATCTCAGAAGAATCTATTAGCGATGTATTCTCCAAGAACATTTTCCTTCCTAATGAGTCTCAGTTCATTAAAAATTTTTCCGAGAAATTCGAAAAGAACTCAACTGAGATAAAGGTTGAAGATTTGAGAAAGGAGGATTTCAATATAGATGCAGGAAAATACAGTGAGAAGCGTGACGAACTGATATGCATTATGGATGACTTGCTTAAAATAGAAGACATACCAGAAAATCGCATAACCGAATTCAAACGTATTAGGAAAAAGTGTCTTGAAAACCAGTTCAACATAGTGCTGATAGGTGAATTCCAAGGAGGTAAGTCCACCACGTTCAACGCATTCTGTGGGGGAAGGGAAATTAGTCCTCGAGGAGCAATGATAAAAACCTCGGCATGTCCCATTACTGCCATCAACATCTCAGATCCTGATGTTGAAGAATTCGCCATCGTCCAATGGAAGACAGATACTGAACTGCTTACTAATATACAATGGTTGCTTAATAAGTATATATCTCCCGAAGACGTTGGATTTCCTTCAGATTCAGACGATGTATTTGAACCATATCGATACTTGGATCTTTCAAATTCCACCCATATCGAGCTTATCAAGAAAGCCATAAAGGAAGAGTGGTCGGTTATGAATAATGACCCGATAGGATATAATAACGAGATAGATATGTGTCGTGTAGCTGACATCATTCTCACTTTCTATAATAATCCTGTTGTAAAAGAAATCAAAGAGAAAAATCTAATTGACATCGAAGGCGCAAAACGCACTATGTGTTCTGTAGAAAACGTATCGCGAATAGCTGTATTCCCAGAAAATTGGGAGGGAAAGTCAAGCCAAGGCCCTGATGCCTTTGATGTAAGTGAGGTACTGTTCGCTTTTGTCGGAAACATTGATTGTTATATTCACTGCAAAAACTTAGAGCGTTTGGGATGCTCCGTCACTGACTGCCCAGGATTATTTACCAGCGCATGGGACACACAAGTGGCATTCAACATGATGCCAAGAGCCGATGCCGTGATTTATCTCCTTGGTGGAGCCAAACAGATGACAGATGGCGACAAGAGGGCTTTGTCGTACATCAAGAATTTGGAAACTATAGAGAGTAAGCTGTTTTTTACTATTAATACGCGTGCCGGCGATAAGGTAATCAAAAATATCATTGAGACGGATAAGAAGATTATTGAGTCTTTGGGCTTTGAGAATGTTAACATCCATTTGCTGAATTCTCAACTATTCTTCCTTGGCGAGTTCGGAAAGGCTTATTTGGAAAACCGTTTAGACGAATTCTCTAAAAACCGCTTTATAACAGTATCCTCAAAACTTGATATAGATGAAAGTAATCAGGAAGAATGTTGGGTGGCAAATGTCAACGATGCTTTATTTTCTATCAAGAAACATAAGGACATAGATGTAGAACAGCTGGCTGGTGAAGAGGTTGAAATGGTGATTCAAACTAGCAATAATCGTCATGTTTTCGATGAGATTGATAAATTTATCATTGACAAGAAAGCTTATTCAATCCTAATTCAGTGTGGAGCAAATGTAGTAATCAAGAGTTTATCGGAGATGGAAACAGAATTGACCCGGCAAGAAAACGATCTATTGAAAGACCTGGCGACATGTGAGGCGGAGTTCGTGTCGGCCCAACAGGCTCTTGATAAATTCCAGAATGAAGCAAAAAAAATCATTGCAGATGCGTTTCCGCCAGAAATTGTCAGTTTCATCACCTCACGTGCTTATGATAAGATTATCAGGAACGAGAAAACACTGGTAAGGCTTACCATCAAGTCCTCTCAGGAATTAGTACCTGTATTAGGTGCTAAATGCAAAGCCATTGCAGCTCAGCTACGTTTATTTGAAACTTTGCATATGTCCAAAAGGTCAGAGCAGTTAAGTAGTAAACTGAGAGCAATCATAGAACCCGTGGTGAGAGGTGTGCTCGAAAGGGAACTGGGAGGAAACATAACGGAATGGGTAACGGCTGTGGTGAAAGGTGAAGACAAAGACTACAAAGCTCAGATTATACCCCACCTGGAGGAGTTGAGGCGAAAGTTGAATGAAAAATGGCATTCGTGTGTACAGCAAGACACCTCCATCGAAGTTTTCAAATTGTCAGCTCCCTCAGAGAATATTGAGGAAATGACAAAGGTTACAGGCAAGATTAATGTTAAAGGCGAGCATGTGATAGGTGAAGCCGCAGATATTGCAGTAAAGTCGCTTATCAATGAAATTGTCGCTCAGCTTGTGGCTGTTGTTTTAACCACAATTACGATGGTAGTACTGGATGGTTTAGTTACTGGAGGAATTGCTACAATTGTCAGTGCGATAGTATATGTTATTTCTTGGGCAATGGCATTCTTATTGGGAGCGCCAAAATCTAATAAAGATGCACAGACAAGAGAAGATCTCAATAAGGGTGAGAAGAGACTCTACGATGCCATCTTCCCGATTATGACCCAGGAGTTGAATAAGGATGACACGATAGCCGCTATCAAAAAAGGGCTGAGCGAATTGCCAAATAATATCATCCAGCAATACAAGGATTACTATTTCCAGCAGTTGGATGATCAACAAAAGGCTTTAAAGGAAAATATCAGGAAACGGCGTGATAATAAGCAACAGTCGTTGGACAAGCAGCAAGAAAATGCGCAGAAGGCAAAACGTTTGCGCGAAAAACATATTGAACCTATGCGCCGCAGAATTGAATCCTTTGTACTGTCTTGCAAATCAGTAACTTCAAACGATTACCAGTAATGTAATGAATAATCAAGAGAAATTGAATGTAGGAATTGTGGGGGGCTTCCAAAACGGGAAGTCCACCTTTGTTAACTGTATGCTTGATGACCTTGTTGCTCGAACAGGAGGAGAGGGTGTGCGTGTAACCACAGTGAATGTGAAATATACTTATGGAGAAACACAGAGCGTGGACTACCTTTCAAACAGAAATGTCGTCGAGACCACAACACTTAGAAAATTTCTGCAATCAAAGGAATTCTCTCCTATCATTAATGAAGTTAGAGTTAGTCTTTGGAAACCTATTCTTCGTTATGTAAATATTGTTGATACCCCAGGATTCAATGCCAATGATGTAGATACGTCGATGGCATTGGCATCCCTGAACGATCTTGATGCAGCAATCATAGTGGTCAACAATAAGGGATTGTCAGAAACAGAAGTTCAGATTATGTCAAGCCTTTCTATTCGTGGAATACCATTCTATGTTATTATGAATTGCTTGAATAATGGTGGAGATTCCTGGAACCCCCAGTCAAAATTCAATGAAGAAAAAGAAAAAGCTATTTCTGACGCTATGAGAAACAAACAGTTTTATCCTCAAAGAATTGAAAATGACAGGCCAATTATACGTGCAAATTTCCTTTGGTTTTGGTATTCTTCTGAACAATTCAATCAAGAGGAGAACGAGAAACAAGAATATTTGGAGGATTGTATAAACTATTATGTCAATAAGCAAAGAAAAAGTGGGGGGAAAACACCAGATAAGTTGTTTTTCAGAGAGAGCAGTAACTTGCTGCCAATACGACGTTATTTTGACGATGAACGAAATTGGGGATTTCCAATAAATTGCATCAGATGGAAAGCAGGTTTTGACAAAATATTTATTTCGTGGGAGGAACAACTCAAATCTATTTTACAGTGAAAGAAAGATGAAAACAGTAGTTTCTAACATTTCATACGAAAGTCTTTGGGGACATGACGGAACTTGGGCAAAGAATCATACTACCACACAAGTCCCTGACGAGACAGATTTGTCGTATAAGGCCGACAAAACTGATTTGGCACAAATAAAGAACCAACTCCAAAGTCAGCTTAATGATGAAAATCGTAAGCGAACAGATGTTGAAGACAAACTTATACAAGTTGTTGAAAGGCAAGAACAATTTGTTGATAAAACCACTTTAAATCAGTTGAAGTCGGATTTGGTTGGAGCCGAGAGATTGAATAAAGAAAAAGATTTTGTCACGTCGATTGGCGATGAAATAATAGACAGAATTAGAAAGCAATGTGAGATAGAAAGGAAGGCTATTCACAATGAGGTGGTTGCTTTTAGAGAAATAGACATTAACAAAGACTTGCAACAACGACTTGAACCTATGTCTGTTACTCTGAATCAATTGGTTGTGTTGGCAAAATCCATACAATCCCAATTGGATGAGTTAGGACAGACAAAGGAAGAGATTCTTTCTGTCTATAAAAGAATCGTGCAAACGCATGGTGAGATAATCGCTGCAAAAGAGGAAATCGACAATCGTTTGAAGATAGTCCAGAATTGCGAAGAACATGTAGATGCTATATTGAAAAAAGTTCAAGAGAATGGTCAACAGGTACAACAAAACAGGCAATTGTGCGAAATAGCTTGTGAAAGCATTGAAGAAACAAAAAACAACATTGTACAACAGGTGAAACAAATGGAAGAGTGTGAAGCTCAACTGAAACTTTCTCACGATGATTCACTTCGTCAAATGCAGACTTTAACTGATGACCTGAAAAACGTTGGGGTCCAAATCCGAAAGGAGAAGAATGCATTTGACATCTCATGTAAAGATGCTTCGGATATTTTAAGCAATGCCAAGGAATTGCTAAGAGAAAATCACAATAACAATCTGCTTGTTCAATCCGATATTGAAAAATCAATGTCGGATATCAAAGACAAGATAGCGCATTTGAATGGCAAAACTAAAGAATGTGATAATTTGTGTGATGAAATAGTGGGAACTGCCAAACACTTACAGCCACAGATGGAAAACGCAAGAAAAATAAAGGATGAGATGATAGATTTACATCATCAATCGACCTCTACTATAAATACAATGATATCTGACATAAGAACATTGTTGAATAACCAAAAGGACAATTACAACAAAATGCAACAACAGCAGAAAGAGCAATATGACAAATTTATTGAACGGCTCCAAATCAAGACTAATGAAACTGCCAGGGAAGCGGCAGTTTCAGAGATACGCTCAATGAGTTTTAGCGAGAAGGTGAAATGGATGTTTAGTGGTAAAAAATAATTAACAAAAGAATTATGCCGACATTTGGACAAGAAGCGCAAAACATGCGAGACAGTAACATTTTCCAAGGCTACCAGCCAACCTGTGCCATACGTAGTCAACAGATAATTATGCGTGACTATGGCATTCAAATACCGCAAGATGAACTTATAGATTATGCTGAAGCACATGGGTGGTATGATGAAAGCCTTGGTGGAACACCGACTTTTTTTATTGGTAACCTACTAGAAACGTGTGGAATTCATACAGAGTCTTCGTTCGGTAATTCTATTTGTGAATTGCTAAATGAACTTCAAGCGGGGCATCGAGTTATAGTATCAGTCGATGCCGACGAATTGCTTGCAGAACCAGGCTCGCCAGAATGGCAATTCTATAATGGAATAGAGAATCCTAATCATGCATTGATTGTTGCAGGCATTTATGTAAATCCAAATGACCCAACAGATGTCAAGGCAATCTTGACTGATCCAGGTAGAGGTGATTGTTGTATTGAATATGATTTGGAACATTTTGTCCAAGCTTGGAGTGATTCGGATTTTTACATGATGCATACAACTGAAGCTGCTCCGTACCAATATAATGCAGAAACTGGCTCAATGGAGTTCTCTGAATTCGCAACCGATTTCATACTTCAAGAATTTCCATTTAGAAACGAATTCGCTGATATATGGAATATGGATTCTGTAAATGAGTCTCCATATTATAAAGATGGGCATCTGACAGATTTTGGAGATGGAATCAGCTATGATGATTTCTTGTACTATATTAACAACAATATGGACATGACAGATCTTTTCCACTCTCGTCCGTCAATTGACGAGACTCTTGATTGCTATCCAGAAGAAATTAACTAAATTATTTATATGGTTTAAATTTTATATTTTATGAACAGTGAAAACGATTTTCTTCCTTTGAACGAAGGGCAGATTGAACCAGAGAGCGGTTTTGTGGTTTCCGATCTTTTAACTCCAGAATTCCTTTCAAATCATTATGGAATTACAGAAGAACAAGCCTCAGCGTTTGTTAATATGCTGGAACAATTTAGTCCAGAAGAATTGGAACAGTTCCAAGAACGACTAACTGAGAGTCTTGAGAATCCTTCCCAGTTTATCCAATACATAATGGATGAGGTTACTGACAATGGCGAACAATATGATAAAGACAGGCTCGGTGCCGTGCTTGGAGGAGACTGTAGTGACAGATGCAAATATAACAGTGGGGATTCTTGGCGCTCTGCTACCTATGGCTATTCTGATTAAGAACTGTGTATGAAAATCAAAGTCCAATCTTCACTCGGGAATGTCTATTGTTATGATAATCATACCAATAGCATCTTGAAATGGACTCATTCTCAAGGAAACAGCATAAGTAAGATACCCATATATGAGAAAAAAAACGAATTCAATTGTATGGGTATCTCAAGTTATACTATTGAGATTACTCAAAAATGCAATTTGCGTTGTTCTTACTGCTGCTATTCAGGGAACTATATAGACCGTCATCGACATAATGAGAATGTCATTACCCAAGATACAGCAAAAGATGTTGTGAGTTTTATAAAACACCATCACACCCCAGACGCGGGGCTGTTAATTGTTTTCTATGGTGGTGAAGCACTCTTGGCAAGAGAACGTGTAGAATGGTTTATCAATACAATCAGGCAACAAATAACGGATGTCACAGGTATTTCTTTCTCGCTATCTTCAAATGGCCTACTATTAACTAAGGAGACAGTAGATTGGATATGTACGATTCCAAATCTTTTGGTCAATGTAACAATTGATGGGGCGAAAGAAGATCATGACAGGAATAGGAAAACATCGTCAGGTATGGGATCCTTCGATGTAGTCATGCAAAATTTACATCTGTTCAAAAAAAATCACGAAAAAGAATTCTTTAAACGGGTTAACTTTCTGTCCACAGTATATCATCGTAGCGAATTACGAAAATTGTCAAATTTTTGGGAAGGCAATGATTTGCTTCGCTCAAAACGACCAGTTCATATCTCATTTGTCATCCCAAATTTTAAAGATAAAAATAGGATTTACGATTCTTTCTCGGACAAAATAAAATTTTACTCATTTGCCCTAGAGAGTATGGAAAAAGGTGAAGATAATTGTATGACCGATGCGCTGAAGGGGCTATTTGCAATTATTGAGAGCCGTATTCACAATGAACTTTCAGAGAAAATGTGTTTAAACACATGTCTTAACGATATGCACAGATGTTTCATTAATACTGATGGATATATTTATGCCTGTGAAAAGTTTTGTGATAGTTTCTCAATTGGACACATATCAACAGGGTTTGATAGCAACAAAATTCAAGAAATTCAAGAAAAATATTTAAAGCGTAAAAATCTGTATTGTAGCCATTGCTGGGCAAACAGATTATGCCGGGTATGCCTGACATGTCTTAACTTTGATATAGAGGAAATGCCTTTACTTTGTAAAATGGAAAAAGACACCTTGATGGCGGCATTAAAAACTTTTATTGATAAAAAAGAGTTTGACGCTGTCAAAAATATCACAAAAAAAAAGAATTATTAATTATTTAAAATGAATATGATATGGACGAATTAAACGTTATGAATAGTGAATCGTTTTCTCAATCAGATGAGATGTTCAATAGTAAGATTGAAAGTGTTTTAGGCGAAGACGCGATTCTTGGTACATCGTCTCACAGTCTTAACCCTTTTAGGTCAGGATTTGATGATGAACATCCAATGCCTTCATATGATGAACTGAGAAATGCTGGGTTTAGTGACCATGTAGCCAATAATATCCTATACGGAGATAGTCACGTCTATTCGGAGAAAGAACTTTTTCAGTGTTTATACGGATCTGAAGATCCTTTACAAGCTTACAATGATATGATGGAAGAGAAAGTCAGACAAGAAATTGATAAAACTGAAAAAATCATAAAGGATACAGAAAAAGAATTTGGAATAAAAATTTAATGTATCATTGAGATATAGTTAAATAGAAAGGCATCAAAAACCTTATCCCCACCCTACATTTGACATTGTTCAGATGTAGGGATTTTATTACTACTGATAGAACCATAAAGTTTCAGCACTCTATGTTGAAAACAAATGCAACATAGTTATGATAACTTTTATTCAATGGATAAAGATAAAGCAAAAAGGTAAACAAAATAGAAATGTTGAATTATGAGCAGAACAAGTATTATCAATTATGATGTCCTTTGGGACAGAATCAGTAACTTTGCCAGAAAGGCAGGTAGAGTGAGTACAAGACCCGTTTTGTTACTATATTATGTGTTGCGTTCGAAAGACACACCTCGCAGCGACAAGATATTGATATTTTCAACGCTGTCGTATCTGGTACTGCCAATAGATATTTTGGATGTCAAACGGTTACCGTTTATCGGATGGCTCGATGAAATAGCCTCTTTTTCCGTCACGTATAATCGTGTTTGCAAGAATATTACTCCAAAAATGGAAGCAAAAGTGGATGATATTCTTGATAGGTGGTTTCCAGAGTATACTATGTATGAACTAATTGAGGATTAAGGTATGGAAAAGGTATGCTTATTTTTATTTGCAAGCTTACTTTTGGCTTGCAACGAAACTAATGCGCAGCGCCTTAACATCAAGGGCTTGCGGAAGAAATCAAGGGCTGCGGATTGTGCCACTATCGTGTTCAAGTCCAACTTTGACAGCCTAACAGTTACGAGCCTATCGTCAGATTCCGTCTATAAGGAGAAAGGGTGTGACTATGCTCATGTTTGGAAACAATACGTGGATCTGCGCTATGAGCGCGAACAGGGTGACACAATGATTAACCGTTGTTTCACATTACATACTCCATATACAGAGGATAAAGTAATCGTTGTACCAGGGGAAGGACGAGAATTGAAACAATCTGTATATGAGTATAAGGTACGGATGTTTGACTATTTCCCACTACGTGTGGCATGTGAGGTGGATGTGGTGAGAATGAAAGACTATTTTGGACTCCGCATTAGTGCAGGGAAACGATGGGGTGGATACCTGTCAACCAAGTTAGGGATGCATAAGAAGGAAGGATTCAATGCTGACGAGCAAAACGATATGGTAATCTTGGGAAAAAGGAAATTTGAGGGACGTATACGCAACTCATTGATGGCAGGCGTCAGATATGGTATTATCGATAGAGGCTATCCAATATATGCCTACCTTGGCATTGGCTATGGAGACGAGGGATTTCAATATTCTAACGGAAAGAAAAAGGGCAAGGGACGAGTGGCCTATTACAACGACTACACACATGGACTTGAGAGTGAAATAGGTTTCAACTACGTACTATTTGATTTCATTTCGATATCTATGGGCACAGATGTCATCTTTGGTCATAGAGTGGAATTTGACATCAATTGCACTCTTGGATTTGCCATAGATTTGACGCAATGACTTAAATGAAGTTAAGAGAAAGTCCATTATATTGAAACTTTGGAATTATTTCACTATATTTGCATAAATTTTAATACGGTATAATTGTTATGGAAGAACGTAAATTAGGTAGCCCAAGAAACTTTAAGGAGCAAGTTGAACAGATGCTGGAGAAACTGATTGTGCGAGCAGAGCGTGAAGTTCCAGAATATGGAGATTTCGCACCTGTGACAGAATTGTTCCAAAACTTAGATCCTGGATCACAGGATATTGTCGGGAAGTTTGGCCTGACTATTTTGAAGCTTCCGAAAGATGTAACACCTGATCCCAAGGAAAGATACGTTGAAGCCTGTGCGTATGAGCCAACGGGATCTTATAAGGCTAAAATGTTTGTGGCAGGGGGATATAAAGACGAGATACTATTACGGCTAAAGGAAGGGGAATTCATTGATAGTCTTTGCCACTCCTATGCCGTCTTGAAAGATTCCCTAAAAGACTGAGTGGATGAAACGACGTGTGTGATTACATTACAAGACAGGATAAAAAACAACATTATGGATAAAAGATATACACCAGAAAGAATAACAGAGTTGAAAGCAAAGGAAATATTTGTTTTCGGAAGCAATCTTGCAGGAGCACATGCAGGAGGTGCAGCACGTATCGCTATGGAGAAATTTGGTGCTGTGTGGGGGCAAGGCGTTGGACTGCAAGGACAAAGCTATGCCATCCCAACTATGCAAGGAGGCGTTGAAACTATAAAGCCTTATGTAGATAAGTTCATCAGTTTCGCAAAGTCACATGCCGAACTGGTTTTCTTGGTAACACGCATTGGCTGCGGTATTGCAGGATTCAAGGACGAGGAAATCGCTCCGTTATTTGCTGCTGCACTTAACATTGACAATATCATATTGCCAGAAACTTTCGACTACATTATAAGGACCTCTTGAATGGCAGGAGGATTGATGTGAATGAAGAAGCAAATTAAGTAACAGAGGCTCGTTCCATTCGACACAATAGGACAAACTAATAAAATGATACGATATGACAAGAGAAGAATTTATGACCAGACCATCTGATTTCAGTTTCTGCCTGAATCCGCTTGATGTGAATCTGACAAAGATGCAATATAACCTGATAGAAAGGATGAAAGCAGAAGGTCCTATTAATGGCGTTCCATTCTCTCCTATTGCAGAGACATATACATCGGAGAATCCTCTGAGAGAATATGGAGAGATTTGTATTATCATATACAAAGACGAAAATAGCCTGACAGGGTTGTACTATATTGCCGATATCTATGTGTGGAACAAAGAGGGCAACTTTTCAACAACCTGGCATCTTTATCGTGGCGAATGGGAACAGATGAAGATGTTCATCGACGGGAAGGTCTTTACAGGGGATAAACACTGGGACTTCTTCTCTCTTTGTAAGGCTAATGCCTTGTGGCTTGACTACCAGGTGAAACACAGCAAGGAGCAGCGTCAACAGAAAGACATTGAGGATGAATTGGCCAAAGAGAAAGGACAAGGACTTAACATTCTTATCTGCATAGACGCCAGACGCAGCGAAGGGCAATGGCCTGCACAACAGTTGAAAGAGCTGTTGCCAGAGGCAAGCATACAGGCTCCGAAATTGCCTATGACTGGTCCGGAAACATCTCATGTCGTGAACAACATCCTGAGGACGCAGCCAGACATCAACGTCGTGATAACAGGTTCACCGGTAAGCTATCTTACGTTTGACCTGTCTTCATTCAATAATTTGATAGTAAAACCTAAGCACCCATTGTCAGAGCTCGGAGAGTATGTATGCCGGGAAGGTATAGCTATGAATATCTGTTGGCGGAAAAATGAAGACGAAGCCCTGCGACATCGTGTCATGAACTGTCTGAGTGTCTTGGCCAAAAATATTCTTGACGAACGCATTGAGCAATATCGTCATGAAGGTGGCGAATACGAGGAAGTGGCCGACACAGCAGTGATCTTATATACAATGCTGTTACCAAAGTTTCCAAAGACTGGTTGGCTGGAACATAAATTGACAGAAGAGATGCCCGTAAAGGTACAGGGGAAGGACTTTCAGTTGGTCATGACCATCTCACCAGGAAATAAAGATTATGTCTCTATGGAAGTTGTGATGAGACATCCGTCCATTCGTGACCATATCTGTTTGATTGACAGTGAGAAGATGAATAATTTGGGAAAGCTCATTGCCACTCGCGAAGGGAGGTATAAGATATATTACTCTGTCCAAAGTCTGATGGAAGAATGGCCCACGCCACTTGAGGAAAAATTGAGTGGAGCAAAGCATATTGACACAGATGAGTTTTGTGTAGAATCTGGTGAGGAATCAAAGATAGTGAGACTGGACAAGAATTGCAAGATACATGTCATGGGACATACATTCCACGGCATTGAAGAAATAAGGACTTGGAAAGGTAAAGAACCCGTCATACTGGAAAGGAGCAAGCTCTTCCCGTGTTTTGACAGCTATGACTATGCATCAGAGAACAGGTTCTACCGTAACTTCCTTTTCTGTAAGAACGAAGAAGATGCCAATGAGAAAAGACCTGTCTATGATGCAATACCCAGGGGCTATGGATGCGTCATTGACAGAAAGTATCCAGAACATTTACGTCCTCTCATCTATTATGCTGACGAGTCAAACGAAATGCTTTTGTTCTATTGAAAGAAGATAGCTGATAGAAATTACTATTTCTGCTCCTCTATAACAATAAAACTTGTATTAATTAGTGTTCACTGATTAAGAACCAGAAAAGTATTGAGATTATGGCAGCATGTAAGTTAAAGAAAGGTGACAGAATTTATGAGTGTCGGTATCACGAAGCGACATTAACAGAACTTATCACAGATCCAGAACTTCACGTTCAAGGAAGTGACTGGCATCATTGGCATTGGGAAGCTAAAATCATCGAAACAAATTCCCGAAACGTAGTTCCTGGTGAGATTATCAAATATGGTATTACAGAGGAGGCACCTGCATACGGACCGAAACTGTTTCGAAAGAACATGTACGAGGTCGGTTATGATAATGCAGAACCAGTATTGCCTCCCTTTGATACAGGCAGGGACAATGATGTTGTTGGAGATGAAGATACGATGATAGTAGTAACGTAAAAAATAAAACAAATATGTTTAGAAGATTATATATAAAGTGGTTGGTGTGGCGGGGGAAGGCCGTAGATATATGGTCAAAGAGTGAATACCCTGCTGATGTACTATCGAATTTATGCAGCAACGGATTCCGTTTTGACGGGATGGTCTGCGGCAGTATGGAGGGATTTCTCCAGTCCTTAAAGCAACAGGACAAGGATAAGCAGCGGCAGATATGCTCGATGAAGGGCAAGAATGCCAAGAAGATGACATCAACTGGCTGGCAAACGGATCAAGTGGTATGGTGGAAGGGAGTTGCTATCGACAGGCAGTCCGATGACTATATACGTTTAGTTCGTCGTGCCTACCAAGCCATGTTTGACCAAAACGATCGGTTCCGTACTGCTCTTATGTCAACAAGGGGAATGACACTCTTCCACTGTCGTGGGGAGAGCAACCCGTTCAAGACAATCCTGACAGAGAAGGAACTGTGCCAGATACTTACGGAGATGCGAGACAACTATGACATGCGTGATAAGAACTTGGAACGCAAGAAGCGTGTTTTCGTAGATATGGATAACGTGCTCGTTGACTTTAAGTCTGGATTGGCACAAGTCAGTGAAGAAATCAAGGAGGAATATGAAGGGCGATTAGATGAGATACCGGGACTATTTGGGCTAATGAAGCCTATGCCTGATGCGATATTCGCCATGCATGAGTTGCAGAAGCACTACGACATCTTTATCCTTTCAACTGCTCCCTGGAAGAATCCATCTGCATGGTCAGATAAGGTGATATGGGTAACCAAATACCTTGATGACGTGTTCCACAAGCGGATGATTATCACACATAGGAAAGACTTGTGTCAGGGAGATTATCTGATAGATGACCGTGGGAAGAACGGCACGGATGATTTCTCTGGTGAATGGATTGAGTTCGGCTCTGAGAAGTTCCCTGACTGGAAGAGCGTACTCGTCTATCTCGGGGTGGTCAGCCAAGAGCATCTTGATTTCATCGAGTCTTTTGACAGAGATGCTGACAGGAATGAAGACAGAATTTATGAATACTATCAATAAAGTAAGGAGAAAAAACTATGGAAGAAGTAAAGAACGAAACAAAGCAGACCAAGACACAGGTCTTTAATGTGATTATTCTCGACAAAAGCGGTTCAATGGAAAGCATCCGTAAAGCTGCTGTCGATGGTTTTAACGAGACGCTTGCAGGTATCAAGAAGGCTCAGGAAAAGTATGCTGACACCCAAGAGCATTTCGTGTCACTGCTGACTTTCTGCGACTGCGAAAAGAAGTATGTGTTCGATAAGGTTCCCGTGGCAGATGCCCACAAGCTGTCTATGGAGGATTATGAACCGTGCTGTTGCACTCCGTTGTATGACGCAATGGGCTTTACCTTGACTACGATGCGTAACCATGTGAAGAAGCAGGAAGATGCAGTAGTTGTTGTCACTATTATCACTGACGGCTACGAAAATGCTTCCAAGGAGTATACAGGTATGGCAGTAAAGAATTTGGTAGAAGAACTGAAAGGGGAAGGTTGGACTTTTACTTATATGGGGGCGAATCAGGATTCCGTAAAAGTTGCGTTCAATCTATCAATCCGCAACTCCCGTAATTTCGCAGCTACAGAGGCAGGGACAGTCAAGGCAATGGCTATGGACACGAACACCCGTATGAACTTCTTTGGTCGCTTGCACTCTTTACACGCTGGTGGAGCAGGTGTATTTGCATCCAAGAAAGAACGTGGTGAAACTTATGCCGCAATGGCTGACGAGGCTTTTGACGAGGAGGAATCAAAAGCTTAGAGCAAAGGAACATGAAACGTTTTGTTAAACTGGAGGGCGTGTCATGATGAAGTGCCCCCAAGAAGTTGGACGTTAAACACGTTAATTATTCCCTAAGGTATTGAGCTCGGTATTGCACCGGGCTCATTCCTTTTAACTTCATTTTTATCCTTTTATTGTTATACCAATCAATATATTCCTTTAGATC
>JAEEGL013531375.1_pt1 | contig 18168 bp, 19 predicted proteins | sample 9134231 | NCBI WGS metagenome assembly JAEEGL01 (sample SAMN16246548, study PRJNA631951) | gut metagenome | biome: gut microbiome; feature: rumen; material: fiber-attached | host: Bos | place: Iran: Karaj | collected 2018-10 | reverse complement strand
GGAGACAGGATAAGAGTCGTGTATCCGGATAAAGACAGGCCGTTTTGTGCGGCAGTGATAGTATTAAGTGACAGGGCATCTTCGGGAGAATACGAGGACTTTAGCGGGCCCAAAGCATGCGGGATACTTAAGGATAACGGATACGAGATAATAGAATCGCTGGTGATACCGGATGATAAGGAGAGGGGAAAGGCAGAACTCATCAGACTGAGTGACGGACGTGAGGCGGACCTTATAGTCACAAGCGGAGGGACCGGATTTTCCATGCGTGATATAACACCGGAGGCTACCATGGAGGTCGCGGACAGAAATGCTCCGGGTATTGCAGAATATATGAGGATGAAGTCGTCTGAGATCACCGACAGGGCAATGCTGTCAAGAGCGGTCTCGGTGATACGGGGCCGGACAGTGATCGTAAATCTTCCGGGAAGTCCCGGGGCTGTTGAGGAATGCCTCGGTTTCATAATGAACGGACTTGAGCATGGGATCGGGATCATACGCGGGAGCGTGTCGGAATAAATGTCGTTAAATGTATATGTCAAAAAGAAATATACCGGGTTTGTGCTGGACGTGGCATTTGAAACCGATAGTAAGAGGATAGGGATACTCGGTGCATCCGGGTGCGGTAAGAGTCTTACGCTTAAGTCCATAGCGGGACTGATTCGTCCCGATGCGGGAAGCATAAGCTATGAAGACAGGATGTTATTCGATTCGGATAAGGGGATCGATGTAAGGGCAGGAAAGAGGCAGATCGGATATCTGTTCCAGGATCATGCCCTGTTTCCGAATATGTCTGTCAGGGAAAATATCGGGGCTGCTTTACACGGATACGCCCGGATGAAGCGCAGAAACATTAGAACTGGAAGAGCGGATGCAGGCACAGACCGTACCGCAGATGACATACTAAGGGAATTCGGATTGTGGGATGTTAAGGATCGGCGTCCGCATGAACTCTCGGGCGGGCAGAAGCAGAGGACGGCACTTGCAAGGATATTTGCCTGCGATCCCTCTCTGCTGCTACTTGACGAGCCGTTTTCGGCCATGGACTCCTTCCTTAAGGAGAGACTTCGGCTTGAACTGACCAACGTCCTTGAAATGTACGATAAAACGTTCATTTTAGTAAGCCACGACAGAGATGAGGTGTATCAGATGTGCGATCATCTCATCCTTATGGATAACGGCAGGGTGATAGCGCAGGGAGATACCGATGAACTCTTCGCTGATCCGAAGACGGTGGCGGCTGCAAGGCTTACGGGCTGCAAGAACATAAGCAGGATCGAGAAACTCACGGAGCACAGGGTACGGGCTCTTGACTGGAAGGATACGGAGTTTGTGACGGACGGCAAAGTAAGCGATGATATCACCCATATAGGGATAAGAGCGCATGATCTTATGCCGGGAGAAGGTGGAGTTAATGTCGTTGCCTGCGGCAGGGTCACGGTTTCCAGGCTTCCTTTTGAATGGTATATCACACTTGAGAACGGTTTATGGTGGAAGGCAGCCAGAGAACTGTATGATAAATACGATGAAGGCATGATACCGCAATATGTAAGTGTCGATGCCGGCAAGATATTACTGTTGAGAGACGGCCCTGAGAAATAGAGGCCGCAGGGAGAAGACATATGGATATGTATCCTCTTTATAATTCTGTCAGGATAGCGGGGATAAGCACGGCTGTGATCTTCGTGCTTGGAGTAGCGGCGGCTTATTATGCCGTCAAGCTTCCGAGAGGGATAAAGGGAGTACTCGATGCCCTGTTCACGCTGCCTCTCGTGCTCCCGCCGACAGTTGTGGGTTACCTTCTTATAAGGCTGCTCGGTCCCAGGAGACCCATAGGTGCATGGATTCTTAATGTATTTGGGGTCAGGCTCACAATGAACTGGTGGTCGGCGGTTTTTGCGACTTCGGCCGTTATCTTTCCGCTTATGTACCGGACGGCGAGGGGAGCTTTTGAAACATTTGACGTGACGCTCTCGCAGGCGGGAGAGACGCTTGGACTTGGCAGACCGTACATTTTTTTTAAGATAATAATGCCGTACTGTAAGCCGGGCATCATCGCGGGAACGGTGCTGTCATTTGCAAGGGCGCTCGGTGAATACGGAGCCACAACAATGATAGCGGGATATACACCGGGCAGGACAGCCACCATATCCACGACGGTTTACCAGTTGTGGAGGACGGATAACGATGCCCTTGCATTAAAGTGGGTGCTAATAAATGTCGCGATATCCGTACTTGTTTTACTGGCTGTTGATATGTTTGAGGGAGGTGTCAGGGAACGAAATGCAAAGAACAGATTATAAGGAAGCCGGAGAAAAACTGATCGATCACGTGTCGGAAGTGAGTACTCTGTTTGTGAATATCGAAGAACTTCACGGAAGGATCCTTGCCGAGGATATCATTGCAACGGAGGATGTTCCTGCTTATGCACGCTCGCCGTATGACGGGTATGCTTTCAGGGCTGCCGATACCAGGGGGGCTTCAAAGGACAGACCGCTGGAACTTGATATCATTGAGGATATAAGAGTAAACCAGATACCGTTCAATATAATTTCTCAGGGTACCGCCATAAGGCTTGTGACCGGATCTCCGATACCGGGCGGCGCGGATGCGGTATGCAAATATGAGGATACGGAATTTACCGATAAGACCGTAAAAATATTCAGGGAATTCGATGAAGGCGAGAATATAATAAGTGCGGGTGAGGATATTGAGAGAGGAAGGATACTTGCAAAAAAAGGAACGGTGATCGATACCGGCCTTATCGGCACGATGGCATCCCTCGGTATAGATCAGGCGGAAGTATACCGGAGGGTCATAGCAGGAATAATCTCGACGGGTGATGAAGTCACCGACCTCAATGAGCCGTTAAAGCCGGGGATGATAAGAAATTCCAACAGATATACGATAGCGGCGGCGCTTGAAAGCATAGGGATAGACACCGTGTATCTGGGACATGCCGGCGATGACAGGGATGAGATAAAAAAGCTGATCCTGTTAGGCGAGGCGGGCTGTGATGTTGTCGTATCAACCGGCGGGGTATCGGTGGGAGAATACGATCTTGTGCCGGATGCCATGGAGGCAGCGGGATATGAACTGCTCGTAAGAGGTGTGGATATAAAACCCGGAATGGCATGTGCATACGGAGTAAAGGAAGGGATGCTGATGCTGGCTCTGTCCGGCAATCCGGCATCGTCTCTTACGAACCTGCAGTGTGTATGTTATCCTGCCCTGAAAAAGCTTATGGGTATCGGTGAATACGGACATGAGCTTATAAAGATGAAACTTAAGAACGACTGCTATAAGAAGAGCAGCGGTGTCAGATTTTTAAGAGGCACTGTAAAAATAGAAAAGGGACAGGCCGTGTTCAGTGCACCGGGTGAGCAGGGAAATGTTGTTATAAGCAGTTCTATAGGCTGTAATGCTTACGGGATAATATCCCTAAAGGAAGGCAGGATCGATGCCGGCAGCATGATAGACGGTTTCCTTGTAAAAACGGTGGTATGACCGAAAGCCGGATCCGGCAGGTAAAGAGTAAATGATAAGAAAAACAGATGTAAAAGATGCGGTGGGATTGCCGCTGTGCCATGATATAACAGCCATGTATGAAGGCTTCAAGGGGGCGCTGTTCAGGCGCGGACATGTGATCGAAGAGAAGGATATCGGGACGCTTCTTGATATCGGTAAAAAGACGGTATATGTCGGTGAGGTTGAAGAGGGAATGCTCCATGAGGATGACTGTGCATTAAGGCTTGCCCGAATGGCCAGCGTACAGGGTGCGCATTATGAAGGTCCGTCTGAGGGGAAGATGCTGCTGTTTGCGGATATGTGCGGAATGTTCAGGGTAAATGTGAGACTGCTTGAGAAGATAAACTCTATCGGGGATATCACGGTGGCAACACTTCCGGATCATTTTCGGACAGAAAAGGGAGACCGTCTTGCATCCATGAGGATCGTTCCGTTATTTACCGAAGAGGAAAAGATAAGGGAGGCGGAGGAACTGTGTGCGAAAGAAGCGCTGCTTAACCTTCTTCCCTACAGGGAACTTACGGCAGGGATCATCATCACGGGTTCGGAAGTTTATAACGGACGAATAAAGGACAGGTTCGAACCGGTGATACGGAATAAGCTTGCATATTATCCGGGCCGTATCTCGGACATTAAGATATGCGATGACGATATGGATATGATAACGGCTTCGGCAAGGGAGCTTATCGACAACGGTGCGGATCTTCTCATTTTCACGGGCGGAATGTCGGTGGATCCGGACGATCTTACGCCGGGAGCGATAAAACGTCTGGGGGCGGATATAATTAGTTACGGTGTTCCTGCACAGCCCGGTAATATGACTTTGATCGCATATCTGTCGGATATCCCGATACTCGGAGTGCCGGGAGCTGCGATAAGCATGCCGACGACAATGCTCGATGTTATGCTGCCGCAGATCTATACGGGACTTAAGTTTACAAAACAGGATATAATAAGGCTTGCGGAGGGCGGATTGTGCCGGATGTGTGAGACCTGTCACTATCCTGTATGTACGTTCGGAAGATATTAAACGGATCCGGGGGAAGCACCATGACATCTGGACAAAAAAGGGCAGTGCTCGGCTTTGCGGGTTATTCCGGGAGCGGAAAGACAACACTTATAGAGAAACTTATACTCATTCTTAAGGAACGTGGGTATAAGGTTGCGGTCATTAAGCATGACGTACATGATTTTAAAATGGATGAGGAAGGCAGGGATACTTACCGGTTTGGCAGGGCGGGAGCCGATACTGTCATGATATCATCCGGATCGCATTCGGCAAGGCTCAGTAACAGACCGTTTTCCCTTGAGGAGATGCTTGATGATGCCGACGGGGCTGATATCGTTCTTGTGGAAGGATACAAGCGGGCAGATATACCGAAGGTGTTTGTGACAAGTATAAGGACCGGTTACGAAACCGCGGATGAAGTATCGGAATACAGGGCAGTGATAAGTGATGATAAGGCAGGATATGCCGATGCAGGTACGATACCGGTGTTTGATCTTAATGATATAAACGGGATCGCCGAATGGATCATTAAGGACATCATGTGTCCGGACGGGAAGGAAGATATGGTGGGATTTACACATTTTGACGGAGACGGGAACGCGAGGATGGTAAACGTATCGGATAAGGATGTGACCGTTCGTACCGCGACTGCCGGAGCGAAGGTTCTGGTAAATAAAACGACCTTTGAACTTATAAAGGGCGGAGGCATAAAAAAAGGCGATGTGCTCACTGTAGCACAAATAGCGGGGATAATGGGTGCCAAGAGAACACCGGAGCTTATCCCCATGTGCCATCCCGTTATCATAGACGGAGCGGATGTAAGGCTTACCCTTAATGAAGAGGATATGTCGGTAGACATTGAGACGGATATAAGGTGCACCGGCAGGACAGGTGTTGAAATGGAAGCGATCTGTGCCTGCAGTGTGGCGGCTATGACTGTTTATGATATGTGCAAGTCCGTGCAGCGGGACATAGAGATAACGGAAATTAAGCTGCTCAGAAAAACGGGCGGGGTACACGGGGATTATGTCGGAGTATAGGATAGCGGCAGCTGTACTTGCGGGCGGCCGTTCGACAAGGATGGGAAGTCCTAAGGAAAAAATGATAATAGAGGGCGACGGGAGAACTTTTCTTGATAAGATATGCGATGAAGCGGATGCATGCTTCGGGGAGTGCATAGCAGCACGTTATCTGTCGGTGAGACGCGGGCAGGTCTTATCACGTGAAGGATTTAAGACGGTTGAAGATACTTTTGACGATATCGGTCCGCTCGGAGGCCTGACAGCGGTCCTTGGGGCAGCAGCCGCAGACGGGATGGATGCGGTCCTGATCCTTGCATGCGATATGATAAGATATACGGAGGATGAGATAAGACGTATCTGCAGTTCCTATAAGGGTGAGGATATCCTCTGGGCACGGACGGACGGCAGGGATATACAGCCTCTTGCAAGCATATACGGCACGAAGATCCTTGATGAGTGTCTGAGCCTGGCGGGGGAAGGCGTTTACAGGCTGAGGGAACTTGATAAAAGATGCGGAAGAACAGGTATATATGACAGTACGGACAGCCGGACTTATGAGAATCGTAACTGTCCGCAGTTTGTCAAAGACGACGCTTTATAGTATACTAAATGATCATGAAAAAAACTGACCTGAATATGCCGGAAACAGAATACATGCGGCGTGCCATAGAGCTTGCCGGCAGGGGAGAAGGATATGTAAATCCCAATCCGATGGTCGGAGCCGTGATAGTAAAGGACGGCCGGATAATAGGTGAAGGGTATCATGAAAGATACGGAGAACTCCATGCCGAACGAAATGCCATTGCTTCACTGACAGAGCCGGCAAAAGGAGCAACGATATACGTGACTCTTGAACCCTGCTGTCATTACGGCAAGACTCCGCCGTGTACCGAAGCGATAATAAACAACGGTATAAGCCGCGTTGTCGTCGGTTCCAGGGATCCGAACCCGCTTGTTGCGGGCAAGGGTGTGAGGATGCTCAGGGAAGCGGGAATTGAAGTCATCGAAGATTTTTTAAAGGATGAGTGTGATGAGCTCAATCCCGTGTTTTTCCATTATATAACAACCGGGATGCCGTATGTGGTCTTGAAGTATGCGATGACAATGGACGGTAAGATCGCGACCGTGACGGGTGCATCAAAGTGGATAACAGGCGAAGAGTCGAGAAATGAAGTACAGAGACTGAGACATAAGTATTCTGCGATAATGGCCGGGATAGGTACCGTACTTGCTGATGATCCGATGTTAAATGTGAGAACGGAAGGCCTTAAGAGCCCGGTAAGAGTGATCTGCGACACGAAACTCCGTATCCCGGCAGACAGCAATATCGTAAAGACGGCGGACAGGTACAGAACGATAATAGCATACGGGACCGCAGACGAGGCAAAGGAAAGGGCACTTAAGGGTATGGGTGTCTGCCTTGAGAAACTGCCGTTAAAGGATGATCATATCGATATGGCCGCGCTTATGGCAAGGCTCGGTGAACTTAAGATAGACAGTGTCCTTGTGGAGGGCGGAGGGACCCTGAACGATTCACTCATAAGAGCCGGTCTTGTTGACAGGGCGGAAGCGTTCATTGCCCCTAAGATATTCGGCGGCAGTGATGCCGCGACGCCGGTATCCGGCATGGGCATACCGGATGTGGAGAAGGCCTTTGAGTTTGTGCTTAAGAATGTTGCATATCACGGTGAGGATGTTCAGCTTACATATATTAAACGAAATAAATAAATTCGGTCATTATTTAAGAAAACAGTGAACGGAGTATATTAAAGGCAGTACGGAGAAGGATATGTTTACCGGCATAATCGAGGAACTCGGAACAATAAAGGACTTAAGTGCGGGCGGGAGAATCAGAATTCTGGCAGACCGCGTGCTCGAAGGAACGAATACAGGCGACAGCATTGCCGTAAACGGCATCTGTCTTACCGTAACGGGACTTAACGGGGACGGGTTCACCGCCGATGTTATGCCCGAAACACTGAAGCGCACATCACTTTCTCTCCTGAGGCGCGGAGATAAGGTGAATCTCGAAAGAGCCATGGCGGCTGACGGACGTTTCGGCGGGCATATAGTATCGGGACATATAGACGGGACCGGGACCATCAGGGAATATAAGAAGGACGGAAACGCCGTATGGGTGACGATTTCCGCGGATGATGATATACTTAGGCTTGTGGTGGAAAAAGGTTCTATCGCCATAGACGGTATAAGCCTGACAGTTGCCGAGGTTACGGATACGTATTTTAAGGTCTCGATCATACCGCATACGGCGGGAGAAACGACCCTGCTCCTTAAGAACACAGGTGATCCGGTCAACCTTGAAACGGATATAGTAGGAAAATATGTTGAAAAACTCCTCAGACACGGAGAGGACCGGGTAAGCGGCAGATCCGGCGGATTAACGATGGATATGCTAAAGGATTTTCTGAGCTGAACGGTACGGCAGGCTGAAGGCAGTTTTGATAATACACATCACTGAGAGGCATGATAATATGGATTATGAATACAATACCATCGAAGAAGCCATAGAGGAACTTCGGCAGGGAAGGATGATCCTCGTGACGGATGATCCCGACAGGGAGAACGAGGGTGATCTTATCTGTGCGGGAGAGTTCGCAACGAGCGACAATATCAACTTCATGGCTACTTACGGGAAGGGACTCATATGTACCCCGATGAGTGCGGAGGTGGCAAAGAGGCTCGGCTTTCCGCAGATGGTTTCGGAGAATACGGATAATCATTCGACGGCTTTTACCGTTTCGATAGATCATATCACCACTACCACGGGCATATCGGCGGTCGAGAGGTCGTTTACGATACTGAAATGCTGCGACGAAAAGAGCAGACCTGATGATTTCAGGCATCCCGGGCACGTATTCCCGCTTACCGCAAGGCATGGAGGAGTGCTCGTGAGGAACGGGCATACGGAAGCGACGGTAGACCTTATGAAGCTTGCGGGACTTAAGGAGGTCGGAGTATGCTGCGAGATAATGGCGGAAGACGGGACCATGATGCGAACGCCGCAGCTGTGGGAACTGGCAAAAGAGCATGGTATTAAGTTCATTACGATAAAGGAACTTCAGAATTATCTCCATGTTCACGCGAAGCACGTTGTCAGGGAAGCGGAAGCAGAAATGCCGACGGAGATCGGAAACTTCAGGATCGCAGGTTATATAAACGATATTACGGGGGAACATCACGTAGCGCTTATAAAGGGTGATATAGGGGACGGAGAGGATGTGCTGTGCCGTGTACATTCGGAGTGCCTGACGGGAGATGTTTTCGGTTCGAGGAGATGTGACTGCGGCAAGCAGCTTGAGCAGGCGATGCGTCAGGTCGAAGAAGAAGGCAGGGGCATCATCCTTTATATGAGGCAGGAAGGCAGGGGTATCGGTCTTATCAATAAGCTTAAGGCGTATGAACTCCAGGAGCAGGGATATGATACGGTCGAAGCAAATATCAAGCTCGGTTTTGCGCCGGATCTGAGGGAATACTGGGTTGGAGCCCAGATACTTGCCGATCTTGGCGTTAAGTCGATGAGGCTTCTCACGAACAATCCGGACAAGATATACAGTCTTGAGGGTTTCGGACTGAAGATAAAGGAACGTGTTCCGATAGAGATAGAACCGCAGAAATACGATGCATTTTACATGAAGACCAAGCAGGATAAGATGGGCCACATATTTAATGAGATAAAGTTTTAGGAGGAACCTTATGAATCAGATCAATGTACTTGAAGGCAAGGTAGTAGCGAAGGAAGGAATGAAGGTAGGCATCGTTGCTTCGCGTTTTAACGAGATCATCGTAAACAAGCTCCTCGGCGGCGCGGTTGACGGTCTCGTGCGTCACGGAGTTGACGAGAAGAATATCACGGCCGCATGGGTACCGGGTGCGTTTGAGATCCCGGTCGTTGCAGACAGGATGGCATCATCGGGCAAATATGATGCGGTCATCTGCGTGGGAGCCGTTATAAGGGGTGATACCACACATTACGATTATGTATGCAATGAGGTATCCAAGGGAGTTGCCCAGGCAGGACTGAAGAATGGTATTCCCGTGCTGTTCGGCGTTATCACGACCGAAAACATAGAACAGGCTATAGCCCGTGCGGGAAGCAAAGGCGGAAATAAGGGGTATGACTGTGCGTTATCGGCAATTGAAATGGTAAACCTGATGGAAAGTCTGTAATATGAATCTGAAACTAGTCACTCAAAAACAGGATTATGACAGCCTTGTAGAAAAATACCGCAGGATCCAGGAGATCGTTATTGAAAGACTAGAATATGAACTTGCAAGATCCGATATAAAGATAATGCAGCTGCCATGGAGGATCAAGACATGGGATTCGATCGAGGAGAAATGGACCAGAAAGGCAGACAAGTATCTGAATGTCGCTGAGATCACAGATATGCTCGGATTCCGGATAATCTGCTATTTTTCTTCACAGGTGGATGAAGCGGCCGAGATCATCAGGGATATCTTCGACGTGGACAAGGACATGTCGTGCGATAAGAGGACAATGATATCGCCCAATTCCTTCGGTTACATCTCGTTGCATATCATCTGCTCGCTTAAGAATGACGGAAGTGTTCCCGAAGAACTGGCCGGTCTTAAGTTCGAGATACAGCTCAAATCGATATTGCAGCATGCATGGGCCGAAATAGAACATGATCTGGGATATAAATCCGCGATCGAGATCCCGAGGGATATGCGGCGGGAATTTGCAAGGATAGCGGGACTTCTTGAGATCGCCGATGAGGCATTTGATAAGATAAAGTCAAAACTTGGCAATTATCAGGAGGAAGTCGTTGACAGACTGCGTACCGATACGGCGGATCATATGACGCTTGATATCCATACGCTCAACGCGTTCATGAAATACAGTCCGGCTGTTGAGAAACTGTATTCCGAAATGATCGGGATCACAGGCGGGAGCATACTGGTGACCGGAGCCGAGAGTTATCTTCCGGTCTGCAGCATTTTCGGTATAAATACTTTGGGAGATCTGTATGATCTTGTGGCAAATGAGAGGGACCATGCTCTGATGCTTGTGGAACGTGCGCTTGATTATTCCGATCTTGAGGAGATAACTACCAATTCGGCACTTTTCTATCTGTTCAGGTCCAGGCTTATCTGGGGCGATTACACCGAAAGGGAGATAAATAATATATATTTCCGTATGAGCGGCAGCATGGAAAAGGCAGACAGGGATACGGCCATGATCATGAAGAACCGCAGAGAATTCGGCATATAGCCTCATGTTCAGTCTTTAAGTAAAGTAAGACCTTCAAGGGATGGTGCCGCAACAAGAGAATAATTGGTGTAATATACCACGAAACCCGGCTTGGCACCTGCGGGTTTCTTTACTTCCTTCTTCTGAACATAATCTATCTCGACCTTGTCCTGTTCACGTCCCTTGCTGTAGTATGCGGCCAGTGCGCCGGCTTCTTCATAGGCCCGGTCCGTAAGTTTTCTTCCGTCAGTCTTTAAAAGGACGTGGGAACCGGGGATCTTCTTGGCATGGAACCACCAGTCGTTTCCGTTTGCCGTTTTGAATGTAAGACTGTCGTTTTGAAAATTATTCTTGCCGACATAAATATGAAAACCGTCGGAACTGACATAATGAAGGGGTTTGCTTTTCAGCTCCTTAATCCTGCCGGTTCTTTTTTTTCGGATGTAACCTGCCTGTTCAAGCTCCTGCCTGATCTCGGTGAGATCGGATTCTTTAAGAGCTATGTCAAGAGATGCGGATATGGATTCGAGATACGTGATCTCGTTCTGAGTTTCGGCTGTCTGGATGCTCAGAGCTTCCTCCGTACGCTTGAGCTTCCCGTATTTTTCGAAATATCTTTTGGAATTCTCCGATGCCGTAAGATCGGGATCGAGAGGGATGGTGATCTTTTCTCCCGTATAATAATTTTCGGCTTCAAGGGAACGCGCACCGGGTTCGGCGCTGTAGCCGTAGGTGTTCAGAAGTTCTCCGTATATCCTGTATTTATCCTTTTTTTCTGTATCCTTAAGCTGTTTTGACTGGAGATCGAATTTTTTGATATTCCTTTCAAGTGCGGTAGCTACTATCCTGCGAAGGTCGGCAGATCTCTGCCTTATCCTGGTCACTGTGTTCCTCATGGCATAGTAATCATTGAGTATGACGGACATCGAGGGAGAGGCCGAGGTTTCAAGAGAGCCGTACTGTTTTAACTCTACGGCGGCAAATTCAACGGGAGTGCCGTTCTTCAGTATCATATTCGGCGTAAAGTCACCTGACTTTATGCTGTCCGTAAGCCACAGGAGATTATTGTAAAGATGCGTGAGCTCATCTTCCGAAAAGCCCGAGGCGGGCATGGATGAATCAAGCGAACTGCGGTATAGCAGTTCTTCCGCCATGACGGGAGAAAAGCCTGTGAGAGAAGAATACACGGCTTTGGCAGCAGGCATGGGTTTTGAAGTCAGCGCTTTTATGAAATCGTCCCGGGTTATGGTCAGAGGATCAGATTTTTCCAGAGTGTTCGGTATGAAATAATCTCGTCCGGGAAGGACTTCGCGTACGGAACTTACGGCCGATGAAATATGCTTGATACTGTCTATGACCATGTTACTGTCATCAAGGAAGATGATGTTACTGTGCTTGCCCATTATCTCGACGACAAGGGTTTTGCGGCACATATCGCCCATCTCGTTCAAGTGGTCTATGTCAAACATGATGATCCTCTCAAGCGACGGCTGTCTTATCGCGGCGATGCGGCCGTTCTGAAGATGCTTTCTGAGAAGCATGCAGAATCCCGGTGCCTGAGCCGGACTTTCCTTGTTCGTATCCGTCAGATACAGAAAAGGGAGTGATGCATCGGCAGAAATAAGCAGACGGCACTGGCCGTCGGATGTTTTCAGCGTGAGCAGGAGTTCATCCTTTTCGGGCTGTGCTATCTTATATATCCGGCTTCCGGCAAGCCGTTCTTCAAATTCCTTCCTAAGAGCTGCTATGGTTATTCCGTCAAGTGCCATTTTTACTTCTCCCCGTTTTTTTACTTATCAATATATATCATAAATGTCCCGGGTTCGCAAACAGATACGCTTCAGACGGAGCTCTTTAAAAAAACATATACACATATTCGCATTTATCTGTTATAATCAGTAAATAAATGCATGATGGCTAAGCCAAGGAGGATAAATAATATGCTTAACATTAACAAGGATGCAGATGGTTCCAAGCTTACTATAGCATTGCAGGGAAGGCTTGATACTACTACGGCTCCGCAGTTGGATGAGGAAGTAAAGCAGCTTCAGGATAAGGTTACGGATCTTAATTTCGATATGTCGGATCTCCAATATATATCAAGTGCCGGACTTCGTGTGTTGCTGTCAGCTCAGAAGCTTATGAATAAACAGGGCAGCATGACGATAACCAATGTTTCTCCGGAGATAATGGAAATATTTGATGTTACAGGATTTTGCGATATTCTTACTATCAAATAGATTTGATAAGGTAATAACCATATGAGCAGAGGAGTCGGTAACGACTCCTCATAATCATGCACAAATACCAAAGGGCATACAATGAACGCGAGTAACAGGATTGATATAATACTGACAATTGTTATCGGCGCCGCAGCGATAATCATCCTATGGTTTGCCTTTAAGCACTGGTCCAAGAACAGTAATAAGATACACAGGAGATTCCTTGGCAAACTCCTGTATATTGCTGTGATAGTGATATGTCTTGTCAATATATTCGGGCAGATCGATCCTACGCTCGATCTTCATTCAACACTTCTTAAAGGATCGGCACTGATAGTGGCTATAGTCGGTTTCGCCGCACAGACAGCCATTTCCGATCTTATCTGTGGATTTCTGATCAGCATACATAAGCCGTTTGAGATAGGAGACAGGGTGATCCCCGAAGGAATGGATCCCGGGATAGTCGAGGATATAACCCTGCGGCATACGGTATTGAGGATATATGATGGTCTGCGCGTGATAGTGCCCAACAGCGAAATGAACGCAAAGGTCATTGTCAACACGGGATGGAAGACGGACCGGCGCGGAGTTCACCTTACATTTTCCGTCAGTTACGATACCGATATACAGAAGGCGATGGATGTTATCCGGGATTGTGTGGCGGACAGCCCCTATACTCTGGGTATCGAGACGAACGGTATCATGGAGGATTCCGGCCCGGTTTATTTTCTTAAGTTCGCAGACAGTGCCCTTATACTTGAGACCACCATATGGGTCACCAGGGAGACCAGCACCTATGTTGCGATAACGGACGTAAACATGAGAGTCAACCGTGCATTTAAGGAGCACGGAATTGAGATACCGTACAATTTCATTAATGTAGTGGAGCGGGAGAACACCTCGAGTGACGGAGACACCGATGTTAAAAAGAAGAAGACTGCGCCGCGTAAGCGCAATGTCAGGACAGATACGGTGAACATAGTCCCGGGAAGCGGACATATTGAGATCGCACTTGAGACAGTACGTGGATTTGCCGAAAGGCAGAGGCTCGGTGAGCGCGCTGCGATGCAGCTTGAGCTTATGACCGAGGAAATAATAGGGATCATAGGCAACATAGTTGATAAGACCAAGGCAAAGCTGTGGGTGGAAGGAAGCGGTGTTAAATACAGGATACATATAAGCTTCGCTACCGGCTTCGGTACCGAGGAATACAAACGGCTCATATCACTGTCTTCGTCAGGTAAAAATGAGGCTGTGAAGACATTTGCGGGTAAGATATGGGAGAAAATGGTGGCCGGAATAATGACCGCAGCCGAAGAAGGCCACGATGGCGATTATGAGTGGTCGCTTCATGAGAACGGCCAGGGAGAAGACGACTACGGAGAATCCATACTTACATCTATCGCTGATGATGTTAAGGTAAGTGTCACCAAGGAGAAGGTTGAACTTATTGTGGTAAAGTCCGTTCAGGCATGATCCGGGGGTAGAAAAATGAAAGAGCTGAGTATAGATGCAAAAGTTGAGAATCTGGGTATAGTACTTGAATTTACGGACAGAGAGCTTGAAACGCTTGACTGTTCCGTAAAGGTGCAGACTCAGATCGATATAGCGGTCGAAGAGATATTTGTCAATATAGCAAGCTATGCATACGGCGAAGACGGCGGAAAAGCGGATATCACCATAGATCATGAAGAAGGCAGTCAGTTCGTGTCGATAACATTCACCGATCAGGGGATACCGTATGATCCTTTGAAAAAGGAAGATCCGGATGTGACTCTTTCGGCGGAGGAGAGGGAAATAGGCGGACTAGGGATATACATGGTCAAGAAGAGCATGGATGATGTCATCTACAGATATGAGAACGGAAGCAACATTCTCACGCTGGTAAAGAATCTGTCTGCGTAATGACCGTATCCTGCTCCCAAGTTAGCCTTGACTGAAATGTCACGTTGTCCTATAATCAATTTTGGCTTATCGGGTGTATGGGGTTTTAAGGAGAAGAATAATGATAAAGAGTATGACGGGCTTCGGACGCGCCGAGTACAGTGACGGGAAGCGCAAGATCACCGTTGAGATAAAATCGGTAAATCACCGTTATTTGGATGTGAATCTGAAGATGCCCAAAAAACTGGGCTTTTTTGAAACTTCAATAAGGAGTCTTCTGAAGGAATATATGCAGAGAGGCAAGGTCGACCTGTATCTGACCTACGAAGATTTTAATGAGGAAAACGTAAGCATAAAGTATAACCGGGATGTGGCAAAGTCCTACCTTCATTATCTTAATGAGATGGGCAATGATTTCGGGCTTGAGAATGATATACGTGTTTCGGTGTTATCAAGGTATCCCGAAGTGTTCACCCTGGAAGAACAGGAGATCGACGAGGACGAACTCTGGAAGTATATAGAGGATACGGTGCGCAAGGCCTGTGAAGGCTTTGTGGATGCAAGGCTAAGTGAAGGCGAACATCTTAAGAACGATCTTATAAACAAGCTTGATAATATGCTTGTCTATGTTGAAGATATAGAGAAGAGAGCACCGGATATAATAGAAGAATACAAAAGCAGGATAACCGACAGGGTGAAGGATATGCTTTCCGATGCGTCTATAGATGAAGGCCGGATACTTACGGAGGTCACGCTTTTTGCAGACAGGGTATGCGTTGACGAGGAGATAGTGAGGCTCAAGAGTCATATCAGGAGTACCAGGGATACCCTTAAAGAAGGCGGAAGTGTCGGGCGCAAGCTTGATTTTATCGCTCAGGAGATGAACAGGGAAGCAAATACGATATTGTCAAAGTCAAATGATCTTCTTACATCGAATGTCGCGATAGATCTTAAGACTGATATAGAAAAAGTGCGTGAACAGATACAGAACATAGAGTAGCGTTTTAAGATATAACGGGAACAGGTATGAAAAAGGGAATCTTACTCATAATATCGGGATTTGCGGGTTCCGGAAAGGGCACGATCGTCAAGAGACTGCTCTCGGAATACGACAATTATGCGGTATCGGTATCAGCGACAACAAGAGAACCGAGACCGGGCGAGGAAGACGGCAGGGATTATTTTTTTGTCACCAGGGAAAAATTCGAGGAAATGATCTCTGATGATGAATTTCTTGAATATGCCCAGTATGTGGATAATTATTACGGAACGCCCAGGAAATATGTAAACAGGATGCTTGATGAAGGCAAGGATGTGATACTTGAGATCGAGCAGCAGGGAGCTCTCCAGGTCAAGGCAAAGCGTCCGGATGCACTTCTGATGTTTGTCATGCCGCCAAGTGTTCAGGAGATATATAACAGGCTCAGGAAGCGCGGGACCGAAACCGAAGAAGTCATCATGAAGAGAATGAGACAGGGAGCAAGAGAAGCAGGAGTCATAGAGAATTATGATTTCCTGATAATAAATGATGATCTTGATGAGTGCGTACAAAACGTACATGATACGGTCCGCTGCTCAAAATATGCGGCTATCCGCAATAAGGCAATGATAGATAAGGTTAAGTCAGAGTTTAATGATTTTTTGAATATGTAATATTTTACGGGAGGATATAATATGTTACATCCGTCATACAACGATCTTATGAAAGTGGTAAACAGCGAAGTGGATGAAGGGGAACAGCCGGTGGTAAACAGCCGCTATTCCATAGTCATGGCTACGAGCAAGAGGGCGAGACAGCTTATAGACGGCGCACCTACACCTGTTGCCAATGCTTATGATAAGAAGCCGCTGTCGGTTGCTATCGAAGAATTGAATACCGGTGTTGTTAAGATTGTCGGAGAATGACCCGGATATATGAATGTATTGTTTATATCGCTTGGCTGCGATAAGAACCTGGTGGATTCCGAGTATATGCTCGGCATACTGAGGGGGCGGGGCTATGTTTTTACCGATGATGAAACGGAAGCAGATATCATTATCGTCAATTCCTGCTGTTTTATCGGGGACGCCAAGGAGGAGAGCATAAATACCATCCTGGAAATGGGCGCATACAGGATCGATGAGTCTTCAAGATGCAGGGCTCTCATAGTTACAGGATGTCTTGCGCAACGCTATGCGGATGAGATACGTGAAGAGATCCCCGAGGTAGACGCTGTGATCGGCACAACCGCCTATGATGCGATAGACAGTGTGGTCGAGAGGGTGCTCAGAGGCGAATATGTCAGGGAACTGCAGAACATCGACCGGCTGGTACTGTCCGATATGCCCAGGATAAATACTACAGGCGGTTATTATTCATATCTTAAGATTGCTGAGGGCTGCAGCAAGCACTGTACTTATTGTATAATCCCATATTTACGGGGCCGATACCGCTCGGTTCCCATGGAGAGGTTAATAGAAGAGGCAACGGTTCTTGCCGGCAGGGGTGTGAGGGAACTCATACTTGTTGCGCAGGAAACGACAGTGTATGGTATGGATATCTACGGGAAAAAGATGCTCCCCGAACTGTTAAGGAGATTATGCGGGATAGACGGACTTGAATGGATCAGGGTAATGTACTGCTATCCCGAAGAGATAACGGACGAGCTCATTGATGTTATAAGAGAAGAGTCCAAAATTTGCAATTATATAGATATGCCGATCCAGCATTCTTCCGATGAGATCCTTCGGAGAATGGGAAGGAAGACAAACAGTGCGGAGCTTAAGAAAAAGATCGACAGGATCAGGGAGAAGATACCCGGGGTGGCCTTAAGGACCACACTTATCACGGGGTTTCCGGGAGAAACCAGGAAGGATCAGGATATTCTGCTTGATTTTGTTAAGACGGCCGGATTTGAACGACTGGGTGTATTTACCTATTCGGCAGAGGAAGGAACCGTGGCTGCCGATATGGAGGATCAGATACCTGAGGAACTCAAGGAAGAAAGACGCGATGAGGTCATGAGCCTTCAGCAGGGTATCGCCTATGAAAATGCAAGGGATATGACCGGGCGTGAACTGGATGCGATCATAGAGGGACGACTGGCAGACGAGGATGTATATGCCGCACGGACGTATATGGATGCGCCCGGGGTTGACGGGATGCTGTTCATAAGTTCGGAAAGGGAACTGATGAGTGGTGATATAGTGCATGTAATGGTTACGGGTGCCAGAGAATATGATCTGATTGGAGAATTGTGCGATGAACCTGCCGAATAAGTTAACAGTATT
>JAEEGL010221410.1_pt1 | contig 18168 bp, 13 predicted proteins | sample 9134231 | NCBI WGS metagenome assembly JAEEGL01 (sample SAMN16246548, study PRJNA631951) | gut metagenome | biome: gut microbiome; feature: rumen; material: fiber-attached | host: Bos | place: Iran: Karaj | collected 2018-10 | reverse complement strand
TGACTTAAGCTCCTCTCTTACTGGCTTGAAGCCATAAAGCTCTCCGTTGCAGATTGCATAGTTGCCATCTAACTCAAAGGGCTGCATACCATCTTCAGTAAGCCCCATGATTGAAAGCCTTTGAAACCCCAGGACGCTTTCATTTACAGTGATTACCCGCTGCATATCAGGTCCTCTTGAAACAGTTTTAGCAAATGCTTCCTCAAAATCCTTCATAGGGATATGACATTTGCTTAACGCCATTATCGAACACATAAAACCACCTTCCCACAATACAACAAGAAAGGCGTCGTAGAGACACTTGTAAGTGTTTCTACGACGCCTTTGTCGTTCCATTGATTTTTTATTGATTTGAATCTTAAAACTTTGTTAATTGATTGTCAACAACTTTTTTTATTTATCCCTGATATTTTTTTATAATATCGCATGCCTTTTGATATCTACTGATACGTTCATCCATAGCAGACTTCTCAATAAGCCTGTGGGCATCTTCCTCTGACATATCCTCATTTACAATCAAAAGAAGCTTGGCCCTAGAAATAACCTTAAGCTCTTCTAGCTTTTTTTCCAGCTTAACATTTTGCTTATGAGCCATGCCTATTCTGCGTTGGGCCGCCATGGCATGCTTTAGCGCCTGTGACAAAAGCTGTTTATTGATAGGTTTTGATACGGTGATAATGCCGTAGTCAGCCACCTTGTCAGTAATTTCCTCGTAGTAGTCAGCCTTGATAAACAAGAGAATCTGACACACATTTTTCTCTGCAATATCTATTACATGCTCCACACTGCCAGAGCCATTAATAGGCAGATTTATAAGGCTAACATCAAAGTCGTAATCTAAAATAGTTCGCTTTGCCCCAGTTAGACTATCCACCACCATCATATCCGCAAATCCGTTTTCCTTAAGAAATCCTTTGTAGAAATCTGTGGCCTTTTCATTATCAGAGACAATTAACGCTCTCAACATATAAAAACTCCTTAGTTTAAATACTTTGTTTGATTGTCTCGATATAATTTAACGCGATAGGCGCAAAGCTTGAATTATTGATAAAATCGCTGTTTAACGCGCACTCTATGGCCTCCGAAATGGTGCATGGAAGCTTCTCTAAATCAGTATCATTTTCACCTAAGCATCTAGGGTTAACATTAAGCTCTGGTGGCAGCTTTTCCTTTCCTCTCACACCTGCAAGGCCCGCCTGAATAATAATGGCACTGGCCATGTATGGATTACAGCAGGAATCTGGTGAGCGCAAAATAAAATGCTGTCTCTTGCCGTTGATTTCTGGTGCTCTAAAAAGTCTAGAATTGTTCATAGTAGACCAGGTGATATATTTTGGTGCCTCTGAAAGACCAAAACGATTGTAGGAGTCGCTTCGACAATTTAAAAACAGAGTGATGTCTCGCATTCTGTTGATGATGCCTGCCATAAAGCTCTCGGAAAACTCCTTATCAGTTTCAAAAAGATTATCCTGGCCCTTATAATTTGCCATGAGAATGTGCAAACCATTACCTGGTGCATTATCAAGAGGCTTTGGATCAAAGCATGCATATGCCCCGTTTCTTGCAGCAATATTTTCTACAACGTTTTTGTATGTTACAAGATTATCTGCTGTAGTAAGCACGTCTGCAGAGGAGAAATCTATCTCATTTTGTCCCGGTCCCCTTTCGTGGTGAGAAGACTGGGGATTAATGCCCATCTCCTCTAGAGTAAGACAAATCTCACGTCTGATATTCTCAGCCTTGTCAGCTGGTGCCACATCCAAATATCCACCCTTGTCAAAGGTTTCGTTTGTTGGTTCTCCATTTTCATCAGTTTTGAAAAGATAAAACTCAGAACGAAGTCCCATTCTGGTTGTAAATCCCATTTTTTCGCACTCTAAAAGGGTATCCTTTAAAAACTGTCTGTAGTCTAAAGGAAATGGTGTGCCATCTGCATGGACCACATTACAATAAAATCTGATTACACGACCAGACTGTGGGCGCCAAGGCAGCACGTGAAGTGTATCAGGGTCTGGGCGCAAAAATAAATCCTGCCCATTTGCTTCATGAAAGCCCTTTATCAAAAATGAGTCAAAATTGATACCATTTTCAAAAGCACTTTTCAGCTCCTGTGGCATGATAGAAATATTCTTTTGCTCGCCGTAAAGGTCGCAAAAGGCCAGTCTGATAAACTTAACGTCATTTTCTTCAACAAATTCAACTATATCATCGATAGATAGATGAGACATGGTTTGTCCTCCAAATATTTTTTTTAAATTGTACACCACTTAATTATAGATTGGTATATCCCATTAGATATTCATCTACTTCTCTTGCGCAGTCTCGGCCCTGTCTGATGGCTTTTACCACCAGTGATTGGCCTGTATGCATATCTCCTGCAGTAAATACTTTAGGAACGCTTGTAGCATGACCAGTGCCATTTACAGAGGCCACATTTGTCCTTCCGTCAAGCTCCACTTTAAATGCATCTGTTACATACTTTTGTGCTCCTAAAAATCCTGCTGCAATCAGGCAAAGCTCACAAGGGATTTCCTTTTCAGTACCCTCCACAGGAGCCATAACTCTTCTGCCTGTTTTCTTGTCCACCTTGGACTCTAGAGAGATTAATACCACTGATTTTAGATTTCCTGATTTATCTGTCTTAAATTCCTTTACAGTGGTGGTGTAAATTCTAGGGTCATGGCCAAATTTCGCTATAGCCTCCTGCTGGCCGTAGTCTGTCTTGCAAACTAAAGGCCACTGTGGCCATGGATTGTTTTCTGCTCGCTGATCAGGAGCCTTTGGCATCATTTCAAGCTGTGTCACTGACTTGCAACCATGGCGAATAGCAGTGCCTACACAGTCATTTCCTGTATCGCCGCCACCGATGATAACCACATTTTTATCCTTGGCAGAAATGTACTGTCCTTCTACAAGCTTCATATCATTTGCCCACAAACACTTTGTGGTAGAGGTAAGAAAATCCACAGCAAAATAAATGCCCTTAGCATCCTTTCGTCCTGCTGCATCTATATCTCTAGGATTAGAGGAACCACAGCAAAGAATTACAGCATCATACTTTTCCATAAGGTCCTTCGCATTTACGTTTTCTCCCACGTTGGCATTTACGATAAAGCTGACACCTTCCTTTTCCATCACATGAATCTTTCTATCAATAATTTGCTTTTCAAGCTTCATGTTTGGAATGCCGTAGCGCAGCAATCCACCTACCTTGTCATTTCGTTCATAGACAGTGACAGTATGTCCCCTGTGGTTTAGCTGGTCTGCCACTGCAAGGCCTGATGGGCCAGAGCCTATTACAGCCACCTTTTTTCCTGTTCTAACCTTTGGTGGCTTGGGGACAGCTAGTCCATTAGCATAGGCGTATTCGATAATGGCCATCTCGTTTTCTTTTGTGGTGACAGCATCTCCATTTAATCCGCAGGTGCATGCCTTCTCACAAAGAGCTGGACATACCCTACAAGTAAACTCTGGAAAATTGCTGGTTTTATGAAGACGTCTGTAGGCCATTTCATAATTGCCCTGATATACTAAATCGTTCCATTCAGGAATCAGGTTGTTAAGAGGACAGCCTGTGGTCATCCCCTTAATAGTCATTCCTGCTTGGCAAAATGGCACACCACATTCCATACAACGGGCAGCCTGCTTTTGCTGCTCCTCCTTTGATAATGGTGTGTGAAACTCATTAAAATTTTTAATTCGCTTAAGAGGACTAACAGCGGAAGCCTCAACGCGCTCATATTCTAAAAAACCTGTCTGCTTACCCATGTTATCCTCCTATCTGCATAATAAGTTAAAGGCTTCTATCTGTGCCTGTTCACTAGACAAGCCCTTTTCTTCCATAGTCACTATGGTCTGCATCATCTTTTTATAATCAAAAGGAACTATGCGCTTAAACTTTGGAAGATAATCGCTAAAGTTGTCATATATTTCCTTTGCCTTAAGAGAGCCAGTAGCCTTTACATGCTCTGCTATAATCTCCTTTAGCTCTAAGACATCATATTTGTCTGTCACTGCCTCTATGCTAACCATAGATTTGTTAGTTCTCTTGTAAAGTGTGGCATCCTCATCTAGGACATAAGCAATTCCACCAGACATGCCTGCTGCAAAATTCTTTCCAGTAGGTCCAAGCACTACTACTCTACCGCCTGTCATGTATTCACAACCATGATCACCGCAGCCTTCTACTACAGCTGTGGCTCCGGAATTACGAACTGCAAAACGCTCTCCTGCCACACCATTGATAAATGCCTTACCGCTTGTAGCGCCGTATAGTGCAACATTGCCTATGATGATATTTTCATCCTGCTTGTAGCTAGCCTCCTTAGGTGGATATACAATAAGCTTGCCACCTGAAAGGCCCTTGCCAAAGTAATCGTTAGAGTCACCCTCTAGCTCTAGAGTAAGTCCCTTTGGAATAAATGCGCCGTATGACTGGCCACCTGCTCCATGACACTTAACCCTATAGGTATCCTCCTTTAGGCTTTCACCAAAGCTTCTGGTAAGTTCGGCCCCAAGCAAAGTGCCAAGGCTTCTATCGGTATTTGCTATATCTACTTCTACCTCTCCAGAACGTCCTGCCTTAATGGCTGCACCTAACTTTTTAAGAAGCACTGTCTCATCTATAGTCTTTTCAAGTTCAAAGTTAAATACGTTCTTTTTATGGTAATCTATCTTCTCCTTCTCAAATGGGTTATTAAGGATAGCAGATAAATCTACCTTACTTTCCTTTGCCCTAAGAAGGTCTGTTCTACCACACAGCTCATCTACGGTTCTTACTCCAAGCTTTGCCATGTACTCTCTAAGCTCTTCAGCCACAAATCTCATAAAGTTTACTACATACTCAGGCTTTCCTGAAAAACGCTTTCTAAGCTCTGGGTTCTGTGTAGCTACACCTACAGGACATGTATCTAGATTGCACACGCGCATCATTACACAGCCCATAGTTACCAGGGGTGCTGTGGCAAATCCAAACTCCTCTGCTCCAAGGGCACAGGCAATAGCCACATCCCTGCCGCTCATTAGCTTTCCATCAGTCTCTATTACTACCTTGTTTCTAAGGCCGTTCATGATAAGTGTCTGATGGGCCTCTGCAAGACCTAGCTCCCATGGAAGTCCTGCGTTATGTATAGATGATTTTGGTGCTGCGCCAGTTCCTCCGTCATATCCAGATATAAGGATTACCTGGGCACCAGCCTTTGCTACACCTGATGCTATGGTACCTACTCCTGCCTCTGATACCAGCTTTACGGAAATGCGAGCATCCTTGTTAGCATTTTTCAAATCATATATAAGCTCTGCCAAATCCTCTATAGAGTAAATGTCATGATGAGGTGGTGGAGATATTAGCGCCACTCCTGGTGTAGATAGTCTAGTCTTTGCAATCCATGGGTACACTTTTTTACCTGGCAAATGACCACCCTCACCTGGCTTTGCACCCTGAGCCATCTTTATCTGAATTTCCTTGGCGCTTACTAGGTATTTGCTGGTTACACCAAATCGACCGCTGGCTACCTGCTTGATAGCTGAGCAGCGATTAAGTCCGTCCTCGCCTATCTCGTATCTTTCTGCTTCCTCGCCACCTTCACCAGAGTTTGATTTACCCTTTAGCATATTCATGGCAATGGCCATTGTCTCATGGGCTTCCTTAGAAATAGAACCATAGCTCATGGCACCTGTCTTAAAGCGCTTTACAATGGAATCTACTGATTCTACCTCGTCGATGCTTATACCCTTCTTAGGGTAGTTAAACTCCATAAGGCCTCTAAGGTTTCTTACATTGTCCTCTTCATTTACAAGTGCTGTATATTCCTTGAAGGTGTTATAGTCACCTGTTCTAGTAGAAAGCTGTAGCAAATGAATGGTAGCAGGATTATATAGATGCTCCTCTGCACCAGAGCGCATTTTATGCTGCCCTCTAGAATCAAGAGTCTCATCCACCTCTAAATCAAGTGGATCAAAGGCCTTAGAGTGCTGCATGTTCACATCGTTTTGAATATCCTCTAGGGTGATTCCACCTATACGGCTAATGGTGCCAGTGAAGTACTTGTCTATTACCTCAGAGCTAATACCTATAGCCTCGAAAATCTTTGCACCCTGATATGACTGGACAGTGGAAATACCCATCTTGGATGCGATTTTTATAATGCCTGTTATTACAGCCTCGTTATAAGAATCGATAGCTGCATGAACATCCTTTTGTAGCTGACCCTTCTCAATAAGTTCTGCTATGGTTTCCTGGGCCAGATATGGATTTATTGCAGATGCACCATAGCCTAATATAGTTGCAAAATGGTGTACCTCTCTTGGCTCACCTGATTCAAGAATCAATGATAAGCTAGTACGCTTTTTGGTCTGAACCAAATGTCTTTGCACAGCTGCCACAGCAAGAAGTGAAGGGATTGCCACATGGTTTTCATCCACACCTCTATCAGAAAGGATGATGATATTTGCACCCTCTCTGTTTACTCTATCCACCTCTACGAAAAGATGCTCAATAGCCTTTTCAAGAGAAGTGTTTTTATAGTAGATGATAGGCACTGTCTCTGCCCTAAGGCCTGGCACCTTCATGGATTTAATCTTCATTAAATCTGTGGTAGTAAGAATAGGATTGTTAATCTGCAGCATGTTGCAGTTTTCTTCCTTTTCCTCTAAAACATTTCCTGCTGTTCCAAGGTATATAGTTGTGGCCGTAACAATCTCCTCACGAATAGAATCGATAGGTGGATTTGTTACCTGAGCAAATAGCTGCTTAAAATAATTGAAAAGAGGCTGATGATGCTTTGACAGTACTGCAAGAGGCACATCAATACCCATGGCGCCAGTGTTTTCCGCACCATTTAAAGCCATTGGAAGGATTGAATCCTTTATCTCCTCATAAGAATATCCAAAGGCCTTCTGTAAACGGTCGCGCTCTTCCTTAGAGTACTTAGGCACCGACTCATTAGGGATTTTGATATCTGCTAAATGGGCCAGGTTGCTATCAAGCCACTGACCGTATGGCTGTCTTGCAGCATAGGTAGCCTTTAGCTCATCATCTGCAATGAGACGCCCCTCTACAGTATCTACTAACAGCATCTTGCCTGGCTTTAATCTATCCTTTACCTTGATGCGGCTTTCTTCTATAGGAAGTACGCCTACCTCTGAAGATAAAATCAAATAATCGTCATTTGTAATATAATATCTACTTGGGCGCAGACCATTTCTATCAAGCACTGCTCCCATAATATCTCCATCAGAAAACAGAATTGATGCAGGACCATCCCATGGCTCCATCATTGTAGAGTAATACTGATAGAAATCCTTTCTAGCCTGCTCCATAGCCTTGTTTTTCACCCATGGCTCTGGAATGGTAATCATTACAGCAAGAGGCAGAGGCATGCCGTTCATCACTAGAAACTCTAATGCATTATCAAGCATGGCTGAATCAGAGCCTGCCTGATTGCATACAGGAGTAATCTTTGACATCTGCGCCTCAAGGACATTTGATACCATTGTCTCCTCACGGGACAGCATCTTATCTGCATTACCCTTTATGGTATTAATCTCACCATTGTGAACAATAAAGCGATTTGGATGAGCTCTCTCCCAGGATGGGTTTGTATTGGTTGAAAATCTAGAGTGAACTGTTGCAATGGCAGACTCATAATCACTGTCCTGCAAATCCTCAAAAAAGAGTCTTAGCTGGTCCACCAAAAACATGCCCTTATATACGATAGTGCGACTAGATAATGAGGCCACATATGTATCCTCTGCAGTCTGTTCAAACACGCGACGAGCCACATAAAGCTTTCTATCAAAGTCTAATCCTGTGGCAATATTAGCTGGCTTTTTAATGAAGCCTTGACAAATACATGGCATGCATTCTACAGCAAGCTTTCCTAGAATTTCAGACTTTGTAGGCACATCTCTCCAGCCTAAAAACTCAAGGCCTTCCTTTTCGGCAATGATTTCAAACATCTTCATTGCCTGCTTTCTTTTCAGCTCGTCCTGAGGAAAGAAAAACATACCAATACCATATTCTCTTTCAACTCCAATGGCTATGCCTGCTTTTTTACAAGCCTTCTTGAAAAATTTATGAGAAATCTGAAGCAAAATACCAACGCCATCGCCAGTTTCACCGGCAGCGTCCTTTCCTGCTCTGTGCTCTAGGTTCTCTACAATCTTTAATGCATCAGAAACGGTCTGATGTGTTTTGATTCCCTTGATAGAAACCACCGCACCGATTCCGCAGTTATCGTGTTCAAATGCTGGATTATACAATCCTCTCTGCTGATCATTATCCATGTGGCTACTCCTTTAAACATTTTGACAACATAAACAAAAAAGACGCCTAAAAAAACACCCACTTAGGGTATCTCTTTAGACGTCTTTGTCCTTTGCAATAATATAATAGATTTCATTTAATTACGCAAGCACTTTTTCGCATTAAAGCGCTAAACTTTAAAATAATCACCAAAATTACCTATTTGTTAAACATAATGAACACATCTAGTATATATACTGAGTATCATGAAAAGGTTTTGTGTTCTATCCTTCATAGTATTATTTATTGTTACTATTAACACCGCGAGAGTATATGCCATGGAATTTACTTATGTAGATGTATCAAAACAGCTATATTCATACGATGCTATGGTTGAAGACATTGCCCTTCTTGCTGCAGATCATGAAGGGTTCTTCTCCTACGAGTCAATAGCCACCACTTCCCAGGGACGCAATGTGTGGCTTATTAAGTTTGGCAATTTAGATGCGGAAAACAAAATCTTTGTCACTGGCTCTATCCATGCCAGAGAATACATGTGCTCGCAGCTTATTATGCGTATGTTAGAGGAATACACTCTCCACTTTGATGTGTACCAGAATGCCTTTAACAGCGTATGCTTTTATATACTACCTATGGTAAACCCTGATGGCGTATCCATCAGCCAGTACGGCGCCGCAGGAGCAACACAACAATACACCAAGGATTGGCTAAGGGGCCTGACCCTTGCAAAGGTAAATCTATCAATGATAAAAGCCAACGGCAACGGCGTAGACCTTAACCGCAACTTCCCAGTAGGCTTTGGAAACGCAGACAAAAAAGCCATTCTCCCAAGCCTAAGCTACTATCCTGGCAGCGAGCCTCTATCAGAAATAGAAAGTCTTGCCATCGCAAAAATACTTTATGAAAACAAATTTGTAATGGGTATAAACTATCACAGCATGGGAAACATCGTATACTACGGTGCCAAAACCAATTCCAAGGAAGTGGACGAAGCCTGCAAAGCTATGGCCAACGTAGCCCACGAGCTCACCAGCTACAAACTAGAGTACTGCGGCAAAGCCATCGGAAGCCTCTCCGACTACTTTGGAGCCGTTGAACAAGCCCCTAGCATCACCATAGAAATCGGCAAAGCCAACCCAGTACCGATATCCCAGTTCGATACAATCTACGAGCAAAACGTAGCCCTCTGGCCAACGCTAGCGAATATACTATAAATCTGCCACCGGCCCGGCCCACCCGCCAGCGCCCAGGGGAAAGCAGATACTATCACAGATTTTGGATTATCTAAATGTGATATCTTGCAAATTTATTTGTAGGTGTTCTTACAACGCTTTACAATTCTGCCAAGAATGAGTGCATGGGGCGGACATACAAAACATGAAAAATAAGCCTTAAGCTAGGGTACGCATAATTGCTTTTTGCGTTTGAAATGAGCTTAGTAAAATAAAAAGTGAGTTTTGATATTTATACATACAAAACTCACTTTTTTAATTTTACTTAGCAAATGTAATAGCTAAAGCAATTATGCGTACCCTAGTTAAGGCTTAGAGTTCATAGCCTAAAAATGTCCGCCCCATGCACACATTCTCTTCGAATTGATAAAGCTGTGTAAGGACACCTACATTTTGCAAGATTAATCACATTAAGATAATCCTAAAATCTGCTCAAACGATATCTGCTTTCCCCTGGGCGCTGGCGGGTGGGCCGGGCCGGTGGCAGATTTTACCATACCGCTACTGGATGAACTTTTTGAAAAATTCTACTTCGTCCTGGTTGATTTGTTTTGCTTCAATGAGGTTCATGTTTACGTGGCAGACGTGGCCCATGTATTCCTGGCCTTCCTTGCCGTAGCACTGGTACTCGCTAGTGATACCCTTTTTAGTGAGGAAGTCGTGCATTGGTTTTGCGTTGCCACGAAGGAAGTCATAGTGTGAGGTCATGACGAAAGCTGGTGGGAAGTTTTCAGTGATGTGGCCTAGCACGTCAAGCTGTGCTTTAACCTCTTCGTCATCTCTGCCTACATACATCTTGTAGATATCCTGTGTGAATTTCTCATGACCATCACCGCCTGCCTTAAGTGAAAACTGATACATACCACAGTTGAGGGCAACGCCTCTTACCTTAAGGTCCTTTGGTGTCTCAAATGGAAATAGCTTTTCAAATTCAGGATTTGTAAAGATGGCTGCATAGTGGCTGCACATCTGAGCTCCTGCGGAATCTCCTACTAAAAAGATGTTGTTAACATCGATGTAGTACTGTTCTGCGTGGTCTGATATCCATTCCATCACGTCATTAATCTCAGTAAGCTGCGATGGGAACTTTGCCTTTGGTGCAAGATGATAATTGAAATTAACAACTGTAAAGCCAAGGCTGGCAAGATATACACAGTAATGCTTGTATATTTCCTTGCTGCCGTAGATATATCCACCACCATGAATGCTGACGATGGTAGGCTGAAGTCTTTCAGTGTCCTTTTCGTAGTAAACGTCTAATAGATTGTTCTTATCGTTGTTGTTTAGATAGTTGATATCGCACTCTAAATGAATGTTCTCTGGCACTACTAGCTTAGCGTCTCTTTTTTTGTCGTTCTTTCCTGCCATGTACTTGAACATAAATGTTTGAAATGACATAAATTACCCTCCCAAGTAAAACTATTTTAACCTTCGAATCCCATAATAGAAGCTTTGATTTTTTCTGCTGTAGGTGTGGCCGCTACTCCACCTGCCCCTGTCTCCTTTATGTTTGGATTCATGCTTTTTCCTATAGAACTCATGGCGTCAAAAACCTCATCCGCTGGTATGCGGCTTTCGATACCTGCCATGGTAAGCTCTGCTGATGTGACTGCATTCATAGCGCCACACACATTTCTTTTAACACATGGAACCTCTACAAGACCTGCAACAGGATCGCATGCTAGGCCAAGTAAATTCTTAAGAGCCAAAGCTGCAGCGTTGCCACATTTTGCTCCATCTCCACCAAGTAGATATGTAAGGCCTGCTGCCGCCATAGAGGATGCAGCACCGATTTCTGCCTGGCAGCCTCCTTCTGCACCTGCAAGGGATGCACGGGCTGCGATAACCTCTCCAACACCTGCTGCCACAAAAAGGGCCTCAGTCATTTTTTCATCAGAAAGGTTAAGCTTTTCTTGTGTAGCGATGAATACTGCAGGTACTACGCCGCAAGAGCCAGCAGTAGGTGCTGCTACGATTCGCTTCATGCAGGCATTGCCTTCTGCCACACGTAAAGCCAATTCCATGACCCTGCCAGTAAAATCTCCAACTAAGGCTTTACCGCTGTCTAAATAATCTCTAAACAATCCAGCCTCGCCACCTACTAAGCCACTGTTGCTTTTTGTAGTTCTGTCATAATTTAAAGCAGATTCCTTCATGGCGATGTACATCTGCTTCATATTTTCAAAGGTCTCCTGCTCTGAAACAGCTCGCTCCTTGCAGTCATCCTGCTGAACGATTTTCCAGAATGGGATACCTAAATCCTTTTCTTTTTTACAAATACTATCTATTGAATCAAACATGTTAGTCCTCGTTAATTTGGTGAATAATAAGATACCTTTAGGATACCGTCTAAGCTTTCTAAAGCCTCAATAGTCTCCTTTGGCACTGCGTCATCGCATTCTATAACCATTACTGCCTCGCCACCACGATTTTTTCTGTAAAGCTGCATGGTAGCAATATTAATGTGCTGCTTGCCAAGAAGGCTGGTGACCTCTGTAATGTAGCCTGGTTGGTCCACATTGTGGACGATAAGTGTTGCGCTTTCCCCAGAGAAGTTTGCCTTTACCCCGTCAAGCTTGCACACCTGAATACGACCGCCACCAATGGAGCAGGCCACTACCTCCAGGCTGTGACCTGTGCGTCCATGCATCACAATCTTTGCAGTGTTTGGATGAGCATCACCTAAATCTATTTCAGAAATGGAAAACTTCAGTCCCTTTTCCTTTGCAATTTCAAAACTGTTTGGAAGTCTGATGTCGTCGCAGCTCATGCCAAGAAGGCCGCCCACCAAGGCCTTGTCAGTGCCGTGGCCCTTTCCCGTGCTGGCAAATGAACCATGAAGATAAATCTCCACGCTGTCGATTTCCTCTGCCATTAGCTTGTTGCAGACATTTCCAATTTTAGCAGCCCCTGCTGTGTGGGAGCTGGATGGTCCTACCATAACAGGACCTACTATATCAAAAAGATTCATACTCGCCTCTCTTTATTCATAATGCAATCATATTTTAATATATAAAAAAAGAGCTAGCAACTGCTAACTCTCTAAGAAATTTTTTAAAATCTGTCTGCCATCTGGGGTCAAAATAGATTCTGGATGAAACTGTAATCCGTAGATTTCATAGTCCTTATGCTTTACAGCCATAACCTCTCCATCGTAAGTTTTTGCAATGACTGAAAGTTTTGATGGAATGGTACTTTCATCTGCTGCCAATGAATGATATCTGGCCACTGGAATTTCCTCAGGCAAGCCCTTAAAAATTTTGTTGTCATTATCCAACTTTGCCATTGATTGCTTTCCATGCATCAACTCCTTGGCGTAGGTGATGGTGGCTCCAAAGGTCTCGCAAATAGCCTGATGCCCAAGACACACACCAAGGATAGGAACCTTTCCTGCAAAATGAGCTATCACATCCTCGCATATGCCAGCATCTATAGGCCTGCCAGGACCTGGTGAAATAATGATGTGGGTAGGACCTAGCTTTTCTATATCGCATATACGAAGTTCATCATTTCTAACAACCTTTATTTCAGGGTTAAGCTCCCCCACCAGCTGAAACAGATTGTAGGAAAAGCTGTCGTAATTATCTATCAGTAAAATCATTCCAAACCTCCCTCAGCTGCCATTACCGCATTTACCACAGCCTTTGCCTTGTTAATGCATTCCACCGCTTCCTTTTCTGGAACAGAGTCATACACTATTCCTGCTCCAGACCTGATGCAAATGCTATCCTTCTTTTTATAAACAAGTCTGATGGCAATGCACACATCCATATTTCCAGCAAAATCAATGTAGCCTACTGCGCCGCCGTAGACACCACGTCTGCTTTGCTCTAACTCTTCTATGATTTCACAGGCTCTAAACTTTGGCGCTCCAGAAAGTGTGCCAGCTGGCAAAATAGCTTCGATTGCATCCACCGCATCCTTTGAATCATCAAGCTGTCCCACCACTGTGGAGCCTATATGCATTACGTGGGAAAAGCTTTCGATTTCCATATACTTTTCCACTGCAACTGTTCCAATTTTTGCTATCTTTCCAATATCATTTCGGCCTAAATCCACCAGCATGTTGTGTTCTGCTTTTTCTTTCTCATCTGAAAGAAGCTCTGCCTTTAATGCTCCATCCTCCTCAGCTGTGGTTCCCCTTGGTCTAGTGCCAGCCAGTGGAAATGTAGAAACGCATTTATCCTCCAGCTTTACTAAGGATTCCGGTGAGGCTCCAGCCATTTCTATGTCTGAGCTGGAAAAATAAAACATGTAAGGGGAAGGGTTTGTTGCCCTTAGAAACCTATACACATCAAAGAGGCTACCCTTTGCCTTGGCGCTAAGTGGGTTTGAAAGCACCACCTGAAAAATGTCTCCCTCTTTGATGTAGCTTTTGGCCTTTTCAACCATTTTTCCATACTGCTCATTTGTAAACTTTGGAGTGATTTCACTTAACAGCTGTAGTGGTTCAAACTGCTTCTTCTCTCCGTACTTAATAAGGTAGATGATTTCCTGAAGACGCTTTTGGGCCTTTTTATATTGCTGCTCTAAGTCCTCATCTTCAAGCATGATTCCTGTGATGATATAGATTTTCTGCTTGAAATTATCAAAGCATATTACATCGTTAAAAAGCATCAAATCCATGTCCTTGAAATCATCATCTCCATGGTTTTCAAGCTTTAGCTTTGGTTCAGTATACTTAATATAATCATAGGAAAAATATCCTACCAGACCACCTGTAAATGGTGGAAAATCCTCAAGCTTTGGACTTTTATATTTTGCCAGTATCTCCTTTAGCCTAGCCCTTGGATTTGCATCCACACAGGATACCTCTAGCTCTGGATCAAAGCCTAAAAAGGTAAACCTGCCCCAGGTCTTATTTTGACTGGCTGACTCTAGCAAAAAGCAATGGTGACTGCTGTGTCTTAAAACCTTTACCAGTTCAATAGGGGTAATGCTGTCGGATAGGATTTCTGTCATAACAGGTATTCGCTTGTATCTACCTGTGTCTGCAAGGCTTCTCACCTCTTCAAGCTGTGGGTAGGTGTTATGCATGATAAGCCTCCTTCATGGCCTTTACCATTTCTCCCACATGCTTTGGGGCGTCCTTGCCATACTCTGCTATCACTCTAACTACAGCAGAACCAACAATGGCTCCATCAGAAATGTCCGCCATAGCTGCAGCCTGCTCTGGTGTAGAAATGCCAAAGCCTACAGCAGCTGGTACATCAGTGTTTTTTCTTACACGCTCCACAACAGATTTTATATTATTGTTAAGCTCAGCTCTTTCTCCTGTAACACCAAGGCTTGAAACTATGTAAATAAAGCCCCTTGCCTCCTTTGAAATCATATCTATTCTATCCTCTGAGGTAGGTGCAATCATGGAAATAAATTCCACATCATTTTTAATGGCCTCCTCTTCGAATTCTGCCTTTTCCTCAAATGGTACATCTGGAAGGATGATTCCAGCGATGCCAGTTTTTTTGCAGTTTTCGAAAAATCGATTTATGCCGTAGGAAAATACCACGTTGGCATAGGTCATAAATACAAGTGGAACATCAACCTCTTTGCTTACCTGTCCAACCATTTCAAAGACATCATCCGTTGTTACATGGTTCTTAAGCGCTCTAAGGTTTGCCTCCATTATCACAGGCCCCTCTGCTGTTGGGTCAGAAAATGGTATTCCAAGCTCTATTAGGTCGGCACCATTTGAAGCCATTTCCTTTATGATAGCCTTTGTTGTTTCAAGGTCTGGATCACCGCATGTGATAAATGGGATAAATGCCTTTGTCTTAAATGCCTCTGTTATTCTACTCATGGATGTCCTCCCCTCTGTATCTAGCAATTGCCGCGCAGTCCTTGTCACCTCTACCTGAAACTGTAACCATAATGATTTGATCCTTTTTCATGGTAGGTGCAAGCTTCATAGCGTATGCAATAGCGTGGCTGCTTTCGATGGCTGCTATAATGCCTTCCGTTTTTGCGATATATTCAAATGCGTTTACTGCCTCGTCGTCTGTGATGGCTACATATTCAGCCCTGCCAATATCGTGAAGATATGCATGCTCAGGACCCACACCTGGGTAATCAAGACCTGCAGAAATGGAATAAACTGGTGCAATCTGACCGTATTCATTCTGGCAGAAATATGACTTCATTCCGTGGAAAATACCAAGGCTTCCAGTGTTGATTGTGGCTGCTGTCTCAAAGGTATCGATACCTCGTCCTGCAGCTTCACAACCGATAAGTCTTACATTTTCATCACCTATGTAATGGTAAAAGCTTCCCATTGCGTTGCTTCCGCCGCCTACGCATGCAATAACAGCATCTGGCAGTCTGCCTTCCTTTTCAAGAATCTGCTGACGTGATTCCCTGGAAATAACTGCCTGAAAATCTCTAACGATAGTTGGGAATGGATGAGGTCCCATAACTGAACCCAAGCAATAATGGGTATCATCAATTCGCTTAGTCCACTCTCTCATACACTCTGAAACCGCATCTTTAAGAGTGGCAGTTCCTGATGTAACAGGAATTACATCTGCTCCAAGAAGCTTCATTCTATATACATTTAGAGCCTGTCTTTTGGTGTCCTCTTCTCCCATGAAAATTACACATTCCATGTTAAGAAGTGCTGCTGCTGTTGCTGTTGCCACCCCATGCTGACCTGCTCCTGTTTCTGCTATAAGTCTGGTCTTTCCCATCTTTTTTGCAAGAAGAGCCTGACCTAGCACGTTGTTAATCTTGTGGCTTCCAGTATGATTTAAATCCTCACGCTTTAAATAAATCTTTGCTCCGCCTAAATCCTCAGTCATCTTTTTTGCGAAGTATAAAAGGCTTGGGCGACCTGCATATTCATCTAAAAGAGTTTTAAGCTCATTATTAAACTCAGGATCATCCTTGTAGTGGTTGTAAGCCTCTTCAAGCTCTGCCACTGCATTCATAAGAGTCTCTGGAATGTACTGACCACCATGGACTCCAAAGCGGCCCTTGGATTTAACCACACCCTTATCTTCTCTAACAGCAGAAACAAATTCCTTCATCTTGTTGCCATCCTTTAGCTTATCTGTTTCAATACCAGTGCTGACATCCACGCCATATGGCTTGATAAGCTGGATAGCCTCTGCCACATTTTCCTGATTAAGGCCTCCTGCTAGGATAAAAGGTCTATCAATGTAGGTAAGCAGTTTCATGTCATCAATCAACTTGCCCTCACCATTTCCAGCATCAAACAAAATCATATCTGCACTGGATTTTTCAGCCTTGATAAGTTCTTCTGGAGAAGTACCCTTAAATGTTTTAATAACAGGAATGTTGTTGTCCATCAGTCCCTTAATATAATCCTCATCCTCGTTACCATGAAGCTGAGCCACATCAATGATTCCCTCATTAAACAGCTCTTGAATATAAGCTGGATTTTCATCTACAAAAACACCAACTGTTTTAATCTCAGGGCTTAGCATATTTTTAAAATGTCTGGCCTTTTCCTTTGAAACCTTTCTTCTGCTTTTTTCATAGAAAACGAATCCAACATACTCTGGCTTTAATTCATTTGCCACTTCAATGTCTGATTCTCGATTGAGTCCGCAAAGCTTGATTGTTGTCATATTACTTCTCCTTTTAGTTCCCTTAGCATTTTTCCCTTATCGTAAGCTTTCATCAGGGCTTCTCCAATTAATACTGCATCCACCCCGGCATCCTCTAGTGCCTTTATATCTGTCCTGCCTGCGATGCCGCTTTCTGATACAAAAATCACATCATTTGAAACCAGTGACTTCAGGTTTTTGCTATTTGATGTATCCACCGTAAAATCATTTAGATTTCTATTGTTTACGCCGATTACTCTTGCTCCTGACTTTAGGGCCATTTTTACCTCAGCCTCATCATGGGCCTCCACAAGTGCTGTCATTCCAAGACTATCGCATATACGTATATATTCCTTAAGCTCATGCTCACAGAGCAATGATACGATTAAAAGTACAGCGGAGGCACCAAGCAATTTTGCTTCATATATCATGTACTCATCCACCGTAAAATCCTTTCGGATGATTGGAAGGCTTACTTCTTTAGCAATCTCTCTTAAGTATTCGTCCCTTCCTAAAAACCATTTAGGCTCTGTCAAAACTGATATGCAATCTGCCCCGGCCTTTTCATAATCCTTTGCGATGGAAATATAATCAAAATCCTCTGCGATTATTCCCTTTGATGGAGATGCTTTTTTCACTTCGCAAATGTATGAAAGACCTTTTTTCTTAAGTGCTTCTTCAAATTCGAAATTCCCTTTAGGAAGCTCATAGGCTCTTAGCTTTATGCAATCTAGTGATTCACATTTCTTTGCATGTTCTACACGCTCTTTAGCATGCTCCGCTAGCTGATCTAGAATCGTCATTATCTTCTCCCGCTTTAATTTCGTTGCTAACTAAAATAAATTTCTCTAAAGTCTCAAGTGCCTTGCCTGAATCAATTAGTTCAGCTGCAAGCTTTATTCCATCCTCAAAACTTTCCGCCTTGCCACCGATGTAAAGTGATGCTCCAGCATTTAAAAGAACTGCATCTCTCTTTGGACCTTTTGCTCCATTTAAAATCTCTCTTGTGATTTTTGCATTTTCCTCAGGAGTGCCACCCTTTAATTCTTCCTTAGTACACTTCGTAAATCCGAAGTCCTCTGGCTCTATTACATAGGCTTTGTAC
>JAEEGL016715565.1_pt1 | contig 18169 bp, 13 predicted proteins | sample 9134231 | NCBI WGS metagenome assembly JAEEGL01 (sample SAMN16246548, study PRJNA631951) | gut metagenome | biome: gut microbiome; feature: rumen; material: fiber-attached | host: Bos | place: Iran: Karaj | collected 2018-10 | reverse complement strand
TAAATTCAGTCGCCAGTCGTGAGTCGCCAGTCGCCAGAATCGTTTTGCTGAATTTGGGTGCGGGTTTCTGACGACTGACGACTGGGAGCTGACGACTGAATCGGAATTTGTCGCTCCGCGACAAATTCCGATTTTATGTTCAGATCAGCGATTTTCCTTCCCATTCCTTCGCCGGGGAGACCTCCAGCAGCTTCGCCACGGTAACGGCGATATCCTTGATGGAGCCGCCCTGCGTCTCCCTGCCCGGGGCAAAGCGCGGGCCCATGCAGAAGATCGGGATGGTCATATCCTCCGGCAGGTCGCTGCCGTGGCCGCGCCCGTGGCCGCCGTGGTCCGCGGTGAGGATGACCGTATATTCCGCGGGGATCGCGTCCCGCAGCTTCTCCACACAGCCCACGGCGTTGTTCACCACCTTCAGGTACGCTTCGCTCATCCAGCCGTTGTCGTGCCCGCCCAGCTCGTCCGTCTCGCCCAGATAGAGGAAGAGGAAGTCCGGCTGCTCGGCGTTCACGTACCGGATCGCCGCGTCGGTGATCAGGTCGTCCGTCCCGCGCTGCTTGTGCTGGTTGATGCACAGCGCCGTGTGCAGGCGGTCCGGGCGGCTCAGATCCCGCAGCTCCTCCCAGGTATAAAAGAAGGCGCACTTTTTTTCTTTGGCGTCCAGCCGGTCAAACAGCCCCTCCACCGGCCGCACCTGCGGCACGTAGGTGTTGGTGGTGATGCCGTGCCGGTCCGGGTCCACGCTGTGGAAAAGGGACATGTGGCAGGGCAGCGTGACGGACGGCATGACCGTTTGCGCCGTCAGGGTGTACTGGGAGATCTCCTTCAGCCGCTGTACAAAGGGATGGCCGCACTGCAGCAGACCGTCGGGACGCATACCGTCCACAAGTACGAGAATGATTTTTTCGGACATCTGTTTTTTCTCTGGATGAATGTTTATCGCTTGATTTCAGAAACGGATCATTTCGTCGTAGCAAAGAAAGTCAAAGCCGCTTTTTTTGTAGGCGGCAAGGGCGGCGGCGTTTTCCTTTTCCACCTCCAGACGGAAGACGCAGTCCGGGAAGCGCGCTTTGATAAAGGAGAAAAAGCGCCCGGCATAGCCCTTGCCCCGCGCCTGCGGCTGCAGAAAGAGATCCTCGATCCAGATACAGCGTTTGCCGAATTCCGTGGAAAAGCTCTTCGCCAGCATGGCGTAGCCGAGGAGGGCGCCGCCGTCCTCAAAAACGAAGCCCTCCGCGTAAGGGCTGTCCCCCGTGCATTCCGCCGCGTCCGCCGCGAAGATCTCCTCGGAGCCGTCGCTCAGCACGGCGGGGGAGGCGTAAAAGCCGCGCATCATATCGATCACCGCCGGAACGTCGCCCGGCTTCATGGGCCTGATCTGCATCGGATACTCCTTTCAATCGGAATTCAGCGAGGCAAAGCCTCGCGATGAAATGTTTTGCGAATGCAAAACACTTCATGTTTTCATTCATGAAAACACTTCATACGCCGCAGGCGTACTTCATATTGCGAAGCAATACTTCATTTCGGTCTTTGCCGGGCGGCAGCCCGACAGGTTCCGATCTATCTCCAGTCTTCGGGTGTATCCAGTCCCACCGCGGCGCGGAGGATGTTCCGCGCGTCGGAGACCTCGATCTCTCCGTTGCCGTCCGTATCCGCGGCAAGGAACGCGCGGGAGGCCGGGGCGTAGATCTCCAGCCCCACGGCCGCGCGCAGCGCAAGGCGGGCGTCCTCCACCTCGATCCCGTCTTTGCCGTCCACGTCGCCGGGATCGAAATCCGGTTCCGCCGCCGCGTCCTGCCGCAGCAGGGTGACCGTGACCGAGCCCGGACGTATGGAACCGCCCGAGACCGTGATCTCCCGGCTCAGCTCCTCGCCGTCCGGCGCGGTCAGCCGCAGGACCGCCTTGCTGCCGCCGCCGTAGGAAGCCTGCGTAAAGGGATAGTAGTAGGCGATACGGTACGCCGCGTGCGGCGCGGCTTCAAATTCGTAAAGGTCGTCCGCGGCGTTCGGCGTGGGGAAGGCGAGGATATAGCTGCCGCCCCTGTCGCCCGTGGTCAGGGTAAAATAAGTCCGCACCGCCACGGTCTGGCCGTACATATAGGAGAAATCCGCGGTCCGGTTCCCGCCGTCCAGACCGGGCTGCAGGCTGAAGCGGCCGGTGTCGATCTGCGGAACCTGCGCGTCAGCGGGCAGGGGCTCCGCCTCAATGGACTTCGGCTTGGGCGCGGGAAAGTGGATCACCGCGTCCGTCAGGGCCTCGTTGCCGCCGCGGATATCCAGATCGGTCCACTGTTCCTTCGTGCCGCCGTAATAGACGTCCCTGATGCGGCTGCAGCCGTAAAAGACGTTGTCGCCGACGACCGTCACGCCCGCGGGGATCACCACGCGGTCGATATCCTCCCAGTAGGTGAAGAAGGGGGAGCGGATGGGCAGCGGCGTCCCCGGCTGCCAGAAGCCAAGCTCCAGCTCGTTTTTGCTGTAGCCCGCGGTCGCGCCGTCGCCCTCGATCCAAAGCGTGCCGTTGTCGTCGATCGTATAGCGCAGCGTATCGCCCCAATCGCCGCTGAACAGCGTCGCGCCCTTCGCGGGCAGGTCCCGCTCTCTCCACGGCTCGCCCTCCCGCACAATGCGTTCCTTTGCGCCCAGATCGCTCTCGTAATGGATGGTCGCGGCAAGCTTGATCTGGTTGTTGTCGCCCTCGATCGTCACGTTTTTCCAGTCCTCTTTCGTGCCGGCGTAGTAGACGTCCTGCACGATGGAGTTGACGAAGGCGCCCTGCCCGATCCGGGTCAGGTCCTTGCCGAGGATCACGGTGCGGAGGCTTTTGCACTCGTTGAAGGTGTATTGCTCGATCTCGGTCAGACGGCTGAGATCCATGCTCTCGCAGTCGCAGCGCGTAAAGGCGTTGCACGCCAGCTCCCGCACGGAGGCGGGCAGCCGGAAGCCCTTGGCGGATTTGCCCTCGGGGTAGCGGATCAGCATATGCATATCCTTTTTATACAGCACGCCGTCCACGGAGCAGAAGCCGGGGTTTTCGGGGTCCACGTCGATCCGCTCCAGCGCGTTGCAGTTGTCAAAGGTGAAATTTTCCAGCTCCTCAAAGCTTGCGGGCAGCGTGACGGTCTTCAGCTTCTGGCTGCCGGAGAATACGTGACCCCACAAGGTTTTGAGGTTTTTGCCCGCGCGGAACTCCGTCAGCTCGCTGCACTCGCTGAAAACGTAGCCGTGGACCGTCTCCACGCTGTCCGGCAGCGTGATCCTGTCGACGTCGGTCCGGAAGAACGAGCCCGGCCAGAGTTTGACCACCGTGTCGGGCAGTTGGTAGCCCTTGGCGGATTTGCCCTCCGGGTATTTCATCAGCACCGTGCAGCCGTCCCGGAAGAGCACGCCGTCCACGGACTGGAATTTTTCGCAGCCGGGCTCCACAAGGATCTCCTCAAGCGCGGAGCAGCCGTCGAAGACGAACTCGTTCATGCCCTCCATGGATTTGGGCAGGGTGATGCTTTTCAGGTTTTCATTGTATCCGAAGGCCCACATCTCGATGAACTGCAGCGTCGAGGGGAGCTTGATCTCGGAGAACGATTTGCCGTAGAACGCGCCCTGCTTGATGCGGGTCACGCCCTCCGGGACGACGACCTTGTCGTCGTCCCCTTTGTATTCCCTCAGAAAAGGGCCGTCGATCACGAAATCCTCCTCGGCGGCGAAGGCCGGCAGGAGCGCGGAAAAGCAGAAAAGCAGGCTCAGCAGCAGCGCGCACACTTTTTTCATCGGTTTCATCCTCTCCTGTAATCAATTATATTTTCAATTCAAATATAGCACGGCGTCGGCGCGTTTGTCAATTTTGTTTTTCGTATTCCAGGCTCGCGCTGGACCGGGGGGCCGGCAGCGTGAGCGCGCGGCTTTCAAGCGCCGCGCCGGACAGCGTTTCCTCCGTTGTGCGCAGGTCCTCGTCCGTCACCCGCACGCGGTAGGTCCCCGCGGGGTCGATCCCCGCCGGAGAAAGCCGGAACGCGTCTTCCCCGCAGTCCCTGCGCCGGAAGACGTATGCCGCGCCCGCGTTCTCAAGACGGAGCTGCCAGGCGATAAAGACGTCCTCCGCGTTTGTCGGCGGGGTGAGGGGATAAAAGTCCCCGGCCCAGTATTTTTGCAGACGCAGCGTCTCTTCGATCACGGGGCGGACCGCCGCGGGGTCGAAATCCGGCGAAAAAACGTCGAAGTTGCAGGCGACGCCGCCCGCAGCGGCGGACCGCATAAAATAGGGCTTCGGATTCCACGCGCCCCCGCTGTGGTAGGGCAGATAGCGGGTCAGGCCCAGCGTCTGGTTCTGGCTCCACTCCGCGGGGCGGCGGTCTGCGGTCTCGTCGGTACAGCCCGTGTCGCTGCGCCACAGGGGCACGGCGCGGCGGGTGGTCTCAAAATCGATCCGTCTGCCGCCGCTGGCGCAGTTGTCGATCAGCACACGCGGGAATTCCGCCCGGATCTCATCCCACATCCTGTACAGCGCTTCCACACAGCGCAGCTCCGTCATACCCTTCCGTCCCGGCCCGTCGGCGGACCGCCAGTAGGCCAGCGGGCTGATGTTGTGGTCCACGCGGAAAACGTCGATCCCGTCGTTCCGGATGTGGCGCTTGAGCGTCGCCGTCACGCGGTCGTACACCCGCGGTTCTCCGATATTCACAAGGCAGTTGACGCGGTCGCGTTCCGCCGGCAGGATCACGTCCGCCCGGAAGTCCCGCAGCGTGTCGCTGTACGCGTTGGCGCGCTCCGGCTCGAACCACTGCAGATAGCGCAGGCCCTTTTCATGCGCGTAGGCGGCGACCTCCCCGGTGCCGCGGGGGAAGCCCGGCGCGTAATCAAAGTTGCCCACGCCGCCCGGAAAGCCCTCCCGGAACCACGCCGCGTCCAGCCAGAGCGTGTCCATGCCGCACGCCGCCGCGATATCCGCGCAGCGCTTCTGCCCCGCGGCGGTATCCCAGGTCGGGTCCCTGCGGAAATAACGGTCGAAGTTCGTCTCCGCCACCGGCAGTCTGACACAGGCGCCGGTCCCGGGGTCCCGGGGCGCAAAGCGGTCCAGCAGCAGCCGCCGGAAGCGGCGCCGGGCCGACGGCACGTCCGCCGCCGTGACAAAGAAAACGTAGTCGGTGCGGATCTCCTCGCCGGGGTATAAAAAGGTCTCTGTTTCTGCAAGGCCGACCGAAAGCGCCCCGGTATCCCCGGAAGCGCCGAGCTCGAGGATCCACCGGCCGCTCCAGCCGATCCCGAAGGTCGCGGCGCCCCCCGCGGTCCGGAGATCAAAAAACGGGAAGACGTCCCCGTCCGACGGGCGTCCGTCCCGCGGCGCGGCCGTAAAACGCTCGCCCGGCCGCAGCGGGACTTCTCTCGGCGCGTAGCTCGACGCGCCGCAGTCGTCTCCCGTGATGCTTTCATAGGTCAGCCCACCGACGGCGGGGAAGCGGCGTTCAAAACTGCGCACGCGGGCAAGCGTGCCGCTGTTCTCCCTTCCGCGATGCACAAAACGCAGCAGCTGCAGGGCCGCGTCGGGCGCGACGGCCTCCACGGTCAGCAGGGCGGTCATACCGTCCGGGAGCGTCTTCTCCCACGCGCCCGGCGCGGTCGGGCGCATCTGCGCCGGGATCAGTTCGACGCGTTCCCCGTTGTATTCAAAGGAGGCGAAAAGGTCGTTTTTGGAAAAGATCATTTTTAAACCTCATGTCGGAATAAAAAGGGATCCCCGACCCAAAGAACCGGGGATCCCTGACTGTGTTTTTCAGACGATCCGTCCTGTCCGGGCTCAAAGCAGCCCTTCCGGGAAGACCTTATAGAAGACGCGGAAGACCTTGAACATGGCCTGCACGAAGGCGTCCACCGTTTTGACCAGCGCGTAGTAGGCGCGGGAGCGTCCGCCCTCCACGGAGGGGATGGCGGAATCCTTTTCCAGCGCGAGATCGTACATGTTGATCAGCTCATAGCTGTAATTCGTGGGGTCCTTTTCGTTGAGCGTGATCAGGCCGCAGCCGCGGGAGATATCCTTGGAATAGGAGTTGCAGCCGCAGGAGGGCACGTTGATCACGTCCACGCCTTCAATGTTGACCTGATAGGAATTGTTGTGGTCGTGGCCGTGGAACTCCGCGATCACGTCGCCGGTCTCCACCCACGCGGCAAGCTGACCGTCGTAGACGTTTGGCGGGCAGGGCGTTTCCAGCCAGTAGCCGTTCAGCCGCGTGAACACGGGCAGCAGGCTGTAGCTCTTGCCGTTGCGGTTTTCGGAAAGTTTCCCCAGCGAGCGGGGCAGCTCCACGTAGAGCTCGTCGAAGATCTCGGGGATCACGATGTGCTGGAAGTCCATGGCGGGCACGGGCTTGCCGCCGTTTTCGGCAGCCAGCGCCGCGGCGGTCTCTTTGTACCACGCGATCTGGTCCTCATGCACGTAGTCGTAGCCGCCCACCGCCGGGTCGCTGTTGTACATGCCGGAGTCGATCATCCAGAGGTTGAAGACCATACGGGAACCGTCCGCGGAATAGATGGGCAGGTTGCAGTTGCCGCAGCCCGACAGTTCGGGGACCGCGTCGTAGGTCAGGCAGTTGCCGAGGGACTGATAGATCTCCAGCAGCGCCTCCTTGCTGACGTTGTGCTCCTCGTCGTGGTTGCCGAAGACGATGGAATAGGGGATCTCCCGCTCCGCGACGGGGTTGATGATGGCCTCAATGGCTTTTTTCTGGTTGTCGTAGCCGTCCGCCACCGTGTTGTCGCCCAAAAAGACCACCAGATCGGGGCTGTATTTGTCCAGCGCCTCGCAGATGATCGCTTCCGTGGTCTCCTCCAGGTCCTCGTCGTCCTGCGGATCGGCGAAAAGCATGATCTTGCAGGTGCCGTCATCGCGGAAGCGCAGCCCGTCGGCGGGCGCGTCCGCGGCAAACGCGGAGGCGAAGGGGAAGAGCAGCAGCGCGGCAAGCACGGCCGCAAGCACACGATAGGTACGTTTCATAGGATTTCCTCTCTTTCTTCTGAAAACAGACCCGGAAAAACGCCGGGCGGCGGATCTCCGCGGGGAGACCGTTCTTTATATACAGTTTAACTATTTTTTATCCAAAGGTCAAGATGGGATTTGTAAAAAACGATTGATTTTTTATTTTCCATTCATTATAATGAAATCAACAAGTCAGGATAAAGGAGCGCTGTAGATGGATTTTCTGAAGAATTTTCCCAAACGGATCTTCTTTTTGTTTATGAGCGTCGTCACGCTGCTCTGCAATAAAATGGACATTCCCATCAAGCCGCTGGGCCCGGAGCTGGACCTCGCGGGCTATACGCAGGTCTGGGCGGACGAGTTCGACGGCGACCGGCTGGACGAGACCAAATGGCGCGGGCACAACGCCGCGCTGGGCGCCGCGCCCCTCCGGGCGTATGAGGGCGGGTATTACAGCGACCGCTGCCTGCAGGTGAAGGACGGGAACCTGATCCTTTCCATCCGGCGTTTCGACGGCAGCGAGCCGGGCTATCCCGCGGGCTGGTATTTCGCCTCCGTCGATTCCATGCCGGGCTTCTTTGATACTTACGGCTATTTTGAATGCCGCTGCAGGCTGGCAAAGGCCGTATCGGGCAACTGCGCCTTCTGGATGAACAGTCCGAAGGCCTACGATACCTCCATTCCGAAGGAGGAGGGCGTGGAGATCGACGTCATGGAGAGCATGCGCTACGGCCTTCGGTACGAGGGCTGCGTGGAGCAGAACGTCCACTATTTCGACGGTACGGGACACCAGCGGCTGCACGCGCGCTTCTTCAAGACCGGCGGGAACCCCTATGAGGAGTTCAACACCTACGGTCTGCTGTGGGACGAGAACGGCTATACCTTCTATATCAACCGCAAGGAGGCCTTCCATACGGATTTCGGCGTTTCCCACGGACCGGAATACATCGTGCTTTCCAATTTCATGCGGGATTTCGCGACGAAGGAGATCGACGGCGATTCCGCCGATTTCGTGGTGGATTACGTACGCGTGTTTCAGAAACAGGCGTAAATAGAATTCTGGTGTTCAGACAGAAAAGGAGTCGAATATGAACGAACTGTTTTCAGCGCAATGGATCAAGGCCCGACGCAATCACGGGACCTGCGCGACGGATTTCATCCGTGATTTTACCCCGGGGAAAAAAGTCGTCTCCGCGACGCTGACGCTGACGGCGCACGGGACCTTCGTCGCCTCGCTCAACGGCCGCCGGGTGGGGGAGGATATCCTCGCGCCGGGCTGGACCGTCTACCAAAAGCGTCTGCAGTACCTGACCTACGACGTGACGGCGCTGCTGCAGGCCGGCGAAAACCGCCTGTCCGTGGGCGTGGGCCGCGGCTGGTTCTTCCATAAGGAAAAGGAGTTCGCCGCGAAGAAGCTCAAAGCGGACGAGGCCGCGCTGATCTGCGCGCTGATCCTTCGGTACGAGGACGGCGGCGAAGAGGCGATCCTCTCCGACAAAAGCTGGTTTACCCGCCGCTCCCGCGTGATCTATAACGATATCTATAACGGCGAAACGCTGGACCTGACGGCGCGCGCGGGGGCGATGAGCCCCGCCGTGGAGATCGCCTATCCAAAGGAGATCCTGATCCCGGCCGAGGGCGCGCCGATCCGCGAGCAGGAGCGCATCGTCGGGCAGAAGCTGATCACGACGCCCAAAGGCGAGCTGGTGGTCGACTTCGGTCAGGAGGTCACGGGCTACGTGGAATTCTCCGCCAAAGCGCCGCGCGGGACGAGGATCACGCTGCAGCATTTTGAGATGACGGACCGGGACGGCAATGTCTATACCGAGAACCTGCGCTCCGCCAAAGAGCAATTTACCGTGATTGCCGGCGGCAGGCCCTTCACGGTCAAGCCGGAGTATACCTTCTACGGCTTCCGCTATATTCAGGTGACGGGCCTTGAGACCGTGGACCCCGCGGCGTTCACCGCCGTGGCCGTCCATTCCGAGATGAAGCGCACGGGCTGGTTCTCCTGCGCCAACGAGCTGCTGAACCGGTTCGCGCAAAACGTGCTCTGGGGCCAGAAGGGCAATTTCCTCGACGTGCCCACCGACTGCCCGCAGCGGGACGAGCGCATGGGCTGGACCGGCGACGCCGAAATGTTCAGCCGCACGGCGGCCATCAACTACGACGTGCGCCGCTTCTTTGACAAATGGTACGCCGACGTGGCGCTGGACCAGCACGCGGATGGGACGATCCCCTTTGTGGTGCCGCACGTCCGCCGCTTTGTGGGGGACGGCAGCGGCTCGCCCGCGTGGGACGACGTCGCCACGGTGCTGCCCTGGGAGCTCTACGTCGCGTACGGCGACGTCGGCCGCCTGCGCCGCCAGTATCCCACGATGAAAAAGTACGTGGACGGCATGATCGACCGCTGCCGCGACAAAAACGCGCCGCCGGAAAAGGAATTCGCGCGGCCCTGGACAAAGGAAGGCTTCGGCGACTGGCTGAGTCTGGAGGACCTGAGCCGGGAGCACGGCGTAGGCGAAACGGACCGCGGACTGATCGCGACGGCCTACCTCGCTTACGGCCTGCAGGTGCTCATCCGCGCCGGGCAGATCCTGGACGAAGAGACCTCCTGGTATGAATACGTGCTGGAAAACGTCCGGCGGTATTTCCGGGACGCCTATATGGAGAACGGCCGGATGAAGCAGGACCTGCAGACCGCCATGGTGCTCGCGCTGGTCTTCGGCCTTACGGACGACCCCGCCGAGACCGGGCGGCAGCTCGCGGAAAACGTGCGGCGGCTTGGCCGCCTGACCACGGGCTTTATCGGCGCGACCCATTTGCTGGACGCGCTGACCATGGTCGGGGAGGATACCCTTGCCGTGGACCTGCTGCTCAGGACGGAGTACCCCTCCTGGCTTTACGCCGTCACCATGGGCGCCACCACCGTATGGGAGCGCTGGAACGGCATGTATCCCGACGGAAAATTCGCCAGCGCGGGCATGAACTCCTTCAACCACTACGCCTACGGCAGCGTGTTCTCGTGGATGTTCCGCCGTCTGGCGGGCATCGCGCCGGTGGAGGAGGCCCCCGGCTACGCCGCGATCCGCTTCGCCCCCGCGCCGGATGCGCGCATCCCCTGGGTGAAGGCCGCGCTGGAGACCGACCGCGGCCGCATCGTCTCCGATTACCGCAAGACCGATACCGGCTGGCGCTTCCGCTTCACCGTGCCCGCCGGCAGCGCCGCGACGGCGGAGCTCTTCGGCAGGCGCTATCCGCTGCACCCCGGCGAGAACGAGATCGAGGTCTGAACCGCATAATAAACAAAGCCGCCCGGACGAAAAACGTCCGGGCGATTTTTTTTGGATCTTCACGGAAAAATGTGGGATACAGTGCTTCGCACTTAGGAAAACCCCCGGCGAGGGTTTTCCTAAAACCTTTCCTGCGCTTTTTGAACGAAAAGAGCTTTCGTCCGCTGCGGCGGACGACTCGGGGCTCTGCCCCAAGACCCCGCCAGCCTTTCGGGAAAGGCTGGACCGAAAGCTTTTCTTTCGATCCCCCAATTTTCCGTGAAGATCCTCATTGTGAGACTTTGCCTCGCTGAATTCCGATTTTTCTTTTTGTTTTTTTTCAAAAAAATGGGATTTTGCTATTGCAATTTGCTTTTGTCTATATTATAATAATTTTCACCGGAGTAAAATGGTTGCGATTTGGGTGTCAAATGGATACATAAACCCACAGAAAGCGACTCCAATGGAGCAAAAAACCATACGTCCGCAAAAAATGAGAAAGGAAGTGAACAGATGGCGTACTGGGGCGAGTCCTACCACACGCTGGACGGGGCGAACCGGCTGATCATCCCCGCGCGGTTCCGCGAGGGGCTCGGCGCGGAGATCATTCTCTATAAGGCCGCCGAGGGCTGTCTGTTCCTTTACGATATCCCCCGTTTTGAGGCCGTGACCGCGCAGCTGGACGAGCTTTCGTCCACGCCGGCGGGCCGGGATCAGATCCGTCTCTTTTATTCCGACGTCGCCTCCGTCTCCGTGGACCGGAACGGCCGGATCGTGCTCCCCGCGGAGTTCGCGGAACACGCCGGCATCAAGACCGACGTCGCCCTGCTGGGGCTGCGGGACCGGATCGAGCTGTGGGATAAGGAGCGTTATCTGAACGAAACGGCGAACAAGGACAGCCTGCCGCTGTCGCGGTTCCCGCAGATCCGGCTGTAAACGATGATGGAATTCAACCATGTTTCCGTTTTGCTGTCCGAAACCGTGGATTCGCTCCGCATCCGTCCGGACGGGACCTACGTGGACTGTACCGCCGGGGGCGGCGGCCATTCGGCGGCGATCCTTGAACGGCTCGGCACGTCGGGCAGGCTGCTCGCGCTGGACCGCGACCCGGACGCGATCGGGATCCTGAACGGCCGCTTCGGCGGCGACGGCCGGGTGACCGTGGTCAAAGCCAATTTTTTTGATATACAAAGCGTTTTATCCTCCTTGGGCGTTCCCGCCGCGGACGGCGTGATCGCGGACCTCGGCGTCAGCTCCTACCAGCTGGATACCGCCGAGCGCGGGTTTTCCTTCCATAAGGACGCGCCGCTGGACATGCGGATGAGCCGGGAGGGCAAAAGCGCGTACGACGTGGTGAACACCTACAGCGAGGAGGCGCTCGCAAAGATCCTCTTCGCCTACGGGGAAGAAAAATTCGCGCGCAGTATCGCGCGGCGCATCGCGGCCGAGCGGAGCAAGAAGCCGATCGGAACGACCGGGGAGCTGGCGGAGCTGGTGAAAACGGCGATCCCGGCGCGGGCGCGCAGGGAGGGCGGGCATCCCGCCCGGCGGACCTTTCAGGCGATCCGCATTGAAGTCAACGGGGAGCTGGAAATGCTCCCGCAGGCGGTGGAGAGCATGTTCTCCGTGCTGCGGGTCGGCGGCGTGCTCTCGATCATCACTTTTCACTCGCTGGAGGACAGGGCGGTGAAAAACGTTTACAAAGGCCTTTGCGAGGGCTGTACCTGTCCCAGGGATTTTCCGATCTGCGTGTGCGGAAAAACGCCCCGCGGCAGGCTTTTGGGGAAGGCCGTATCGCCCGGGGAGGAAGAGCTGGCGGTCAACGCCAGAAGCCGCAGCGCAAGACTTCGGAGCATCGAAAAACTCAGGGATGAAAAGATCGTAAAATACAGGGATGAGGGATAAGAGATATGGCGAATTACAACGGAGCGTACGCGTTTGACCTGTTTGAGCCCGCAAGGGCGACGAGCACCGCGCCGCAGCGGCGCGCGCAGCCGCAAAAGAAACCGCTGCTGAGGAAGGTCCCTTCCAAAACCGGCAAGCAGGTGCGGGAGGAACAGAAAAGCGCGTTCTTCCGCAGCCTGGCAGTTCTGCTCTTCGCGGGGATCGTCCTCGGCGTGATCTGCATGCAGCTCTCCGCCGGCGCCAAACGGTACGAGCTTGCGCGGCAGATCGCCGCGGCGGAATCTCAGCTGCAGATCGCGCAGAGCGAAAACGTACGGCTGAAGGCGGAGCTCAACAGCATCACAAGCATCGATAAGATCTGCACCTACGCCACGCAGGAGCTGGGCATGGTCAAGGCGGAGGCCTATCAGATCGAATGCATCGACCTTTCGGAGGGCGACAGCGTCATCTATGCGGGGCAGACAGGGATCCTGAGTATTTTTTCGGACAAATAAATCGGATGATCCGTGCGGGGCATTGTTCGGCAGTACCCCGCATATACTTATTACGCGGGTATCAAAGCCGGAAGGCATTCAGCGGCATCTTTCGGCTTTTTTCTATGTAATAAGAAATATAAAGAACATTAAAAACAGTTTTGATTGGGGAGTTCTCGGTGACGAAAGAAAAGAATGAAATGAAAAACGGCAGCCTGACCGCCCGCAGAGGCGTGATCCTTCTGCTGCTGATCGCCGTGGTCGCCTTCGGCGCGTGTATCGGACGGATCGCGTACCTGACGATCATCAAGGGCGACGAATACCGGGAAAAGGCGGAGGCGCAGCAGCTCAGCGTGACCACGGTCAACGCGGCCCGCGGCACCATTTACGACCGCAATATGAACATCCTCGCGCAGAGCGCGTCGGTCTGGATGGTCTACATCAACCCGTCCAAGGTGACGGACGATAACCGGGACAGGGTGCTGACCGTCCTGAGCGAAAACCTGCAGATGGACCGCGCCGCGCTGGCGGAGCGCATCGCCGCCAACAGCGGCCTCAATTACCTCAAGATCAAGGGCGAGGTGGAGTATAACGAGAAGAAGGCGCTGCAGGACGCGGTGTACGACGAAAAGCTGACCGCGGTCATCTTCGTGGATCCGGACACCAAGCGCTATTATCCCAACGCGAGCCTTGCCTCCACCATTCTGGGCTTCACCGGGACGGACGGCAACGGCCTCTACGGCATCGAATATCTGTACGACGAGGTCCTTACCGGCACCAACGGCAGGATCGTCACGGCAAAGGACGGCGTGCAGTTCGAGCTGGAAAACGCCTATGAAGTCACCTACGACGCCAAGCAGGGCACCAGCCTGCAGCTGACCATCGATTCCGAGATCCAGACCATTCTGGAAAACGCGCTGGCGGACGCGCTGGAGGAAAACAAGGCGAAAAACGTGTACGGCATCGTGATGGATACCAAGACGGGCGCGCTGCTGGCGGTGGCGAACCTGCCGGACTACGATCCCAACGATCCCTACGGCGTGCTCTATCCGCAGCTGGAGGAATACTTCAGCGAGAACGGCACGGAAAACCAGAAGGCGGACCCCGTCGCCGCCGCCCGGATCGAGCAGTGGAAAAACAAATCCATCGCGGACTTCTATTATCCCGGCTCCGTGTACAAGGTCTTTCTGGTCTCCGGCGCCATGGAGGAGGGCGTGATCGACGAGAACACGCAGTACGTCTGCTACGGCCGCATCACCATCGGCGACCGGACCATCAAGGACTTCAATCCCACCGGTCACGGTCTGGAAACGCCCTGCACCCTGCTGGTGAATTCCTGCAACACCTTCGCCGTGAACGTGGGACAGAAAATGGGCGTGGATCTCTATTATAAATATTTCCAGTCCTTCGGCTTCGCCGAAAAGACCAACGTGGACCTCTCCGGCGAAAGCGCGCCCGCGGTGGGCGTGACCTATCACGATCCGGACGTCTCCTTCACCTGGTCGGATCTGGCTTCCGCCTCCTTCGGCCAGTCCATCTCCGTCACGCCGCTGCAGGTCGTGACCGCCGTCAGCGCCATCGGCAACGGCGGCAGGCTGATGCAGCCTTACGTGGTGGAGCGGCAGCTGGATTTCCAGGGCAATATCGTTTCCGTGACCGAGCCGAAGGTGAAACGGCAGGTCATTTCCGAAAAAACCGCCGCTACCGTGGCGGGCTGGATGGAGCAGGTGGTCAGCGACGGCACCGGAAAAAACGCCTACGTGGCGGGCTACCGCGTGGCGGGCAAAACCGGCACGTCGGAAAAGCTGGGTACGTCCGACACCGCCTACATCGGTTCCTTCGCGGGCTTCGCCCCGGTCAACGATCCGCGGATCAGCGTTGTGATCATCGTCGATGAGCCGCGCGGCGCAAACTACTCCGGCGGCGTGATCGCCGCGCCCGTGGCGGGCGAGGTCATCGAGCGGACGCTGCAGTATCTCGGCGTCGAGCCCTCATACTCCGGCGATGAGATCGCCTCCATGACCATCGCGGCGCCCTCGCTCACCGGCATCCCGCTGGCGGAAGCCCGGGAAAAGCTGCAGGATTACGATTATACCGTCAAGGTCGTGGGCGACGGCGAAAACGTGGTTTCCCAGAGTCCCGAGGCGGGCCGGTATACGCCCGTCAACGGCGTGATAGTGCTTTACACCCAGCAGAACGCCGAAAAAGAAAAGACCACAGTGCCGGACTTCACGGGCATGACGGTCTATCAGGCCAACAAGCTGGCGGTGAACAGCCAGCTGAACATCCGTATCGCCGGCAGCAGCGCGGACGAGACCTCGGTGATCGCCTATAAGCAGGACCCCGAGGCGGGCACGGAGGTGGAAAGCGGCAGCATCGTCACCGTGACCTTCCGCACCACCAGCGGCGTACACGATTAAAGAAAGAGAAAGATACGGGCACGGAGGTGTCTGTATCCTGCTGTTGAACACATTGCTTGCGGAGGTCGGCGTCCCTCCCGTGGAAAAAGACGTCGGGATCGCAAACGTGACGGATGATCTTTCGGGGGTCGTTGAAAATTCTCTTTTCGTCTGCGTCCGGGGCCGTCAGACGGACGGGCACAGTCTGATCCCGGAGGCCCTTCGCCGGGGCGCCGCGGCGGTGGTCTGCGAACGGCCCGCCGATACGGCGGCGGCCGTGTATACGGAGAATACCCGTCTGGTCTTCAGCCTGCTGAACGCGGCCTTTTACGGCCATCCGGACCGGCGGCTGGGGCTGATCGGGATCACCGGCACAAACGGCAAAACCACTACGGCGCAGTACGTCAAACGGATTCTGGAGCGCTGCGGCCGCCGTACGGCGGTCATCGGCACGCTCGGCGCGGAGGACGGCTGCGGAGAAACCGCGGAAACCGGCTATACCACGCCGCCGAGCGACGTCTTTTTCCGGACGCTCGCCGCCGCGGCGGACAAGGGCTGCGAATTCTGCGTCGCGGAGGTCTCCTCCCAGGCGCTGGCGCAATACCGGGTCCACGGCGCGTCCTTCCGCGTGGGGGCGTTTACCAACCTCGGCGCGGAGCATCTGGATTACCACGGCACCGTCGCCGCGCTGGCGGAGGCGAAATCGCGGCTCTGCGGACTGAGCGACGTCTTTCTGATCAACGCGGACGACGCCTACGCGGCGTATTTCACGCAGGCCTGTACGGGCAGACCGCTGCTGTATTCCTGCAGGGGACGGGGCAGCGATTTCCTCGCGGGCGAGTTGAAGCCGGACGCGGCGGGCGTTACGTTCCGCGCGTTTCACGGCGCGGAATCCCGGGTGCTCAGGACGCCGTCGCCGGGCGTTTTCTCGGCGTACAACGTTCTGGCGGCCGTCGCCGTCTGTACGGCGGCAGGCCTGCCGTTTCTGTCGGCGGCGCGCGCGGCGGACGGTCTGCCCGTTCTCCCGGGCAGGATGCAGCTCGTTGAGAAAAACGGCGTGCGGATCTGTGTGGATTTCGCCCACACGCCCGCGGCGCTCTCTGCGGCGCTTTCGGCGCTGCGTCCCGCGGATGACGGCCGCCTGATCGTCGTTTTCGGCTGCGGCGGGAACCGGGACGCTTCCAAAAGGCCCGTGATGGGCGCGATCGCCGCGGACGCGGCGGATGCGGTCATTCTCACGACGGACAACCCGCGGCGGGAGGATCCGGAAAAGATCATCTCGGAGATCCTTGCCGGCGTCCCGCGGAAAAACGCGGTCTTCACGGAGCCGGACAGGGCAAGGGCCATCCGTCTGGCGGTCAACAAGGCAAGGCCCGGCGATACGGTGCTTATCGCGGGGAAGGGACATGAGGCCTTCCAGCAGATCGGCGAAGAAAAGATCCCGTTCAGCGACATGGACGTGGTAAACGGAATATAAGCATTTTACGGTTTCCCGCGGCGCCCGGCAGGGTCCGGGGCGCGCGGCACGGAGGATAATATGGAAATTTGGCTGGCAGTCGTATTAAGCATCGTGATCGCCTTCGGCGTCGCCTTCGGTCTGGGGTTCGTTGTGATCCCCTGGCTCCATAAACTGAAATTCGGGCAGACGATATTGGATATCGGTCCGAGCTGGCACAAAAAAAAGCAGGGCACGCCCACCATGGGCGGCATCCTGATCATCGCGGGCTTTCTGCTCAGCCTGACCGTCGTGCTGGTCACCGATAAGCTGTTGGGCGGGAATCTGCTGCTCTTTGCCTGCGAAAAACCGGAGAGCGTGATCTACACCAAGGTCTTTTCCGGGATCCTGATGGCGCTGGGCTTCGGCTTTATCGGTTTCATCGACGATTACATCAAGGTGGTCAAAAAAAGGAATCTCGGCTTGACGGAGCTGCAGAAGACCCTGATGCAGCTGCTGGTGGCGGTGGCGTATCTGTTCACGCTGCATAAATTTGCCGGGATCAACTATATGTTCATCCCGTATTACGGCGCCTTTGCCAATACGGCTGTGTTCTGGATCGTGGGAATCGCGGCGATCTACTGCACCGTGAACGCCGCCAATTTCCTGGACGGCGTGGACGGTCTGTGCTCCTCCGTGACTGCGGTCGTCTGCGCGGGCTTTTCCGTCTGCGCGATCCTGCGGGGCTTCGCCGGCCTGAGCATCGTGCTCTGCGCCCTTTTCGGCGCGCTGGCGGGGTATCTGGTATGGAACTGGAATCCCTCCCGCGTGATGATGGGAGATCTCGGCTCCCTCTTCCTCGGCGGGATGGTGGTGGCTGCGGCCTATGCCATCGACGCGCCCTGGGCGATCCTGCTGATCGGGATCATCTACGTCGCGGAGTTCGGCTCCGATATTCTGCAGATCTTTTATATCAAGACGCATAAGGGCAAAAAGCTTTTCCGCATGGCGCCCATCCACCATCACTACGAGCTGGGCGGCTGGAGCGAAAAAAGGCTCTGCGTCGTCTTCAGTCTCGTGACCCTGCTGGGCAGCGCCGCGGCCGTCGCGCTGCTGTGGTTCGGCAAACCGGTGTAAAGGAAATATACTTTACAGTAAAAATAAAGACAGCAGCCGCCGCGGACCGGGGTCCGTCCGGCGGCGTCACCGAAAAGAAACGACGGAGGAAACGGTTTTGGGCGATCTAAGAAAAAGGATCTCGGTCTATATCAAAAAGCAGGGCGGCGTCTTCGCAAAGGGCGGGATCGACGTCATGTTCTTTGCTTTTCTGATGATCATCGTGGTGGCGGGGCTGATCATGCTTTATTCCGCCAGCTACGTTTACGCGTATTATAAATTCGAGAATTCGGCGCATTTCTTTATGAGCCAGCTGCGAAACACGCTGATCGGCTTTGTTTTGATGCTCCTTTTTTCAAAGATCAATTACCGGATCTTCGAGGATATCGCCGCCGTGGGCGGGACGCTGGTCTCCTGGGGGCTGCTGGCGCTCGCGCTGCTGATGCCTGCGCATAACGGCACGCGGCGTCACATCTATATCGGCGGCTTCCAGTTCCAGCCCTCGGACCTTGCGAAGTTCGCGCTGATCCTTACCCTTTCGGCGATCCTCGCGAAATACCACAAGGTGGTTGTAAGCAAAAAACCTTTACAGTCACCTC
>JAEEGL015754103.1_pt1 | contig 18169 bp, 21 predicted proteins | sample 9134231 | NCBI WGS metagenome assembly JAEEGL01 (sample SAMN16246548, study PRJNA631951) | gut metagenome | biome: gut microbiome; feature: rumen; material: fiber-attached | host: Bos | place: Iran: Karaj | collected 2018-10 | reverse complement strand
CATTTTTTTATCTTCAAGAGGAAGAACATCAGGATGAATATATTTATCATACATTTGCCGCAAACTCAATCCTTGTTCTACCTCATTATATTCTTGAAGCATATTTAAACATTGAGTAATAACATCTTGAATTTCTGTTACAAGATAATCAAATTTAACATCTCCCGCGTACTCTGCATCATGAAGTGACCATTGAGTTACAATTGCTCCGGAAGTTGCTTTCATAAAACAAGCTGTTTCAAACGGATCTTTACCATAAAAATTTACTCCTGAAGCATGAATGCCGCGATGATTAATTAATCCTTCAATCTTTTCAATAATGTCTAAAAGACCAGGATATTTCTTTGCTTCATTAATAAAATTTTTAACAGGTTTTCTACCTTTTTCTTCATTTCCATAAATTAAATCATGAATTGGCCAAACAAAACCTCTTTCACTTGGCGCTAAACTTGTCATATATTGAGCAATATCATTATCAATTCCGTCTGGAAAAATATCACTTCTATATCCTCGACAAGCAGTTTGAATAGCTGAACGAGTTGTTTCTGTTCCGTAAGTACAAACTTGAACACATCCTAATTGTCCACGTTCTTTGCGGATATCCTCAAAAATTTCTTCTCTCTTGGATGGACAAATATCAATATCAATATCAGGGAGTTCTACTCGATCTTCATTGAGAAATCTCCAATATGGAAGTTCCCATTTTATCGGATCAAGTTGTGTAACACCCAACAACCAATGATTCAACCCAGCACAAGCACTACCCCGGCCAGCACCGACTGTACTTCCGATGTCCCAAAACCTATTAATATAATGCTGCAAAAAGATAGGATAAGCAAACATACAAGTATTCAATTTATCTCCAATAATTTTTTGTATGCGAGCTTCGTCTTCCAATCTTGTCAAATACTCATCATTATATAATTCTTTCTCTTTCAATTTATCAATACAATAATTTACCCAATATCTCTCTTGTTGATTATCACTTTGATATAAATAATCTAAAGTTTTATATCCAAGAGAAGAACTAATTTTAGGATAATTTTTTACTTCAACTTGCGGAACTTGCTGTTTACGAGCAAAACCAAAATCTTGAATCTTATTTTTAATTTCTAATGTATTCTTTTCTAATTCATAATAATCTAAATTTGTTCCTTTTAAATTTTCAATTACTTCTTCTGTAGTTTGGAGATATGCGGCCGCATAAAATTCATCTACTTCTCTATCTCCTTGTTTTGAATTAAGAAAAGCTTTATGAACCCATCTATCTTCTTTTTTAAGATAATGTGCGTCAGTTGTTACAATTATTTTTACTTTAAAATAATCAGCTAATGCTTTCATGCGACGATTAACAATTAATTGTTCTTTACTTTGAGCGGGCTGAATCTCAAAATAATAATCGTCATTAAATTGTTCTTTACACCATTCTACAAAATTAACAATACGATTATAATATTCTACTTTTCCTTCTAAATTATTTAATTTTTCTGCTTTATCCATTTCAAGAATACAATAATCTAATTCTGAACCAAGACAAGCTGAACTACCAATAATATGACCTTTACCATATTTATTAATGATTGCCGCGAGTTCAGACTTTAAAGTTGGAACTCTTTCCATACCTCTATCATAATAACTATTAATCCAAGAATTTGAAGATAATTCCCGTAACATCTTCGCACCTATTGGATCTTTAGCTATTAAAATAAAGTGCCAATATTTTTGACTAGATTCTCTATTATCGGTTAGATAAATCTCATTTCCATATCCTATTTTAAAATCTGGATGTTCTTGTTGAATTTCTACTCTTTTTTTATCTAAGTCAATCCATCCACCTAATGATTCATGATCGGTTAAACAAATTCCTTCTAAACCAATTTCCAAAGCATAATCTATTAATCCTTCAACTGTATTAATACTATCAATTAAACGAATATTGCTATAATGACTATGTGAATGACACTCAAACCTAGACATATAACCTCTTTCAAAATATCTTTTTCATTTATAATTATATTATACCATAAAATAAGAAACCCGTCAAATGGACGGGTTTTACTTTATATTTTCAAAAAATTTAGTAATTATATTTATTGTTCATCCATCGCCAAGAACATTTGCGGCTTCTTTATATGTTAACATTTTTGTATAGCCGGCAGGGACGGTCATGCATGCTTCTAATTCTGTTTGAGTTAATAGTCTAATTTTATCTGTTTCTTTAATAAAATCTTTATCTAATTTAGTAATTTCTTTATATTCAGTTGCAGATAAGTCTTTATATTTTTCAAACATTTTTACGCAATTATTATAATTTTCTTCATTCTCAAAAATTAGTGTACCAAAACGGCTTTTATAATATCTACGAAATAAAGAGGGAGTATGTTCATAAACCATTGAATCAGAATTTGCAATTAATGCTCTAGCTTTTTTTCTTTCAGTATATCCATTTTCTAAAATAGAAGCAAGAGAACAATCATACTCTTTTAGTGGAGTTAATGGAATATTTGTTCAATATAAACGTTTTCGCATAGCCGGCGCAATAATTTGACTATCTATTTTTATAGGGTTGCATCCTATATATTGGCTTAAAAGTTTTTTATCTTTTTCTTTCATTGATGCCACATTTTCAATAAAAAAGTACTTAGGATTAACCTCTGTTAATATTCTAAAACATTCATAAAATAAACCACTCTTTTTTAAATCTTCTAATCCTATACGCTGATCTGCGGGCATAAGAATAGAAAGACTTTGGCAAGGAAATCCAAAACAAACTAAATCAAAATTAATTTTATAGTCTTTTTGTGGAGTATGTAAAATTCCATCTGAATAAGAAATTTGTGTTACGTCTCCAATTTCAATTATTTCAGGTCAATTTTCTGTGGCACATTTGATTGCATAGGGTTTTATTTCTGAAGCAAAATAATTATCGACTTTAATATTACAACGGTCTAAAGCTATTCTTGCACAAGCCATACCATCACATAAAGATAATACATTTATACCCATTTAAAACACTCATTCTTGTTTTAACTCATAATCTTCACATATAATTTGAGCAGTAATTCTTCCATTTCATTCATTAATATTAGTTTTACCGATTAATGTAATATAAGTATTAGGCTCGGTAAATAATTCATATTCTTCCTGCGAAGATTTAAATTTCATAATATCAACTCCGCAATCTAAATGAATTTTAATGGTAGGATTACGATCAGCCGCAAGTAATTGAACATTTCCTACATTTAAAGGAATATCTTTTAAACATATATATGGCTCAGGAATATTTTGTCCTCATAAATCTTTGTGTTTCGCAATATCTAAAATTATACCAGGATCAATCTGATTTTTTAACCAGATAAAATCTACTCAATATACTGGTTCATGCGGTATATCTGCATATAATGTATTAGTTTGTTCTATAAAACTATCAATATTACTTTCTGCAATAGATACACCAAATGCATTAGCGTGTCCTTGTGCATACTCTACTAAATCAGTTTCTAGGCATGTTGCTCGCAGATCTTGATTTTCTCTCGTAGAATAATTACGGGCGCTACCTCGATAAAAAGGCTCTTTATCTTCAATTGTTTGACTCTTGGTTAAAACTAATGTTGGATGTTGATATTTAGCTTGAATTTTATTTGCAACTAACCCAGCAATATTTTTTTCAACTTCTCCTGGCTCACAGGTAAGAACGATAATTGCATCATCTTGAAGATTATTGTCTCGTATACGAGATTCCAAGAGCGCCATAGATTGGTCTTGAAGCTTAGTTTGGCGGGCTTTAACGTTTGTCGCAATTCTAACGGCTTCTTCAACTCTGGGAACGAATTCTCCTTTATGTCCACGTTTACCACTTTCAATCTTTTCAAAAGCATACATTTGTAAAAATGATTTAAAAATTAAATCTTTTTCTTCCATAGTGCCAGAACGAACAATAGCATTAATAAAAGGTGTGACATAAAAAGCAATAGACATATAATTTATGCCGCCCATTTTATCTATACTAAATTTATTCTTCTCACACATATAATAAAAGAAAGGATTTTTAATATTTTTTAGTCCAAGAGAAATGATAGCTCTAGTTTCTATTGAACGATAATCCATCATGTCGCTTAAACAACCAAGCGCCGCAAGATCAATAAAATCATTAGCGTAATCTGTTTCAAAAATTTTATCTCAAGCTCTACAAACTTGTCATACAACACCTGCGGCAGACATATCTTTATTAGGGTAATCACTTATTTGATTATTAATAATTACTAGATTATCTTCATCTTCTAAAAAGCTATCTGCTTCATGATGATCCATACAAACAATTAAACACCCTCGATCAAGCAATTCCCGCATTTGTTTAACATCATTAGTAGAACTATCAGGAAGAATAACTAAGCAATTATCTGGAATTTGATCTACTATATCTTCAAGACCATGTTGCTTTCCCGTATGAAGAATATAATGAAAATTATCAATTCTTTCAGGATACCATTTATATAAATAATTCATTATAATTGCGGCTGAAGTAAAACCATCGGCATCACAATCAACTAAAACATAAAAATCTTTTGCATCAAAAAGAGATAAATTCATTAATTTAATAGCGTGCCTTACTTTTTCTTCTCCAAACAGCCAGGGTAAATTAATTTGCGGCCACCCCGCATTTAATCATTCTTTTATTTCACTCTCTTGGATACCTCTATTAATTAAAATTTGCTCTAAAGGAGCATGACTAGGTTCATTAAATATTTTATATTTCAAAATCTAACTCCTTTGGTTTATAACATAAACATAACATTCCTCTTCAATTTCAAAATAATTCAGAAATAATTTTATCTTTTACTAAACATTCATAATAATCTGAACATATATAAGACGGTGGAATAATTAATTCACAATATTTACAATATTTACATCTGGGATGATGTTGTCTATATTGTTCTGGTGTCATTAGAGATTTAACTCCTTTTTAACTTGTACCGCTAATTTTAAATCTTTTACTCTTGGAAAATATTCTTTACATTTTTTAGCTCTACAAATATTATTAAATAAAAATTTTACTTTTGTCTTTTCACAAAAATAAAAAAATCTATTTCCATTTAAATATTCACAATACATACAATTAGGATGCCGCAATCTTTCTTTAAAGACTTGTTTTTCTAATTTATTCATCTATAGTACCACCCTATGCCGCCACAAATATTCAAAAGCTTCTCTACCACAATCTGTTGGAGAACATTTTTCTCCTAAAAGATTATATACATCAAAAAGAAAACTAATGTTTACTTGATTTCCAAATTTTCAATATATTTTTTCTAGTTTATTTGTAACACTTACTCTTTCATCTGAATTAAAATCTACAAAATCTTTATCAAATCCTACTACGACTTCCTTAGCTCCGCAATCTAATAGTAATTGCATCTGATATTTTGATATTGAACTGCCGCATACCGCTACACATATATTAGATTTTGTTCCAAAATAAGACATGTACTGTAAAACAGATTTTTCGGACTCTACTATAATAGCAGTTTCTAATTTTTTAATATTATCTTTTGCTTGCGGCAGACCATATATATTAAAAGCCAATGGATGATTACATAATTGACCATTAATTCTAGCAGGTCTATATTTGCCCCAAGTTTCTTGTTCTTGAACTAAAGTACGTTGTCGAATTCCAACAAGTCTATTATCAATATCATAATGTGGGATTAAGATAGCCCCGTTAACTGGATCATATCTAATGTTCATATAATCACATATATCTGGATTGATTCCTTCTTTTATCCAATCCAATAGAATAGGAGAAGGATAGTATTTTATCAAATCTTTTACTTGCGGCAACTCTACTTTTTTATGAGATTCTATTTCAATATCATCTAACTTATTATATCTTTTAAATAAGTTTCAATCTTCTAAGCTAAAATCTTCGTCTGCTTCTGAAATCTTACCCTGAAGATTGAAGAAATTTACAATAAAATAAACCGCTTTGTTTAAGTCTTCTATCTCTTCAATCTTTTGTATTAATTCAAATACATCAAAGGTGCCGCATTCTCCACTGTAACATTTAAAAAGAGAAGTGTTATCATAAAAATAAAGTTTATGCGTATCACCATGATGGCAGATTGTTTTCGCAACAATATAATTAGAAAACATTTGAGGCTCTGCGCCAAGGTAGTCAAGTAGATTATATATATCTTCTAATTCAAGACATTCTTTAACAAGATCTTTATTAAAGCTCAAATCTACTTCACCACCTTAATTTTTCATCGTAATATTAATATCTTTAATTTGTATTAATTCATAATTATAATCTGTGCAAAAAAGTCCATTAAACCTACAAGTAGATTTATCTGCGGTCATCCATAAATAACATTTATTATATGAACCTCGTCTATTTTTATAAACAGATAATTTTACGTTTGGCATCCGCCCTTCGCCAATTATCTTTTGAAGAACTTCTTTATCTTCTTTTGTAACATCTAATAAAATCATTCCCACATCTATTTTATCTGCAATACTCTTAGCTCCACGTAATAAATTTTGATCTGGTATATCAGATGATTTCCAATCTTGGTTTAACTGTGTACTTGATAAAATAAAAACTCCAAATTGATTACATATATCTTTTAATTTTACGCTAAGTAAAAATAAAACATTATCTTCTCGTAATCTGACTCCTCCAGAACGTCTGGATATTTCTTCTAAGATTTTCATTGATGTATGAATATAATCTAAAAATATATATCTACAAGCATGTAACCTAATATTTCTTTTAATAATATTCTCAATATCTTTTAAGCTAAAATCGGGAATAATTTCTATATACATAGGAGACTTTTTAATTAATTCAATTGCATAATTAATTCTATCTCTTTCATCTCCCCAAGTTGCAACTTGATTATTTAAAATTCTTTCTTCGTCAATACCACTCAAGAAAGCTACCATCATCGTTTGAAGTTCATCTAACTCTAATTCTGTACTAATAAAAACAGATGGCATCGCCAATCCTGTACTAACCCATTGTCCATTTTCATATATTTCAGAACAAGCACAATAACAAAAATCAGCTATCATTGTACGAGATTTACCAACACCACTCGCGGCCGACCGCAAGAAAAATTTTCCTAATCTCATACCCCTTGTAATCATATTAATATAATTACCATACATTGGCTGTCCCATATCGGGTTTTTGACTTAGACTTTCAAAAAGATCATCGATACCAGTTGCCGCAGATATTGCTTCATCAGTTGAATTATCAATATATTCTCTACGAATATTATTAACTTTTTCTTCAATTAAATCCGCAATTTCATTTAGAGTTAATTTGTCAAGATATTTATTTTGACGTTCTTTTTTTTCTGAATCAATTAAATTATCTGCATCAAAAATATCACTAACATTTACTCCAATATTAGAAAACTCTCTTAAAAGAGTCATCTTCTTTACTCGACTATAATAATAATCAAAATTACTTAAATCAGCTTCTGCAATTGCTTGTTTTAACCAAGTCGGACCGTTTCCCGCACGATAAATTCCTTGTTCTTTTGGATGCGTCATTAAATAATCTTCAACGGCTTTTACACTTAAATTTTTAGCACCCATCTTCCAAAGATTATACGCAGCTCCAAAGACTACTCTATGAAAATCATTTGGAAAATCTTCTTCTGAAAAGAAATATTCTCCTTCATTATCCATTAAGTAAGGATTTTTATATATACAGCCAATTAACTGAATTGTAGAAGGGGCATCCGCATATTTGCTTCCAGCCAATTAAAACCCTCCTTCTACTCAAAATTAAAAAGTTTTATTTTTGGACGTTTAATAGGAGTAGGTTTTATTTCTACTTCTATTGGAATTGAGTCAACAAAATCATTTAATTCTTTATTCTTATTAATTAAAGATTTCTTTTGTTGACCTTCCTTATAAATTAAATAATCTGGATAAACAAAAGAAAAAATACCAATCCCTCCGTTTGACTTTGAAGGGTCTCCTTTTTTTACATCATACCACCAATGCATTGTGTCACATATGTCTTGTAATTCATATTCATCTTTTGTTATCTTATTAATATGAGTTCTAATTTTTTGATAAGAATAATACTGCCCCATTTTTTGTTTCAAAAATGATTGCAATTCACTTACTTTATCAGAACATTCTTTATGAGCATATCTTTTTCCATATACAATTTCATATGGTTCTTTTGTTCTATCAAATTTTTTGTTACAATAAAAACAAATAACATCTGCCATAAAATAATCTTCAACTTTCTTTAGTTTTCTACTCTATTTATATTATAGCATATATTTTTTGTTCTGTCAAAGAAAAAGGAGCCGCAAGCGACTCCTTCAAAATATTTACTAATCAGCAAAGATAAACACATAAAAGTTTATAATATAGATTATAAACCATTGCCAACCGCTTCTGTTAAATCATCAATGATAAGGATAAGTTGCTCTGTTTGAGAACGATCCATATCTGATACTTTCTTACCCTTTCCAAGATGACGATCTGTGATTTCTACAATTCTTGGCGCCCAAGTGGTACCAAAATCACTACCAGCGGCATCTTGAATTTTCTTTACCAAAGTATTAAATTGATTCATTAACTCATCAAAATTAGGTTCTGGAGTAACAATGTGAGCTTGAGAAACATTGTTAGTAACAAATTTACCATCATATTCCGCGGCTTCTTTGTCGATCGCATCCGCGATAGCGTTCACAAGATTTTCATATGTAAAATCAATATAATCAGGAACGTACTTAAAACGAGAACCTGCTACGAAACGGGGTGTACCCCGCATATACAGAATAGTATGAGTACTTCCATCTTCCTCTTGGACAGGATGTGCATATCCGATAATGTCAGACATACGGTCAACGACTAGGCGAGGTTGATTAGCTAATGTTGGAACAATCTGCTGATATTCTCGACCATCTTCATCCTTAAAGGTCTTATCTTGACTGTGAGAAATCATTACAAGACCATATCCCATTTGCGGGATAGAACGAAGAGCTTCATCAAATTCTTTCTTTGCGGCCGCATATCCTTTACCAAACGGCATATCTCCAATAGCAGAAACACTATTTTGATTACAAATAAATTTTTCACAAAGATCGTAAGCAATGTCAACAGTATCGATTACAATCGTTTCAAATTGCTCTTGAACTTTTTCATCTTTTAGCTGCTTAAGAGCCTGTTTAAATTCTGCCCACTTTGTAATTGGTTGAGCCATAACTCCAGGAATTGCTAAGTAACCAATTTCAAAAGCTAGAATAAGTGCCTTTGGAAACTTCGCGGCGGTTGTGGTCTTACCGCTTTTAGGTTCTCCGAAAAATAAAACTGTATACCCTTTGAGGTCACGAGATACCTCATGAGGGGCAACAGAAAGTAAATCAATTGCCATCTTATTACCCCTTTATTAATTAAAACTTAAAGTCAGCTGCGGCAGTTGGAGATCCAGACTTGTTCTCATTATCAATCGTAGGGAATCCCGCAGAAGTATTATTCTGCTTTTCCTCCTGACGAGCTTTCGCAGCTGCCTTCTGAGTTTCACGATTCTGAAGAGCCGTCTTGAATTCATCTAATGTAATAGTTGATTCATCATCCCAATCCATCGGCTCTGGCGAGCAACCAACAACCTCCCAAGCACGAAGTGTCCGAGTTGTATACTCAACCTGCGGTGCGCCCCAAGCTGATTCAACTTCTTTTTCAATCTTCTGAGTTGTTGAAACAATCTTGCCCCAAATATTGGTTAGCATAGGATTAGCATTACTAATATCTGCATTCTCAAAATAATTAATTCCGCCCTTGTCACGAACAGTAAGAGTTACAGGAATTAGATCCCCGCGATAATTAAATGCATAACCGCGAAGATTTAGATAATCATCTCCATTTTCAACTTCTTGAAGAGCAGTTGCCGCAATTAGCATATCCATCTTGAAATCATTACGCTTTTCACTAAAGCCATTGTTTGCAAAATGAGCAAATGAACAATCAATACTCTTTGCTTCTACCATGTTACCATCGCGACCAAGGAAGTCATTTACTCCAACATTACACTGTAAACGAACTCGGATAGCATTTTCACGACCAACATTTTCCCAAGTCTTGCCAGTGTTAATAACTTCCTTTAGAACCTTCCAAGTATCGTTTTCCTTACCACTATTCCACTTTTCAGTAACGAAATTAAAACGAACTGGAACAATATTGATACCATCATCATCTGTACAAATATTTAGTGTACCACTAATATAATCTGTGTTCGGACGCTTGCTCTCTGGGCCAGTCGTTCCTTCAAAAAGCTTACCATTACCACCAATACTAAAAACATATCCTTCAACTAAAACTTCATTTATCCACTTATCACGCACTATTATTCTCCTATCATTCGTAACTATTTCATTTTATATTTATATTATATCATTTTTTTATTTAATCGTCAAATTAAATAATTTCTTCTTTCATGGGGTAACGTCCGCAAGAGAATTCTTCTTCACAATAGCCATATCGTTCACACTTAGCAACAAAAAGCATATCACAAAGAGTTTTCCATTCTTCAGAATAATCTGATAAAGCTTCTTTTAAATCTTTCATTAAATCTTGAAACTCCCAATAAGCTCTTGAACAGAAACGTTGGTGTGCCATAGCTTCTAAAGTTCTAAGATTATGTTTACAAGATAATCCCGTAGTCATTCCAAGAGGAAGAAGATTCGCAGCGTCTTCTTTAGAAATCCCATATGTATTAACTAAAGTAGTTACGGCATCTCTAATCATGTCCATAGTAGAAACATATACGTCTCTTGTTGTATCCCAATTTTCTTCAATTTTTGGAGGAATTATATAAGAGAAATCATTATAATTTATATATCTGGTTGATTCTTGAATAACAGTTAATCCATCCGCAACGTGTCGCATAAACTCTCGAATGACTCTCGCAGAATAACCTTGAATGTCCATATATACATCACAGAACTCTAATGCTCTTCCGTGTCCTGATTTAACACAATTTAAACCTCTAGAATAATTTTTTTTAGGATCTGTAATATCAGACCCATAAGCAATCCCCGCACATTGTCCTATAAATTGAATAGGATTTTTACAAGTTTGTTCTAAAATTTTAATTGTACCCACTATTTTACTCCCTTAGTTGAGTTGTATCCAAGAGAATCAGCAGAATAAAGTTCAATAAAATATCGTTCTTTTTCATTCAACTTATCTGCGGTGCATTCTTCCAAAAGTTCAAATGAAAAATATTCTAAACCATATTCTTGCATAGCTTTATACAATTTATTTCCTTGCGGGGTATCGATCCCGATGCCCGCACGACAGTGTTCATTTCAACGTTTTCTTACGTCTTTGGCTTGACCAATATAACATTCTCCAGTTTTTTGATTAGTAATTTTATAAACCCCGCAAACATCTGTTACACCTAAGATTTGCGGGAATTGTTTTTTAGCCAAAGGTTGAAAATATGCGCTTCAAATTACTGTACTAATAGCTCTTGGTTTAGTAATTCGATTTCTAACACTTTTTAAAATTGCAATATCATTCTGTTCTTCAACTGGCACCCGTAAACAATAATCTTCTTGTTTTTGTTTTATTAATTGTTCTTTGCGGGCAGCGTCAATAGCAGCAAGTTTAGTAGCTTTTAATGATTCTAAATCATCTTCTATCTTTTTTATGTCTGCCGCGAAGCTTTCTTTCTTTTTCTCTTGGACTGCTTGAAGTTCTTTTTCTTTTTGTTTGTATTTATCTTCTAATTGTGCACACTTTGTTGCATATATGGTTTCAGCATTTTTTTCTGCATCAAATATAAATTGTTGGGTTTCATTATATTGCTGTTGTAATTTTTCTTTTTCATTTTTTAAAATTTCAACTCTTGCTTCTTGAGTATTAATTTCTAAGTTTAATTCTTTTTGTCTTTCTAAAGCTCTTTCATTAGAAACAATATCAGGATGAATCGCAGTTTTTCATCCTAAAATATAACAAATTGCTCCTAGAATAAAACCAATAATTAAATAAAATAACCAGTCCATACTAAAATAGCGAAGAAGAAACTATAGTCTCTTCTTCGCTTCTCCTTGTATCTCTTAATCTAATTAATTACTCTGCATCCTTTGCAGGCTTCTCAGCCTCAGGATCGGCAGCAGCACCATCAGAGGTAAGACGAACAAGCTTGTCCTTCTGACCCTCGACCTCTTCGCGATAAACTAGACCCTTGCGCTGAAGACCATTTAGAACACCAGTGATGGACTTCTTCTCAATACCAGCAGCTTCGGCGATAGCAGCAGCGGTTAGATCTGCACCCTGGTTAGCTTGCATAAAACGTAGGACGGCCTGAGCCTTTTCTGAAAACATAGCAGTCATAATATAAAACTCCTTTTCACTCTTTTACTTTTTACAATTATATTATACTATTTATTTTTATTATTGTCAATTAAGATTGAAAGTTTTTTTACTTCCTTTCTTAACTTTCAATATATATATTATACTAAATTATTTTTTATAGGTCAAATTATTTTACCAATTAATTGTTAACATTCCGTTCCCGCAATCAAGAATTTCATATTCCAGTGTGCTATAATGTTCTCGAATCTTGTTTTGCATCTTGCGTGAAAGAATCATTGTAGTTATTGAAAATTCACCTTCATAAATAGCTGCGTCAATCTTGCTATCTAAATCACCAATTAAAGTAGCCAACACAGTATTATTATTTTCAACTGTTTGAGCATGGGCTTCACGTGCATTAATTGACATATTTATTGTCCTTTCTTTTATTATTTCTTTTTATATTTATATTATAACATAAAATTTATTTATTTAAAAATTTCATTCCAAAGACAATCATCTGGACCTTTATCTTCCCTTACCCTGCGGAAGACTGGATGCCGCAATGCACCATCTTTTGTTGTTGACATACATTGAATTTCAACAACTTTATCTATCCAATTTTCAGGATTAACGCCCATGTCTTCTCTGTCAGCGTCAGTCAAACCAGAAGCTACTGTACCAACTTCTTTAATTTTTCCATCTTTATAGGCTCCAACTCGAAGAGCTGTTTTCCAGCCGTAGTATGCTGGTTTAGTTATCAGTTCACCTTTTTCGTTTTTATAAGGCCAACTTTCTGCTTCTTTACCTTCATAATAATAAGTTGGATCTTCAAGACCAATACAAACTAAGTCAACACTGTCAAGACTTTCTTTATATTTAAACATTTGACTTGCAGTAGTACGCTTCCCTGCACGATATGGACAATCCATATGTTTAAATACCATACCTTCGCCGCCAGCCGCAAATATATTTTTTAAGTGTTCCTCAAAATTATCATAATATGTTTGAGCACACTCAACATATTCTCCATCCCACAATCCATCAAGACCCCATTCAAGTCTTACTAATCTATCAACTGTACCCATATCACATAAATCTTGACCTTTAAATCGTATAATGTCAAAAACATAATAATGTACAGGTTGATATTCAGAACTTTCAAATTGTCTCTTATAGGCATTTGCGGGTGTACAGCCACTAATTTTTGTTACATCATTAGATTTGCCACCTGGAACATAAATCTCTCCAATAAGAATAGTTCCATTCGGTAAACTATCTTCTGCCCATTTTTTAATATGAGGAAAATTATCAGACTTTTCTGTATACTCTCCTGTTTTCTTTGAAACTGTGCGGCCAAACATATAAATGTCTCCTACATCAGTTTTTTCTAATTGATAAAATGCACCATCTTTTTTTTCTTGTGCAATCCAGTCTCCACTAGACCACGCTTGTTCAATTTGTGATTGAGACGGCTTTACAGCATATCTCATTGGTGCAATTTGAAAACTACCAGGATATAAACTATTTTCCGTCATCTAAATATAGCCTTTCATACTCTGCTAACTTTTTAGCATATTCTTCTAACAAAAGACCCATTTCTGTTAAATATTTTACTCCAATTACATGTCTTTCTGGGATATCCGACTTAATTAATTCTTTAATTCTAACTAAATCAGCTAAACTATACCAACTATAAGATCCTATTTTTTCACTAGGCAATTTTCCTGCCCTTTCCGCCTCTACCTTGTACAGTAATTCCTTTTATAGTTTTATTATACTTTTTAATTTTAATTGTGTCAATTGCAGGACTACAAACAATTGCTTCAACAACATAATCATCTGCTGAAAGTGTGATGCCTTTAACCCCCTTCGCTGTTTTTCCTACAGGATTAATTTTTTCAAGTTCAAATTGAATAATCATATCATTTTTAGTGAGAAGAGACATATAATCTCCATTACACTCCCAGAATCCTATATATTGATCATTGTCTTTCAATCCTGCAGCTTGTAATCCATTTTTATTTTGTGTAGAACCAAGATAAATTAACTTTTCAGACTTTTTAACTTGTCCAAATTTAGTTACGCCAACAATATAAGGATGCTTTTCATCAATATTCATAGAGAAGATATTTAAAATCTTTTCACCTGGATCAAGATTTAATAAAGCACCTACTGCGGTTCCCTTATCTTTTTGCGAACATTGCTTAATTGTATCAACCTTTAGTCGATATAGCTTTCCAAGAGAAGAGAAAAGTAAAATCATATCATTAGTTTGACACTTAAAACTATTCTTGTATTCCGCTGTTCGATATGCTTTCATAGGAATACTTTGAATATATCCTGTATTAGAATAAGTAATCATTACATCTTCAATGATAACTTCCTTTACCTTTGCCGCAGAAGTCTTTTTAACAATTACTTTTTCTTGAATATGAGTGCGGCGGTTATCACCAAATTTTTTATCAAGCTCCCGCAATCTTTCGATAAGAATTTCTTTCTGCTTATTTTCAGATTCAATTATTTCTTTACAATAAGCTGCATATTCTTCTTTTTCTTTCTTCTCTTGGATAAGCTTTTCTTCTTCTAACTTAGAAAGTCTACCAAGTTTCATATCAAGAATTGCTTTTTCTTGAATAGTATCAATAGAATCTGTTAATTTACAAAGACTAATTCCTTCTCGTACATATTCAATTACTTCATCAATATGTTGAACTGCCCAAATTAAACCTTTAAGAATATGAATACGAGAAACTGTTTTTTCATATTCAAATTGAAATTCTCTCTTAATACAAGATAAATTATGTTGGCTATAAATCTTAATAATTTCAAACATATTTAATAATGTAGGAGTTTTTCCTACAATAGCAACATAGTTTGCAGAAAATGACTTACGAAGATCTGTTTCGTTATAAATCTGAGAGATTATTCTATCAACATTAGCAGAATTATTATATTCAATAACAATTCTTACTGATTTTGAGCTTTCATCTCGTATATCTATTACATCAGTAAGTTTTTCTTCTTGCATTGCTTTTCGCAATTGCGGGATGATGCCTTTAGGTTTTCCTTGATCTTCATATTCAATTTTAGTTCCATAAGGAATTTCATAGAAAACAATAAGGTTATGTCCATTACGTTGTTCAATTTTATATCGACCATCTACAATAATTGAACCACGTCCAGTCCTATTAATTGTGCTAATAACAGATGGATTAATAATATCTCCGCCAGTTGGAAAATCTGGAGCGATACTTTCATAATCTGTTGTTTCTTCTTTTAAATGAGGAATGATAATTTGATTAATAATTTCATGAAGATTATATGGTAGCCAATTGCAAGCCATTGCAACGCCAATACCACTATTAGGATTGCACAGTAGATTAGGAAAAAGAGCTGGGAGTAAAACTGGCTCTTCTAAATCTTCAGAATAATTCGGTTGCATATCTACAATATTTTTATTTAAATTTTGTAACATGCCAAATTGTGCCAATGACTCTAAACGAGCTTCCGTATAACGCATTGCGGCCGCGCCGTCTCCGCCAATATTGCCCTTATTACCATGCCAATTAATAAGGGGGTAACGAACGTTCCATTCTTGCGCAAGTCGTGTCATTGCATCGTATACAGAGGTGTCACCATGCGGATGATACTTACCAATAACATCACCAACAATACGAGCACATTTTACATGAGCTTTATCTGGAGTATTTTTTTCTTTATACATCGACCAAAGAATACGACGATGCACAGGTTTTAAACCATCCGCCGCAGATGGAATACTTCTATCAGTATTTACTGCATATGCATAGTCAATAAAATTCTGCCCCATCTCTTGACAGATTTCATAATTAGACATATACTTCGGCCCTTTCACTATTCTCTTCAATATATTTCTTACGCTTATCCGCAGAAGACCCCATCAAGGTATCGAATAATTTATCTGCAGCGCCCATATCTTCAACAGTAATCTGTTCAATAATACGGGTTTCAGGATTGACGAGTGTTTCTTCTGTTTCTTCTGGAGACATTTCTCCAAGTCCTTTATTTCTAGACAGCTGATAAGAAGATAATTTACCCGTCTTTTTAAAGTCTTCTAAAGCATTATCATCTTTAAGATAAATAACTTCTTTATTGTTTTTAAGCCTATAAAGTGGTGGAACTCCCGCATATACAAAACCATCTAGAATTAAATCTGGCGCAAAGTTCCATATAAAAGTATAGAAAAGATTTTTAATATGAGCACCATCAACGTCTGCATCGCTCATAATAATTATCTTACCATACCGTATATTATTTCTATTATAAACAACCTTTTTTCCATCGGTGCTAATTGATAAACCAAATGCTTTAATAAGATTAACAATTTCCGCATTTTTAAGAATTTTATCAATCGTAGCTTTTTGAGTATTTAACATTTTGCCGCGCAAAGGAAAAACCGCTTGAAATTCATTATTTCTTACTTGTTTAAGGTTTCCTCCTGCGCTATCGCCCTCAACTACATATAGTTCACATTCTTTTCTATTTGAAGAAAAACAATCTGCAAGTTTAGAAGGAAGATCAATAGTTTTTTTAGGTTTAGTTGGAACTGCACTAGCTTTTGCTTTTACCGCTTCTCTAGCTTTCTTTGCGGCTTCTGTTGCTTTTCTAGCGACAAGCGCTCTTTCAATAATAATCCTACCATCTGCGGGGTTATTATCTAACCAAATTTCTAATTGTTTTCCAAGAGAAGAAGTAATGAAAGAAGTATCAATTTTTGTAATAGTAGTTTTAACTTGTGCATCATAAGCTACATTTTCTGCAGTAATATTGCAAACAAAAACTAATCCTTCTTGAAGAGCAGAACCTTCAAGATTCTTTTCTTTTTCTTTTAAAAGTCCTTGTTCTTTTGCCCACTTGTTAAGAGTACGAGTAATGCAAGATTTAATTCCAGTAATATGCGGGCCAGCCATTGTAAGTCCGCAATTAACGTACGCAGTAATATTTGAAGAAGCTCTTCCGCAATATGTTGCAGCGACCGCAATTTTTTGTTTTCCTTGTTTCTCTTGGAAAAGTAGGAAATCATTTAAAAGAGATTCTTCACTCCCTAGTTTGCGGGAAAGCAATTCTCCAATTCCATTATGCTTAATTTCTTCATTATTAAAAACAATTATTAATCCGGGACAAAGACAAGTGATATCTTCACAAAAGTCTTTAAGCTTTTTCTCATTTACTCTTGGATTATCAAAAAACTCTTCGCTTGGTTGAAAAGTTACAGTTGTACCATGAATTTTTTTAGCTCCAGTAATAAGCTCTCTTTTTTCAAAGATACCTTCTTTAAACCAAATTTTTTCGCACAATCCTTTTTGATAACTTTCAACTATTAACCAATGACTTAAAAAGTTTGTTAATTTTGCTCCAATTCCATTAAGACCAATCGCGGTTCCTTCATATACTCCATCTTCACGATATTTGCCTGATGTATTTATTACATCAAAAGACGCTTGAAGTACTGTTTCACCATCTTCTCGCATTACATTATATGGAAAACCTTGACCATTATCTTCAATTGTAATAATATTATTATTTAAATTAATAATAATTTCATTGCCATGACCAATATTATATTCATCAATCGCATTACCAAGAATTTCAATTGCAAGTTGAGTTGCATCAGAAGTGTCGCCCGCATACATTCCGGGACGCAAACGCACATGCTCTAAAGCAGATAGCGATTCAATACTATCATCTTTATAAGTATTTCCCACTATTCACCAACCTTTAAATTTAATTTATATTTTTCATTATATTAATATTATATCATATTAATCTTTATTTGTCAAAATATAATAAAAAACCT
>JAEEGL012320746.1_pt1 | contig 18169 bp, 18 predicted proteins | sample 9134231 | NCBI WGS metagenome assembly JAEEGL01 (sample SAMN16246548, study PRJNA631951) | gut metagenome | biome: gut microbiome; feature: rumen; material: fiber-attached | host: Bos | place: Iran: Karaj | collected 2018-10 | reverse complement strand
GGATGTGAAAGGCTGTTACCGAACAATGGATTCTAAATCCCGACAATGAAACAAGTCGGCAAGAACAAAGGAACCAATGATGTGCATAAAGATTGCATATCCGAAACTGCTCCGGAAGCGTCCTCCGATTTCGAATGCGCCTGCGATACCTGCCTCTCTTTGGAGGCGTGCAAGGCAGCGCAGGAGGCTGAAAAAGCGGCTCCCGCAGAAGAGAAAATCGACTTCTCGAACGTCGAGATCGAACCGCTGTTCAAGGATTTTGTGGATTTCGAGACGTTCAGTAAGTCCGATTTCCGCGCGGTCAAGGTTCTTGCCTGTAAAGCCGTCCGCACAGATTGTACGTAGGTCATCCCCAACGGGATGGAAACGCCGCCGCGGAGCGTTACCGCGGTATAGGTCATGCCGGTCACGAATCCGAGATGGACGATATAGCTTCGATGACAGCGGATAAAGGGCGGATTGGGCAGCAGCTTTTCCGTTGCGGCGACAGAATAGCGCAGCCGTATGCTCGTCTTCCCCTGATTGAACAGGCAGTAGTGCTTGGCTGCCTCCACATAGCGTATCCGCCCCAGAGGCAGGCGAAACAACCATCTCTTTGACGGCGACTCCAGACTGAGTCGTCCGCACTGCAGATGCCGTTCACAGGCGTTCATGGCGTCCGCAATTCGGTTCTGATCGAAATCCGGCTTCAAAAAAGCGGAAGGATGCCACCGGTAGGAACGAATCGCGCGTCCGGCGTCTCCCGAGATCAGGATCAACCCTGTATCGGCATGCCGCGTCGGCAGTTCCCCCGTCGGCTCGATGCTGTCCATATCCAGAATCAGCAGCCGAAAGCCTCCGCTGTCACCGAACGAAACGGTTTCCGTCCGCTCGACGGACAGCACGACGCACTCGGCGCGAGCCCAACGCCGCAGTATGCCGATCAGACGCGCAGCCATTTCCTCCGAAGCGGTACAGACGCGCACACAAATTGCGTTGTCGTATACGATACCCAACCCCGTTTGCCCCCACTTGCATCACCATATATGCCTGTCCTTTCGGCAATACCCGCCTCAAACAGAACAGCTTACACCGATGATACGATTTTATATTATATCAAATCGAAGTGAAAAATCAACTGTTTATCAAAAAGTTCACACATGAATCCTCCGGCAGCGATCTGTTTATCGTCACACTGCCGACAGATATGCAAAGTGTCATTCAAAGCAGTCAGATCATCCGAAAAGCGGAAAACGGTTGAGCGATCCAAACAGACATGGTATAATCAGTCTGAACCGGCTTCCGCGTTCCTTCAGACGCTCCCGTTCCGCCGCTGTCCGGGCGGATCGGGCTGCGTCTTCCCCGCCGGAAGACGCGATCGGCACATATCCGAAGAGAAAGAGAGAAAAAACGAATGAAAAAACTGAGTCTGATCCTGGCAGTGCTGCTGCTTGCAGCGGTTTTGTCCGCATGCGCGCCCAATCAAACGGTCGAAGGCTATCAGGGGATCGACGTCGTCTCGCCCGAATGGATCGGCGCGCTTAACGCCGCAAAGGACGCAAAGCAGCTCTTTGTCGTCGCCGCGTTCGCGGAGGACGCGACGGACGCGTGGATCTCGCTCCACGAAAAGCAAAGCGACGGAAGCTGGCACATGGTGATGACGACGCCGGGCTTTGTCGGAAAGAACGGCATCGGCAAGACCCGCGAGGGTGACGCCAAAACGCCGGTCGGCGTGTTTCACTTCAACCGTGCGTTCGGTATTGCCGACGATCCGGGATGCGCGATCCCTTACATCAAAGCGGATCACGATACCTACTGGTCGGGCGATCCGCGCGAGGGCTTTCGCTATAACGAACTGGTCAGTTTGAAGGATCTTCCGGGGCTCGACGTCGAGAGCGGCGATTCCGAGCACATCATCGACTATATCTACCAGTATCAGTATTGTCTGAACATCAGCTACAACGAAGAAGGCACGCCCAATCTCGGTTCTGCGATCTTTCTGCACTGCTTCGGACCGGTCAAGCCGTTCACGGGCGGCTGCGTTGCCATTCCGGAGGATCATATGCGTTTCGTCATGCAGCATATCGACGCGGATACGGTCGTCGTGATCGACACCTATGAAGCGCTGTCCGGCAGCGCCGACTGGCCCGAAAGCACCTGGCCGGGCAACAAATAACGGAACAGCGCCGTATCCGTTGTTATCATAAAAGCGGCACAAGCAGGACAGATGTTCGGGCTGCCTCCGCGATCCACAAGGAGAACGGCTGAACCTTCTCATGGTTGACCCGCACATCCCGGCAGGCGCAAAGCTCTATTAAGCGAATCACTCCTTACACCCCGGAGAAATCCGGGGTGTTTTTGTATTGAGATGAATTATACTATCAAGTGCAACAGAAAGGACGCTCTTCAACGGAAGAGCGTCCGCCGTTTTATATCGAAGCAGGTTTTTGATCAATTCCGTATTCTGCTGACTATCGTTCCTTTACAAGTACAAAAAGCCCAGCAGGTTCTTTGATTCAGGATCCTTCCGTCAGCAGACGGATCGCGGCTTGATATTTCCGGACCCGCTCCAGCGCCGCCTCGTCAACAAACGGCAGACGGCTGAGATCGCTGTTGTGCCTTAGATCCGCAAGCTTGACCGCACGTGCGATCGGATCTGCCTTGATCGCCGCCACATAGGTCATGTACGGAACGCGCGGATCATGCGTCAAAAGCTTCAGCGCGTTGATCACGGACGGGGGAAATCCCATTGCGGCGATATCGTCCAAAGTGACGTCCGTATCTTCGATCACGTCGTGCAGCAGCGCAACGACGGTCGTTTCCTCGGTCGTCATCTGTTCCGCCACATGAAACGGATGAAACACATACGGCAGTCCGCTTTTGTCGACTTGATCCCTGTGCGCCGCAAAGCAAAGCGTCATTGCCTTCTTTGTCAAGTCTGTATAGATCATTTTTGACACTCCTTCTCCGCAGCACGGTCCGCTTCCGCGGCAAGCGCGTCTGCGATTTCCAGAATAAGGTCTTTGAGCTCCAGATCGGTCTTCCATTGTTCTTCGATCGCGTCGTATCCGACCCACGCGCCGAGGATATTTCCGGCGATCGCGCCGGTCGAATCGCTGTCGCCCTTATGATTGACGGCCGCGATCATACACGCCGAAAAATCGTCCCGGTGCCGAAGTGCGCAGTAGATCGCGATCGCCAGCGCTTCTTCCGCGATCCAGCCCTCTCCGAGCCGATGGATATTGTTGAGATCGCTGTCTGCGTTCTCCGAAAGCGTCAGCGCGAGGTCGATCAGCTCCAGAAGACGGTCCAGATGCGCAAAGCCGTCAAACAGCGCTTCCGTCGCGTCCCGCGCTTCGCAAACGATCTCCTTCAGCGACTTTCGTTCGCCTTCCGGAAAGACGATGCGACTGATAATGTGGTTCATCGTTGCGGCAGGCATGTATCCGAGCGGATGTCCGTGCGTGATCGCCGCGATCTGCGCCGCTTCCTCATCCAGCTGGGCAATGCGGAGCCTGCGCCCTGGTTTTCTGTACAGCGCTGCCGGCGCGACGCGCATGACGCCGCCGCAGCCTTTGCTGTTGTTTCGCGGTTTCTCAATATAATCCAGGTCGAACTCGCCGCTTCTGCGTGCGGCAAACAGCGCGTTCAGGCACGTGTTGCCCGGCGCGCGGGCATAGAACAGCTCCGGCACGTTCATGAGACGGGAACCTTCCTTACCGTCTGTCCGTTCACGGATCCCCTCCAGTCCCAGCTCCTGCGTCAGAAGCCAGTCCTGATATGCCTTTGCGACAAAGCTGTGGGGCGTGCCGGCGTCCGGCTGTATTCTGCGGCATGCTTCGCCGGCGAGCAGCCCTTCCGCCGTGAACAGCGTCATCTGCGTATCGTCGGAGATCAGAGCTTTGCCGGTATCGACACTTCGTTCATAGGCGGTAATACCCGGCATTCCGTAACGCCGGAAGATCGCATTCTCCCCCGTGAACTCGACCGCATAGCCGAGCGCGTCGCCGACAGCCCCGCCGATCAGCGAGCCGCGGATCCTGTCGCGTGTGTCATTTACGTTCATTTGCGGATTCCTCCGAAACCTGTTTGCCTTTCAGCAGCTTTTGCGCGGGGCGGTCTAAAATCTCGCAGAGCGGCAGCGCGACGATCAGTACGACGACGTCTGCAACGAACGCATACAGATTCATGGCGACGCGCGCGAGGAACGGCTGTGATTTGATCACGCTGTCCACCAGCGATTTCAAACCGAGAATGCCGATCGCGGTGCTGAATATGACCGCGGATACCCAGAGCATATACTTTCCGACGCGGTTCTTCATGTTTTTCGTCAGTTCAAACGTCAGTCCCAGTCCGAACCCGATCGCCACGTTGCCGAGCGCCCAGCCTGGCATGCCGCGCAGACCGCTGATCAGCAGGCAATAGAGCACCACACCGAATACGCCGACGATCGTTCCGCTGATCGTGCCGAACGAATAGCAGTAGACCGCCATTGCGATATAGCCGAGGCACAGATAGTAGTTTTCAAACACCGGCACCTGCAGGCAGAGCGCCAGCACGACAAACAGCGCGATCCCCAGCGCCGTCGCGATCATGACCTTGAGATTTCTGTTCATAACGATGCTCCTTTCGTTTTCTTTTGTTATTTGTCGCATTTTCCCGGTTTCACCAGAACGAAGCACGATCCATTGTTGACATATTCTGCGCCGCAGTTGCCGCAACCGGTCGTCATATCCTGCCAAAACGCCTGCATGATATGTCCGCAGCAGTCGCATCTTTGGGTTTTTCCGCGCACCGGCACGCGATACGCGTCTCGGTCGTCGTCATACCAGGTATAGCAGAACGGACATCTCCCTTCCTCCGGATCCCATTCGATCAACCGCCCGCATCCTTCGCACAGAATATGCTGTTCCTGCCCGCAGTAAGGGCAATAATCCTTCATTGGGTCAAACGGATAATCGCGTCCGCATCTTTTACATGCCATTCCGATCGCATCTCCTTTTTTTCGATTTTTATTCGATCTTCTTTTATTCTATCTTCGCCAGCGCGGCGTTCCTGTACGCGGGGTCGTCGGTGACCTCGCGGATGATCTTCAGCTCCTTCGGGAAGACGATCGGCTGGGCTTCGTCGGAAAGCTCCAGTTCGGCGATCGCTTTGTCCGTCCAGAACGGATAGACGTCGATCTCAAAATACTGGTTCTTGTACATCAGGCAGTAGCGCGTTTTGCGGATCTGCCGGCGGGTCGTGTCGGCGTCCATGAGCCGCTTCAGGTATTCCTTCTGCGTGAGCCTCCGCTCGATCTCCACGCGTTTCATGCCGGTAACGGTCTGCTTGATCGTTTCATAGTACACGTAGCTGCCGTCCGCGCCGCGCTGCCGCACCCGGATCTCCTCGTCCGGCGCAGCTTTGAGATAGGTCTGAATGATATCCACCCTGCGGCAGTTCGGCTGCGATTCGAGCCACCTGAGGTCCGGGTATCCGATCAAAAACTTGCGTTCGATCTCCAAAGGCTCCGGTTCGCCGAGGAAACGCGTGATCTCTTTCAAAAGCCGCTTGAGCTTATCCTCGAAGCTCGTTGAATTGTCGATGACCCGGAGGTGCGGATGTCCTGTCCATGCGGCGATCAGTTTATCGTCCAGTTCCGCTGCTTGTTCCGGCGATTCCCGCCGCGCAGCGTTATTGGCGGTCGTGTAGGCTTCGAGTGCGCCTTTCGCCGCAGTCACAAGATGGAAGACTGCATCGTACCGGTCTCTGAGCTCAACCTCGCTCGTTCCGAGCTCCTCGCACAGCCGCAGAAAATCGAGGTCGGTCATGTATGACTTGTTGTCAATCGCGCCGCGATCGCACACGATCAGGATCTTCTCTGCGGGCATTGCGTGCGCCGCCTGCTCAAAAATGCGTTCCTTTTCAAGCTGAAGCTGCATCTGACAGCGCTGATAATCGAGATTCGTTTCCATACCCCACGGCGTTACGCCGCCGCTGATCAGTTCGGTTGCTGTTTCCGGCACGAAAAGGACCGCATACCCGTACTTCGGCAGGTTGTTCTGGATCCAGCTCAGCGCGGTCGTTTTGCCGGCGCACGGTCCGCCGGTCAGCACAATTTTGGAGATGCTCTTCGACGGCTTGTCTTCCCGTAATCGCAGCAGCTCCTCCACGGTCGTGCCGAATACGGCGGCAAGCTTTCGCAGCATTTCCGTCGTCGGCTTTGCAGCACCGTTCTCCCATTTGCTGACCGCCTTGCTTCCAACCCCGAGTTTTTCGGCAAGCGCGTTTTGTGTCATTCTCGCTGCTTTGCGGTACCGGTACAGCTTTTCACCGAAAGCGTAGTCGTTCATGTTTCCTCCCATCCGAACGCACGGACGTTCGTTTTTCTTTTCTTCGATTTCATTATAATCCGCTTGACGGCATATCGCAAGATATGCGCGGGTGAATCTCGGTAGAGCTTTACCATAACAACAAAGTCATAAACCGCTTGTTCAACATAGCAGATGGTTTTTTTCGCAAGGATTACATGCGCTCGGATTCAATACAAGCAGCAGAAAGCGGACGAAACGCGCTGTGCGATTCTCTCATGTGTTCTCATGTTGCGCAGAAAGCGAAGCCAAAGCCGGAGGCCGACAAACGGCAAAAGAGTATGCAAGAAGATATGAGGAGGTATGGAACCCCCGGCATACTTTGTTTCGCGCCCGATTCCATAAAAACAGACCCGCCGAAAAAAGCGGGTCTGCTATACTTTGATATGCGTTTGAGAGACGGATCGTCAGTCCAGATTGAAGTCGTTGACGTCGTCGATGGACTCGCCGCCGATGCCCGGACCGACACGGCCGGCGATCAGATAGCAGCGCTCGATCGGATCGTACACGATGCGGTGCAGGAGACGGAATTCTTCGATCTCGCCGGTGTGCGCCACATGTGTGCGCGGGCCGGTGCAGGGATGCACGATCTCGCCGATCTTCACATGTCCTTCGTCCACATAGGAAATCGGCAGATCGGACGCGATCGCGGTGCTGACCTTCAGCTCAAGCTCGTCGAGATCGACGTCCGGCTCTCTGTCGTCAAACGCAAGCAGGAAGCCGTGCTTGATGTCGCGGTGCTTTGCGCGGCGATAGTCCTCCTCCGGCAGAAAGATCTCGCAGAGATCCTCGGCGGTATGCGCCATGCGGCGATAGACGATCGACTTTGCGACCTTGTCATGCAGTTCCGAAGGAAGCGGTCCGAAGATCGTGGGACGGGAAACGATGATCTCGTCGCCGACGCCGATCATCAGGTTTGCATTGACGCCGTTCAGCATCGGATAGATCAGGTCGAAATGCTCGACGATCACGCGCTTGCCGTTCTTGATCGCTTCGAGGATCGCATCCGCAAGCACGCCCATCTGCGTGAACGCGGCTTCAAAGCGGATGTCGACGTGATAGGTATGCGCGGTAAAGAATCCGCCGCTGCTCTGGTCGAGAAGCGGCAACGGACGCATGTTCACGCCGTCGTCGTCGTTGGTGAGTTCCAGCCCCGGAAACATGCCTTTGATCAGCATGCTCTTGCCGGAGCCCGCCTCACCGATGATGCCGATCAGCTTATCGTAAGGCGAAAGGTACATCTGCGCGATCTGCATGCCGAGATCATAGATGCGATCGCGGCCGCGCGGCGCGAAAAAGACGCTGTATGAATGGTTCTGCTGCATTCTTCCGGAATACGACATAGGATCCTCCTGCGCGATTGAAATGGTCGTTGCTGTTCTGCGCACCTATTATAATACACCTTTTCATTTTTCTCAACGGGAAATTACTTTATATTATCCGAAACGGCAGACTTTCTCCCGGTTTTTCGGTCCGATCGCTATTGAATGTTTATCCGATCGGCGTTATAATACATTTATCTATGGAAGTTTTTCCGAAAGATCATTTACGGAGGGGACATTATGCGAAGAAGCATGCTCTTTTTGCCGGGCAACACGCCGAACATGATCATCAACGGCGACGCGCTCGGCGCGGACAGCATCATTCTGGACCTGGAGGACGCCGTTTCGCCGGACGAAAAGGACGCGGCGCGGCTTTTGGTCCGCAGCGCGATCGAGCGCATGGGCTTTGCCGGCGTGGAGATCACGGTGCGCATCAATTCGATCGACACGGCGTACTGGCAGGACGATCTTGAAGCGATCGTGCCCTTGAAGCCCGATCTCATCATGCCGCCGAAGGCGTCGAGCGCCGCAGACATGCAGACGCTGGACGCATACATCGCGAAGGTCGAAGAAAAGACGGGCATTCCCGTCGGAACCGTTAAGCTGATCCCGCTGATCGAGACGGCGCTCGGCGTCGAACGCGCGTTTGAGATCGCGGCCGCCTGTCCGCGGGTGACCGCGCTGTTTTTGGGCGGCGAAGACCTCACCGCGGATCTCAGATGCAAGCGCACAAAGGCGGGCAACGAGATCGACTACGCAAGAAAACGTCTCGTCTGCGCGGCAAGAGCCGCGGGCATCGACGTCTACGACACGCCGTTTACCGACGTCAACGACGACGAAGGGATCGTGATCGACGCGGAGTACGCGAAGTCGCTCGGCTTTACCGGAAAGAGCGCAATCGCGCCGCGGCATGTACGCACGATCAACGAAGTGTTCAGTCCCTCGCTTGCGGACATCGAATACGCAAAGCTCGTGTTCGAGGCGATCCGCATCGGCAAGCTCCAGGGTAAGGGCGCCGTTTCCCTGCGCGGAAAGATGATCGACAAACCGATCGTCGAACGCGCGCGGCAGACGCTCGAAGCGGCAAAACAGCTCGGCATCGGAGGGCTCGAAGATGAATAAGATCCGAAATTCCATTCGCGAAGCAATTATCGACAGCGGTCTCAAAAGCGGCATGACCGTTTCGTTCCACCATCATCTCCGCAACGGCGACTACGTGCTGAACATGGTCATGGACGAGATCGCCGCTCTGGGCATCCGCGACCTCACCGTGAACGCCAGTTCTCTCTTTGATACGCACGCGCCGCTGAAGGAGCATATCAAAAACGGCATCGTGACGACGATCTTAACGGACTACATGTCTGCGGGGCTCGGCAGCTTCATCTCCGCCGGCGGCATGGAAAACCCCGTGCAGTTCCGTACGCACGGCGGCCGTCCCGCCGACATCGAAAACGGCAGAACGCCGATCGACGTGGCGTTCATCGCGGCGCCCGCCTGCGATCCGATGGGCAACTGCACCGGCAAGCTCGGAAAGTCCGCCTGCGGTTCTTTGGGCTACGCGATCCCCGACGCGAAGCACGCGAAGTTCGTCGTGGCGATCACGGACGAGCTGCACCCCTACCCCCTTGCCGGCTGGTCGATCCCCGAGACCGACGTGGACGCGGTGGTCGTCGTCGATTCAATCGGCGATCCGAAGGGCATCGTGTCCGGCACGACCAAGATCACCCGCGATCCCGTGGGGCTGCTGATGGCGCAGACCGCGGTCGACGTCATCAAGGCGTCCGGGCTTCTCAGGGAAGGCTTCAGCTTCCAGACCGGCGCGGGCGGCGCTTCGCTGGCGGCGGCAAAATACCTCAAGGACGTCATGCTGAAAGAAAAGATCCGCGGCAGCTTCGGTCTCGGCGGCATCACCGGGTATCTGGTCGACATGCTCAACGAGGGCTGCTTCGACGCTTTGATGGACGTGCAGTGCTTCGATCTCAAGGCGGTCGAATCCATCCGGAATAACCCGAAGCATTGCGAGATCTCTGCGACGCATTACGCCTCGCCGTTTGCTAAGAGCGCGGTCGTCGATTCGCTCGACGTCGTGATCCTCGGCGCAACGCAGCTCGACACGGACTTCAACGTCAACGTACATACCGACTCGAACGGCAGCATCATGGGCGGCTCCGGCGGACACAGCGACACGGCGGCGGGCGCAAAGCTCTCCATGATCATCGCGCCGCTTTCCCGCGCAAGGCTTCCGATCGTGACCGATCGCGTGACCTGCATCTCTACCCCCGGCAGCACGATCGATGTGCTGGTCACACAGAAGGGCGTTGCGGTCAATCCGAAGGACGAGGAGCTGCGGCTGCGGCTTAAGGACGCGGGCGTGAAGCTTGTCGACATCCACGAGCTCAAGGAACTGGCGGAGCGCGTAAGCGGCGTGCCCGAAAAGCCGCGGCTCGGCGAGAAGATCGTTGCCGACGTCGTCTATCGCGACGGCACGGTGATCGATCATATCCGCAATGTTTTGCAGTAAGGAGCGATTATGAGAGAATTTCAGGCAAGTCTATTGACCGATACGATCGCGCGGCTTGCGATCGAAGCAAACTGCGTGCTCCCGTGCGACGTGAAACACCGCATCGAGGACGCGCGGAAGAACGAGCCGTGGCCGACCGCGCAGGGCATCCTTGACAAGATCATCGAAAACTACGGCATCGCGGAACGGAACACCGTGCCGATCTGCCAGGACACCGGCGTATGCTGCGTGTTTCTGAAGATCGGGCAGGATGTGCATATCACGGGCGATCTTCGCGCCGCGGTCGACGAGGGCGTACGCAGGGGCTACGGCGACGGGTATCTCCGTAAGTCCGTGGTCAAAGACCCGCTGCGCCGCCAAAACACCGGCGACAACACGCCCGCCATGCTCTACACCGAGATCGTTCCGGGCGACAAAATCGAAATCACCGTCGCACCGAAGGGCTTCGGCAGTGAGAACATGAGCCGTCTTGCCATGCTCAAGCCCTCCGACGGCGTGGAAGGCGTCAAGGCGTTCATCCTGAAGACCGTCGAGGAAGCGGGACCGAACCCCTGCCCGCCCGTCATCGTGGGCGTCGGCATCGGCGGCACGTTCGACAAGGCGGCGTATCTTGCGAAGAAAGCCCTGATGCGCAGCACGGACGAGCGGAACGCGGACCAGTATTACGCCGATCTCGAAGCGGAGCTTCTCGAGAAGATCAACGCGCTCGGCGTCGGTCCGCAGGGCTTCGGCGGACGCACCACCGCGCTCGCAGTCAACGTCGAGTGGATGCCGACGCATATCGCAGGACTGCCGGTGGCGGTCAACATCAACTGCCATGTGACCCGGCATAAGACGGTCGTGCTGTAAGGAGGCGGAACCATGGAACGAAAGATTCAGCTTCCCATTACGCGGGAGACCGCAAGAACGATCAGAAGCGGCGAAAGCTGCCTGCTTTCCGGCGTGATCTACACCGCGCGCGACGCGGCGCACAAGCGCCTCTGCGAGCTGCTGAAGGACGGCAAGCCCCTGCCCTTCGACGTTACAGACGCGACGATCTATTACGTCGGACCGACGCCGGCAAAGCCGGGTTCCGTGATCGGCTCGGCGGGGCCCACGACAAGCTACCGCATGGACGCCTACTCTCCCATGATGATCGCGGCGGGCGAGACCGGCATGATCGGAAAGGGCAAGCGGAGCGCGGAGGTCGTCGCCGCCATGAAAGAATACGGCGCGGTGTACTTTGCCGCGATCGGCGGCGCGGGCGCGCTTCTATCGAGCTGCATCAAAAAAGCCGAGATCGTCTGTTATGAGGACCTCGGCGCGGAAGCGGTGCGCAGGCTGGAGGTCGAAAATCTCCCCGTCGTCTGCGTCATCGACAGCGAGGGCAATAACCTTTACGAGACCGGCAGAAGAGCGTATCTCGATACGCTTTGAGGCTGCTGTTTTCGGGAAATATATTGTCGCTTTCCCCCTGTTATATCTTGACTTTACAGGGGATTCGTCGTACCATTGCGATATATGCGATGCGTACGATCCGAGTACGGATCCATATTCCAGAAAAGTGAGGGAGATCATGGAAAAGCAAAAGAAAACGCTGGTCATCGGCGTCATCGGCGCGGACGTCCACGCCGTCGGCAACCAGATCCTGTACCACGCCTTTACGGACGCGGGCTTCAACGTCATCAACCTCGGCGTCATGGTCTCGCAGGAGGAGTTCATCAACGCCGCGATCGAAACGAACGCGGACGCGATCGTCGTTTCGTCGCTGTACGGTCAGGGCGAGCTGGACTGCCGCGGTCTTCGCGAAAAGTGCGACGAAGCGGGTCTCGAACACATCCTGCTGTACGTCGGCGGCAACATCGTCATCGGCAAACAGCCGTTTGAAGAGGTCGAAAAGCGCTTCAAGGCGATGGGCTTCGACCGCTCCTTCCCGCCGGGAACCGCTCCCGAGGTGGACATTGCGTATCTCAAACAGGACCTGCATGTGGAGGACTGACGTTCGGGAGCTGACGCAATGAAGCCTGTTCTTTTGATCGATTTCGGCAGCACCTATACCAAGGTGACCGCGGCGGACGTCGACGCCCCGCGGCTTTTGGGTACCGCAAATTCGTATACCACCGTAGAAACCGATATCAACAACGGGCTTGCCGACGCGCTGATAAAGCTGGAAGCGCAGACGGGCAAGCTCGATTTTTGCGCGCGCTACGCCTGTTCGAGCGCGGCGGGCGGGTTGAGGATGCTTGCAAGCGGGCTTGTGCCCGAGCTCACTGCGGAAGCGGCGAAAACGGCGTCTTTGGGCGCGGGCGCGAAGGTTCTGAAGACATATTCCTTTAAGCTCAACGAGGACGATGCGGACGAGATCAAGGCGCTGAATCCGGATATTTTTCTGTTGGTCGGCGGCACGGACGGCGGCAACACCGAGACGATCATCCACAACGCAAAGGTGATCGCCGAAATCGGCGGGGACTACCCCGTCATCTTGGCGGGCAACCGCAACGCGGCGCGTACCTGCGCAAAGATCCTGGAAGGCCGCGAGGTGCACATCACCGAAAACGTCATGCCGTCGTTCAACGTGCTGAACACCGAGCCGGTGCAGAAGGAGATCCGCGAGGTCTTCCTAAACCGCATCATTCAGGCAAAGGGGCTCTCGAAGGCAACCGAGCTTCTGAACGGCATCATGATGCCGACGCCGAGCGCGGTCATGGCGGCGATCAAACTGCTTGCCGAGGGTACCGAGACCCAAAAGGGCATCGGCGATCTCGTGGCGGTGGACGTCGGCGGCGCAACGACGGACGTATACTCCGTGGCGGAGGGACTTCCGGACGATCCGCGCACGGCGCTGCGCGGCATTCCCGAGCCGTACATCAAGCGCACGGTCGAGGGCGACATCGGCATGCGGTACAGCATCCGCGGCATCGTCGACGCGGCGGGGCTCAAGAAGACCGCCGAGATCGCGGGCATGAGCGAGGATCGTCTTGATGCGATCGTTGACCTGTTTGCAGCGCACACCGATATGCTGCCGTTTGACGACGAGTCGCAGCGCGCGGACGAAGCGCTTGCGAGCATGGCGGTGCGGGTCGCAATGACGCGGCATGCCGGAAGGCTTTCCGAGATCTTCGGTCTCGGGGGCTTGCAGCTCATTCAGACCGGCAAGAACCTTTTGAACGTGAATCAGTTCATCGTCACCGGCGGTTCGCTGATCCACACGAAGAACACGGGACGGATCGCGTCCTACGGCTTCTTTGATCCGGAGGATCCCGGTTCTCTGAAACCGAAGAAATGCGACGTGCTTGTGGACAGAAGCTATATCATCGCCGCTATGGGACTTCTTTCCCAGTATTATCCCGACGCGGCGCTCACCATTTTGAAAGAGGAGTTAAAGAAAGATGACGGTACAAAATAAGCGTATCCCGGATGATCAGTTCAATGCCATCCGTGAAGAAGTTCTGAAGCAGTGGCCGACCGGCGCGGAAGTCGATCTTCAGGAAGCGATCGCATTCCACAAGGCGCTGCCCGATCACAAAGTCTTTTCCAAGAAGCTGATCGACGCCAAGAACAAGGGGATCACGCTGATCCAGCCGCGCGCGGGCGTTGCGCTCATCGACGCGCAGATCGAGCTTCTGACGTATCTGCAGGACAAGGGCGAGGCGGATCTTCTGCCCACCACGATCGACAGCTATACGCGTCAGAACCGCTACCAGGAGGCGGAAAACGGCATCCGCGAGTCCATGAAGGAACGCCGCTCCATGCTGAACGGCTTCCCGGCGGTCAACCACGGCGTTGCGGGCTGCAGACGGCTCATCAACGCTTTGGATACGCCGATCCAGGTGCGTCACGGCACGCCGGACGCGCGTCTTTTGACCGAGATCGCGTACGCGGGCGGCTTCACGAGCTACGAAGGCGGCGGCATCTCCTACAATCTGCCCTACGCAAAGAGCGTTCCGATGGAAAAAACGATCGCGGACTGGCAGTACGTCGATCGTCTCACCGGCATCTATGAGGAGGCGGGCGTCTCCATCAACCGCGAGCCGTACGGTCCGCTGACCGGCACGCTCGTTCCCGCCTGCATCTCGAACGCGGTCGCGATCATCGAAGCGCTTTTAGCCGCCGAACAGGGCGTCAGGAACATCACCGTCGGCTACGGTCAGTGCGGCAACCTCGTGCAGGACGTCGCGGCGATCCGCGTGCTTGAAGAGCTCACGAACGAATACCTCATCAAGAACGGCTACAAGGACGTGATCGTCACCACCGTCTTCCATCAGTGGATGGGCGGCTTCCCGCAGGACGAGGCGAAGGCGTTCGGCGTCATCAGCTGGGGCAGCGCGACGGCAGCGCTTTCAAAAGCCACCAAGGTCATCGTCAAGACCCCGCACGAGGCGGCGGGCGTTCCGACAATGGAGGCGAACGCGGAAGGTCTGCGCTGCACAAAGCAGGTCATTTCGATGCTTGCGGACCAGGTCTGCACCGCCGCGAACCTGGAAGAAGAAAAATGGATGATCCGTTCCGAAACCCGCTGCATCGTCGACAAGTGCTTTGAGCTCGGCAACGGCGACATCGCGGACGGCTGCGTCAAGGCGGTTCTGTGCGGCGTGCTCGACATTCCGTTCGCACCTTCGCGCTTCAACGCCGGCAAGATGCTTCCCGCGCGTGACAACACCGGCGCGATCCGCATCCTTGACATGGGCAATCTGCCGTTTAACGACGAGATCAAGCAGTATCACCGTGCGAAGATCAATGAGCGCGCAAAGGCGGAAAAACGCAACGCGACGTTCCAGATGGTCATCGACGACGTCTACGCGATCAGCAAGGGACGTCTCGTCGGCAGACCCAGAGCGTAAACGCTCGGTCTGTTGAAAGGTATTTCAACAGACCGGTTTTTCAGCTTCCGCCTGAAACTCTGCGAGTTTCCGGGCGGCGGAAGCCGCAAGGAGTCAAATCCGCCGCACATGTCGCCGGATTTGACGGATATATGCTCCGTTCTTCCTTCCATACTTCCGTGCGCGCGTCTACAACGCGCCTTTGCGAAAGCGATGCATGGCTTCATTTGAAAACAATCAACACGCGGATTCTCCGCAAACAATAGAAAAGACTTACAGAAAGGCGAAAAACATGAAAATCATCGACGTTATCTGTTCCGCAGGCCGTACCGGCTTCTACTTTGACGACCAGCGCGCCATCAAGGCGGGCGCAAAGTCTGACGGCGCCGCGTACATCGGCGAACCGAAGACCGCGGGCTTTACCTCCGTGCGTCAGCCCGGCGAATCCATCTCCGTGATGCTCATTCTCGAAGACGGTCAGATGGCATACGGCGACTGCGCGGCAGTCCAGTACTCCGGCGCGGGCGGACGCGACCCGCTGTTCCTTGCAAAGGACTTCATCCCGATCATCGACAAGTATATCAAGCCGCAGCTTATCGGCAGAGAAGCAGATAATTTCCGCAAGCTCGCCGCGGACCTCGAAGCGATCACCGTGGACGGCAAGCGGCTCCACACTGCAATCCGCTACGGCGTGACGCAGGCGCTTCTGGACGCCGTTGCAAAGGCGACCCGCCGCATGATGTGCGAGGTCGTGGCGGACGAATACGGCTGCACGATCGAGGAGAAGATGCTCGACGTCTTCACGCAGTCCGGCGACGACCGCTATACGAACTCCGACAAGATGATCATCAAGGGCGCGCAGATCCTGCCGCACGCGCTGATCAACAACGTCAAGACCAAGCTCGGCGAGCATGGCGAAAAGCTTCTGGAGTATGTCGGCTGGCTGCGTGACCGCGTGCTGCAGCTCAGAACCTCCGAGGATTACTGCCCGATCTTCCACATCGACGTATACGGCACGATCGGCGCGGCGTTCGGCAACGACAACTATAAGGCGATGGCGAACTACATGGCGAAGCTCGAAGAAGCGGCAAAGCCGTTCCACCTCCGCATCGAAGGCCCGATGGACGTTGAAGACCGCGAAAAGCAGATGCTCGCGCTGAAAGCGATCACCAAAGAGCTGGACGATCGCGGCATCAACGTGGAGATCGTTGCGGACGAGTGGTGCAACACGCTCGAAGACATCAAGTACTTCGCCGACAATAAGGCGGGTCACATGGTCCAGATCAAGACGCCCGACCTCGGCGGCATCAACAACACGATCGAAGCGGTGCTGTACTGCAAGGAAAAGGGCATCGGCGCGTATCAGGGCGGTACCTGCAACGAGACTGACCGCTCCGCGCAGGTCTGCGTGCAGTGCGCGATGGCGACCCGCCCCGACCAGATCCTCGCAAAGCCCGGCATGGGCGTGGACGAGGGCTACATGATCGTCTACAACGAGATGCAGCGCATCCTCGCGTACCTTGCGGCAAAGAAGGCAAGAGCGTAACAAGATCACACACGACAGGCGGTCCCGAAACGGGATCGCCTGTTTTTTGCGTTTTAGCTGACTTACGCTTCATGATTTGTTTGCTTTTCGTGCGAAAGAATGGTATAATTATTGAAAATGAACGCAGCCGCGCGATTCGGCTGTGCTTAGCAGAAAGCGAATCAGATGGTTTTTTCCGGCTTTACATTTTTATTGCTGTTCTTCCCTGCGACCATGCTGCTGGTGCTGATCAGCCGAAACATCCGCTGGCAGAACGCGGTGCTTCTGGTCATGTCGCTGGTCTTTTATACGTGGGGCGAGCCGAAGTGGATCCTTGCGATGCTTGCGGTGACTGCGGTCAATTATCTTTGCGCGCTGCCGCTGCAGAACAAAACGCTTCCGCGCGGTGTAAAACGTCTGCTGCTTTCGATCGGCGTGATTGCGGGACTGGGGCTTTTGATCTACTTCAAATACGCGGCGTTCTTCGTCAACGCCGTCGGCGGTCTGTTCGGACGTTCGGATCTGCTTGCGCCCGTCGCGCTTCCGATCGGCATCTCGTTCTATACCTTCCAGGCGCTGACCTACACCGTTGACGTTTACCGCAAAAAAGCGCCGGTGCAGAAAAATCCCCTGAAGCTGCTTCTGTACGTTTCCTGCTTCCCGCAGCTGATTGCGGGACCGATCGTACAGTACGGGGACATCGCGGCGCAGCTCGACGACCGGAAGATCACCGTGAACGGGTATATCCGCGGTTTCCGCCGGTTCTGCGTCGGTCTTGCAAAAAAGGTCCTGCTCGCAAATCTCTGCGGCTCCGTCATCACCGAGCTCGGCATGGCGGATACGGGATCCATGACCGTACTCGGCGCGTGGCTCGGCGCGATCCTGTACAGTCTGCAGATCTATTTCGATTTCTCCGCCTATTCGGATATGGCGATCGGCATCGGACGGATGCTCGGCTTCACCTACAAGGAGAATTTCAATTACCCCTATATGGCCGATTCGATCACGGATTTCTGGCGCAGATGGCATATCTCGCTCGGCGCGTTCTTCCGCGATTATGTATATATCCCGCTCGGAGGCAACCGCGTCGGCAAGCTGCGGCTTGTACTGAACCTGCTGATCGTCTGGGGGCTGACCGGTCTTTGGCACGGCGCGAGCTGGAATTTCATCCTTTGGGGATTCCTTTACGGCGTACTGCTGATCTTTGAAAAGCTCGTTCTCGGAGAGCGGCTCACCCGCATTCCCTCGGCGCTTCGCCGCATCTTCACGCTGCTGGCGGTCATGCTTGGCTGGGTGATCTTCTATTACGAGGACGTCCGCCTCGGGCTCCGTCATATCGGCGCGCTCATCGGCGTCACCGTGACGAACGGCGTATGGGCGACGATCCCGCTGTTCGACGGAAAATGGCTGCTGCTCGGAAAGTATGCGCTGCCGCTGCTTCTGATGTTCGTCGCATGTACGCCGCTTGCAAAGACGATCGCGGACCGATGGGAGCGAAAGCAGCGGAAAAAGCGCTGCGGCTACGAGCTTGCGGCAAGCGTCGTCTCCATCGGGCTGCTCGCGCTGTCGCTGCTCTTTCTGATCGGACAGAGCTACAATCCGTTTATCTATTTCCGATTCTGAGGAGAACGCCGTATGAAAAAGTTCCTGACTGTTTTATATACCTGGTG
>JAEEGL010782870.1_pt1 | contig 18169 bp, 13 predicted proteins | sample 9134231 | NCBI WGS metagenome assembly JAEEGL01 (sample SAMN16246548, study PRJNA631951) | gut metagenome | biome: gut microbiome; feature: rumen; material: fiber-attached | host: Bos | place: Iran: Karaj | collected 2018-10 | reverse complement strand
TCCCGATTTTCCGACGGGCGGCATTGTTGCAAACCAGGACGAGCTGGCGGCAATTTATGAAACGGGCCGCGGGAAGATCAAACTGCGCGGCAAGGCCGAATTCATCCCGGCGAAGAAACGGAGTGAGAAGGACAGAATCGTTATTTCCGAGATTCCATATACAATGGTCGGTGCTGCAATCGGTAAATTCCTCAATGACGTTGCGGAACTCGTAGAGAAAAAAGTCTTTCCGGAGATTACTGACATTTCGAACATGTCGGGCAAGGACGGCATCAACATCGTCATTGAACTCAAAAACGGAGCGGATGGAGAGAAGATACTGTCCGGGCTGTATAAGAAGACGAAACTTGAGGACACGTTTGGCGTAAACATGCTCTGCATTGTAGACGGTAAGCCTGAGACGCTCGGCTTAAAACGGGTTCTCGCGGAAAATATCAAGTTCCAGTTTGAGATCAATAATCGCAAATACACAAATCTCCTTGCAAAAGAAGAACAGAAAAAGGAGATCCAGGAAGGCTTGATCAAGGCGGTCGACATCATCGACCTGATTATTGAAGTCATCCGCGGATCAAAGAAACTTCAGACCGCGAAAGACTGCCTCGTAAACGGTATTACTGAAGGCATAGCGTTTAAGTCCGAGGAATCGAAGAAAGAAGCATCAAAACTCCATTTCACTGAAGCGCAGGCACAGGCTATTCTTGATCTCAGACTGGCCAAGCTCATCGGACTCGAGATTCAGCAGCTGAAAGCAGAATACAAGGAAACGAAGGAAAAGATCTCATCCTATAAAAAGCTTCTGTCCTCGCCATATGAGATGCGCAAAGCGATCATCGCTGACCTTGAGAAGATCCGCACGGATTTCGGATATCCGAGACGCACATTGATTACAAATGCTGAAGAGGCTGTTTACGAAGAAGCGCCCGAACAGGAGATTCCCGTTTTGCTTTCAATGAACCGCTTTGGCTACCTCAAGATGTATGATCTACAGATCTACGAAAAAAACAAGGAGGCTGTTGAAGAGGAATCAAAAACGATGATCTTCTGCCGGAATACATCCCGGATATGTCTGTTTACGGACAACGGCCTGTGTCACCAGTTCCGAATGAAGGATGTACCGCTTTCTAAGCTTAAAGACAAGGGCGTTCCGCTTGACAATATTTCGAACTACGACTCGGCAAAGGAAACGATCCTTGCAATGGAATCGTTCGACGATTTGAAAGCGAAAACCTTGATATTTGCCACCTCATCTGCTATGATTAAACGAGTTGAGGCCAGCGAATTCGAATCCGTTAAAAAGACGACTGCCGCCACGAAACTTGCTGACGGTGATCGGCTGATTTACGTGTCGGAAGCTCTTGGCGAGAACACCGCGCTTGTCACGAAAAACGGATATGTACTGCGGTTCAGAACTGATGAGATCTCTCTGTACAAGAAGACATCGGTAGGCGTCCGCGGTATAAAACTTGAAAAAGACGACGAACTCGCGGCTGTCTACGATTTCGATCCGTCAGTGCGCTGTGTTGTGAAGGTCGGGAAGAAATCCGTGGATTTAAGCAAACTGAAATTGAAAAAACGTGACCAAAAGCCAGACCTTATTAAATGATAATGAGCTTATTGCCATCCCTTGATGAAGGAGCAGTTTACCATGAGTGATGATCGGAACTTAAGAGACCAGTTTAATATCCTCTTCGACGATTTTGATGACGATGTCGAGGATGCATCAGAAAAGGTTGCCGAGGCGGCGGATAATGCGTTGAGTGCGGTTGGAGAAGAAGCTGAAAAAGCGGTTGAGAATGCTTCTGTTATGGCCGCAGCTTCTTTTAACCAAGTGTCAGACAAGGCTGAAGAAGCCATTAAAGCAGTTTCTGATACTGCTGAGAAAGCCGAGAAGACAGTCGGTTTTGTTGACGACACGGATATTCATCAGGAAGAACTGTTCCGGGACATTGACTTCAAGGATCTGTCTGACGTGATTGCAGACAGCGGCGAAGATGAGCCCTCAGCTGTAACGAATGCCGTAAAGCAAGCTGCAGAGACTGCGAAGGAAGCCGGCGATGAACTGGACGGACGTTTTACAGATGATCTGGGAAATGCTGTAGACGACTTTGAGTTTGATGACGATTTTGATTCTTTAACAAAAACGCTCGAAGAGTTCGATGAGGATTTTGACGGCGACGGTGAAGCAGGTACAGAAGCTGACGAAGAGTCTGATGAAGAGTCTGACGATGATCTGGAGTTCGAAGATATCTCAGACAAGGAGAAATCGGAAGACGAGGACGTTGACGGCGACGGTGAGCCTGATGATTTCGACGAAGATGACGAGTATGAGGACGAAGATGACGAGATTCCGGTCCGCAGACGCCCGAAGAAGACTGCTGTACCAACTGCAGAAGATTTAAGAAAAGAATCCCGTAATTTCTGGATTTTCACCGGCATCGTGGCTTTGCTTGTAGTGGCGGCTGTTCTTTTCATCCTATGGAGACGCGGAATAATCTTTAATCAGCCAACGACAACCGAGACGCCAACGACAACCGAGGCTCCAACCACAACTGAAGTACCGACAACCACTGAGATACCGACTACTCCTGAGCCAACGACTGCCGAACCGACAACTGAAGTACCGACAACTGTAGAACCATCCACGGAGCCGGACACGAGTGAAGTGCTGGAGCATTATTCGAATCTGTTTGTAGTTAAGGCGGATCAGGCAGATTCACTTTATGTGCGGAATGTGCCCTCGCCCGACGCTATGGTCATCGGCATCCTGTACGGTTATTCCGGCGGCGAGATCACGGGTGAAGAGGGCGAATGGTATGCGGTCTTCTCCGGCTCGATCAACGGCTACGTTTCGAAAGCATATGTCGCAACCGGCAATGAAGCGGCTGTGCTTGCAAAGCAGAACGCAACGCTTCATGCGAAGATCACAGCCGCGACGGTAAGGGTGCGGTCGTCCGCAGATACATCCTCCGATGAAAACATCATCAATACGGTAGCACAGGGCGCCTGCCTGCCGTATGTCGCGACCGAAGGCGAGTTTTACAGGATAAAGGATCCAAGCGGCCGAGAAGGCTATGTCAGCGTGCATTATTCGAACCTTGGGTACTATTTGGACGAAGCGGTTCCGTACAGACTGCCTAATTCGTAAAAAAACGCTTGACATTCAAAAACTTTCTCTGTATATTATTTTAGTGCGCGACTTTTAGGGGCGTTTATGCTTTCAAAAGGATGACACCATGCGGATTCAGTATTCTTTGCAGTTTCCTTTTCCGGATCTGCCGAAAACATACGAAGTTAGATATGAGAAGGCTGAATGTGCAGGTTACATGGTTGTCGAGGCTGATCCGTTTTCACTGACGTTGACCTGGCATAAGAACAGGGTATTGTCAGTCGTAGGCGAGAGTAGTTTATTGCTTCAAATGTCCTGTGATCGGTGTCTTCAGAATGTGACCGTTCCGGTTACGTTTTCGATCGAAGAAGAACTGCATACAGACGATTGCACTGGTGCCGATGGCGAGGAGGTGTTTTGTCTGCAGGACGAAGAATTCCTGGATGCGGATTCTTTGATCGAACCGTTCGTTTCCATGAATGTTCCGATGAAGGTATTATGCCGGAAAGACTGCAAAGGTATCTGCGTACGCTGCGGGGCCAATCTGAACGATGGACCCTGTGGATGTCAGAAGACAGAGGCCCCCACAAAAATGGCTGATGCTCTGATGAAGGCCTTGCAGAACACAAAACTCGACTGATAAAGGAGGTGTACGAAATGTCCATTTGTCCTAAGAATAGAACTTCCCGTTCTCATCGCGACCAGAGAAGAGCGAATTGGAAGATGTCTGCTGTGAATTTAGTCAAATGCTCGCATTGCGGTGCGCTGATGAAGCCGCACTGTGTTTGCAAGTCTTGTGGCTATTATAACAAGAAAGAGATCGTGAAGCAGGAGGCGTAAGCTTTGTGCTTAGATCTGTATGAGAAAAGAGAGCCGCTTAACCGGGGCTCTCTTTTTTCTGTTCTATCGCATTGGAAGGTGCATCTATGAACGATTATCTGCTGCTGATTGACGGATCATCACTGCTGTCTACGAATTTTTTCGGGAACTTGCCCCGAGAGATACTGTTTGCGAAAGACCCGTCTGAGAAGGAAAAGTTTTTCCATAAGATCATGATGACATCGCAGGGTGTGTACACAAATGCAATCTTCGGGTTTCTGCGCACGCTGTTCAAAATAATTAAGGACCAGCAGCCTGCATATCTGGCAGTTGCCTGGGACTTAACTCGCGATACTTTTCGCAGGGAGAAATACCCGGATTACAAAGCAAACCGCGGTGAAACACTACTTCCACTTGCGGAACAGTTCAATCTCTGCCCGAAAGTGCTGGAACGTATGGGCATTGCACAGTTCATGTCTGAACGCTATGAGGCCGACGACTGGTGCGGCTCACTTGCAAAGAAATTCGAACAAGAAGTCCCAGTGAAGATTCTGACGAAGGACCATGACTATTTACAACTCGTTAATGACCGTACACATTTATGGCTGATGCACGCATCTGCAGAGAAGACCGAGGAGATGTATAAGAAGTACAGAATGGTACATGAAGACAATGTACCGGACCGCGCTTTTGAACTGGATCCTCATCTGGTGGAAGAAGAATTCGGTGTGAAGCCGGAACATGTAAACTCCCTTAAGGGGTTACAGGGCGATTCATCTGACAATATCAAAGGGGTTCCTGGAATAGGATCGCAGACTGCGTTAAAACTGATTGCTGAATACGGGACGGTAGCCGCGTTATACAATGCCATACATGGTGCAGAAAACACCCCGGGCGGCATAGATACATTAAAGAAGGACTGGAAAGAACGACTCGGAATCACCCGCTCCCCGCTGAATTTCCTGACGAAGCAATCGGAAACAGAACTTGTGGGTGAACGCTCAGCCTTTCTGTCAGAAGAGCTGGCGACTATTTTTCGAGATATTGATCTTCGGGATGTTTCACTGGAAGATCTGAAGACGTCATTGAAGAAAGATGCAGTAGAAGACATTCTTAACGAACTCGAGTTCCAGACGCTTAATACGGATTTTCTGTCAGACAACACAACTGCATCTGATATGATGGAACATTTTTCCGAGATTGCGGATATTACAGAAGTGGAGGCCTATGTTAAACGGCTTGAAAAAGAAAACAGTCTGATTGGGTTGTATTATGAAAAAGGGATCGGCCTTTCCATTGCGGAAGAGGATGGGAGTTCGGCACTTCTACGAGAAGACTTATTCATTACTCGTGAGACTCTGAAAAACGTCGTTTTAAGGCTTTTGGATCACTCTGTAAAACTATGTACCATTAGCGGAAAGAATCTTGTAAAACTAACAGATAAGGCTTTTCCCGACGTATCACTGATGGCCTATTTAATCGATCCTTTAAAGGGGGATTATCCGGCACTGCTGATTGCAAAGAACGAACTGAAGTTTGAAGGAACGGTAAAAGATCAGTTTTTACCGCAGTTTAATGCCTGGACAGCAGTGAAAGCTTATCCGGTCCTGAAGAAGAAACTGGCAGAGCTCAGGATGCTGGCTCTGTTTGAAGAACTGGAGACTCCTGTCATGGGCTGCCTTTCCCGTATGGAGGATGAAGGCATTCGGACTGACAGGGAAGCGCTCAAACTCTATTCGGACGAGTTGAAGACACATATTGACGCGTTGGAAGAGGAGATATTCGCGCTTGCAGGAGTAAGATTTAATATCAATTCTCCAAAGCAGCTGGCCGATGTCCTGTTTGTCAAATTGAATTTGCCGTCGTATCAGAAAAAGAAGGGCAGTTATTCTACTGCGGCTGAGATTCTAGAAAAGCTCGCACCCGATTATCCTGTCGTCGCAAAAGTTCTTGAATACAGAACGTATAGCAAATTACGGTCAACCTATGCTGAAGGATTGCAGAATTATATTTCTGATGACGGACGGATCCATTGCAACTTCAATCAGACAATAACAGCCACTGGCCGTATCTCTTCAACGAATCCGAACCTGCAGAATATACCGGCACGTTTGGAACTGGGTCGAAGAATCCGTAAGGTTTTCGTGCCAAAAGACGGCTGCGTGTTCATCGATGCAGACTATTCACAGATCGAACTCCGCGTCCTTGCTCATCTTTCTAAAGACAGGGAACTGATTGAAGCATACAATTCCGCAGAGGACATTCACACACTGACAGCATCTCAGGTATTTGGCGTTCAACTGAAAGACGTGACACCGGAAATGCGCCGCAGTGCAAAAGTGGTAAATTTCGGTATCATATACGGGATGTCAGCTTTCTCTCTCGCAGACGGTCTTTCTATTACTGTTCAGGAAGCCAAAAAATACATGGACAGCTATTTTGCTTCCTATCCGGGCATCAAGGCATATCTGGATGCACAGGTGACATTTGCAAAAGAAAACGGTTATGTAACTACGATCATGAACCGTGTACGTCCGATCCCGGAATTGTCGAGCGTCAATTATAATCAGCGGGCCTTCGGTGAACGGGTTGCAATGAATTCACCTATTCAGGGCTCTGCGGCCGATATCATGAAGCTGGCGATGATCCGTGTCGAAAAAGCATTGAGAAATGAAGGGCTGCGGACGAAAATCGTTTTGCAGATCCATGACGAACTCGTGCTTGAAGCTCCTGTTGAGGAAGAGCAGCAAGCTGCACACATCCTTGTACGTGAGATGGAGCATGTGATGCAGCTTTCGGTTCCGTTGATTGCGGAAGCGCACACTGGATACAGCCTGTACGATACAAAATAAGAGGGAATATGAGATTTCGAACGATTGCATCCGGTTCAAACGGGAACTGCGTTTTTATTGAAGAGGGCAAAGATCGGTTCCTTGTAGACGCGGGTATTTCAGCCAAGTCCGTTAAAGAAGGTCTTGCGGATCTTGGCGTGCAGCCAGAAGAATTAACGGCCGTCCTCATCACACATGCACATGGTGATCATGTAAGAGGACTCCAGGTCTTTCTGAAACGTTATCATACACCGATCTACGGAACAGCGGAGACATTGGCGGAGATTCGCATCTCAGACCGCGACGCTGCAATTCCGGAGGAATGTTATCACACAATAACTGCATGGAAACCATTCAGACTCGGAAGTGCCAGTATCCTGCCTATAGCCACAAAACACGACGCAGCAGGATCTTGCGGTTACAGGTTCGATATCAGCAATTTCAGCGTGGCCGTTTTAACCGATTTGGGTTCCTATGATGATAAGACTGTGGAAGTACTGCAGAGACTTGATGGCATACTGATTGAGTCGAATCATGACACGAAGATGCTTGAAGTCGGGCCGTATCCGTATGTGCTGAAGCGAAGGATTCTCAGCGATTACGGCCATCTGTCGAACGACAGATGCGCTTCATTGGTAACGAGAATATTACATCCTGGGCTGAAATTCATCCTGCTCGGTCACATTTCGGAAGAAAATAACCTGCCGGAATTGGCGCTTATGACTGTGAAACAGGCAATCAATGACGATCCAAGCCCCTTTCATGATTCCGACTTCCAGATTGAAGCTGCTTCGCGTTACGCACCATCAAAGATTTTTGAATTGTAAACATAATCAAAATTAAAAAGCGTTTCCCGCTGGGAAGCGCTTTTCTTGTCAGTATTTGGCAAAATCTTGTTTTAGGTCTGCGGAAAGAATGCTCATGTGATAGTCCACGGAACGTTTCATATCATCAATTCCGCTGCTGTTGTCAATCAGAATCGCGGCATGCTTCTTCATTTCTTCTTCAGAAAGCTGGAGAGCGATGATTTCCTCACAACGCTTCCTCGAATAACCCCGGCTTTCCATAAGCCGTTGGATACGTACTTCTTTCTCTGCGGTAATAAGCCAAAGTTCATCACAGAGTTCTTTAAGTCCGCCTTCGATCAGCAGTGCAGCTTCAATAAAGATCACATCTGATTCTGAATAGTTTATCTGCCATTCGATCTCTGATTTGATCAGGGGATGTTCGATCTCGTTGACCTTTTTCTGCGCATCAGAACTGGAAAACACGATGGAAGAGAGCCGCTTAGTATCGATCGCACCGCTGTCATTGAGGATGGCGTTCCCATACACCTCCAAAAGCGCATAATAAACGGATTTACCGGGCTTCATGAGCTCTCTGCCTATTTCATCGGCAAGGATCGTTGTTACATTGTAATGTGCTGTTATGTAGTCTAAAACGGTGCTTTTCCCGGCGCCTATGCCGCCGGTGATGCCGATTATATATTTTCTTTTAGTCATAATCCATGACGAGGCCATTCGTGAATTCGTCTTTCAATAATGTGCCGTATTTTTGGTATACGATGTTCCGGTAGATGTTTGCGCCGTTGATATCAAACTGTAAAAGCCGCAAGGCTTTTGGAGAGAGAATCGCTTTAGCACTGGCCATCTTCGTGATCAATGGGAGCGGTGTAGATTTGGAGATCTCAGTCAAAAGCGGCGTGGATTCCTTTCGAAAGCCCAACACTCTGGCATACATACAGTAGTCCTCGTCCTTATATGCCTCCAAATCCGTCTCCCGAATACCCAATATTACATGTAAGAGAGCCCGGTTAATGCGCGTATGCGTAACATTTTTGGACTTCATCGCACCGGACCACTCCTTGAACTGGTAAACGTCGGGAAGCAGATTGTTCACACGTTCCGCAAGTTCCGGAGAAAAGTCAAGATAATCGGTAAGACAAGCTCGGTCTCGCTCAAGAAGATATTGGAGGATCTGAGAGAAGTCATTTGCACGAATCGGCGTGGTCAGACCGTATTTCATTGCAAATTCACGCGCAACGTATGCCGGAACATAAGGAACGATCTGTTCAAGACCGTCTTCGTACAGCATGGAACGCAGCGCTGTGGCAGATGCGGTATCTTCATAAGTGCGTTTTGAATGGTATTCTGTCGTCCACCGCTTGATCGTAAATGGCTCTAATGAAGATTGCAGTCGGTCGATGGCTCGCAAATACTCGATGCCGAGAATATTATTCGACGTTTCCAGCACGTGCTCCAGATCAGGAATCTGACCATCGAAATAGCGCACGAGCGCGTCAGAGCGAGCCTTGGCATAATGCATGCCTTCACGCAGGTTTTCACGAATGCGCAGAGAAATCTCCTCAGGCTCGTGATTAAGAACATCGGCAATCAGTTTCAGCGGTTTCAGTTCACCGAGTTCCGTCCCGAAGCAGATCGAATCTACGCATCCGAGCTGTGTCAGCAGGTTGACGGCCGCAGTGGCAAAAATCTCGGCAGACGCTGTTGAGAAAAGCGTTGGGATCTCAAGCACAAGATCCGCACCGGAATTAAGGGCCATCGCGCAACGTTCGTATTTATCGATGACGGCGGGAGTACCGCGCTGCACATAGTCACCCGACATCACGACGATGAGATAATCACAACCAGTCGTTTTACGGGCCTCCTGCATATGATGGACATGTCCGTTATGGAAGGGATTGTACTCGGCTACCAGACCGCAGATCTTCATAGCTTCTTCCTCCTTTGCTTGCTTTTTCAAGTAAAATATAGCATTAAAACAAGACTTTAACAAGGTTTTTCAGCAGAAAACGAGTGATTTAATGTAATTGCACAGTTTGTGGATAAATCGGTATTTTTTTAAAAAAACCACAATTTGTAGTACCAAAATAGGGAAAGATGTGCTATATTGTATTTTGACGTTATCCACATCCAGTTTTCCTTTGGCAGGTCGATATAAATGAAGCGTTTTCTTACAATTCTGATCATCTTAAGCATGCTGGCAAGTTACGCCTGTGCGCCGATTCCGGATGAGCATACGGAGAGTCCGGTTCAGACTGATCCGGTAATCCGAAGCACTGAAGCTCTCCCTTCGGTCGAACCTTCCGGAGAGATTCCTTCCGAAACAGAGCAGGAAACGATTCCTGTGCCCGTGACGGAGCCTGTTTCTGAGCCGGATCCTGTTACCGAAAAGCAGACTGAAAAAGCGCCGGAAACGAAACCGACGGAACAGCCGACGAAAAAGCAGGAGGAAGCAAAGTATCCGTATGCTACGATGGCAAAGCCGTTTGGAAACACGAATCTGGGCGACTGCTTGACGTTCTCCGTTCCGGAAGGCGTATATGACGAAGAGTTTGATCTTCAGATTTTTGCGCCCGAAGGCACGACAGTCTACTATACCGTTAACGGATTTACGCCTGACCGTTCATCCGCTGTATATAACGGGTCTGTCCATGTTTACAACCGTACAAGCACGCCGAATTATTATAATGCATTACAGCGTGTCAATCACGACTGGGCAACAATCGACTCTACTGCCAAATCCAATGTTGCAAAGATTTTCGTTTTACGTGCCGTTGCAGTTGACAAGGATGGGAATGCTTCTGAAGTTCATAACGCTACCTACATTGTTGGGCTTCCGAATTATAAAGACGCGAAGGTCATCTCTATCATTGTTGATCCGGAATCTTTATTCGATGAAAAGACGGGCATATACATGACCGGCGAAGCATATGACAACTGGTATCTGAACGGCCAGGTCGGGCCGAGGCCTACGACAAATTATGAGCTGAAGGATGAGATATCAGAACGTCCGGCAGTGATGCAGTATCTGGTTAACGGCAATCTGGTATGCTCCCAGCCCGTGGGCATCCGTATCCAAGGCGCTGGAGCGCGCCAATACGTACCGCGGCGCTTTTCTGTATTCTCACGAAAAGTATATTCTGGATCAGCCTACTTCGCACCTACGTTGTTCGGCGATCATAAGATTCACTCTATCGGTCTGAAGGACAGCAACGAGAATTCCATATCGATGGTGCTTCTTGAGAATCGTGATTGCGCCATGACCTATTCCGAAGCGACAAAATGCGTGCTTTTCATCAATGGCGAGTACTGGGAGCATGTGTATATGTCCGAAAAATATTCGGACAATTATTTCCAGAATCAGTACGGTATTGACAAGGACGAAGTCGTCTATGTAAAGGTCGGTTTAAGGACCGCTGCAGTTAATGCGGAAATGCTTGAAAAGGGTTTCCAGGATGTGCTGAACTACATCTACAGTCACGATTTCTCCATCCAGGCGAATTACGACAAACTTAAGACAATGATCGACGTGCAATCGTACATAGATTTTATCGCCGGAAACATCATTGTCTGCAACGAAGACTACGACGAAAACAAGAATTTCCTTGTCTTTAAATCGAATAATTCTTCAGGCTCAGGCTGGAATGACGGTTTATGGCGTTGGGGCTACTATGACATGGATCTGCTGACATGGGAGATGATGAAAGCCTTTTCTGCCACATACGGTATCACGTATGAATGGGAGGTAGACCCGTTTACGATGACACCGCTGTGGGTTGAGCACGCGGTCGGCCAAACGGCTATCTTCCAGAAATTGATCAAAAGCCCGGAATTCGTAAAACAATTTGTGATTTCTTACATGGATATTTTAAACACGAATTTCTCGCTTCAGCATGTGACACAGGTGCTGAATCAATACGGCCGTGATCCGGAGTCTTATCGCGATGGCTTTTATCTGAACCGCCCGTCATATGCTGTTATGTATTTACAGCAGTTTTTCTGTCTTGGCGAACAGTCAACACTGACAGTTGCTGCAAACGATCCGGCGATGGGTTATGTTGTTGTAAATACGGTTGCCCCGGATCTTTCCTCAGGCAACTGGACGGGAAAGTATTTTACGGATTTCAAAGTGCCCGTTCGTGCAGTTGCAAAGCCCGGCTATGAATTCGTCGGTTGGGAAGGCGACTTGCAAGGTGTGTCTGAAGTCATCGAGTGTCCCGTCTATACCGGCGGTACATTTATCCGTGCCATGTTCAGAAAAGTTCAGTAAGTACCGTATGAACGACACGGAATCGATTCGAAACCCAGCAATCTTATGGACTTTATCATATTAAAGAGAATTGAAAGGAGCTTTGATTATGGCATTTATTGACGTCATCAAAGAAAAAGCGAAAGCTGATCTGAAGACCATCGTCCTTCCGGAAGGGATGGACAGACGCACTTGGGAAGCTGCCGTAGAGGCAAAGAAGCAGGGACTGGCAAACCTTATCGTCCTTGCGGATCCTAATGAGCAGGAGAAGGCCTCAGAAGGTCTTGATCTTACCGGGATCAAGGTCATCAACCCAAAGAACTCTCCAAGGACTGAAGAGTATGCGAATCTGCTTTACGAGCTGCGCAAGGCAAAGGGCATGACCCCCGAGGACGCATTAAGGCTCGTAACCACGGATTACACCTATTACGGAACACTGATGATCAAGTCTAAGGATGCTGACGGTCTTGTTTCGGGTGCATGTCATTCAACAGCGAATACCTTGCGTCCGGCTCTGCAGATCATCAAAACGAAGCCCGGCGTGACGCTGGTCTCATCATTCTTCCTGATGGAGGTTCCGAACTGCGACCTCGGTTTCAACGGCACTTTCGTTTTCGCAGACTGCGGCCTTGAACCGAATCCGACTCCTGAAAAGCTGGCTGCGATTGCTGCATCTTCGGCTGAATCATTTGAAAAAATGGTCGGCGAAAAGCCGATAGTAGCCATGCTGTCGCATTCCTCATACGGTTCCGCAAAGAATGACGATGTTGCAAAGGTACAGGAAGCAGTCGGCATCGCAAAGGAAAAGTATCCGGAATATCTGATCGATGGCGAACTGCAGCTTGACGCCGCGATCGTCCCCGCCGTGGGCGCTTCAAAAGCTCCCGGATCTCCTGTCGCGGGTAAAGCAAACGTTTTGATTTTCCCGGACCTGGATGCCGGAAACATCGGATACAAACTGGTGCAGCGTTTGGCAAAGGCTGAGGCGTATGGCCCCGTCTGCCAGGGAATTGCAGCACCGGTGAATGATCTTTCCCGCGGATGCTCGTCTGACGACATCGTTGGCGTCATTGCGATCACTGCCGTACAGGCGCAGGGCTGAAGTTCAAAATGGTTGCAATCAAGACGCTTATCGTGTATAATGCCTTCAGGAACCGATGAAAGGAGACTGAAAGATGAACGGTAATTTTGACGGGAAAATCGTGGTCTGCATCGGCCGTGAATCCGGCTCCGGCGGAAGGCGCGTGGGTGTCGCGCTTGCAAATGCGCTTGGCGTTCAGTGTTATGACAAGGAACTGATCGCTTTGGCAGCGAAGGATTCGGGCCTTTGCGAAGAGATTCTGGATTCCTATGACGAGAAGACAACGCGTTCGTTCCTGTATTCGCTCGTAATGGACACCTATTCGATGGGCTACCACGCAGCGCCTGTGGATATGCCGATGGAGCAGAAGGTTTTCCTCGCGCAGTATAATGCGATCAAACAGATTGCTTCGAAAGGCTCCTGCGTCATCGTCGGCCGTTGCGCAGATTATGCGCTTGAAGGCGATCCCGATATGATTTCCGTATTTATTACAGGCGAGCAGGAGAGTAAGATCCATCACATCATGGAGACTTACGAGTACGATTACAATGCCGCGAAGGACTATATGACAAAGACGGACAAACGCCGCGCCAACTACTACAATTATTATTCTAACAAGAAGTGGGGCGCCGCCTCCACCTATGACCTGTGTCTGAACCGGACGAAGCTTGGCTTCGACGGCTGCGTAGAGGCGATCGTGGATTATATCCGCCTGCGTGAACGGCAGAAGAAGGAAGAAGCGAAGACCTCTTCAGCCGAATAACCCCCCGCACACAGCAAGGGAGGGGCCGAAAAAGCCCCTCCCATTTTCGACATTATGCCGACATCTGGTTTTGTTTTCTGCTTGCCGCCTTCATGACTGTTCTTCGTATGCGATGCCTTTTCCGTCGAGAAACTTCCGTACGGAATCATCCCAGTAACGGTCTAATGTCTTGTCGAGCGTGAATCCTCCGTAAGCGATCCCTGTCGTCAGCGTCAGAGATTTTGCACGGTAAATGATGTTCACGGACAGCGAAGAAACTTCGCAGCCGGTGAATCCAATGCGTTTTACAACTGCATCTGTCGATTTTTTCGAGGTGACCAGAACGATTCTGAACGAGACAGGGAGTCTCTTTCCTTTGATGAGATCTGTCGCAACAGGACGGAACTCGCCCCACGTAGCGCAGCTCTCTGCCGGCTTTTCCTTGTCTTCTTCAAAGAATTCCGGGTTATGAATGCCGCTGACATTAACGGTTATCCCGGTCGTGAAATTGGCGTCATGCAGCAGAAACTGATCGAAAGCGGAGTCCGCAAACAGAAGGCGGGTAAACGCTTTGTGATCACTGATCGTGACGGACAGCATCTTAAATGACCTCTCTGTGATATGCTGTCAGAATCGTATCATATTCAAAACAGAAATACAAGGTATCAACAAATGGCAAAACGTAAATGGGGCGACCGTAAGGACGGAACCCTGATCCGGAATCTGGATTCGATGCATTTCATCATGGGCCATATCTACCGGAACCGTACTGATAATGAAGCATTTATTTCCGAAACCCTTGATCTGACCAACCTGGAACCTTTTCTAAAAAAGAAAAACGAAGGTAATGAAGGTTATCGATACAATGTCTTCCAGGTGCTCGTATCGGCGTTCACAAAAGCGGTGCACCTCAGGCCGCGCATGAACCGTTTCATTGTAAACAGGAATTATTATCAGCGTAATGAAGTCACATCAGCGTTTGTCGTACGTGTGAAGATGCAGGACGAGTCCAACGAGGGCTTGGCTTTTATTCATTCAACCAAAGAATCGACAATCGACACGATGCATGACGAGATCGTTCGACAGATACTCGGCGCCCGGCATCAGTCCGACGAGAACACGGATACGACAACGGATGCTATGGACATGTTCAACCGCATGCCGCGGTTTCTGTCCCGTTGGATACTTGCTTTTGTCAGGTTTCTGGACAAACACGGCTGGGTCCCTCAGTCATTGATCGAGACCGATGCCAACTATGCGAGTGTTTTCTTTACGAATCTGGGCTCCATAAAACTTCAGGCGGGTTATCATCATCTGTCAAACTGGGGCACGACATCTGTGTTCGTTATCGTTGGCGAACGCAAGAAGCGTCCATTCTTTAATGAGGACGGCACTTACGAGATGCGCGATTCGATTGAGATAGGACTGACGGTTGACGAACGTATCGCAGACGGCTATTATTATGCGAAGACCATCCGTTTGGTCAAAAAACTGATCGAAAACCCGGAACTGTTAGAGTTACCGTTTGGAGAGGAAATTGATTATGAGTGAGATTACAGCAAAGGCCCCATGGAAGGATCACCTGGGAGAGATCCCGTTTACTTTGGATTATTTCCAGGGATCCATGTATGAAGCAGTTGAGAAGATTGCAAAACAGTACCCGAATTATGTCGCGTTCGATTTTATGGGACGTCCGACCACCTATTCTCAATTGATCACGCGTGTTAATAACTGCGCGAAAGCGTTGCGTACGATCGGCGTGCGTGAAAACGATCACGTCACGATCGCAATGCCGAACTGCCCTCAGGCGATTTATATGTTCTATGCCGTCAACCTTGTTGGCGCAATTGCAAATATGATCCATCCGCTTTCTGCAGAAGCGGAGATCGAGTTCTATCTGAATGAATCGAATTCCGTCACGGCAATCACGTTGGATCAGTTCTATGGCAAGTTCGAACGGATCCGCAAAAACACGAATGTTGTCAACATTATTATCGCGTCGATCAAAGATGAACTGTCTAAACCGATCAAGGCCGGCTATATGCTGACTGAGGGACGCAAGATAGAAAAGATTCCGAAGGATGCGCCTGTCATCATGTGGCGTGATTTCGTCGGCATGTCACGACACTGCTTTTATAATTACAAGGTATCCCGCAAACCTGACGATACAGCCGTTATCTTATATTCAGGCGGTACAACCGGCCACACGAAGGGTATCGAGCTTACAAATTTGAATTTTAACGCGCTTGGCCAGCAGGTTGTCGCGACAAACCCGATGTTTCGTCCCGGCGACAAGATGCTTGCTGCGATGCCGCTGTTCCATGGCTTCGGCCTTGGCGTTTGCATCCATACCATGCTGTCGCAGGGCGGTCGCTGCATTTTGATTCCGCGATTCACGGCGGCTTCCTATGCAAAACAGATCGTTAAATATCAATGCAACTTCATCGCCGGCGTTCCGACTCTTTTCGAAGCGCTTCTGCGTATTAAGACGATGGAAAAAGCTAACCTGTCCTGCCTTAAGGGCGTTTTCTCTGGTGGCGATTCCCTGTCTGTCGAGTTGAAGAAGAAATTTGACAAATTCCTGTATGACCATCACGCAGTCATTCAGGTGCGCGAAGGCTATGGCATGACTGAGACTGTCACGGCATGCTGCCTGACACCTCCGAACCTGTCTAAAGAAGGCTCCATCGGCGTTCCGTTCCCCGATACTTATATGAAGATAGTGGAACCGGGAACAGATCGGGAATTGCCTTACGGTGAAGAGGGCGAGATTCTGTTGGCGGGGCCGACGGTCATGAAGTGCTATATGAACAATCCCGAAGAGACGGCAGACACGCTGCGCAAACATGCGGACGGCCTGACGTGGGTTTATTCCGGAGATCTGGGCACAATGGACAACGAGGGTTTCGTTTATTTCAAGGGCCGGGCAAAGCGAATGATCATTTCTTCCGGATATAACGTATATCCTGCACAGATAGAAAACATTCTGGACTCCCATGACAAAGTCCAGATGAGCTGCGTTATCGGTGTTCCGGATCCGTACCGTATGCAGAAGGTCAAGGCATTTGTTACATTGAAGCCGGGTATCTTGCCGTCTGAGGATATAAAACAGGAACTTATGGCATTCTGTCGTAAGAAAATTGCAAAGTATGCAATGCCATATGACATTGAGTTTAGGGACGAGATGCCGAAAACGCTGGTCGGAAAGGTCAACTTCAGACTTCTTGAAGAGGAAGAACTGAAAAAGATCGAAGAAGCAAAAAAAGCCGAAGAAGAGAAAACGGAGTAACTCATGAAAAAAACGAATGTCCTGTTCGTAACGTCTGAAGCTGTGCCTTTCATGAAGACAGGAGGACTGGCGGATGTGGCCGGATCACTTCCAAAGCACTTCAATAAGGACAAATACGACGTTCGCGTGATCATGCCCAAGTATACATGCATCAAGGACGCGCTCAAAGAAAAGATGGAATACGTGACGCATTTCATCTCCGGGTTTAATTTCCGCGAGCAATATGCCGGACTATTAAAGGCTGAGCTGGACGGCGTTATCTTTTATTTCGTCGATAACGAGTTTTATTTTTCGGGCAGCCGTCCATATGATGGCGGCCTGAAGGACATCGAGAAGTATGCATTCTTTTCAAAGATGGTGCTGTCGATGATCCCGCACATGAATTGGAAGCCTGACATCATTCACTGCCATGACTGGCAGTCGGGTTTAGTACCGGTGTATTTGAATGATTCCTTCCAGGGCGATCCGTTCTTCCATCATATGAAAACGGTCTTTACAATTCACAACCTGAAATTCCAGGGCGTTTGGAACGTAAAACAGATGATGGAGAAGACAGGGCTGTCGTCTTACTATTTCACACCGGACAAAATGGAAGCTTATGGAGACGGAAACTTGCTTAAAGGCGGACTTGTCTATGCCGATCGCATCACGACAGTCTCCGAGACTTATGCGTGGGAGATACGCACGCCTTTCTACGGCGAGGGTATGGACGGTTTGCTAAATGCACGCCGAGATGTTTTATCCGGTATCGTAAACGGCATTGACACTGTAGACTACGACCCGGAGAAGGCTTCTGACGTTGTTTTCCCGTTTAATGCGGATACGGCGCGAAAGAACAAAGTCAAAAACAAACTGGCGCTTCAGAAGGAACTCGGACTGAAGGAAGACCCGGATGCCTTTATGGTCGGCATCGTGTCACGCATGACGGATCAAAAAGGTTTTGACCTGATCAACTGCGTGATGAACGACATGACGCAGGATGAGCGCATGCAGTTTGTCGTATTGGGTACAGGTGAAGATCGCTACGAGAATATGTTCCGGTACTTTGCGTATCTGCATCCCGACCGTGTTTCTGCAAACATTCTGTATTCAGAGTCTCTTGCGCGCAGGATTTATGCATCCAGTGATGCTTTTCTGATGCCCAGTTTGTTTGAGCCTTGTGGTCTGTCTCAACTCATGGCGCTCCGCTACGGTTCACTTCCGATCGTCCGAGAAACAGGTGGTCTGAAAGATACCGTTAAACCGTATA
>JAEEGL017304017.1_pt1 | contig 18170 bp, 13 predicted proteins | sample 9134231 | NCBI WGS metagenome assembly JAEEGL01 (sample SAMN16246548, study PRJNA631951) | gut metagenome | biome: gut microbiome; feature: rumen; material: fiber-attached | host: Bos | place: Iran: Karaj | collected 2018-10 | reverse complement strand
TTTATAATTTCATGAAAAGACGAACAAACACTTATAAAAAGATATATATTATAGAAGAAACCATGTAAATTTATAATTTTTTGTTTTTTTTACTTGAAAAATTTCATAATGAGGTTTACAGTTAACATACTGTTCAAAAAAAATCACCGATTTTTTTAAGCAGATTCTGCACGTATGAGCAGAAAAATAATTACGAATCTTTTGCAAGAGGCAAAAGATGAAATAAAAGGAGTTTTTTTTATGAAAATGGTAAAAAAGGTTCTTATGGGATTAGCTGCAATCGCTTTGGTAGCATCTCTTACAGGTTGTCTTAAGGATGATACAGAAAGCGCTATCAAGGGAGCTGGAAAGAAATGGTCTGTAGATTACACAAATGATACAAAAGACAACTACAGAGCATATAAAGCTACTGGTGCAAAACATGCAGGTGGACTCGTAAAAGTTGAATTCAACAAAGGTGGTACACCAGGTGAAAGCAAAATGGGTGTAATTTTTGGTCTTGAACAGTATAAAGACGAAAACAAAAAAACACTCCGCAAGTTCCAGATTATTGGTGTTTCTGAAACAGGAAACTACTATGTTTCATCATATGATAAGGTTGCAGATATCCAGGCTAAGAACTTTGGTACAGACGATGGTGCAACAGAAAAAGAATGGGTAGCTCTTGGTGCTAAGAAAGTTACAATGAGCGAAGATACAAACGGAAACAAATATACATACGTTTGGTATCAGGCACAGATTGACGGATCTTACAAGTGGGCTATTGCTTCTATGACAGATGATCAGGCTAATGCATATGACAAAACCACAGGAGCTCTTCCAGCAGGTGCAACAGAACTTGCAAAAGGTACAATTGAAAAAGCTTTCGACGCTGTAGCTAATGAATCAAAATTGCCACAGCATGCAATTTCTGTTTACGCTATGATCCAGCCAGGAAAAGTACTTAGCGGAAAATGGAACATCATTGGAGCTTACAAAGAAGCAGAAGATGCTGAATAATCTCGTTTAAGAGGTGTTTTAGGCTGCCTTTTGGATTTTCCGAAAGGCAGCTTTTTTTATGAAAAAAAATCTTTTAATACTAATCATCATTTTTATTTTCGCGCTCAAGGGATTCACACAGTCCGCAATCTCCTCCGACAACACTTTCTTCTATCTTGAATTGAACTCTTCTTATAACAAAGAATCTTTAAATGATTATCTTATATCAACAACCGGAAAAACAAACAGTCTTCTGGAATGGCAGGCTGATTATCTTTTAAGGGAAGGTCTGACAGCAGGAGTAAAACATAAAAAACTTGAAGCATCTCTTTCTGCCCAATTTGCACTCCCTTTAAAATGTGGAAAGATGTATGACAGCGACTGGCGTGAGGTTGGAATAAAAACTAACTATTCTACAAGTGATCTTTTTGCAGGCTTTGGATGCGACTCTACTCTCTCAATAAAATATCATTTAACACTCGGAAATCAACTCCCGTTTTTTATCTCGCCGGTTGCAGCTGTTTCAAACTCGTTTATAAAATATCATGCAAAAAATACTATAGGATGGTGCGGAGACATTGCTCATACACATCTTAAAGAACATCATTCGTGGGACAGCGAATATGCAAAAAAAGTAAAAAAATACGGCATAGATTTTACAAACAATATTACTTCGATTTTCTGTGGTGTAGAAGGAGTTGCACGATTTGGAAACTTTACTACAAATGCAGGAGTTCTTGTTTCTCCTTTTACATTTATTTTTTCTATTGATCATCATCTAAACAAAGAAGAAGGTCATTATTACCAAATGATTCAAAAACCAGTTTTTTCTGTATGGGATTTTTATGCTGGCTGCGGTTATTCCATAAATCAAAAAAACGAAATTATTTTGTCTGCAGATTATTCTTTCTGTCCCAAAATTTCCGGGGATTTTTATTACGGATATTACAAAATAGATAACATTATTGCAGACGAAACATCTCAATTCTCTTTTTCTAAATTCGCACTGACACTTTCCTGGAGATTTATATTTTAGTATAATAACCCTATGTCACAACAGCTTTTTGTAAGCGGGATTTCGGCTTATTATGGGAAGAAGATGGTTCTCAAAAATGTTTCGGTGAAACTGGCGGCGAGGGAACTTACTTGTCTTTGCGGGCCTAACGGGTGCGGAAAATCTACATTGCTTAATATTCTTGCAGGGGTGCCGGATGAAGCGCTTCAGGTGTTTGGCGGGCCCTTGCCTCTTAAAAAACTTCCACGAAAAAAGGCGGCCAAAATCGTTGCTTTCATGCAGCAGAATGAATTTTCAACATGGGATTTTACTGTTCGCGAGCTTGTGCTTCAGGGACGATACTGTCATTCAAAAAACGGATTTTATACAGACAAGGATGAACAGCTTGCAGACGAGGCACTCAAAGAGCTTCAAATATTAAATCTTGCAGACAGACCGGTTCACTCACTTTCGGGCGGAGAGTTTCAAAAGGCGCGCATTGCAAGAGCAATCTGCCAGGAAGCAGATTTTATTCTTTTGGACGAGCCTGCAGCAAATCTTGATTTTGTTTACGAGCCATGGCTTATGAAAAAGCTTGCTGATCTTGCACATCAGAAGGGCACTGGCATTCTTGTTTCAATTCACAATGTAAATCTTGCAGCGGCTTTTGCCGACAACCTCATTCTTCTGCCATTGTTGGCACCTCCCTTTTGTGGTAAAATAAAAGATGTTCTTAATACAGAAAACTTAAAATTAACATACGGTCTGGAGTTTGAATGTCAAAAAGTAAATTATTTTCAATCATCACTATAGCCTGTTTTGTTTCAATTCTTTGCATCCCGCTTGGAATTGTTTTGATGCTCTACTACACCCAATGGAAGAAAAAAACAAAGATTCTTCTTACGCTTGGGCTTACCGCATTTTATGCACTTCTGATTGCATTCATTTTCTTTATTCGACCGGCTTACAATACAGGTGGAATCTCCCTTCCCTTCGGCTCGAACAGCGGCTACACGGCATTCGATACGGGAAGCGGTGCAAAAGGTACAGGCTCAAAAAAATCCTCTGCGGCTTCTAAAAGCAAAACCTCAAACAATCAGACACCTGCAAACAACGAACGAATTCCTAAAAGCGTAAAGCAGGCGCAATCAAAAGGTTCAACTCAATTCATATACCCTATCCTATTTTTTGCATTCATCATAATTCTTATAATAATCGTGAACCTGCGTGCCAAAGGAAAATCAAATTACGAAAATCCGTATGTAGACACAAACAAATATAAGCTGCCGTTTACAGAAGATTCCCGCATGCCTATGGTTCACTTCTTAAAGCTGGCACTCAACGAAGGCGAAAAAATCCACTTTGCAACAGAAACAATCCAAAGCGGAAACGAAGGAAACCTTGCAATTACGAATCAGCGGGTAGCAATTTTTTCTGTTCAGGAAAATGTTGAAATACCAATTGATTGTATTGTTTCTGTTACGGCAACAACATCAACCGTAATGACAATTGGAACAAAGTTTGAAGATCAGGAAAAAAAGTTCTATGTATTCATGCCTGAAAATCAAATGAAATATGCAATTGCAGTTTTAAAATGGACTGCAAAAAATATTGTAAATACTACTACAACAAATACAACCGCACAAAACACAACATCAGCAGGAGCAGAAAAATGAGAAAATCAGTTTTAAAGACAACAGGAATTATTGCAGCAGCACTTTTATTATTGCTATCTTCGTGTAAAAACAATAAAGCACAGGCAACAACCGCCGACACACCTGCCGCTGCAAAAACAAGAACTGCCGTAAAAACAATCGCTGTAAAAGCAGAAAACGGCACTGCAACTTTTGACTCAATGCTTTCATTTTTCAAGCCAGACTATTCAACTCAAACTCCCGACAACATAAACTCCGGCGATGACGAAAATTTAACAGTCGAAAAAAAATCAAAAAAAGAAAAGGAATCGACATCCGTAATTCCAAAAATCAGAAGCTTAAACGAATATAAAAACAAATATTCTTCTGAACGAAAGGAATATGTTACCTACACTCCAAAAACAGCGGAGGTTGAAGACGAAGAACTTAAGAACAAACCGTTCACAATAGAAGACTGGGGCCCAAAAACAAGCGTTGTTTCTGAAGCACAATTCCCTTCTTTCTATGTAATTTTTTCGCAGCCTGTACGCTCACTTTCGGCACTTGATGCGCCTTCGGAAAAATCGGACTTTGTAGAAATTACACCGCAACTCAAAGGAACCTTCCACTGGTACGGAACTCAGCACATTAGTTTTGAAGCAGAAGAAGCTGCAGACCCGTCCGTTTCTTATACAATCACAGTAAATCCAAATCTCAAATCAATTTACGGAAATTCAATTCAGGGACAGACAATTTTTACAACAACTGCCGAGCCTGTAAAAATCAAAAACATCTGGGGTGGTTATATAAAGGAAGAACAGTGCGCTTATGACAACACGACTGGTGCTCTTCCTGAATATGAAAACCGCGTATTTGTTAGAACCAACTATCTTTTAAAAGCAGAATCACTTGCAGACAAGCTTATCATCAAGGCAGGTGAAAAAACTTATTCAAAATCAGAAATCAAAATTGAAGCAGATTTTTCAAACAAATCATTCAGCTACTGGAACAATGAACCGGAATGCAACAAACAAAACGGAACAACCAATTCGTTTATTGTTACCATTAATGCCGCAATTCCACACAACAGCAAAATTGAACTTTCTACTGCCGACGACACAAAAACTTATTCATATAAAACACTTCAGCCGTTTGACCGTCAGCGCGTAAATGACTACACGGATTATACAGACGGAAATATGGGAAATCCGCTCAAGGTTCTTTTTACTCAGATACCTGATGAGCAGTCTGTTCTTGATTATGTTAGAATCAGAGATAAAGACAAAAATGTAATGAGACTCACAAAAGATAACATTGTAATTAACGGCCGCTATCTTACAATTCACAGTCTTCCGCTTGAACTTGATACTGAATACGAGCTTTACATTGGAGCAGGCTTCAAAGACATCTACGGACAGATTTATAACAACGGCGATTACAATTATTACTACAACTTCAAAACCCGTCCTGTAAAAGCATATGTAAACTATCTTGATTACGGTGCAAGAATGCTCGAAGCACAATATCCTCACAAACTGATTTATGAGCATCAGAATATTGAAGACGGATCTTTCTATCAGGTGCGCACTGTAACTAACCCGTTGTACACAAGCAGCACGGGAATTCTGTTTGACAATAAAACTCTTGTAACTGATGCAGTTCGAAATCAAAGACATTTTGAAGAAATTAATCTTGACCAATATACAACTAACGGCTACGGCTTTATCCGCTTTGACGCAAATACAAAATTCTGGGACATTGACAGATGGTCTGAAGAACGATATTTGAACGAAGAAAAAAATACTCTTACAATTCAGGTTACAGATTTAGGTATTACGACACGAATGGGAATTAACCGCGCCGTTGTTATGGTGCGAAGCCTTTCTTCAAACAAGCCCGTTGAAAATGCTGATGTTTACATTCTTGATGAATGCAGCGACACACAGGATGATCCGCTCAATCACATAATTGCACAGGGAAAAACAGACAAGAACGGACTTGCAGTAATTAATTATACTGAAGAGCAGATTCTTGCTTACGAACAAAATGACGATTACAAATACAGCTATCAGGACAATCTTACAGTTTACGTTTCAAACGGCGATGACAAGGCTGTGTTTACTCCAATTTCTCACAATGCATGGAGAGACGGTGTAACTACAGGTTCACGCCACGATGCACGAAAAGCAACTCAGAGAACCTTTATGTTTGTAGACCGTGGAGTTTACAGACCTGGTGAAACAGTTACCTTCCGCGGCATTGATAAAGATCAGGTGCTTGGAGCACTTCTCGTTCATCAGGGTAAATACACAATCAATGTAGAAGAAGGCTGGTGGAACGGCGAAAAGATTACCGAAGAAATTGCAGGAACTCTTTCTGAATCTGGCGGCTTCTACGGCTCATTTAAGATTCCTGATAATCAGGCACCGGGCTACTACACAATTAAATATCACCGCGACGGTGCTGGCGAATATGACGTTGAAAGAATTAACTTTCAGATTGCAGAATTTGAAAGGGTAAAAACTGCGGCTGCAATAACTGTTCCTGAAATTGATTATTACAGCGGAGACACTTTAACGGCAGAGCTTTCTGCAGAATATCTTGCTGGCGGTGCACTTAGCGGAGCCGCTTATGATACGACATGGTATAAGCAGGCATACGACACAAGCTTTGATACAAAAGAAGCAAAAGGATATTCTTTTGGACCTTCAATTTATTCTTACAGAATGTATTACTCTGATTCAAGCGGAAAGCTCACTCCTGAAGGAAAAGCTGCTTTAACATGTACAACTGAAAAAATCACAGACGGAAGCGCTTATGTTTATAGAGTTGAATCAAGTGTAACTGATATTTCAAATCAGCGCATTTCTACGGCAGCTTCTGTTGTCGTGCATCCTGCTAAATTTTATATTGGTGTTCAAAAACCTTCAGGCAGTTCAGGCTTTATTAAAACTAATACAAAGTCGGAATTTCCTTATATTCTTACAGACATAAAGGGAAACGCTTTAACAAATGCTTCTCAAAAAGTTTCTTCTCTTAATTACAAGCTTACCCGCGAAGAATGGACAATGATTCATGAACAGAGTGTAGATAATACGCTTTATACCCGCTATGAACGACAGGATATTGAAGAAGCAAACGGAACTATAAATGTTGGTTCGGCTGCAAATGGTAAGCTTGCGCTTACTCCTGTTAATTCGGGCTGGTACACGCTCACACTTACAGGTACAGACAAGGAAGGCGGAACAGTTGTAACGACTTACGAATTTTATGTAACGGGTGGAAACTCATACCGCTACAACAATTACAATTCAGAAGGAATTACGCTTACTCCGGAACAGTCTCAGTATAATCCTGGTGACACTGCACAGATTCTTATGGAAAGTCCGCTTCCTGCAGGTGACTACCTTATTACTGTTGAACGCGAAGGTATCTTTACGGAAGAAATCAGACATTTTGATTCTCCGGCAAATGTAATTGAAGTTCCGGTTGCATCTAATTACGTTCCTGTTTTCTATGTTGCCGTTTCTTCATATTCAGTTCGCGAAGGTGAACCAACTCATCAGTACGGAGAACCAGACCTTGATAAACCAAAGGGATATTTTGGCGTAACTCCTGTTTTTGTAAATCCTTATGTACGCGCCTTCTCTGTTGCCGTTGAAACAGACAAGCCTTCTTACAAGCCTGGCGAAACTGCAACAATTACCCTCACTGCAACAAAAGGCGGAAAACCTTTGAGCAATGCAGAGCTTACAGTTATGGCTGTAGACCGTGGAGTTCTTGATTTAATCAACTATCACGTTCAGAACCCTATTGATTATTTCTACAACACCTATAACTACCCTCTTCGTGTTCGCGGCGGTGATTCACGCGCATTGCTCATGGATCCTGTTACATACAGTATAAAGGATTTGCAGGGTGGCGACTCTGACGAAGAAAAGGAAGAAGATGAGCGAAAAGACTTTAGGGCTACTGCCGTATTTGAACCTGTAATCATCACAGATAAAAACGGAAAAGCAACCGTAACATTTAAATTGCCAGACAGCCTTACAACTTACAGAATTACTGCATTTGGCGTAAAGGATGATTTGTTCTCTCTAAAGGAAGAAGAATTTACAGTTCAGAATCCTATTAACATTCAGCAGGTTCAGCCACGCAAACTCAGGGAACGCGACACGGCAGAATGTGGTGTGCTCATTACAAACCTTGATGCAAAGGGACACGACATTACAGTTTCTCTTGAAACACGAACTCCTACAAAAAATACTTCACAAGATGAACGGGAAGGAAGAATTACTGTTCCTGGCGAAGCGTTTGTAGACGACGACACTACCGCAAAGGTTTATGTGGCTCCGGGCGATTCTTCGGTTGTTTACTTTAATGTTGGCGCTTCAAAAGAAGGAACAGTCGAGCTTGTTTATACTATTTCTTCTGATATTTTGAATGAAAAGCTGAACTCGCCGATTAAGATTGAAAAAACTTACACTTATGAAACTGTTGCTTCTTTGGGCACAATCAGTAACGAAGAGAATGCTGCTAGCACTACAGAATTCATTACAATTCCGGGCTTTGCAAAAGATGGACGCGGCGACCTTTCGTTTACAATTGATGCAACAAGACTTGGAATGCTGGGAAGCTCTGTAAATTATCTGTTTGATTATCCGTATGGATGTCTTGAACAGCAGTCAAGCAGAATCCTTCCTCTTATTGCATTCGGTGAATACATTGATGTATTTGGTCTTGATTCCAAAGTTGCAGATACTACTAAGCTCGTTAAGTCTTACATCAACTCATGGGGAATGTATCAGCTTGATGACGGTGGCTTCCCTTACTGGCCAAGCGGTGCTTATTCATCGCTTTATGTAAGCTTGAGGATGGCATACATTTATGCACTTGGACTTGAGCGTGGCTATGATTCACAGGATTTTGGTTACGACATAGAAAAGCTTCTATCCTATATTAGAACAACTCTTGCAGACCACACCGACATTGCTTACGACTATGAACGGGCATACGCATGTTATATTCACGCCTTGCTTGGTAAGACAAATATGGCTGGTGTTCTGAATAATCTGTATGTAAAACGGGCAGATTTGAATCTTTCGACAAATTCACTCCTTGCACTTGCATATCTTGCAGGTGCAGATAACGGTGAGTCACGAACAAGAGCAAATGCTCTTGCAACCGAAATCAGAAATTATCTGCAGATTGACGGCCGCACTGTTACTGTACTCCGCAAGACAAGATCAAATATGTGGGAATGGTATAATTCTGATTCTGAGCAGATGGCTCTTATTCTTCAGGTGCTCTGTACAATAAACCCTCAGGATCAGATGATTGATAAGCTCATTTACACATTGCTTCAGCAGCAGAGTCATGGTTACTGGAACAACACTGCTACAACTTCTCGCGTGCTTGAAGCAATTTATGCATACATTAAAGGCCGTAAGTTAGATGACACTAACTACACCGGAACTATTTCTATTGAAGGCACAAAGCTTTTGAGCGGTTCATTCAATGGTGCCGGTGCAAAACCAAAAACTCTTAAGCTTCCTTTTGAAGACACAAAGATTTCTGGTTTACCAAAGGATACTCCTGCATCTGTTTTGATTCAGAAAAATGGTCAGGGAAATCTTTATTACACGATGGAAATGAAATACGCCCTGCCAGATGAAAATCTTAAAGCACGAGATGAAGGCCTTAAGGTTGAATACACAATCACCGACGCAGAAACTGGTGAAGTTGTAAATAAATCAAACAGCGCAGACTGCCTGCTCCACCTCGCAAGTGGAAAGATTTACAAGGCAAGCATTAAGATTGAATCTCACAAAAAACGAGATTACCTGGCGCTTCGTGCACCAATTCCTTCTGGAGCAGAAATTCTTGATTCTTCTCTTGTTACGACAGGAACTGTAGATGACACAAACCAGCTTGGATGGGGACACTGGTTGAGCAACAAGACAATCCGTGACAATGAAATTCAGTTCTTCTGGGATTCATTCAGTTCTGGAACGGCAACCGTAAACTTTACTTTCAGAGCAGCAAGAAGAGGTATTTATCCTGTTCCTCCTGTTCAGGCTGAATGCATGTACGAAAACGAAACCTTTGGTCGAGGTGACGGTTACCTTTGTATAATTGAATAGAACATGGCCCGATTAAAAAAAGGACGGATAGTTTTAGCGGCAGCTCTTGGCATAATTGCACTCAATGTTGTAATTCACCTTGCGCTGCTGCTTGTTCCGAACGACCCGCTCAAAATTCTGGAAGCCCGTCCCTATTCGCAAGTCTATTACGACTCAAATGGGAACCTGCTTCAGGTAACTTCGCTTGAAGACGGAGAGCGGCGCGAAAAGCTTGCAAAAAAAGATATTTCCCGACTTGTCAAAAAAGTTTTTATAAAAGCTGAAGACAAACGATTTTATTTTCATCACGGGGTTGATTATGCAGCCCTTACAAGTGCACTGTTCCAGAATCTTGGAGGAAAGCAAATTATTCGTGGCGGTTCAACAATCCCCATGCAGATTGTAAAAATCCAGAGCAAAGATAACAGTCTTACGTTTGGACGAAAGCTTCATGATATTTTTTATGCGACAGTTATTGAAGCAAAGCACACCAAAATAACAATCTTTGAAGCGTATATAAACAATCTTTTTTTTGGACATGGGGCAACAGGTCTTGCTTCGGCGGCCAGAACCTTTTACGGAAAAACTGCAGATGAGCTGACTGAGCGGGAACTTTGTTGTCTTGCAGTCATTCCAAGAAATCCAACTTCGTATGACCCTATTAAAAATCCTGAAAATTGTGCCCAAAGAGCATGCGAGCTTTACAACAAGATTTTTCATAAAAAACTCACGCCTGCAGAATTTGCAGAATCTCTTCCAAAACAGATTTTTTCTTATCCTTATGAAGCGCCGCATTATATAAGGTATCTAAGGCAGGCACAGGAAAACAATTCAACTTCTTCCACTTCCATTACGCTTTCAATAAATCTTGAACTCGAAAAATATGCAGAGCAGCTTTTAAACGATGCACTTTTACAGGCAGAAGGAAGCCGCATTTCAAACGCAAGCCTTCTTTTAATTGAAAACAAAACAGGTATGCCGCTGGCATGGGTTGGAAGCGCTCAATTTTTTGATGACGAACATAACGGACAGATTGACGGTGTCCTTGTAAAAAATCAGCCGGGAAGTTCAATGAAGCCGTTTTTGTATGCGCTTGCACTTGAAACAAAAGACGAAAACGGAGAACCATTGTTTACGCCTGCTTCAATTCTTGCAGACATTCCGCAGGAGTTTGGAGAAGAAAAGCTTTATATTCCTTCGAACTTTAACAACAGATATAACGGACCTGTACGACTGCGCATTGCGCTTGCTTCAAGCTTAAATGTTCCTGCTGTTCATATACTGAACACACTGGGCGTAGATAACTATCTTGAAAAACTTTATGAGCTTGGGTTTGAATCACTTCGCAAAACAGGAAAAGCAGCAGACCTTGGGCTTGCACTTGGCGCTGGCGAAGTAACCTTACAGGAGCTTGTTCAGGCGTTTGCAGTTTTCCCAAGAGACGGACTGACATTTAATAACGAACAGGTTTATGAACAGGATACCGCGCGGTTAATCTGTTCAATTCTTTCAGATAAGGGTGCGCGTGCACTTGGCTTTGGGTACACTCAAACTTTTGAAACCTCGTATCCTTCAATTTTCAAAACTGGAACTTCAAATCAGTATCAGAATATAATTGCACTTGGTGCTACAAAGGATTATACAATTGGCGTTTGGATGGGAAACTTTGACGGGCAGACTGTAATGGGAAAAACAGGAAGTTCTCTGCCTGCATGGACTGCAAAAAAAATGCTTGATTTTCTGTATGGCGAAAAAGGACCTTCCGGTGACAAGCTTAAAGAAATGCAATTTTTGGAACCTCAAAATTTTTCTAAACAAAAAATCTGTTCTTTAAGCGGAATGCGTGCAGGCCCTGACTGTACTGCAACTGTATATGAATACTGCCCTAACGATGATGAGTATCATTCTCAAGTCTGTACCTGGCACAAAAAAGTTGACGGAGAAATCAAAACCTTATATCCGTCTGAATATCAGCAGTGGGCACGCACGACAAAGCCCGACATACAGATTAATTACAATACTGCTCCTCTCTATATTCAGACCCCAAAAAATAATGCGGTATTTTATTATTCACAATTAAATATAGAAAAGCAGGCCGTTTCTGTAGAAGTTTTTGGCGGCGCACAGGATACGCTGCAGGTTTATTATGATGACATTTTTTACGACGAGATTTCGCGCCCATTTACATTCCAGCTGCCAGTTGAAAAGGGGCAGCACACGTGCACGGTAGTTTGCGGTGATGAAACAGACAGAATAGAATTTATTATAAAATGAGATTGCCGGGTCAAACCCGGCAATGACATGTCAGGAAGCACCAAGTAGCCTAAAGTCTTTTGCTTCGCTTGAGAAAATGATTCCGCTTCCGGCTTTATTAAAACATTCAAGAGAAGACACGGCCTGAATAATTTGATCTCGTTTATCCTGCGGAACAAGAATCATGAGCATTTCTTTTTCTGGAACAATATCTACTCCAAAGAAAGTTGAATCTCCTTCGCGTGCAGTTCCTTTTGCACCAATTATCGTTCCTCCGCCGGCTCCTGCTTTTCTTGCGGCAGCCATTGCATCCTCTGCGAAACCCTTGTTTACAATAATATTTATCATTTCATACTTTTCCATGTTATCTTCTCCCGTGATTTTTTCTTTGCTTTTTGGAGCTTTTCCTACGCTGCCTGCTTTCATAAATCCGTTTACATCAATTGTAAACAGAACGCCAAAATGAGCCTTCTTTGAACTGCAGGCCTGTTCAATCTGTTCGCAAACCTTATTTGCAATAGACTGCTCAACAATATTCATCGTAATATCTTTGGAGGTATCGCCGAGCCCAAGCAGCTGAAGCACGCTGTTTGAAGCAGTACCACGCCCCATGACAATAGTACCACCGCCCGCTCCTGCTTGTTTTGCGGCATTTGTAATTGTTTCCCCACTGTTATGAGGAACAATGCACATAATCAGTTTATACACTTTGACCTCCTTGATTTTGAAGGTGATTTTTTGAAGTTTTTATTTTGTAAATAATTCCCATTATCTGAATTGCAATAAGCGGCATCATTGCGACTAGTGCAATTACACCAAAAGAGTCGCTGCTGCCGGTAGAACTGCTGGCGGCGCCCAATGCAAATGAAAGTACAAAGGTTGAAGTTAACGGACCTGAAGCAACTCCGCCTGAGTCAAATGCAATTCCCGTAAAAAGTTCCGGACTGAAAAGCATGAGCAGCATTGAAACAACATACCCTGGAATTAAAAGCCATTTAATGTTAAAGCCTGCAATTGCACGCCACATTGCAAGTCCAATTGCAACTGCAGTTCCTATTGAAAGAAATATAAGCAGCATCTTTCGTTTAATTGTACCGCCGCTTACATTTTCTACCTGCTCACTCAAACACCAAACTGCTGGTTCTGCACAAACTATTATTGCACCAAGAATGAGGCTTGTAAGAATGAGCAGGAACATCCAGATGCCACCTTTATTAAATGCCAGAGTACCAAACGCTTCGCCAAGAGCTTTTCCGGTTTGCATAAAGCCGCTTGAAACTCCCGTAAGGAAAATTGAAAGTCCCACAAAGCTGTAAACAAAACCTATGAGCATTCGGATTACCTGGCGAGCCGTCATTTTTAAAAGGAAAATCTGAAAAATTATGAACAGCCCCAAAAGCGGTGCAATTGAAGTAAAGGATTCGTACAGTGCAGAAGTAATGGTTGTGGAAATTGCGGTGATTTGCGCACCTTGAGCCCCTTCGACAAGCTCAGGGACAGCAGTCTTGCCAACAGCAATTGCATAAACTAAAACTGCAAGAACGGGACCTACAGACGAAATGCCGGTAAGTCCGAACGAATTATCATCTTTGCCGGCACGAACGGAAGAAACACCAAGACCAAGCGCCATTATAAAAGGAACTGTCATTGGTCCTGTCGTTGCACCGCCTGAATCAAAGCCTATTGCAATAAAAGAGTCGGGAACAAAAATAACGATAACAAAAAGAATTGTATAAGAAATGAAGAGTGTCCATTTTAAGGAAAGGTCTGTAACGGTGCGAATGAGTCCAAGCATAATAAAAATGCCTACCCCGCCCGCAATTACAAATGTAAATGCAACTTTATTCACAAAAGGAAACACGCCTTTTACCTGATCGCCAAAAACCTGAATATCAGGTTCTGCTGCAGTAACGATAAATCCGATTACAAAAGCGCTAACAAGAAGCAATTTAAGATTTTTCTTTTTTGTAAGTGCAGCCCCGCAACGCTCGCCCATCGGCTGAATGCCAAGATCTACACCAAGAAGAAATATCGTGAGTCCTACAATAAGAAGTATTCCGCTTATAAAAAATCGAAGAAGAAGAGACGGCGCAAGCGGGACAATAGTCAAACCCAACAGAAAAACAATTGCCATAACCGGGAGAACAGAAATTGCAGTCTCTTTAAATTTATGAAGTATATTCATACGCTATGTCATTGTCGGGCTTGACCCCACAAACTAAATGAACGCGTTCCAGCCCTTCTTTTCAATTCCGATAACCCATGCAGCGGCATATTTTTTTGCACCTTCAAGATCGTGGTCACGGTAGTTGCCGCATTCCTGTTCTGTAGTAGCAGGAACCGGCTTATCCCAAACTGCAACCTTTTTAAGAACATTCATAATATGACCAGCAATTTCTTCTTCGGAACGGTCGCCCCAGACTGTAAAATAAAATCCTGTGCGGCAGCCCATTGGAGAAAGGTCAATTACTCCTTCCATTTCATCACGAATATATTCTGCCATTAAATGCTCAAGAGTATGAATGGCACCTGTGCTCATAAATTCCTTGTTTGGCTGGCAAAAACGAATGTCAAACTTTGTAACGATATCGCCTTTTTCTCCAACCTTTTTTGCAGCAAGTCGAACAAATGGAGCAGTAACCTTTGTATGGTCAAGATTAAAAGAATCTACATTGTATTTTTTTTCCATTATTAAACCTCCATCATCTTCTTTACAAGGCAAGCACTTGCGGCAGCACAAACATCTTCATTGAAGGAATAAGTCTGCTCTACAGATTCATCTGCCATATCAGACATGCAGCGTACAATTACAAAGGGAACCTTATTCAAAAAGCAGGTATGAGCAATTGCACAGCCTTCCATTTCTACACAGGCAGGTGAAAAGTTTGATTGAATTGATTTTTTTGCAGAAGAGTCAGAAATAAACTGATCTCCGCTTGCGATAATTCCTTTTATTACTTTATGCTGCTTTGCAAATTCAGTTCGTTCAAAAGCTGTAACGGCAGTTTGGGCAAGAGCTTCATCTGCAGGAAATGATTCAGGCATTCCCGGAACCTGTCCTTTTTTATAGCCAAATGCGGTTGTATCAAAATCATGATATACGGCAGCAGTTGAAACTACAAAATCAAAAACACCAAGTCCCTTTGCAAAGGCACCTGCAATTCCCGTGTTGATTATTTTGGTAACTCCGAATTTCAAAATCAAAGCCTGTGCACATAAAGCAGCGTTTACTTTACCAATGCCACTTTTTACAATTACAACATCCTTTCCGTTTAGAATTCCGGTTGAAAAACTTAGTCCTGCAAACTCAACAATTTCTTTATTTGTAAGTTCATTGCAAAGTGTTTTTACTTCGGATTCCATTGCTCCGATTATTCCGTATTTTTCCATAATCACTCTTTATTCGTTGTTTTTCTTATTAATTTCGGCCTTAACTTCTTTTGTTGTTTTAAACTGATTCAAAACATCATCACGAAGCTTTTCCTGAAGCTTGAACTTTTTTATTACAAAACGTCCGAGTGCTCTGTAAATAAAAAATCCTCCTACAAGTCCGCCAACAAAAGTAATAACAAGAAGTATATTAAAAATGACTGTCTGTGTATCTGTATCAATTCCGTCCAAAAGTCTGTAAACAATAAATGCAGACAAAATAAAAAGCCCCAGAATCAAAAGAAAAGCAATAAGCACTTCGCAGATTGTTCCTACAAACAAAAACATATTGGAGGTCTTTTTCTTTTCACGATACGCAATCTGATCTTTCTTACGTCGTTCGAGTTCCTGTTCATCAAAATCGTTCATTTCACCGTTCATTAGTTTTCCTCCTTAGTTAAATCGCCTTTTCCCGATTTCTGCTTATTTTCGTTGATAATTGAAATGATAAATGAAACAACCAGAAGAATTCCGCATACAACTACAGCAGAATCGGCAACATTAAAGGTTGGCCAGCGTTCAAGACCAAAAAGTCCGTAGAATTTAACGTCAATAAAATCTACAACACCTGCAGGACGGAAAATTCGGTCAATAATATTACCAAATCCACCGCCAACTACACCACAAATTGCCCAGCGCTGAAGCTTTGTAAACTCATTATTTCTAAAATAAACGCCAAGCACAATTCCAAGCACAATCACAGGAATTACCGAAAAAGCAAGTCGTCGCACAGAATCTGACCAGCGGGCACAAAAACTGAACGCTACACCAGGATTCCTTACATGAATTATACGAAGAAAATCACCTAAAAACTGAGCTCCAATTGTATTTACAGGAATATACCGGCAAATAAGTACCTTTGTAATCTGATCTAAAACAACTACTACCACTGCAAGTACAAGCGGCAATAGTTTTCCCTTAAGTTCTTTATTCATGAGGATAGTATAACAGAAAAACCGGGTGATTACTATAGGATTAATTAGTGTCGCTCATATCGCGGGTGATGTTTTTGAGCCAGCCCTTCTTAAAATAATGACGGATTACAAACGGCATTTTTTCAAATTCATCAAGATACAGCACAAAATATACCCAAAGAGGAGGGAGTTTGAATACAAATGCAGCGAGCAGGCCAAGCGGAACCGAAACACACCACATATTGATTGTATCTGCAACAAATCCAAAGCGGGAATCGCCTCCTGCACGGAAAATACCGCAAATTAAAACTGTATTTATGGAAGCTCCAACGATTGAATATGTATTCATGAATAGAATTAAGTTTCGGTAATGAGCGGCCGTTTCGTTAAGTTTTGCAATATATGGAAGCACAGGATACAGACACACAATAAGGATTGCCCCGAAAACTCCCGAAAGAATTGTTACTCTTGCAAGACGGGAAGCATTTCGTTCTGCAACTCCCATATCGCCTGCACCAAGATTTTTTCCAATTACAATTGCACCACCATAAGCAAGCCCAAAGCACAATACACTACCTAACTGGCGCACGGTGCCTACAACAGAGTTAGCGGCGACTATATCTTCGCCAAGGTGACCAAGAATTACGGAATACATTGCAAAAGCGGAACCCCATACAATTTCGTTGCCAACTGCAGGAAGTGAATACTTGAAAAAATCCTTTGTGAGCAGCTTGTTTCTTCGGAACATGCACAAAACAGAAAAACGAACGTCTTTCTGCATGCGGGCATAAATAAAACAGATGCACATTTCGATAAAACGCGCAATTGAAGTTGCAATGCCTACACCAAGAATTCCAAGCTTTGGAGCACCAAAAAGTCCGAAAATAAAGGTTGCATTGAGCCCGATATTCAAAATCAGGGAAGTTGTAGAAGCGATTGTAACAATTTTTACGCGCTCAATACTCTTAAAAGCGGCCTGGAACATCTGACCAAACGACAGACACACATACGAAACGCTTACTGCACGCAAATATCTGCAGCCTTCTGCAATCAGAGCTTCATCCTTTGTAAAAATGAGCATGAGGATTCGCGGATAAAACGCAGCAACAAGAGCAACAAGGAATTCCACCGTACAGCAGATTCTAAGACCAATTCCAAGCAGTGTTTTTATTGATTCCGTGTCTTTTTTGCCCCAATACTGAGCGCCAAGCATAACAAGGCCCGACGACAAGCCTGTAGAAATCATAAACAGAATAAAAGCAACGTTTCCTGCAAGAGAAGAGGCTGCAATTGCAGTCTGGCTTATGTAACCGAGCATAATAACGTCTGCAGAGTTTACAGCGGCCGAAATGAGGTTCTGAATTGCCATTGGAGTCACAACATGGCGCAGGTCTTTATAAAAATCTTTTGCTTCTTGTGTCATTTTGGCCAAGTATAACAAAGAAAAAACTTGTTGGCAATATTCGAATTTATCATATATAATAGAAGAATGAAAAAAATCGGGGTTCTTGTTCATGCGCTTACTGTTGAATATGCACTTGATGTTTTGAACGGCATATTTGCGTATTTTAAGGACAAGGACGATATTCAGTTTTTCGTTGCACAGACAAAAGACCCAAAAACAGATTCCGGCATTTATGAATATCAAAGCTGGAACAGTTTAAGTCTGCTCTTTTCTACAGACATAGACCTTGTTATTGTTATAACCGGTTCTTATTCATCTACAATTGCAACTCCTACTCTTGCAAAAATCCTCAAGAAATACAAAGAAAAACCAATTATTTCTATTGGAGCCGACCTTGGACTTCCTGATTCCTATTATATAGAAACTGAATGTAATTCTGCC
>JAEEGL015934390.1_pt1 | contig 18170 bp, 16 predicted proteins | sample 9134231 | NCBI WGS metagenome assembly JAEEGL01 (sample SAMN16246548, study PRJNA631951) | gut metagenome | biome: gut microbiome; feature: rumen; material: fiber-attached | host: Bos | place: Iran: Karaj | collected 2018-10 | reverse complement strand
TTTCCAATCTGACGAAATCGGAAGTAGGGATCTGATTTGCCTTGAATATGGCCTTCATTTTAAGCTTATCAGATACATTCTGAGCTGTCTCATAGTCGATATAACAAGGCAGATGCAACATCTCAGACACCTGAGCTACGATCAGCAACACCTGATCCGCGCAGACTGTTATTATAAAATCGACATTTTCTCTGACAGCAACTTCTCTGACAGCCTCGACATCAAATATCGGAATACAGTAAAAAACGTCCGCATACGGCCTTGCCAACGCATTCTCATTTCCATCTGCAAGAACTGTCGAAATGCCTTTTGCTTTAAGCTGTTTCAACAGTTCGATCTGCGGCAACCCGCCTGCAATAACAAATGCTTTCATTTATATCTCCTGTTTTGTCGGTTTACTTTATTCGGCAGAATGTCCGGTACAGATCACTTCCAGTAAACTGTAAAATCGTGTTTGTTGACCTGCTTCTCCTTGGGCGGTAGCTTCATATAATCTCCGTATTCAAGCCGTAAATATTCATCGTACTCTCCGGGAAGCCAGAATTCGTATGCTTCAAACCTGTGCTTCACGCGATCGCTGAAAACCTGTTTAGGCTTCACGTCGGTCCCCCATAAAGCTGAAGTTATAAGATGTCCGACCTGATCCGCGGTTTCATATGGATACAGCTGAACATCCCTGTCCAGTTTTTTGACCAGCGCAGAGACCGGTACTACAGACAGCCCTGCTTTTGCAATGACCTGGACCACCTTGTGGGCAAATCCAACCTTTTTATTTCCGGATATTCTTTTCCACGCAAGTATCCTCATATCCCATCTGATCCTGTCCAAATGCTCCTTCAGAGTATTGGGATCATTCGGCAGACCGTCGATTGGAAACACATCGATATACACACCAAGCTTAACTGGTTTTGCTATATTCTCTATCAGTTCCGTCCTGGCATCGCAAACTTTTGCAAACGCGTAAGGATAGTCATTACTGAACCGATGGGCACACAGATAAAACTTATCCGACTTATACTCAGATAAAAACCTCTCGTAATCAGGACGCGGCATCCCTATATCTATATCATCATCCCAGGGTATAAAGCCATCATGCCTGACTGCACCCAACGCTGTCCCGCATACAAGATAATACCGGATACCGCGGCAATCGCAAAAGTCTGCGACATCAACCAGCACCTGAAGCGCTATGGCCTTTATTTCTTCATTGCTTACCTGTTTTCTCATTCCGCAGCCCCTAAAAAATATGCTTCAAAAACCTTCGGCGCTGAGCTCCCATTACATCTGCAGCAACTATGCCGAAATAGAAAACCTGGGAGAAAAAGCTCGTCAGATGTGCGAAGCAGAATAACAGGATGAAAACGATACAGCAGCACCATACGTAATTGCTTATCTTTTTCACCATAAGATTCAGGAAACAGATGAACTGCAGTACTACTCCGATTATGCCGAATTTATATATCGTATCAGCCAGTCCGGTCAAATAATACGGGAACTCCGCGCTGTTTCCATATCCTATCCATAAAGTCGCACCTGACATGGGACCGATAGCGTTCTGCCACTGCTTTGTTCTTCCCGCAATTGCATTATACCCCTCAACATTGGAGAAAACTCTTTGAAGAGCTGTCTGGAAAAACGGGATCTGCAAAAGAATGAAAACGCCTACGATCAGCACCGGTATCCATTTAAGGATCTTCAGGAGCTTTGATTCTTTTGATTTGCTGTTAAGGAACATATACCATGCGAAAATACCGAAGGTGATCATTATTCCCATTCCGGAGGTGGTCAAAATGCAGCCTATTCCAATAAGGATCGCCCTTTTTATATCGACTTTTTCACGATTGGGGAATAGGACTGATATCAGGGCAAAACAGCAATACTGGGAAAAATGAGATGGCTCCAGGAAAAGCGCCGAAGGTCTGTATAGCCCACTTGTGTCTCTGAACACATAACTCTCCTGGAATTCTCGGTGGATTATAGCCTGCGGAATATACTGCAGGCGGAGGTGCAGCCCATAATAGCTTAGAGTCTGGATTATTATCAGCGCAACATTCAAAAGTGCGAATATCTCGATTATCTGGCGTATTTTATCAGTTTTGACAGAACCGCATGTTATTCCCCAAAGGTTGATGAACGCTGCAACACATAACACCATGCGCGTCATGCTCCCATCCGCCCGCAGGATCATATAGGCGTAAAATATAAAAAACACACTGGCGCCGACGCGCTCGCTGCGCGACACAAAACACATAAAAACGCAGTAGAGTGAATAAGGGATAAAAACTATGAGAAGCACCGTACCGAAACTGATATTAACAATTGGGACATTCAACAAACACAATACCGGCAAAAGTGCAATACAAAAATGATACACTTTGCTCAGGATGCCTGCGCTTTGCTGTTTATATGCATAAGTTGTCAGATCCAATTCTGAATGACCTCCGGGGTAATGGCCTGGCCGGACTATTGTCCGACCTGTCCCATCGCTCTTCTTTTTGCTCTTCTTGCTTCACAGAACAATGTGGTTAATCCGTGAGATAGCATGAACTTCTTTATTTTTGCTTCATTTCCCAAATCTTTATAGCTGCAGTACTCTATAGACTCCCTGAACGGATCGGAACTCAGGAACTCTTTAACCTCCTTATTGCGCTGCTTTTTCGTTCCGGGATAATCTTTGTGGTAATACTTTGAGAAAAGCACATCGGAAATGATCCCGAATACAAATCTCATGTAGTCTTTATATATTCTGTTATAGGATGGATCACCTGTCAACTGCGCCATCTCAGAATCCATTCTGCGTGCAATTTCCTCAAGGTAGACGGACAGATCGCGGCGTTCCTTATCGACCGACGGGGAGTATTTATTGCTGACGCTCAGCACATTTATCCTATAGTGATAGAATGCCTCATTGAGATAATACATGCTGTGCATTTTCTCAAAGCAGCGCAGTATGAAGACTTTATCCTCACTTTTAGGCAGCCCTGCAGGATAAACAAGCTCGTTTTTCAGCAAATAATCCTTTAAAAAGACTTTGTCCACTGAATAGTATATGGTGCTGAGTGTTTCATTACCCTGATTAGGGGTGCCCATTGCGCGGCGATACAGCTTTTCCTTGGTTCTAACATCCTCCATATAATGAAGGGTATTCTTTGCCAGCCCGGTTTCAGCCCTTTTACGGACGCCATTGGAGTATTCCTTTATGTGATCGAACAACAAAACCTCACACTCATTGGCAGATAAGACTGAATTCAGTCTTTCACAGGTGTTCAGCTCTATCCAATCGTCGGAATCCACAAACATGATCCACTTTGCGTGTGCAGCCCGGACTCCGGTATTTCTTGCTTCGGAAACCCCCTGATTCTGTTTGTGGATCACTTTGATACGATCATCCGAACTCGCTGCGGTATCGTAGATTGCCGCGTGCTCCGCATCACTCCCGTCATCAACGATTATGATCTCAATATCTGAAAAAGTCTGGGCTACCAGGCTGTTTATACATTGTTCAAAATAATCAGGCTCTGTATTATAGGCCGGAATGATCATACTGAATAATGGTGCATTTTTTTCGATTGCTGATCCGGAACTCATTTATTTAGACTCTGTGTTCTGCTTTTTTGCCATCATAGGATCTTCTTTTTCAAGATTGATCCCCTCTCTTTTGAAAACTACTCCCACTGTTCTTAACAAGATCTTCAGATCTAAAAGCAGCGAGAAACTATCTACATATTCCAGGTCATACTGTATTTTTTCCGCCCATGTAAGACTGTTCCTGCCATTGACCTGAGCCAGTCCGGTCACACCCGGACGGACAAGGAAGCGCCTTTTTTGTTCGTTGCTGTATTTTTCCGCCTGGTACGGAAGCGTAGGCCTGGGACCTACAAAACTCATAGTTCCGTTCAGAATGTTGAACAGCTGCATCAATTCATCCAGACTGGTTTTCCTGAGGATTTTCCCAATCTTTGTCACTCTGGTTATGGAGGGCTCAAGGATCTCGCCGTTCGGTTTATACAAAACCCCGTCAACGCTATAGGTTCCTTCAGGAGGATTCCTCATGGTCCTGAATTTATAAATATTGAACCTTCTCTCATCTTTCCCCAGACGTTCCTGGCTGAATACGATTTTCCCGGGTGAACTGAGCTTTACCAAAACCGCAAGTATCAGAAGCAGCGGGGACAGGACTATGATCATAATCAGCGATCCTAAAAAATCAACTGCTCTTTTTATACCAAATTGTAAAGCCTTTTTTTTCATATTTGAATCCCTGTCAAGATTTTCGCTTCTGATCAAATCTCTCTTTCAAGTACTCTGCCAATTCATCTGATACTTCCTGATGCCTGGGTGCCAAATCGGCAGGATACGTCTCTTCCCTCTTCGCCAGCCACTCATCAAAACTGCAGATATACCGCGCAGGTACACCACCAACAACCGAATTCGGAGGAACATCCCCCGCAACCACCGCACCAGCGGCAACGATTGCATTCGGGCCGATCCGTACACCGCTGACTATGGTTACGTTCGTTCCGATAAACACATTGTCCATCAACTCTATGCAGTCGACTGTTTCCGAGTATTTTTTCTGCAATTCAGGCATATGATTCAGCACCTGATGTGTGATATCATGTGTAGCAAATGTGACATTCGAGGCGATCCGCACATTGTTGTGGATCCTTATCAGCTTCGCATAGAGCGGAACTTTTCGATCCATGATAGTGACATTCTCACCTATTTTGCCGAATATCCCTTTCCGGCGCAGATAGTCTACCCGCTTAACGCTGCTCTTCATGGACCACAGACGCATCGTCTGCCATAAACGTTTTCCGGTCATATGCTAAAACCTCATGCAAAACATCTGTGAATGATATCAATGATCCTGTCCTGCTGTTCAGCGGTCATCTTGTTGTCACTTGGCAGGCAAAGCCCGCGTCTGAATATGTCAGCGCCGACATCTGCCATTTGATCTCCTTCAGCTGTGACAAAAGCATGCCTTTTATAGAGCGGCTGCAGATGCATAGGCTTCCAGATCGGCCGCCCTTCAGCGTTGAATGCAGCAAGCGCTTCAAGTATTTCCTGTGGAGAACTTTTGCCGGATACGCTTTTATATGAATAGTCCTGATCTCCTCTGAACATCGGTGCCATGGCTTCATCATCGATGATACAGCAGCTCAGCCAGAAGTTGGGGCAACTGCTTTCCCTGTCCCATGGATTCATTTTGACCGGCAGATCGGACAATCCCCTTTCATAGCGTTCCCATATCGCTTTCTTCTGTGCAATATGTTCATCCAGATACGGTATCTGCCCGCGTACCACACCGGCAATTATGTTGCTCATTCTGTAGTTATAGCCTATTTCCCTATGCTGATACCACGGTGCCGCCTCACGGCTCTGCGTAGACCATTTGCGGATTTTTTCTGAATCTTCTTTGGAATCTGTAAGGAACATACCGCCTGATGATCCTGTAATGATCTTATTACCGTTAAAGCTGATGCAATTATACTGACCCAGTGCGCCAGTCTCTACCCACTTGCCTTCCAGCTTATATTTTGCTCCAAGAGACTCTGCGGCATCCTCCACTATCAGTGCGCCGTTTTTTTCGCAGATACTTTTAAGCTCCGCTATTTTACCAGGGGTACCATACAGATGTGCGATAACAACAAGCTTTACATCAGGATAGGTTTCGAATGCCCGTTCCAGCGCAACAGGGTCCATGTTCCAGGTATCGTATTCTGTATCTATAAATACTGCTTCTCCGTCTTCATAAGCAACAGGATTGACCGAAGCGTCGAAAGTGCAATCTGAACAAAAAACTCTTCTACCGGTAAGTGTTCCTTCATTTGCAGGGGCTTGACCATAGAAATGCTCTGCGGCGAGCTTTGTTGCCAGATGCAGTGCTGAAGTCCCGGACGCCAATGCAACCGCATACCCGCATCCTATGTATTCAGCCATTTTTTCTTCTATTTCATTTATGTTTGCGCCGATCGTTGAGACCCAGTTTGTCTGGATTGCGTCATCGACCCATCTCTGTTCTTCCCCGTGCATAGTCGGAGAAGCTAGCCAGACCTTTTTTTCAAAAGGCTTTATTCCTTCAAATCTTTTATCTGAAAAAAAACTATTCATCCTCACTCCTGTTTTCTGTTTTCATATACTCATCTATAAGAGCTGCAGGCGTGCTTGTCAGGCAGTTAAAATCAGTCATTAATCCGCTTAACAGCCCTTCCCGCAAGGCATTTACATACTTGCCGTCCCATTCTGCCTTTTTTATACTGTCGAGCCTGTCACGGCCGTTTATCTGCGCCATACCGGTGATCCCCGGCATCACACTGTTCGCAGAATACTTGTCGCGCTCACTTATAAGGTCTTTTGTTGTCCAGATCACGGGCCGTGGGCCGACAAGGCTCATCTTGCCCCTAAATACGTCCCAAAGCTGTGGCAGCTCATCCAATGAGGTTTTCCGTAGGAAGCGCCCCACTCTGGTAATATACTTTTCCTGTTCCTCAAACTCTTCTGCAGGAACGTCCTTTGGGGCTGACATTTTCATGGAACGGAATTTATGCATTTCAAAGAGATGCTTATCTTTTCCAACTCTTTTCTGCTTAAACAACACCGGCCCCGGGTCGTCTATCTCTATTGCCAGTGCGATGGCTGCAAATATCGGGGCAAACAGAACAAGCCCGGCAAACGACAACGCCTTATCCAGCGCTCTTTTGCCGAAGCGTTCATACAGAGTGATGTCAGAAGAAAACGAAGAGGTTTCTGGTCCATCATAAGCATCCTTCTCTAAATAAGTATTTTCCTGATCTATATCCTCAGGTTCTTTCACTGCCTTTGAAAGCCTTTGAAGAAAGATGAACGACCCTGCTAAAAAAAGCAACCCCGCACCGGTATGTATTTTTTTCTTTATCTCTTTTTTACCCAATTTCTCAAATATCTGCAAAGACCTTGGTGTTCCTGAACTCGTCCGAATCACTGGCAGATCTGTTTACTTCCTCCGGGCTCTTATACGTCGGAACGACCTCTTTAAGAGCCTCGCGGACAACGCTGTTATGGCCGCTGTCGATCGCTTCGTTGAGTCTGGACAGTTTTTCTTCTATGATGCTGAGCGGCAATGGCTGGTCTCTTTCTATAAAGATCTGCTTGTTTGCGGTCTTGTCCAACCCTTCATCCCGGACAAGAAGCTCTTCGAACAGTTTTTCACCCGGACGAAGCCCGATCTCTATAATGTCGATATCTTTATATGGCTCAAGTCCGGAAAGACGCACAAGATTCTCGGCAAGATCCAGTATCTTTATCGGCTGTCCCATGTCAAGCACGAACAGCTCGCCGTTTTTTGCCATCGCGCCGGCTTCAAGCACCAGGCTCGCAGCCTCCGGAATTGTCATGAAATAACGGATTATGCGTTTATCAGTAAGTGTTATGGGGCCTCCGCTTGCGATCTGTTTTTTGAAAAGCGGAACAACAGAACCTGCAGACCCCAGAACATTACCGAACCTGGTTGAACTGAACGAGGTCCCGGAGTTTTTGGTGCTGTGCGCCTGTATTATCATTTCGCACATGCGCTTGGTGGCGCCCATGACATTTGTTGGATTCACGGCCTTGTCGGTACTGACCATCATAAACCGTTCCACCTTATACTGCTCACTTATCTCAACAACGTTCAAGGTACCGAAAACATTGTTTTTTACCGCTTCTATGCAGTTGCGTTCCATGAGCGGGACATGCTTATGTGCAGCCGCATGAAGGACGATGTTAGGCCTGTGATGAGCAAAGATCTTATCCAGACCTTCTCTGTCACAGATAGACACTATTTCGACACGCACATCGAGCTTCGGATCCGCGATCCTGAGCTCCTGCTGAATATCATATGCGCCGTTTTCTGCAACATCAAGAATGATCAGCCTGCGCGGATCCATTGTAGCGACCTGTCTGCAAAGCTCTGAACCTATGGACCCGCCGCCGCCGGTTATAAGCACTGTTTTATTCTTATAGAATTCCGCGGTCTTTTCATCAGTGACATCCAGTTCTTTTCTGAAAAGAAGCTCATCTATATCGAATTCCCTTAGCTGCATTCTGGAACCAGCGGTACGCATGGTAGGATAATCATAGATCTTGACCTTGAATCCCATCTGCTTATAATGCTCATAAAGGGCTTTTTTCTCTTCCGGAGCAGCATTCGGAAGTGCAAATACTATCTCCTGGATCTCATTGCGGGCAAGCATTGCTGCAGTTGCTTCGGATTCGTCAAATACAGGAAGATTGTATATTTCCTTCCCTATTTTTTCATTGCTGATATCGATAAAGCATCTTGGGAGGTAAGCTGTACTGGAACTGCTCATAAGATCAGTCGCAAGGCTTGTGCCCAGACGGCCTGCACCCACGATGGCGATATTGATCTTATTGGCAGTGGCAGTAGTGTCAACATTCAATTTATTTCCGCTGAAAGCATAAAGCAGCCCGCGAAGAATCTTGCCCTCAGTCGTGTTCTTGTTACCGAACTTGTATGCATAACGGTAAACCATACGCATTACCATCGACCCGAGAAGACTCATACAGAACAGAGAAATAATACTCAGCGCGGATACTTTTTGCGTAGGTATGAACTGCCGGACGAGCAGATAAACAATGAACGCACAGAAATCAGACAGGATCATCCGTATATAGGACTGTATCCCGCCATACCTCCATACGAGCCTGTAAATGCTGAACAAAAACCGGCAGGCAAAAATAATCAGGAACGCAATACCTGACTGGATCAATCTTTCTTTAGTTGAAAGATCGAACACTCCCTTATAAACAAAGAATAACAGGAAGCTGGCTGCGGCAAAAACCACACAATCGTAGAATACCAACAGCCATCTTATCGAATATCTATGCTGTCCCAAAGTGGTTTTACTCATGCCTTTCTGCGCTTTTCAGCCTTGGTCTCCCTAACGATGCCAATAGCTGCTATTATTACGAGTGCAACCGCGCAAACAGGAGCCTCGCTCTTTATTATTGCCTTTATATAGGATGTCGATAACAGCGAACTGCCGTGATATTTGACCTCGGTATTGCTGACATCCGTAGTCTTAACGAACTCATCATTATATGCTGCTGCCATTTTGTCGAAATCAGCCGACAACTCCTCGATCTTTTCCCTGGCAGCCGCTATGGCTGATTCTATCCTTTCCCTGTATGCAGATGAAGTCCCGGCTTCTGCACTTGCATCAAGATCGTTCACTTTATTCCTGTAATCATCGATGCTGATCGTTATTTCCGAGATCTCATTGGCGATAGCTGTTTTCTTTTCAACCAAAGCTTCATATGTTTCTTTAGAATTGCCCTTTACAGTTATAACACTGTCTCCGGAGCTGTAATAAATATCTGAGTCTTTCTCATAGCCATCGATCAGGGCGTTGATATTCTCCTGTTCAGTTTTAAGACTGCTGAGCCTATAGGTGAGTTGCTCTATTTCATAGTTGTACTGGGATCTGAGCCTTGCTATGTCTTTGGAGAGCGCATTTATCGTGATATTTGCGGAAAGGCTCTGAATATCATTTGAAGCAATAGTATCGGCTCTGAGCATGATGGATGAGAAAGTACTGCCATCAGCTGTGACAAACGTGGGCTCAGCATCATAAAGCTCTTTTGAATACTTTCTGATCATTTCCAGATGAAGTGAAAGCGTGGTTATAGCCTGAGAGTAATCATAAGTCCCGGTCTTCCAGAGGTCTTTCATCGCGGCCCAATCCATCCCCGCACTATACTGGTCCTTATAAAACTGTTTATATCCGGAAACGATGGAATTAAGCAGCCCCTTCAGCTGAGCAGACGATAGTTTGTTGCTGAAACTGTTATACAAAGAAACCTTATATGTGGTAGGGTAATACTCTTCAACAGTTATTTCTCTGGTCGGATCAGAAGCGAACAGAGAAGTCCAGCTCTTTATCTGATCTATGATATTTGCAGGATAAGAGCCCCTTACTACCATATTCTGGGAGAGCTCTTCAACGCTGATCTTATCACTAAGGCTGTTTTCTTCTATTGCAGCCTGAAGCAGTGCTTCATTCCTGATGCCGTCAATAGAAAATGATCCTCCATTAGGTGCAAGACCTTCTGCAGCGCCATCATAAAGAAGTTCCAGACTCGTGCCGACATACTCCTTCGACGGATGAATGAATAAAAAGTTCACCAACGACAGGACCAGTCCGAGGATGATGGCGATGATGAGTATTACCCATCTTCCTAACCTGATATTTGCGTTCTTAGCCATTCTCCCTGCCCTTCTTTCTCATCTCTGTAGCCAAGCTGGCGATAAACCATATGCAGACCGCAACAATGACACCAGCGACACCGCCTATGACAGCTCTCTTTATGTTTTTACTGCTGAAAAAGCTTACGGTTTTTGACTGCGCAGTTGTGGATACAATGTATGAATTCTTTACAGTATCGCTGTTGAGAAGCTCGTCGCCCTGTGCCAGGACAAGATCCTGTACTGAAACAGCATCGTTGTAGACCCTCTCATATTCCTGTCTGACAGTTTCGACCTCCGTGGTGGAAGCTGTTTCTCCAAACACTTTGATCTTATTCTCAAGATCGGATATCTGGCTTTCAAGACTTGTCTTTTTCTCGAAGAGTTCTGTCTGTGTAAGTACCAGTTTATTGTAATTATCCGTAGTTATGCTGACTGGATTGCCGCTTTGCTCTTCTCCGCCTATAACTGATATAACCTGGTTCTGGTACTCGTCTATGATCTTTTTATTTCCTTCGATCCGGCTGTTGACATCAGCGAGATCCAGGCGCGCTGTACGCAGGGTATAATTGTACTTATTGATGAGCGTCGCCTGATCCAGAGTAATACCGTTGTACATGATATATGAGTACAGATAGCTGATATCTATATCATTTACAGTAGATATAATATCGCTGAGATCATGGAACGACATTCCTGTGGACGCACTGCGGTAGTCCGGATAAAGCTCCGCATTGCTGTCGCAGTAGTTTTTGAGCGAAGCAAGCGATGATTTGATGATATCCAGATTTTCGAGAAAATCCAGATCATTGTACTGCAGAGAAGCAAGATCCGACTCCGGAAAAGCGAAATCCGATCTCGTCTTATAGAGCTGACTGTTATATGCTTTTATAATATTATTGAGAAGATCCTGGATCTCAGATGTGCTGAGGTACGTCTTGTTTCTCGATTCCGGGCTACCAAAACCATTTGAAAGCGAAATGATAAAAGTATTCTCATAATCCAGCTTGATCGATGTAGCCTGGCTGACCCTTGTAGCGCTTGCAGCAATTTCCTTATCCAGTATCTCCAGCCTCTGTCTTGTTTCTGTGGTGAGCAGCTGCTCTATCTTGATATTGGATTCCAGGTTTGTAAGTGAGATGTCCGAAGACAACTGTGTGTTACTAAGGGCTTCCTGCAGAACATAGGATGTGAAGCTGACGGGTTGGGGGTTTACTTCCTTGCCGGACTCTGGATCGATATCCATAAATCTCAACATCACCGCGGCCTGTGTATCAGGGGCTTTTGTACCGATCTCTGCAATAAGCATAGGCAAAGCAAGACCGATGATAAGCAGTATCGCAAGAAGGTGCAGGTATACCTTTTTCTTTTTTGCCATGTTGGAAAAGACACTGACGACTGATATCTCGCCGTTGACCTCTCCCTGGTGGTTGACTATTACCTCAACCTTTTGGCCGTTATCGTTAAATTCCAAGTCTAAAGCTCCTTTTGTATACCAAAAATCTGACACATAAATGTGCCTTTGTAGTATTATATCCCAATCGCGGTTTTGTTTCAACTGATAAATCGCAACCCCTGGGATACAGACGGAAAAATTGCATAATAATCGCGAACATACGTTTACAAACTTTTGTTCGTGTGTTATAATAGCGTTGAAGAAGAATAGCCTTGCGGGAAAGGAGCAGCCATGGCAGAGCTTAAGGACAGAGAAAAAAAGGTGCTGGAGTTTATCAGACAGCAGATCAGCGATAACGGTTATCCTCCAACAGTAAGGGATATAGGTGCCGCGCTCGGTATCAAGTCTACATCCACAGTCCAGAAATCAATGGAGATACTGGAGTCCGAAGGATTCATCAGGAAGCAGGCCGGCAAGCGCCGCGCTTTCGAGGTGGTCCAGGGCGGAGCAGACGCTCAGGATATACAGAACAGGGCTGCCGGACAGACCCAGGGCAGAGCATCAGACAGGACTGATGTGATCGACGTCCCGGTTGTAGGCCGCGTCGCAGCAGGCATGCCGATACTTTCGGAACAGAACATAGAAGGCAGCTTCCCCATGCCCGCCCAGTTCATCGGAAGCGGCACCAACTTCATGCTCACCGTCCACGGGGATTCCATGGTGGAAGCAGGCATTATGGATGGAGATTACATCCTGGTCCAGGAGCAGAAGACCGCAAACAACGGCGATATAGTCGTAGCAATGATACAGGGGGATTTCGAATCAGAATCCACCGTCAAGGCGTTCTATAAAGAGAATGGACACATAAGGCTACAGCCCCGCAACAGCTCCATGGAGCCCATAATAGTGGACGACTGCGAGATAGTCGGCCTCGTAAAAGGCGTCTTCCGCTACCTGTCGTGATCGTCTGAAGAACGGTACTGTGGCCCGCACAAGTACGATCTTAAGTGATGAAAAAAACACAAAGGACGGCCTTAGGCAAAAGCCTGACCGTCCTTTTTGCTTAAAAAATACTTTAACCTATGCGGATCAGAGCAATCCGGCTTCCTTTTTAAGGTCCGCCAGCACCGGCGATCCGTTGAACCAGTCGGTAAGCTTTATCGGGTCGCCTTCTGTCGTAAGGAAGGTGTTGCCGTAGAGCAGGCCGTCGTTTTCACTGGTTATGCTCGGATGGAGCGTGATCACCATGCCCGGCACGATATCCATCTTGTTGCCTATGCCGAAATCCACAGCGTCGCCAAGATCAGGCCCCATTCCATGGCCGCACCATACGCCGGTACCGTAGCCGAGCTTTCTTACAGTCGCTTCGATGCGCTCGCCGACGTCGCAGATCCTGTAGCCAGGACGGAGCAGCTTAAGGCCTTCAGCCTCAGCGATCTTGCCAGCCTCCAGCACCTTGCGGGCTTCAGGCTGGGCGTCCTCGCTCATGAACACGGGGCGCACCATCTGGCTCCAGTAGCCTCCGCGTCCCGCTACCTCTGCGGAATACACGAACACTCCGTCCTCCTTGATAGGAATAGGCTGAGCGCGGGTTATGAATGTGTGAGGCTTCTGGCTGCGGGTAAGCACCAGGGAGTCCGAAGCGCCGTGAGCGCGCAGATACCCTTCCGCAGCGCCGATAAGTTCTTCCTCCGTCACGCCGGGACGCAGGATGCTGAGCACGTGCGCGAAAGAATCCGCGCAGAGCTTGCTGGTCTGCTTTGTCAGCTCTATCTCGTATTCGCTCTTGGTAGCGCGCGCCTTCGTGAAGGCATCGGTGATGTCAACCCAGTTGATATTTCCGGCGGTAAGCCTGCGATAGACTCCGACAGGGATCTCGTCCGGCTGGTACCAGCCTACGTTTTTATGTCCTTCCAGCTTCTGGTCCACTATGCCCAGCATATCGCCGCACACCACATGTTCGGGCGGCAGCCATGTGCCTTTCCGGGCGTGATACATCTGCCCCGGGGTCGGAAGGATAAGGTAAGGTTCCTCACCCTTGCCGCAGAATATATACGCGCGGCGGGTGCTCAGCATGTAATTGCTGAAGAACTTTACCGGTAGCTGGAATGTCTGCATTGCGGTAGCGGTCATCAGCACGGCGTCCAGGCCCATGCTCTCCATAAGGTCCTGGATGAGCCTTACTCTGCGCTGGTATTCCGCTTTGACCATGATATCTGTCATAATTGACCTTCTTTCTTGATTATTTGATAAGAGCGCGCAGCTCGTCTATGAAGCAGCAGTCCGCGTAGTCCGGGGTAAGGTTCTCCGGACCGCCCTCTTTTGCGAGCCACGTGTTGCCGTAGAGCAGTCCGTCGCTGTCGCTCTGGACGCTGGGGTGCAGGGTCAGGATCATGTCAGGCACTATCTCCATGGTATTGCTGACGCCTACGTCTACGCCGTCGCCCAGATCCGCGCCCATGCCGTGGCCGCTCCACACGCCCATGCGAAGGCCGTACTTAGCTACGACGCCTTCTATCGCCTTGGCTACGTCGCAGACGCGGTTGCCCGGGATTATTTTTTCCACACCGGCATTCTCGGCCTCATGGATGATGTGCAGTATGCGCTGCGCCTCAGGGCAGGTATCCTTTTTCATGAAGATGGGCCTTATGCACTGTGTCCAGTAGCCGTACTGTCCGGCCATCTCCACCGAGTACAGGAACATGCCGTCTTCCTCAACAGGAATGGGCTTTGGGCGCGCTATGAATGTGTGCGGCAGTGTAGAGCGCACAAGTACCAGAGTCTCCTCGCCACCGTGCGCGCGTATATACCCTTCCGCACCGCCTACGAGCTCCTGCTCCGTAACGCCGGGACGTATGTTTTTTACGACCCAGCGGAACGAATCCATAGCCACCGCGGAAGCAGAACGTATGCATTCGAGCTCGAACTCGCTCTTCGGCTGGCGGGCTGCGGTAAAGTCCGCAGTAACATCCACAAGCTCGGCGCCCGTATCAACTATCTTTAGATATATGCTGTGCGGGATCTCCGCCGGCTCGTAGAGCCCAAGTCTGGGATGAGCTTTGCCCATAGCGCCGACCATGGCGACCGCTTTGTTTGCGCAGTCCCCTCCGATGACATGGTCTTCGGGGAGGAAGCTCTCCCTCTTGGCGTGAAACTCGTGCCCTGCCGTATGCACAAACAGGTAGGCGGTCTTTCCGCGTTCTTTAAAGAAGAAGTCGCGCCTTGTCGGTATGGCGTAGCCGCTGCAGTACTTGACGGCCAGCATATAAGCCTGCTGCGCGGTAGAAGTAAAGAGCACAGCGTCGAGGCCTTTGTCCTCCATGAGCTTGTCTAAAAGCTCCATGCGGCGCTTCCCTTCCTTGAGATACGCCTGTCTTGTAAGTTCCATAATAACCTCCTCGTTCTGCCTTAAAGCCTATTTAAGCAGGCCCAGCGTGAACCAGGGAACCGCGATGATAGCCAGCAGGCCTACAAGGCACGCCGCTACCAGCAGGAATATCCACTTGAACTGTTTGTCCACCGCGATCTTCGTGATGTTTGCTGAGATAAACATGTTCACGCCGAACGGCGGAGTCACCATGCCTATGCTCAGGCAGATTATCATTACGACGCCAAGCTGTATCGGGCTGTAGCCCATCAACTTGATGATGGGAACGATTATAGGCGTAAGTACCACGATGGCTGCGTTGACGCTCATGAAGCATCCGAGTATCAGCAGGATGATGCTGAGCGCGACTACGAACATGAACGGTGTGTTGAAGGTCTTCGTGATGAATTCGGCAAGCAGGTTGGGCACATGGTTGATATTCAGCACCCAGGTGAACATGCCGCACATGCTCATGATGATCAGCGCGCTTCCGCTCATGATGGCTGCGTCGATGACTATCTTCTTGTACGTGGTCCACTTGATCTCCTTGTAGACGAATATACCGACTATCAGTCCGTATACGACAGCTACGCAGGACGCCTCTGTGGGAGTGAACAGACCGCCGTAAATGCCGCCCAGAATGATTACAGGCATCAGAAGAGCCAGGAACGAATCCTTAAGGGTGTCCCAGAATATCTTAAATGTCAGCTTGCGCTTTACGACTATGCCCATCTTCTTTCTGCGGCACACGACGTAGTTTACCATCATCAGTATCACGCCGATCAGGATGCCGGGGATGATGCCTGCGATGAACAGGTCGCCTATGTTTTCCTCCGCGAGGACCGCGTAGGAGATCATCGGAATGCTGGGCGGAATGACTACGCCAAGGCCGCCGGCAGTAGCTACCAGAGCTCCGGCATATCCGCCGTCATAGTTCTCGTCGCTGATCATCATCGGCAGCGTGATGCATCCGATGGAAGCAACTGTTGCCGGGCCGGAACCGGAAATGGCAGCAAACAGCATGCAGGCAAGCACGCTTACCATTCCAAGGGATCCGTGAATGCCGCCGACCAGCATCTTGCAGAAAGCTATGAGCCTCTTGCTGACGCCGCCGTGCTGCATCAGAGCGCCTGCGATCATGAAGAACGGCAGAGCGATGAGCGAGAAGTTGTTGGACGAGCTGAAAATGGAGCTCGCTACGAACTGGGGAGTTATGGTGCTGAACAGTTCCAGCGTCAGTATCGACGAGAACGAGATGCTCAGCGCGATCGGAACGGAGAAGAACATCGAACCGAAGAACGAAACAAGTAGTGCGGTAAGCATCAGTTCTGTCCTCCTTCCTGTTCAATTGCAGGTTTGCGGAATTTTTCGACCGACTCTTTGATCAGGATCATGATATACCTTATCGTCATCAGCCCGAATCCTATTGGGACCGAGACCGACGCGACCCATGTCGGCCACAGCGTAACTCCGAAAAAGTTACCGCGCTTTATATTGGTCTGCACGAGGAACACGCCCGAGCGGGTTATATATGCGCAGGTCACGATGCAGATCAGAAGTATGATAACACGAAGGATGTATTTCGCGTTCCCTTTGAAACGGGTATAAATAAAGTCGACCGTCAGGTGGTCGCCCTTGCGGACAGCCAGCGAGGCTCCGATCATGATAGACCAGACGAAGAGTATGCGGGACACTTCTTCGGTCCAGACTATGGAGCGGATGTGCAGCAGGGCCTGGTTCAGGACCTGCAGGGCAACCACGCAGATCATAGCCGTAAGAAGGATCAGGCAAATGATCTCCTCGATCTTGGCCAGCACACGGTCGATCGAGTCTATTACTTTCATACGAGTACTCCTAAAATACAATGGAGCCACCCGAAAACGGGCGGCCCCTGAAATTCAGTAATTACCAGCTCTTCTTGAGGCCGAGATCCTTATAGAAGATATCAAGTGTTTCAGCGCCTACGAGGCTTTCCAGAGTCTGGTGAGTGCTGCGGCCTGCAGTTACCCATGCAGCCAGTTCATCAGCATTAAGGTCGATGAATGTTGCGCCTTCGGACTCCATCTTCTTGCGGTAATTTGCCTCTTCGTCCTCGCTCATCTTGCGGTGCTCAACAGCGATCTCCTTGGTGACATCCTCGATGATAGCCTTGGCTGCGTCGGGGAGCTTGTTCCAGAAGTCGAGGTTGACGCCCAGGACGTAAGCGGCCCATACATGGTTGGTGTTGGTGATGTAGGGTGTTACTTTGTGGAAGCCCTGGGACTGGATGACGGAGTACGGGTTCTCCTGGCAGTCTGCGCCGCCGTTCTGGAGCGTGGTGTAGAGCTCGCCCATGGTAGTGGATACCGGGGTAGCCTTAAGAGCCTTGGCGAACTCGGTGAATGTGGTGGAGTTGATGATACGGAGCTTCTTTCCTTCGAGCTTCTTGACATCGTTGAACGGCTCTTTTCCTGTGAATACGCGGAAGCCTACATCAAGATATGCGAGGCCGTGGACGTTGGCGTCCTGTTCGAGGGACTTGAGCATGTACTGTCCGGAAGCGCCCTCTTCGCACTTGTAGCACTCCTCCAGTGTGGAGAACAGGTACGGGAACTTGAAGATCTCCCAGCGCTTTGTGGTGACGGAGTTGAGGACAGCCATGTCGATATCGCCGTCGGTGAGCAGGGATGCTGTCTTCTGAGAGTTGTTCTCGCTTATCTGTCCGCTGGGATAGGTATCGAAGGTGATCTGTCCGTCGGAACGCTTTGTTACCTCTTCAGCGAACTTCTCCATCAGCACGCTGGTGGGAAGGTTGGGACGGGTATCCCATGCGAGACGGATCTTTACGCTGTACTTTGCAGGAGCGTCGTTACCGGAAGCGTTGTTTGCCGGAGTATTGTTAGCCGGAGTGTTGTTCGCAGGGGTGCTGCCACCGCCTCCGCACGCAGCTAGGCCGAATACCATAACCAGGCATAAAAGCACTGCTAAAACCTTTTTCATGATGATTTCCTCCTTTTATAAGAAAAACTATCTTTGGATACTTTATATCCTTGATATTATAATAACAAAAACAAGACCGATTCTTAATCAGAATACGGTCTTGTAATAAAATACGTCAGAAAAACAGCTTTTTCCGGATATAAAATGTGATAGTCTTATATCAAATATGTTATAACGGTTACGTTTCCTGACAGAGCCTTACT
>JAEEGL014430198.1_pt1 | contig 18170 bp, 13 predicted proteins | sample 9134231 | NCBI WGS metagenome assembly JAEEGL01 (sample SAMN16246548, study PRJNA631951) | gut metagenome | biome: gut microbiome; feature: rumen; material: fiber-attached | host: Bos | place: Iran: Karaj | collected 2018-10 | reverse complement strand
TGCTCCGATAAGGGTTATGATTATCAGTGCGATAACGAATATCTTCCAAGCGGAGTATGAAGCCTGTGCATCGTAAAGTACGGCTCCGGACTCATCCGTGTAGTACTCGATGACACCCTGTGCGTTAGTCACCGGAGTTCCCTGACCACTCATATCGTATACGAAAAGCAGTCTCAGGAAGAACGGAAGGATCATGCTTGTAAGACCCATGGCTGCCAGCGCCGTCGCATTGGAGATCGTTGCCAGCAGTGAACGATCCTTTGAATTCCTTGTGGACAGATTTACCAGTGATGCGTGAGGCGTGTAGTACATAGGATATGCTATGGCAAACCACAGATTATATCCGATCGCTATACAAACCAGCGCCATTACCTGTGAGTTGGTATTGATAGTATCTGTCACGAAGGGGCTGATGATAAACAGTATCACCAATGCGATCAGACTGATAGGCACGCTTATAAGGAGGAGGGGCCTTGCTTTTCCTGCCCTGGAGGTGCTCCTGTCCATCATACGCCCGACGATGATATTACCAAGTACCACGAAGATGACCGATATCACCGGTAGTGATGTGAAAAATGCAGATGCCCATGCGTTGATATTAAGTACGTTGGACATATATGCATTAAAGTAGTTCGACAGTATGGAATTTGCCAGCAATGCCAGTGTCGGTCCCGCCAGATATCCCAGGATCCCTTCCGGGAAAAGAGATACGTTGGACTTTTTGATCATGCTGGGCGGCAGCCTGTCGAAAAAACTGCTTCCTGTAGCTTCTTTTGACATTTTACCCACCTTTATGTTGCTTTCTTTTTCTTTGCAAGTATACATTAGCATAAAAAAAAGACCGTGCACGTATTCTGCGTGAACGGTCAATTATTATTCGTGAACGGGTATTGGGATCAGGATTGATAGATTAAACCAGCCATCCTTTGCCTCTGCTCTTATGGATCCGCCGTACTTTTCGGCTATCTGTTTCATACTCTTGACTCCGTAGCCGTGAAGGTTTTTGTCCGATTTCGTAGTCAGCGGCAGATGATGCCTGAACTGACGATTGCCTGCAAACCTGTTTTCCACATTGATACGAAGAAATCCCCTCTGCCTGTCTACCGACAGATGGATCAGCCTCTCTCCCTTATCCTCTATCTGCTCCGCACTCTCGATTGCATTATCCAGGGCATTGCCGAAAAGAGCACTTATATCCATTGGCTTCATAAATGAAAGAGCTTCACCGTCGCAAACACAGGTAAGCTCGATATCCTTGGCCTGACACTTCATAGCCTCAGTACTCAGCATAGTATCCAGCACCCTGTTTCCGGTCTTATACTGAGCCTCGTACTGCCTGATCTCATCAAGCATCATATCCAGATATTCTGTATTTTCCTGATTTCCTCCCTCAAGTATGCTTGCCCGCAGCATGGCTATCTGATGCTTGAGATCATGATACTTTTGATTAACCAGCGCCATACTCTCTTCCGAAACCTGATACTGAGTATACTGCATCTCCAGCATGTTTCTGAGGGTCTGTTCCTCTATCTTGGCAGCCGTCTGCTGAAGCAGTTCATGATAAAAGTAAAGTAGCATTACTCCCATAAGATCCGATGAAGTCCTTATCATGAAAAACTCTGCGGAATAGATGGTGGTAAAGGGAGTTCCCGATACCACATAGGAAAGGTTACTGAAAAAATATAAAAGACCGACTATCACAGCAGCTCCCAGGATCCTTTGAGTATCGAACTCCATATCCCTGTTTTCCGCACTGTGCTTTTTTTCCATAAAAAAACCAAGTACAGAAATAAGCGCGATTACGCAAAGCATAACTACAACCTGATGGATCTTGTCGTTCTTCCAGCCAAACTGAAGATCAAAATAATAGTAGATCTGCCAGCCCAGGGATGCCATAAACTCTCCAAGCATAAATGCCCGAAGGCCGTAGTATATATCCTTTTCCTTTCCTCCGTCAGTATTGATATAAAAACTCAGCATTATAAGAAATATGATGCTTACCATAACTGCGAAAAATCCAAAACCCGAGATCCCGTTGGTAAGAGCCATAAGCGCAATAATAGCACCGCCCGGAAGAGCGATGCCGAAAAAGCGATTTATACCTTTTGTCTTTTTTCTGTTGGATGATAAAAAGACCAGCGTTGCCATAAAGTAAGACAGCGCATACCATATTCCGGGTGTATTCCCCAGTGAATTAACATGTCCGAAATCAACCGTCATATCAGTGTCCCATCTGCCTCATATAGTCATTGAGTGCATCCACAAAAGGCTTCTTTTTTGCCCGGCTTACAAGAAGAACGTCATCTCCCACTTTTACATCATAACCGCTGAGTCCGTCAACATATGCCAGATTAACAAGATAGCCCTTGTTGCACTGGAAAAAGTTTCCATCTCCCAGCTGCTCTGTCATCTCCCTCATGGAACCCTTGGTCTCGATCACTCCGTTTATCGTATGTACATAAAGGTCATGGTTGATGACTTCGATATACATTATCTCGTCAACATCCACCTTCTGCTTGCCGCCCTTTATGCCAAACATGAGATAAGTCTTGTCCGACTTGCCGCGGCGCCCTATCGCACGCTTGATCGTCTGCGCAAACGCATAGTATGAAATGGGCTTTAAAATATAATCCAGAGCATCCACCCTGTAGCCCTTGATCGCATACTGGGGCATATTGGTAATGAACACAAGGATAACGTCCGGATCGACCTTGCGGATCTCCTCCGCTGCCGACATACCGTCCATGAACTGCATCTCCACATCGAGAAGGATGATATCGAAATCGGACTTGTAATTCTCCGTAAGCTCGTCCCCGTCCGTGTATTCAGTTATCTGAAAACTCTCGCCGTATTCCTTCTCGTAATCCAAAAGCATCTTACGGATCTCTGAACGGTATGTGGCGTCATCATCAACGATCGCAAGTCTAAGCATAATCTGTCCCCGTTTTTTCACCTATAACTGACAACACTATTTTATATAAATAAAATGACCGGGGCAAGTTTTTCCGCCTCTTGGCTATGATTTTTCTCTCTCGGGGCAGTTTTCCATAGCCACAAACAGACGATTTCCATAGGTTTTCACCTCTTCGGGCTATGATCTTTCTCTCTTTGGGCGGTTTCCATAGCCATAACCCGGTAATTCCTTGGATTTCCAGTGGCTCACTCTCAGCCGGTTACCCTGTAGTTTCCACTTCCAAAGGATTCCGGCTCTCTGCTCGGAAGCACCAACTCACATCTTGTTCCAATAGGAACCGTGAAATCAATGGTCATCTTGCCGTCTTCCAGTTTCCAGTCCGAAACGATACTTCCGTAGGGAGTCTCTACGGTTCCTTTCGCTGAAGTAATACTTCCGCCGGGTCTCGGTGCGATACTGAAAGTCTCGTATCCGGGACTTGTGGGTCTAATGCCTGCAACCTCTTTATACAGGAAATCTCCTACCGCTCCGCTGGCATAATGATTGTATGAGATCATCATGTCAGTACCATCGTCCGATATCGGACACTGTCCGTTTTCATCAAGACCGTCCCATCTTTCCCAGATAGTCGTCGCACCGGACTTAACCTCATAGAGCCATGAAGGACAATCCGTGTTCTCCAGCATTTTAAATGCCACATCCTCCTGTCCGTTTTGTGCCAGAGCAAAAAGTATATAGGGAGTTCCCGGGAAGCCTGTACCTATCTTGTATCCATTTGTTTTGACCATATCTGCCAGATTGGCTGCCGCTTTTTTGACAGTGTCCTTGTCGAACATCCCAAGATAAATAGGAAGCACATAGCCGGTCTGGAACTGCTCTCCCGTCAGCTTTCCGTTGCCGTCGGTGAATACGCTGACATAGGCATCCTTGACTTTGTTTGAAAGATCCTCGTAATAGGCCGCCTCATCCCCAAGTCCGAGTTCGGATGCGATCAGGCTTGTGACATGTGATGTATGTGCCAGAGAAGCTGTGGCTGTCCACTTTGCTCTGCCCTGCCACTGTGACATCTTCGGAACATCCGGTGCCACCCAGTCACCAAAATGCAGCGCTGAGGGTGTATCCCAGATATACTTTTTCTTGCCGAAGGAGAAAAGCCCCGCCCAGAAAAGACATGCCTTGATGTACTTTTTCATCATTGGATAGTTTTCTTCCAGGATACGCCTGTCTCCTCTCGCCTGATACTCGGCCCAGGGTACATTAACGCAGGCATCATCCCACCAGTCCACTGCCATACGAGGCATAGTCGCAGGGAAACCGTATCCGTTGAGCGGAATGGTATTGGGAATTCCACCCGAAGGAAGCTGCTCTGCCCTCATATCACGAAGCCACTTGGTCAGGAACCTGCTCATATCAAAATTGTAGCAGGCTGTAGGCGAGAAAACATTGATATCACCTGTCCATCCCATGCGCTCGTCTCTCTGTGGACAATCCGTTGGAATGTCAAAAAGATTGGACTTGGCTCCCCAGCGGATGTTTTCCTGAAGCTTGTTGATAAGTTCATTACTACAGGAAAAACTGCCGGTCTCTGTAAGTTCTGAATAAAGTGCCACACCTTCAATACGTACGATATCGGACTCATCTATCCCCGATACGCTGATATACCTGAATCCCATATAGGTCATGGTAGGCATATAAGTCTGCTGTCCATCATTCGCGATATATGTGGCTGTAGCCTTTGCTGTTCTAAGGAAGGTCAGGCAAAGTGATCCGTCGGGATTCAGGATCTCCGCATGTCTGACTTCGATCTTTTGACATTTTTGGGCATTGACCGTAATCCTCACTACTCCTGCAAAGTTTTGTCCGAAATCATAAATGATCTCATCATTTACTTTTTTTGCCGATACCGGATCAAATATCTCATGAGCTTTTACCGGCGCACCACTCTCGGCAATGATCTGCGGTGAGATACGCAAATTCTCGGGAGCGGCATATCTCCATGTTATCCTGCTCATATCGACAGTTGCATCATAGGTCTCACCATCATAAAGATCTGCCATGCGAAAAGGACCTTCCTCGGTCACCTGCCAGCTCTCATCCGTCCCGATAACCTCTTTTGTTCCATCTTCATATGTTATATGTAGTTCCGCAAGGAGTGCCTGGCGATCACCCGCCTGACGATTTACCCTGGTAAATACAAATGATCCGACCGCCCATCCTCCGGCAACATGCGCCATGATGGTGCTGCCGTTTTTTATCATTTCCGTTACATCATATGTCTGATACTGCAGATAGCTTGAATATGATGTAAAACCCGGAGCAAAGTATCTGTCTCCAACCTTCTTACCATCAATTTCAAGTTCATATATACCGAGAGCTGTCGAATACAAAACAGCTTTTTTAACCTGCCTGTCAAGCTCAAGCTTCTTTCTGAAGGTCATGGGAACCGGTGATACCTTCTTCTCGGTAAAGGAATAAGAAGCATCACTTATCCATTCGCCCTGCCAGGGAGTATCCATGCGTCCGGTTGAAAAAGAAACTGTGGATTCTGCCTTCTCACCATTATCAAGCACCAAAGATAGAAATGCATTATAGTCCGAAAACGGACTAAGCTTTTCTCCATCATATCTTGTGGCTCTCTGATCCACATCATTTGTATGCCAGGAACCCACGCTAATGCATGCCTGTTTTATATTTGCATCCTTTGCATCGCCTTCAAGCGCAAAGGTAAACTTGGGATGCACTTCATCCGTAACACAGCCCTTTGTCATGTTTTCAACTGCAAAATCCTTAATCTGAAGCATATTTATCCTCCGAATCAGATAATGAATACTAAACGATTATTTGCTCGAGGATAATATTATCATATATACAAAAAAAGGACCGCTCACATCGTGAACGGTCCAAAACCAATCGTAAACTGTATTATCTTGTAACGATCTCAACAGGTACATCGAATACCTTGGCAACCTTGAGGATAACATCGATATGATGTCCAACAGCTGCTCCGAAGTGATGTGTAGGGCCTGTCTCACTCCACTTTGTGACGAACTCGGACGGAGTAAGCTTGAAGCTTGTGCGCATCATGGTATCACCATTCTGAAGGATCTTGCCCTCAACATTTTCGCCCTCGGCGCAGACAAACTTGAAGTGACCCTCGCCGTCCTGAGTGATAGCAAGATATGTGATGGGGCCTGTCGGGGGATAGAACTGTGTCAGATACCCGCCACCGGTCTTGCCGTGGAATACGTCCATCATCTTCATGGTAGGCTTCTTTGCCTTGGAGAAATCATAGTCTCCCGAACCGGAATGACCGATGAGTGTAACGCCGTCATTGAAGTCGATGGTGTACATCTCAGCCAGCTGACCTGTTCCGGAAATGGTCTTAAGGATACTCATGGCCATAGCTACCTTCATATCACCTTCAACTGCGCAGGCTGTGCCCTGCTTGATGAGCATTGAGAATGCAGGGATAAGAAGGCTGTCTACCAGTCCTGCCTGCCCCTGAGCATAGCCATCGTAGTGTGAAGCAACAAGACCAAGCTTCTCATTCTTAGCCCACTCTTCAAAAGCAAGAACATACTTAGCCATCTCGTGGATCTTCTCCTGATCAGGCTCACCTACTATATCAAAGGTATCAAGGATATCCTTCTTCTTTGCCTCGATAGCAGCCTCGTCATTGACATCATCTGCTATAGCCCAGATCTTCTCCCAATCGAACTGCTTGGTGTAAAGACCCATACGACGATAAAGGTTTGACTCATCAATATAAAGGTCCATCATACCGGGATAGGGACGTCCGATCTGTGCGATATTGGTATCACGGAAACGCCTGCGGCACTGGGCTGCGCGGCACCACTCCTCGATCTCACGGGCAACATCGGGATCTCCTCCCTCAACTACGCCGGTGATAACTGCTGATCTCTTGCCGTAACGGTTAAGATCTGCAACCATCTCGCCAACTGCTCCGCAGGCATATGCCTCGCCAAGCCACTCAGCGGTACCTGCTGTATCATAATCAAGAGCCTTAAGCTTTTGAACGTTGACAAGGACAACAGGAACATCCAGGTCCTTGACAGCGGGAAGCATATTGTATGAAGTTGCATATGTAAGAAGCTGCATGAATACCAGGTCTACATCTGCTGCTCTGAACTTGTCACCTGCAGCCTGTGACTGCTCCTTGGTGGTAACTACGCCACCGTCGATGATCTCAACGGTATCCGGGATGGATGCCTTAAAATCGGCAAACTGCTTGTCGAACTCGGGTACCAGTGAAGGGAACTGGGGGAGATACGCTCCCAGTGCTATTGAAAAAACTCCAACCTTTGCTTTTGTATTTACTAACATTGTTTTCCTTTCTTCTTTTTTCATTAAGATACACATATCTCCACGGTACGATACCCTTGGCGACTCGCTTCCGCTCCTTGTTTGTTGGTCACGTTACATAAGATGCCACTTCGTGCCATCTAAGTAACGACCACAAACGAGGGTCGCTACGGGTACCGTACACGTGTCGATATACTACTCTATTATTTATAAGTCACTTCTCATAAAGAAAACGCTCAGGCAAAGTAACATTAAACTGGTCCGATATCGCCCTCAGATTATCCGGAGTGATAGTCTGACGCTTTTCGGGAACCATTGAGCGGACCTTGACGTAGATCTCCGCCGCTTTCTCAACCGTGTGCATAAGTCCGAATGCCGCGTCAAAGTTCTCGCCTGCGCAGAACATACCATGATGAGCCCAGATAGCCACATCATACCTTTTCATGCGCTCCATGGTAGCCACTGCAATGTCACGTCCACCGGGAACCATCCAGGGGATCACTCCAACTCCGCCAGGGAAGACTACGGAACACTCGGAAGCCATCTCCCACAACTCTCTGGTGAAGACTTCATCCTCAAGAGGAAGCACAAAGGTCATGGCGATAACATTGGCGGGGTGTGCGTGATAGATAACTCTCACACGTCCGTCGGAAACCTTCTTTTTAACCTCATGGTTCATAAGATGTGAAGGAAGCTCGGATGTGGGACGACCTCCGTTTACAAGGCCCCACTGCACCTGATACTTTGATCCGGAATCATCTACCTGGATGATGCAGATATTGTCATCGGGCTCTGCCATGACATTGCGGAAAAACTTACCGCTTCCGGTAACCAGGAAGAACTCTCCTGCCAGATCCGGAACCGTAGTTCCGATCTCTATCCATGCACCGTCCGTATGCAGGTAATTATGGATAAGAGCAACGTCCTCATCCGTCATGCGATATGACAGATTACCTCCGTTTTTCTCATGCCATCCCTGTACCCAGCCGTCATGAGCCATGCGGACAAATCTCTGAATAAAATTAGCATCCATTATACCCATTAAAGTTCCTCCTTTCATGGTTTCTCACTTTCCCGGTGAAAAAATCTCGATACCGAATGAGTCATTCACACAGGCTCTGGCTGCTTTTAAGTCCGAAAGCGTACCATCACTTATCATCTGGACCATGGCATTACCGATAGCCGTTGCCTCGGAAGGACCTGCATATACTGTACGTCCTGTAGCGTCGGCTGTCAATTGGTTAAGATACCCGTTTTTGCAGCCGCCTCCGATAATATGTACCACATCATATCTGTGTCCGGTATTGGACTCGATCTCCCTGATCGTATTGCCGTAACACTTAGCCAGACTCTTGTAGATAACGGCTGCTATCTCTCCGGGAGTTTCGGGAACAGGATCACCTGCATCGATACAAGCCTGCTTGATCTCCTCCGTCATATTGGCAGGCGAAAGGAAGCGAGAATCATTGGCATCTACCAATGAGGGGAAGTCATCGCTTTCCCTGGCCTGAGCGGCATACTCTGCAAAAGAAATAGCATCATCTGCTTCATGACGGACACTCTGGATCATCCAAAGACCCATAATGTTTTTGAGATATCTGAACCTGTAGTCAAAACCACCCTCGTTGGTGAAGTTACCTTTTCTGTCCTCATCTCTGCAAAGGGCTTCTTTGTTTTCAACTCCCATCAGTGACCAGGTTCCTGAACTGATATAGAGTCCGTCGTCACCGGTATAAGGCATAGACATAACTGCTGAAGCAGTATCGTGGGATGCACACTGAAGGACCTTACAATCAAAGCCAACCTCTTTTACGATCTCTCCCCTGAGTCCTCCCAGATCGTTGCCGGGATGCTGGAGCTCCAGGAAGATATCGGTGGGGATACCCATTTTTTCCATGAGATCCTTATCCCACTGCTTTGTTACAGGATCTACAAGCTGAGTCGTTGTTGCGTTGGTATACTCGGAAGCTTTATTTCCTGTAAGTCTGAAAAGCATATAATCCGGGATCATAAGAAAAGTCCTGGCCTTTTCCAAAACTTCGGGCCTCTTAAGCTTGTCCGCATAAAGCTGATATATCGTATTGAAAATAGCCTTCTGGATACCTGTTCTTTTGTACAGATCCTCCTCGGAAATGATCTCGTAAAGCTTGCTGTCCACGCCGTCTGTACGATGATCTCTGTATCCGTAGGTATCTCCCACAACCTGATCATTTTCATCCAGAAGAACATAATCCACGCCCCATGTATCTATTGACATGGATACCGGGATCTTTCCGAGACGGGAGCACTCCTTCATGCCGGCAACTATCTGTCCAAAGATATGCTCAGTATCCCAAAGGAGTTTACCGTCTGCGTTTTTCATTCCATTTTCAAAACGGTATATCTCCTCCATCTTCATGAAGCCGTTTTCCATCCAGAACAGGATGTGCCTGCCGCTGGAAGCGCCCAGATCAACCGATAAATAATACTTACTCATGAAATAACCTCCGTAGTTACAAACCTGTCATGAAAAGAAGAACCGCCCGCTTAGAAGCGGACGGTCTCCTTTTTATACGCGTAAGACCTGACGTCTTTACTCATATATTACATACCCTTGTCAGCCCACTCCTGAACGTTGGAAGCATCAAACTTGAAGGGATTTCCAAGGATGATCTGGCTTGCGCCGTCAACATCAACAACCTCGAACTCACCCATGTTACCTGCTGTGAACTTCTCGCCGACAGCACCTGTTGTATCTCCGTTAACGAGTGCAACTGATGCATATCCTGCAAGGTTTCCAAGGTCGATCATGTTCCACAGGAACATGTAAGGGCATGAATGTGCATCATCCTCACCGATGTACTCAACCATCTCTGAAGGAAGACCAAGACCTGTAAGCTTTACAGAAGATCCTGTATCCTGAAGAACCTTAGCTGCTGCTGCGATACCAACTGTTGTAGGTGCGCAGATAACCTTAAGGTCGGGATACTTGGAAAGGAGTGCCTGTGTCTGATCTGTAGACTTCTGAGGCTCATCATCACCATAAGCAACCTCAACGAGCTCCATGTTAGCATACTTAGAATCAGCCTCAGCTGCTGCCTTCATAGCGTCGATCCAAGCGTTCTGGTTAGTAGCCTGTGATGTAGCTGAAAGGATTGCATACTGTCCGCTTCCGCCTGCGATATCATAGCAAGCATCCAGAAGTGTCTGGCCGATAAGCTCTGTAGAAGCCTGGTTTACAAAGAATGCACGTGATGCTGCGTCAACATCAGAGTCAACTGTAAGAACCTTGATGCCTGCATCTGTAGCTTCCTTAAGAACAGCTGTAAGAGCTGAAGGATCGTTAGCTGCTACAAGGATGGAATCAACACCCTGTGAAATAAGTGACTGGATCTCAGAGATCTGAGCGTCAGCTGTTGCTGCCTGAGGGTCCTTAATGATTGCCTTGCCGCCTGTAGACTCAACTGCCTGAGCAAAACCGGTTCCAAGGAGCTCCATGAATGCGTTACCTGCTGACTTTGTTACAAGAGCGTAGGTCTTTCCTGCGTCATCAGTACTCTCTGAGCCTGATCCGCTGTCCTCTGCCTGCTGTGCTGCGCCCCCTGCGGAACCCTGATCTGTTCCACCGCAAGCTGCCAGTGTTGTTACTGACAAAGCTGCTGCCATCATAAGACTGATGATCTTCTTTTTCATAACCCTTTTCCTCCTCATTTGTTATGATTGTTGCTACTCTTCCGGGCGGTAGCTGCCTGTTACATTTAGTATGGTAACAAATGACCTCTTGATTAAAAATGGTAAATTCTTTTCATTTCGGGTAGATTATTGTTTTACAGTGCGGGAGTTGCTTTGCAACGAAGCGGTCCGTGTAAAACAAAAAAGTATATTAGTTTCCCTGCTTTTTCCTGCCTGCGGAAACAGCGGATGAAATAGCCGGAATTACCACTGAAACAATAAGCATAAGGCCAATGACTACCAAAATGATCTGTGTGTTGATATTGCGCTGTCCAAGTGCGATCCTCAGACAGAAAATGATAAATGCTGCAATAAACGCACCGATCAGATTTCCTTTTCCACCGGTAGTTGCGATACCACCGAATACGCACATTGCGATGATCTCCATCTCGAAACCGTTACCTGTTGTGGTGTTAGCTCCGAAAAGTGTTGAAAGAAGGAAGATCGCGCACACTCCTGAGAGGAATCCCAAAAGTGAGAAAGCGAAAAATCTTGATCCCTGAACATTGATGCCGGCGTACTTTGCTGCTGTCTGGTTGGAACCGATAGCATAAAGTCTGCGGCCAAAGGTGGTCTTTGAAAGTAATGTGATAAAGATCACTGCAAAGATCACAAGTACGAAAAAGGATATAGGGAAAGGTCCAATCTTGGTTCCCAGTGCGGAAAGACCTGATGTGTCCTTCATTGAAAGTGATCCGCCACTGCCAAGAGAAACCTCTGCTATTCCTCTGAAAATGATCTGTGTACCAAGAGTGATGATCATGGTAGGAAGCTCTGTAAACTTTGAAGCAATTAAACCGTTGATCATTCCGCAAACAAGACCGGTCAGTACACATACAAGAACAACAACCGGGAAAGGAAGTCCCGCATTTCCCGCAAAGCATGCCATGGTTGCCGACAGACAAACAATGGAACCTACGGAAATATCGATGTCTCCCAGAACCAAGATGTAGCCCATGCCAAATACCATGAAGGCCTCTGCCAGGTACTTGGGCATCTCTCTAAGAACATTGGTAACGTTATAAACAGGAGAGATGGCAACTCCCAGGATGTTTACTGCTACAAGGATCAGTATCAGCGCTCCCTCCCAGGAAAGGAGTTTTTCTTTTAATCCGCCCTCGGGTACAGCGGATATCTCTCTTCCGGATTTTCCAGCCATTTTACATCTCCCTCCTTACCAGATTCTGATGATCCATTGCTCTCTGAGTGATAACATTCAGAATAACAACTGCCAGGATAATGATACCCTTGACCAGGTTCTGTGCGATAGCATCGATCCCCACCAGAGGAAGTGCCTTAGCGATGATGGCTATGATAAGTGCGCCAAGGAAGGTTCCTGCAACGCTTCCTCTTCCACCGTTCATGGAAACACCACCGATAACGCAGGCTGCGATAACGTCCATTTCCTTGCCGTACTGCATGTTAGGCTGTGCAGATGCATAGATCGAAACTGAAAGCACACCTGCAAGTCCTGCCAAAAAGCCCATGATCGTGTAAACACTGATCACTGTGCGGTCTACGTTGATACCGGAAATACGGGCAGCTTCAGGATTACTTCCTACCGCATAGATCTTGCGGCCGAAGCGTGTCCACTTCATTACTACGAAGAAGATCACATAAGCAAGGATCAGGATGATGTAAGGTCCGGGTGATCCGTCCTTTCCGAAATCTGAAAATCCTGCAACGTCTGCTCCGGATGCCCATGCATTACCTGAAACCACGTAAGCCATGCCTCGCCAGATGTACATGAAGCCCATGGTACAAATGATGGGCGAAACCTTTGCCTTTGCAATGATGAGACCGTTTAAGAGACCACATACAACTCCGATAGCACTTCCTATAAGGAAAAGAAGGAAAGTGTTGTGGATGATATTGTATTTCTGCAGCATACCTATGGTCATACCTGCAAAAGCAAGTGTTGATGTGATCGAAATATCAATGCCGGCTGTCAGCATAACGCAGAGCATACCCAGCGCCATGAGAAGAGTCAGTGCATTGTTTCTGAAGATCTGTGAAACATTGGCAGGAGCCAGGAAGCTGGGGCTCATGATCTCGATAACTACGAGAAGCACAACCAATACAGCTACCAGAGAGGCTTCACGCGATCCGGTTATGGTCTGCCAGATATTTTTCTTTTTCATGCTACCTCCCCTCCCTTCGCGGAAGAATTCTGCTCCATTGAAAGCTCAAGGATCTTCTCCTGAGTAACGTCATCTCTGCTGAGGCATCCGGATACGCGGCCGCCTCTCATGACAAAGATACGATCACTCATGCCGATGATCTCGGGCATTTCCGAAGAGATCATTATGATGCCGTAGCCCTTCTTGGCAAGCTGGCCCATGATCTCGTAAATCTCTTTTTTAGCTCCGACGTCAATACCCTTGGTAGGCTCGTCCATGATAACAACCTTCATGTTGGACTGTGCCAGAGCCTTGGCAACTACTACCTTCTGCTGATTACCACCTGAAAGTGAACTTGCAGGCTGAAAGATGGTCACTGCCTTGGTATCTACATCCTCGAGGTGCTTTTTAGCAAGCTCTCTCTCCTTTGCCTCGTCATTGAAACCGGTCTTTGCCAGCTCATCCTGAATAGGAAGAGTTACGTTACGGCCAAGACCCCAACTAAGGATGAGTCCCTGCTTCTGACGATCCTCGGGAAGAAGGATAACTCCGGCATCCATAGCATCCTTGGGCTTCTTAATGGAGATCTCCTTGCCTTCAAGATAAACCTTACCTGAGTCCGGTTTCGTAATCCCGCATACAGACTCTATAGTCTCTGTACGGCCTGCACCAACCAGTCCTGTAAGACCAACGATCTCTCCTGCCCTGACATCAAAGGAAACATCCTTGAAATAACCTGTGCGGCTGAAGTTCTCGATACGGAAGATCTCTTCTCCCAGCTTGATATCCTCCTTGGGATACATATCCGTGATCTCACGTCCAACCATGGCTTTGATCAGGTCTGCATTGGAGATACCGTCAACATCATAGGTTCCGATATACTGGGAATCTCTGAATACCGTAACTCTGCTGGCCAGTCTGTACATATCCTCAAATCTGTGTGAGATAAAGATTACTGACTTACCGTCCTCACGAAGTCTGTCTACGATACCGTAAAGTTTCTCGGACTCATTGGCCGTAAGAGCTGCGGTAGGCTCATCAAGGATAAAGATCTGAGCATTGGTGGAAAGGGCCTTTGCGATCTCCATCATCTGCTGCTGTGCTACTGAAAGAGCTCCTACTTCATCGGTTGCCTTAAAATCTGCATCCAGGCTGTCCAGAAGTTCCTGAGCCTTTTCATTCATCTCTCTCCAACGGATGATACCTCCACTAACGGTCTCATGACCCATGAAGATATTCTCGGTTACGGTCAGCTCGGGATATGATGTGGGATGCTGATACACTGCTGCAATACCTGCTTCCTGTGCGTCAAGCGGTCCCTTGAAATCAACTTCCTGACCGTTGAGGAACATCTGGCCCTCCTCGGCCTTATGTACCCCCGTGATTACTTTGATAAATGTGGACTTTCCTGCTCCGTTCTCTCCCATGAGGGCATGAACCTCACCACGCCTGAGTTGGAAATGAACATTATTTAGTGCCTTGACACCCGGGAAAATCTTGGTAATTCCCTTAAGTTCAAGGATCAGATCTTCTGCCACACTCACTCCCCCTTTCTAATTACAACAAAAAAAGGCATTCGGTTTATACTACCTTAATAAGGTAGCATAATAAGTCCGAATGCTTAATCGTAAATTATTCTTATTTGGGGGAAAATATTCTAATCCCCAAAAACGCATTACTCGCAATGCGTTGTGGTCTGTTAATACCACATGATCCTGTCTGTGATGACTTCTTTTTTAGCCGCAGGAACCAGCCCCTCCAGCATTTTGGCGGTCTTTGTACCGAGAACGGGAACAAAGATATTCTGCCCGGGGCCGTACTTTTTCTCAAGGTTCAAAAAGGCATTACCCAAAAGGACCGGTAGTATTTTTTTATCAATAGTATAAGTGCTGTCCAGCACGATATACTCTCCCCTCTTGGAAAGAAGGAGCACACCGCAGGGATGATCCTTGTTAAGGCATACAAGACTGTCCTGGGCATCATAATCCCGCCACTCGACAAAAAGTCCTGTAGGAGAAGGTTTTCCATCCTTTTGGATGATCTCTTCCATCTCTTTTAACCTTGGAAGACCTGCTTCACCAAGAGGTATACACTTCAAAGCCCCGGCTGCTTTTGTCAGAAAGTCTCTCTCAGCCACATCATCTAAGGTGAACGTGTAAATATAATTATCCGTCTCCCTTGAGGAGAAGCCTGCCATTAAAAGTACATGTCTGAGCTTGTCCGGATCCGTAACCTCATCATTGTGGATCGCGAAAAAGGCCCCTGTAAGAGGCTTTTTGCTTCTTTTTTCCGCGTCATGGGTTACAAAACGAAGGATGTCTGCCATGTCCACAGGAAGGATCTGTAGATCAATGGGTCTGAACCAAACGATCTCCAGCCAGTTTCGATGGATATATGAAAGATATATGGCTACTGTATCCCTCTGTTCATTAACACAACTTATTACTTCAGTGGCATACAGTTCTCCCTGGCTGATCTGTTTTAAAAAGATCTGCGGGATGAGATCTTTGTACTTTTCAAGATCTGCTGTACCTATACCTTTTTTCAAGTACATTATCTATGTCCCCTTTCCTCAAGGATGTGTCTAAGTATGTCACCGGACCTTAAAATGATAGCGGAATAACTCATCTTGGGAAGCCGCTTCGACAAAATAACCGATGCCTCTCCAACGGTAAGATCCTTACAATCGTAAAGGAATTCTATCACACTGCTACTGATCTTGTAGATCGCATCAGCCATCACCCAAAGATCACAGCGTTTCTTTAACTCCTCATTGTCGAGATCCGCAAAACTATCCACTAATGAAGTCGCATCTATCCAACGAAGTATCGCATGCGCTTTGCTGCGGATCTCCCCCAGCTGCTCTGTTCCGGAAATAACAGACAAAAGGCATTGTGACTCAAATTGATAGGGATGGGAATAAAAATACTCTGCCACTTCCTCTGCCAGTCTGTACACCTCATCCGGATCTTTTAAGTCCGAAATCGGAATCTCTTCTTTTTCAATGGGAAGCGTAAAACCGCTTACCTTATTAAGAATGAGGCCATCATCTATGGTATCAGGCTCCAGACGCATGAAGGTAGTTATGATCTTGGCCATGTTGTTGTCCACAGGCTTTAATTCCAACATCCACCTTGCATGGTAGAAAACCGCCTGTCTTTTGTAGAACAGCCGGCGGACACTGTCATCCTTTCCAGTCTCAAATGCTTTATATGTGGTTTTATATGTGCTTCGAAACTTATCCATTTCCAGACTGCATATGGATGACATCTGACTGTTGGCCGAAATGAGTTTTTCGAATTCGGGATCCGATCCAGCTGGATCAGTAATAATGTGGGACACCATATCTTCACAGATCCTGCGTTTTTTTTCATTTATATCTTCTTTTCCCGGCGGAACAGCCGCTGCAGTCCCATTGGTGTCAAAAAGATCCGTAGGCTTTGCTCCCCGCAGTTCTTCTGAGATCTCATATCGCCTTCTTTTCATGCGAAGGATTTCTTTTTTTTCTCCGGGACTAAGTGTATTACCTGTTTCCATCATCAAATCCCTTTAACTGACCATGTATCAAACGATCCCCAAAAATAGCTTCCAAAAACAGATCCCATGTATTATCGGAAGGAGCGATATAAACCTTTGTATCTCTTTCGCATGCCGCAAAAGCAGCATCCAATCCCGAAAACATAAGAGATCTTACAAGCGCCGTGTCATCCGCTCCTATAGCGATAGGTGTTATAACTCCTTCGGAACGTCTCATGAGCAGTGCTCCGCCTATCCCATCATCGGAGGGGATATAAAAGCTTAGTTCCTTATCCGCCAGAGCTAAAACATCCCTCACCTGACAAGAACATCCGAAATGCCGCTTATCCTCCAACTTTGTCTCAATAGCTGATAGTTCCTCCCTGCTAATGGAACTTAATGAAGGCAGTTTTTTTGCACTTCTGTACCCTTCAAAAAATGGCAGATGCCTCATCTCATCTAAGCTTATCACAGTATAGCATACACTTCCCCTATCCTGTGTAAAATCATGGTCTGCAAAATAAAACTTCTCCGCTTCGCTATTCTCTTCTCTTCCGGGATTCAGGTAGAATGCAGCCTCAGCTCCGGCGTAACCATACTGTGCCGCTGTGCTTACTACCTGATAGCAAAGTTCATCTCCTATGCCCTGCGCCCTATACTCCTCATCAACTGCAAGCCACTCGATCCGGATGGATCCTCCTGCACGACGACAAATACAAAGTCCCACAGGAATATCCTCTCCCGAATCATCCAAAACCGCTCCCAAGGCCAAGGAATCAGGAAGTCCGAGAGCAGACATAAAGCCATAGGGATCCAACTGTGAAAAAAAGGGTATCTGATCCGGTTTGATATTTATTGTTATCATCCTTTTCTCCTGTTTGTATAATGATCAATTTAATTGTAACCGATACCTCATAGCTCTGAACAAACCGAGTCTTCCCAATGAAGTATTCACATGTTCGCTTATGGTATCTGCCATAACACCGACGAAGTCTCTTGGATTTGTACGGAAATTATGTTCATCGATCTTCTGCATTTCCCTTGCTTTTTTCAATCCGTATTGTCTTAAAAGATCCATAAGGGCTTCTTCCTTCGGCAAATACTCATCCGGGTTGATCAGTGCCTGAGGCCGTACGGCTTTGAATTCTTCATATGCTTCTGCGATCTGGGGCCCCAATTCGGTATCATTACTTATGATATCCTGCATTTCCATTTCAGTCTGCTGCATTCCATCATCATCCACAGCTAATCCAAACAGATTTATACGAGCCTGATTCATAGCTATATCACTATAAAATGCCCTGGCCTTGGCAACAGGTCCATATACATCTGCAAGCCTTTTAGCAGTCGAATCTATTTCCGTTTGTTTCGCATTTTGACGATTTCTAGCAGTTTTATAGGCATATGCCCTCTGCTTTATGGGATCAAGTGCCACATTTCTGTTTTCCAGTTCTGACAGGATAATGAAAAAATTACTGTCAAATTCAGCCTTTGCTCCTTCTTCATTTCCTTCCAGAACACCTTCCCTGTATTTCCTGATATTAGACAAGGTTTTCAGTTCCAGATCGCGAACATCCATACCTGGT
>JAEEGL013806917.1_pt1 | contig 18170 bp, 18 predicted proteins | sample 9134231 | NCBI WGS metagenome assembly JAEEGL01 (sample SAMN16246548, study PRJNA631951) | gut metagenome | biome: gut microbiome; feature: rumen; material: fiber-attached | host: Bos | place: Iran: Karaj | collected 2018-10 | reverse complement strand
TCCTGCTCTCCGGTGTCCGTCTCTTCGTCGGCGAACTGACCAAGGCCTTCAGAGGCTTCTCTGACAAGCTCTTAAAGGGTTCTATGCCGGCTGTCGACTGCGCAGTCACCTACAGCTTCGTTCCGGCCAACGTTCCGGTTCTCGGCTTCGCATTAGGTTTCATCGGTGAACTCATCGGTATCGGTCTGCTCTTAGTCTTCAAGGCTCCGATCCTTCTGTTACCTGCATTCATTCCTCTGTTCTTCGACAACGCCACACTGGCCTGCTTCGCGAACAGATACGGCGGCAGAAAAGCTGCCATCATCCTGCCTCTGATCAACGGCCTGTTCCAGGTTGCTGTCTCTGAAGCAATGCTGCTGTTCTTCCAGAGCAACGGCTTCGCACTTCAGGCATGGGGCGCATTCTTCGACAACAACTCCCTGTTACCGGCATTGCTGCTCGGTGCCAAGGCGATCGGTCCCATCCCCTGGATGCTGATCCTGTCCGTTGTGCTGCTTGCATGCACGCAGTTATACTACAAGAAGAACCAGGAACACTACTGGGATCACGTAGACGAAGAAGAATAATCTCTACATTTAATCTAAGGAGGAACAAACATTATGCTTAAAGTTTTAGTTGCCTGCGGTAATGGCATGGGCACAAGTATGCTGATCAAAAACAAAGCAGAAAAGACTTTCAAGAAGCTCGGCATTGCTGCTACGTTCGAACATTCGGGTCTCGATGAGGCCGCTGCTGCCGCTGCGCAGTATGACCTGGTTTTCACCCCGATGAATCTCGTGAAGCAGTTCTCTCTGCCGAAGAGCTGCACGACCAAAATAATCGGCATGGTCAATGTTCTTTCCGAACAGGAAATGGTCGAGAAACTCCGCGAGAACGGAATTATCGAATAGATTCCTCAGGATCCGCGTCCCGGTTTAACCTTGCTTTCTTATTTCGAAATGTTTTCCCTTTCGGAAGGAAGGACACCGGATCAGATTGAGAATCTTAACACAAAAGGCAGCGGTCCGCTGCCTTTTGCCCATATTACTTTTTTCACATAAATTTTTGCCGTTTAAGCATTTTATGATAAAAAGAACTTATTTTCCGATAAAATAAGAATATATGAAGAGCTCCAAGGCGGAAGTACAGAAAAGACGCGATAAACTTCTTGACTACATCATCAGCAAGGAGAGCACCAGCATCGAAGAACTGGCACTGTATTTTTCTGTGTCTTCGATCACGATCCGCAGGGACGTCGAGGAACTCAGGAACAACGATCAGGTCGATCTGAGAAACGGCATCGTCACGATCAATCCGCGCTACAAGCACAACCTGAAGGACAACCATCACGCGCCCGAAAGAAAGGCGATACAGAAGAAAGCCGCAAAGCTCGTTGAAGAGGGTGACGTCATCTTCATCAACACGAGCTATACCGCGCTGGGCATCCTTGAATATATCGAAGACAAGTTCTGTACGGTCGTCACCAACAACACGCACATCCTGGATCTGAACCTGCCGGCAAACATCATACCGATTCTGGCCGGCGGCGAGATCAGACAGCCGCGCAGCTCGCTCAGCGGCGAGTTCACGATCGACGTCTTGCGGAGAGTCCACGCGACGAAATGCTTCATCGGCGTCGACGGCATCAGCTTTGAAGGAGGCTCGTTTGTCGGCGGCGGCGGACAGCTCTACTGTGCCGTACATCACGAGTCGATCATCAACGGCGTCATGCTCAACAGCTGCATCGGCAAGCGCTACATCGTCGTGACCAGCGAAAGACTCAACCGCACGGACCGGTTCTCCTGCGGCAACCTAAACCTGGTCGACGGCATCATCACCGATCATCGTGCCGATACCTTCTCGCTCAACGAGCTGAAAAGCAGAGGCATCGAAGTCATCATCGTATAAATGAAAACCGCTCCCGGATGGAGCGGTTTATATTACTCGGTTATTTCTTCTTCGATGTTCTCTTCGAAGGTCTCGGTGATCACCTGCCTGTAGACTTTGTCTTTGAAGCGCACCAGGCCATAGCCGGCGGTGTTGCTGAAGGTGGTGACGACTTTCTCGCCTTCGATCTCGATCAGTCTGGCCTTATACAGGAAGTCCTCCCATCTTGCATAGCCGAAACGGGGAGCGCTCAGATGGATCGGGCAGTCGTAATCGTAACCGTAGATGGTCTTTCCTTTTTTTGTCTTGAGAGCCCAGTCGCAGCGGGCGACGCCGTTTCCCCAGTGGTCACTGCCTCTGATCACGCCTTCCCTGGCATACCAGTAGCGGCTGCCGCTGCCGGAGGTGAAGTCGGGCTCCCTTCCCGGATCATCCGTTTCGGTAAAGGTCACCAGCGTCTCCGTGAAGAAGGTGAATTCGTCGGCGATACCGTCCTGCAGCTGTTCATAGAACTTCTTTGCCGCCAGGAAGTGACGGTAAGGCTTGAAATACCTGATCACCTTCTGATCGGCGATCTCTTCATACTTTTCAATCAGTTCGTTCTGTTTCATGTCTTCAGCTCCTGTTCCTCTAATCACATCTTAACACAGAAGAAAGCGCCGTTTCTTTCCTGTTATAATAAGAAAGAAGCCGATGACAAACGCAAGAAGATTCAGCGCGATTTACACAACAATGACGATCGTCATTCTTTTTTTCCTGTCTGCCTGTACCTCGCTGTCGAAAGAGGAGACGATACTCAAACAGATCCCGGGCACCTACTATCCGACCTCCTGCACTTCGCCCGAAGGCGATGAATACGAGATCGAGGATGAAAGGCTTGAGATCGAGGAGGGCGGCAAGGGTTATTTCATACTGCACGACAACAGATACGAGATTCGCTGGAAATACGAAGACGGCATTCTCTCGTTCGAGGATTCCTCCGGCGACACCTTCAGCGGCACCTTCAAGGACAAGATCATCGACGGCGTCTATTTCAACAACATTCACTATATCTTTTCCATAAAGAAAAACGGTCAGTAGAGGTTTATATGAAATATCTGAAGCAATTTTCCATCATACTGGGCATCTCCTTCCTTGGAGAACTTTTTCATCATGTCCTCCCGCTTCCGATCCCGGGAAGCATCTACGGTATCGTCCTGCTGTTTGCGTGTCTGATGCTCAAAGTGATCAGACCTGAACAGATCAGGGAGACGTCGTCGTTTCTGATCGAGATCATGCCGGTGATGTTCATACCGGCTGCGGTCGGACTGATCGATGTATGGGACTTTCTGAAAAGCAAGCTCTTTGCCTACCTGTTTCTGATCGCCTCCACGACGGTATTTGTCATGGCTGTCAGCGGAATCGTCTGTCAGATCATCATAAGAAAAAAGGAGGCAGGAAAATGAAAGAATTCCTGAGTTCCTCATCCTTCTTCGGGATCGCATTGAGCCTGACGGCCTATATTATTGCCCTGGCATTAAAAAAGAGGATCAGATCCTCCCTCTTCAATCCGCTGCTGATTGCGATCGTCATGACTATGGCGGTCGTGTTACTTCTGAATGTCGATTACGAGACCTACAATTCCTCGGCAAAGTATCTGAGCTTTCTTCTGACGCCGGCGACGATCTGCCTGGCGCTTCCCTTATACGAACAGATCGACAAATTGAAGCAGAATGCCGCAGCGATCTTTGCCGGCATCTTTTCCGGCGTCCTCGCCAGCATCGGCTCGATCTTCCTTCTGAGTAAGATCTTCGGTTTCAGCAAGGCGGAATTCGTCACCTTCCTGCCCAAGTCGATCACGACTGCGATCGGTCTGAGCGTATCGGAGGAACTGGGCGGTTACGTGTCGATCACGGTGGCGGGCATCATACTGACCGGCGTGCTTGGAAACATCATCTGCGAAGCGGTACTGAAGATATTCAGGATCGAAAACAGAATTGCCAAGGGCGTGGCGATCGGAACGGCCTCGCACGCGATCGGAACCTCGCGGGCAATGCAGATCGGCGAGATCGAAGGAGCGATCAGTTCGCTGTCGATCGTGACCGCCGGCATCATGACGGTTCTGTTGGCCGGAATATTCAGTGGATTATATTAAATAAACAAGGAGAGATCTAGACGATCTCTCCTTTTTCCATGATGAGTTTGCCATCGGCGGTGATGGTCGGCGCATTCGTAACGATGTCGAAGTGGCCAGCCGCATCCTGTTTTCCGCCAAGACCGAGATTGCGGCCCATGCCGATGTGGAAGGTGTGGAAGGCGGATTCATCCTCGATGTAAGAGATACCCCTGGTCTTTGACAGGCGGTTGAGGCCGATGCCCAGTTCGCCGGCCATGTACATGTTTTCGGAATTGAAGGAAGCGATGTAGTTCAGGAGTTTGGCTGCGTCCCTGCCTTCGCTTTCCGCCGAGATGAGTCTTCCCTCTTCAAAGACGCACTTCACCGTGTTGTTTACAAGTCCGAGGTAACCGAAGGAGGCATCCAGATATAGGACGCCGGTGGTCTTATTTTCGTTGGGTGCGACGAAGACCTCAAAGGAAGAGGAGCCGATCAGGCCCTTGCGTCCGGCTTTGCCGTTGAAGTAGCCGGGATTTCGTCCCTCGATATCGAAGTAGAGGTCGGTTCCTTTCTCGGTCGTGATATGAACACTCTTGCAGTCCTTCATGACAGAGATGATCTTTTTGGCGTCGCGGTAGGTGACGCGGGGATCCATCTGGATGAAATCATTCTCCAGAAGCGAAGATCCATCGGAACAGGACAGCGGCAGCGAAAGGAAGCGGGCACCGCTCTTCACAGCGTTGCGGATGGCGTTGGTCGTGATGAAAGAGAAGTCAGTCGCGCCGATGATGACGTCTTCCTTGCACAGGATATCCGACATCGATTCGATGACGTCGCCTTTCTGGACAAGCTGGGAATTTAGGATCGTCGTCTTGAGGACGGCATCGGCGCCATAGGCCCAGCGCTCGATGGCTTCGGCTTCCCTGAGGTGTGTCTCATCGGTGATGAAATGGATCAGCTCTTCGCTGCTGACATCCAGCCAGTCATGGAGAATGATGGAGACTCCTTTTTCGATATTGATCATATGCAATCTTCCTTTTCTATAAAATGATACAATAATCAGTAGAATTATGAAAACGAAAGACAAACTTCCCAAATACGACTTTTCAAAACCGGTCAAGCTTCTGCAGTACAAGAGTCCGCGATTCGACATCATCTTCTATTCGGCGGTTCTGAGCACGCTGATGGCGACGGTGATCTACCTGATCTTCATCCACGACGGCAAGTTCAAGATCGACTTCGTCCTGTGGCGGGTACTGGTATCCATTCCTCTGCTCATGCTTTCCTACTGGCTGAAGGAGCTTCTCGATGAGCTGCGCATCTATCCGGCAAAGCTGATGAAGAAGCACATCTGGACCTTAAAGGAACTGATGGAAATGACCGGCAAGGATCAGAAAGAGACCGAGCGGATCATGACGCACGTACTGGAATCCTGCTTCATCGTTGACCGGAAAAACACACTGTAAACAGTGGTACAAAATATGAAAATATTTACAGGTTTGTGTAATAATTTGCAAGCCTGTTTTTTTAGTATTATAATTGAAACATTAAAGGGGGAAAACTACTATGCTTATCAGATTAATTGGCGTAGCTATCGTTGTTGTCGGCCTCATTCTGAAGTTCGATACGATCGCAACGGTAGTCCTCGCCGGAATCGTCACCGGACTGGTCGGCGGCATGAGCGTTATGGATATCCTGACGACGTTGGGTAATTCATTCGTATCTCAGAGAACCGCTACCCTGTTCGTTCTGACGTTACCTGCTATCGGTATCTGTGAGAGATTCGGTCTGAAGGAAAAAGCCATCGACTTTATCCGCAGCATCAAATCCGCAACCGCCGGCAGAGTCATTATCGTCTATGAAGCGATCAGAACGCTGGCATCTGCCTTCTCCATCCGTTTAGGCGGACACCCGCAGTTCGTACGTCCGGTCGTCGTGCCGATGGCCGAAGGTGCTGCTGTCGCAAAATACGGCGAGATCAGCGAAGAGATGCAGGACATCATCAGAGGCGGTTCAGCCGGTGCCGAAAACTACGGCAACTTCTTTGCGCAGAACTGCTTCATGGGTTCTTCCGGAACGCTGCTGATCGTCTCCACGCTGGTCGGTCTTGGCTACGAGCTCGACGCTCTGCAGATCGCGCGCTGGTCGATCCCGGTAGCGGTCATCTCTCTCGTGCTGGGTGTCATCAGAAACCTCTGGCTCGACAAACAGCTTGATGCTGCCGCTGCAAAAGGAGGTAAGAAATAATGACTGCTGCTCAAATCTTAGGTGAAGTATTCTATTGCATTATCGGTCTTGTTTTCATCCTCGTCGGTGTCAAGGCCTTAAAGGATGACGGCTGCAGCAAGAAAGTTACGACTGCCGCCTTCTGGTTCTTGCTTGCGTTCCCATTCATCTGCGGTCCGTGGGTACCTAAATGGTTGGTCGGTGCCGCAATCGTCGTCATGGCTGTTCTGACAGCGATCAAGGGCGTCGTTCAGTCCAAGAACGATGTACCGGATCCTGTTGAAGTCAGAGCCAATGCCGACAAGTTCGGTTACAAGATCTTCATCCCGGCTCTTTGTATCGCTGTTGTCGCCGTTGTCGGTGCAACGCTCGGTTCAAAGGTTCCGGCTTTAAGCTGGCTGACAGCCAACAACGCGATCGGTCTCTCCGGTGCGGTTGCCCTGCTGGTTGCGATCTTGCTCACGAAGTGCGATCCGAAGTACGCTGCCATTGACGGTGCCAGACTGATGGACAACGTCAACACGACAGGTATCCTTCCGCAGCTTCTGTCTGCCTTAGGCGCCCTGTTTACCGCAGCCGGCGTAGGCGATGCGATCTCCTACTACGTATCGATGGTCGTTCCTGAGAACAACCTTCTGGTCGCCTGCTTCATTTACTGTCTGGGTATGGCTTTATTCACCATGGTCATGGGCAACGGCTTTGCCGCCTTCTCCGTCATCATGGTCGGTGTCGGTGTTCCTTTCCTCATTTCGAAGGGTGCCGATCCGGTCGTCGTCGGTGCTTTAGGTCTGACTGCCGCATACTGCGGTACGCTGTGCACACCGATGGCTGCGAACTTCAACATCGTGCCTGCGGCTCTTCTGGAGACCAAGAACAAGTATTCTGTCATCAAGTCCCAGATTCCGTTTGCCGTATGCATGCTGCTGATCCACGTCATACTGCTTTACATCTTTGCGTTCTAATTAATTGAGGAGAAAAAATGAAAGTATTACTTACTGGCTTTGAGCCCTTTGGCGGCGAGACCCTGAATCCCGCAAAAGAAGCGGTCAAGATGGTCAAAGACGAGATCAAAGGCGCTGAGATCGTGAAATGCTACGTACCGGTTGTGTTCGGTAAAGCAATCGAAACGGTTCACGAAGCAATGGTGAAGGAGAATCCTGACGTTGTATTGTGCATCGGTCAGGCCGGTGGCAGATACGAAATGACTCCCGAGAGAGTAGCCATCAACTGCGACGATGCCCGCATTCCCGACAATGAAGGCAACTCGCCGGTTGACCAGCCCGTCTTTGCGGACGGCGCCCCGGCATACTTCTCGACGCTTCCGATCAAGAAGATGGTCCAGTATATGAAAGCGGCAAATGTCCCGGCTTCCGTATCCAATACGGCCGGCACCTATGTCTGCAACCACCTGATGTACGGGGTCCGCTACTACATTGAAAAGGAATTCCCGAACGCCATCGGCGGCTTCATGCACGTTCCGTACCTGCATGAACAGGTCATGACCAAGGCAAATACAGCATCCCTGTCAAAGGAGGATGTCATCAAGGGCATTGAAGCTTCCATAGAAGCCATCGTCGATTCATTAAGTTAAGATAAGGAGCGAGAGCTCCTTATCTTTTTTTGATAAGCACGGGAATAAAAATAACGCAACGTACTTGATATAATGATAGAGAGGAACACGCGGAAACGTGATTTTCGATCTTTCAGCAGGAGGTTGCCGTGTTAAGCGATGATGAATTATACAAAATGTTTCTATCGGGAGATTCATCGTCCTACGATCAGCTGATGATCCGCTACGGCGACAGCCTGACTTTTTACATCAACGGCTATACCCATGACATCCAGGACGCCGAAGATCTGATGATTGAAGCTTTTGCGAGGATCATGGTCAAGAAGCCCCGCATCCACGCGGGAGCCTTCAAGGCGTATCTTTACAAGACGGCGAGAAATCTTGCGTCCCGCTTCCATGAAAGGAGAACGCACATCACGACGTTCGGCTTCGAGGATTTGAGCGAAGAGGTCGCCGATACGCTGCTGACCGAAGACATCCTGAAGGATCAGGAGAAGAAAGAGGTCCTGCATCTTTGTCTGGAAAGGATCGATCCGAAGATGAAGGAGGCCCTGTGGCTCTTCTATTTTGAAGATCTGTCCTATGCAGAAGCTGCAGATATCATGGGCATCAGGACCAAGCAGTTCGACCATCTTCTTTCCAGAGGGAAGGAAGAGATGCGAAGGGAGCTGATGAAGGAGGGAGTGGACAATGCGAACGAATGAGGAAAGAATCGCCGCAATGCACGAAAGAGCGTCGCAGCTTGAATATGAGAACAGAAAGAGAATGAGCGGATACGCGCAGATCGCAGCCGTGAGCCTTTCGCTTGCGGCAATCCTGCTGCTGGCCTTCCTCATGCCTTCCTATGCGGGCCTGACGATGAGTGAGGCGATTCCCGCCGGCATGCATGCATCGATCTTCTCCGAAAGCAATTCCCTGGGCTATATCGTCGTCTCGATCGTTGCATTCATTCTCGGCATAGCCGTCACGATTTTCTGTTTCTACATGAAGAAATGGCAGGAGAGCTAGATGGCAATGCCTCTGATAGAAAAGATCGACAACGCCTTTCAGCTGCTGTCTCTGGGCATCCTTTCCTTCCTGACAGTATATAAGGCGGTAACGACCCGTCAAAGGATCTGGATCCTGCTTTACATGTTCTACATCGTCACCACGCTGGGCAACCTGTACTGGTTTCTGTACATCATGCTGTATGAACAGACGCCTTTTTATTCGTTCATTTCCGACTTCTGCTGGGTCGCATCCTTCATGTCGCTGCTGCTGCTGATGCTTTATATCAGAGAAGGGGAATGGAAATGGCGACAGTTCGTTGCGCTGTGGCCGGTAGCCGTTTTTACCTTCGCCATGTCCGTATTCTACATGCGCTTTGGCAAATACCTGACCAACATCGCATACGCCTTCTTCATGGCGCTGTTAATCATGACTTCGATCATCGGATTCAGAAACACGGAAAAAGGCAGCGGAAAAAGAAAGCTGTATCTGGCTTCGCTGCTGTTCTGTTTTGTCGAATACAGCCTGTGGACGGTTTCCTGTTTTGACTGGATAATACCCGTATACCTTCATCCGTATTATTTTCTGGATCTTCTTCTGACGCTGGCCAACATCCTTTTCTATCCGGCAGCCGGAAAGGCGGTGGCAGATGAACTATATTGAAAACATCTACATCTGTCTGGCGGCGCCGATCCTAATATCGATCTTCTGTCTGCGCGGCAAGGGCCGTCCGATGATGGCCTTCGTCTTTGGCGGAATGACGGCGTGCCTGCTGTCCTCCTACATCAGCACCTTCCTGGCGGCGAGCTATGGTATGGACTACATCAGTGCCTCGATTACAATCACGCCGATCGTGGAAGAGACCATGAAGTTTCTGCCGCTGCTGTTCTACCTGCTGGTATTCGAACCGGAAAAGGAAGTCATACCGAGCTGCGTCATCATGATGGTGTCCGGCTTTGCGACCTTTGAAAACGTCTGCTATCTGATCCAGAACGGAACCTCAGAGTTCTTCTCATTGCTGATCCGAGGTTTTGGAACGGGCGCCATGCACGTCATCTGCGGCGTCATCATCTATACCGGCATAACTTCCTTCTGGGACCGCTTATGGCTCAGGGCAAGCGGCTGCGTCTGCCTTCTGGCGGTATCGATCACCTATCACGGAATCTACAACATGCTGGTACTGCAGGAGGGCTTCGTGGCAGTTATCGGCTATCTGGTTCCGCTGGTCTCTGCCGTCCTTAGCATGATCAAGATGCCTGTCGTCAGAGAATAAACAGACAATCAAAGACCGAAAGGTCTTTTTTTCATGTTCTTTGAACATTTTTTATTTTTTTCAGGGGAATTCCGGTCTTTTACGTATCTCTGTATATGAAAGGACTTTATTGTTTCCGAAAGGAGGGATCATTCACATGAGGACAGATGAAGAAAGGATCGCCATCCTTCACAAGAGAGCGGAAAAGCTGGAAGCACAGAAAAAGATGCGTCTCTGGGGAAGCGCCTCAGGTGCGCTGCTGATTCTGTTGCTGGCGGTGATCGTCAAGATCGATGTGCCGCTTCAGTCGATCCTCGACGGAAGCATGGCCGGTTCTTCGCTGCTGGGAGAGAGCGCCGGAGGCTATGTGCTGGTGGCGGTGGTCTCCTTTGCGGCGGCGGTATGTATCACGGTTTACTGTCTGCGGAAACGCAGGTAATTCTAAAAAAAGGGGGTTAACATGAGTAAACGACACGATTTATTGAAGAAGATCCTGATGATCATGACGGTTCTGTTCATGGTCATCGCTTTACTTCCGGTATCGGCAGGACAGATCCTGTTTGCCGAAGACGGGGAGGAAGAAGAGGAGGATGGGGTTCCGGAAATCTATACCTACCTCACAAACATGGCAGACAATCCGCCGTCCGACTGGAATCAGACAAAGGATCCCTACGGTTACGGACTGAACAATACGTTTTTCCTCAATTCGCAGCAGGAACTGCTGGCATACCGCTACTATGGCCATAATGATCAGAAGATCTATTCCTATGATACGCTGGCGGCCAAAAACGAAGGCTATGCGCTGGATGGCGTCAAATCGACAAAAGAATACTCGATCCCGAAAGCATATACCCTCAGCCACGCCAGGACGGTCGCCTTTGACCCGACCGGCTCGGGCCGAAAGGACCACATTGCCGTCATCGGTATCTATTCGGACGACTTCAAGAACGACGAAACAATAGCCCATATCTACGTCTATGTCATGGACAAGGACGGACATCGAAGCAATATTGTCGATATGGGTGAGGCAAAGTGGATCAGCGACAACCATTCGATCAACGAAGAGTTGAACAACGACTACATGTGGGATTTCAACTCCGCAAACTTCATGGACATCACAGCCGGCGACTATGACGGCGACAAAAAGGATTCCCTGGTCGTCTGGGCCTGCGCCAGCGCTCCCAAACTGATGCAGATCAACGTCAATTCTTCCAACGGCAATATTTCCTTAAACCTTCTTGCCGCCAACGGATATGCGTCCGTACCGAAGAAGGACAGCTGGAATGCATACAAAAAAACAGATGATGGGCTGATTTATACGGAAGACGCCCACGGGCTCACGCACTTCCTGTATTTTGATTCGAATGACCAGATCGTCGAAAACCGTCTGAATGTCGTCATCAGAACCGGCGACTTCAACGGCGACCAGGTCGATGACCTGGCGGTTCTGAGCTATGTCAACCGGGTTACCGGAGGCGTAGGCTACAATCATCAGGACAAATGGGGAGTCTACTATATCCCGGTTCTTTCCTACAGCTATGGCTATAAAGGCGAAACCGCCAGCATCGCCGAGGGAAAGCATTCAGAAACGCAAATCCGGGTTCAGGTAGACAAGGATGGCGACAATGGACAGTACCACATTGCGCCGATGGCCTGCGGCATGGCGGTCGGTGACGTCGATAACGACGGCCGCGACGAAGCGGTCATTTCCGGTATCTATCACGAGGTCAACGGCAGCTTCTGGAAAGAGATTGACGGTTTCTGGGGACGCAAGGAGGTCGCCGATGCCTATGGCGACGTAAACAAGAAGAAGCTGGTCACAGCCATCTACCGCGGCGGCAGTTGCCTGATGTTTAATGAAGGCATGGATGCCAACAAGTGGACGCACGGCGGCGACGGCGCCAACGGCGGCTATTTTACCGATTGGGGAAATGCCACCACAGCCGACCAGTCTCTGCAGCAGATCGCTGTGGAGACCGTTGCGATCAACGGCAAGGGCAGCGCGGAACACATCTTCATCTCCGGTGACCTCTATACCTACGACAGCGGCAAACTGACCGTTGTCTATCAGCCGGACTATTTCCAGGAGATCAACAGTGGTACCAGTAGCCTGGCGAACAAGGAAACCTACATGCGCTCCACGGCCGTCGGTAACTTTGACGGAAACGAGAACGGCCGCGAACAGATCGCGTTTGTCACTGCGGCGGCGCTGGAAAAAAACGGCAAACCGTATTATGCCAATTATGCGCTGGGCATGATCGGCGGCATCTACGAAGATGATGAAGGCAATCCGCAGCCAAACGCAGTCAAATACTACTGCACCACAAGGGACGAACTTGAAAACAGAAGTCACTATTATCCGTCCAGCGGCGGCGCTGAATGTTCGATCAGATCCTGCCTGAACTATGATCTCTGTGCCTGGGACAACGACTCCGACGGCATGCATGTCAAGTATGTCGGCAAGGAGTACACCTACACCGATCCGGCTGTCATGGCCATCATTCAGGCACCTCCGTATTTTGAGGAAGTCAAAGGTGCGATGACGGATCTGTCGACGTCGTATTCGATCACGACATCTTATGAATACTCGACAAGTCAGGGCAACAGCGTTTCCTTCGGCGTCGGCGCCGATTACGAACTGGAAGCAGAGGTTGTCAAGTTCAACGTCTCTGCCGGCTATGCGACAGACTGGTCGGAATCCTTTGAAAATTCATGGTGTGATTCCGATGAATATACACTGGTTTCCCACGGCGAAGACCAGGTGCTGCTGTACAGAACGCCGGTAACGATCTATAAATATCAGGTGGAAGTCGACAACGCCTGGAGCGACAAAAATATCATCGAGCTGTCATTCCCCGGCAAATCGGGAATCGCAGCGGCAACCGTCAGCGAGTACAACGAGTTTGCCGAATACTACAACAAAAAGCTGAAAGATATCGCAGACGGAATGAACGAAGAAGCCGGTGAAACGGTCATGCCTGAAGACAAGATTCCGTACATGAGCCTGATCAACGACAAGTATCTGGGACACGAAGGCAACCCGTACGGATACATGTGGGATTCAAGCCCGCTGGACAGCGTCACCATCTTGCAGGAAACGCCGATCAGTTTAGGCGTCGGCACGGCTTCGATGGAATACGGGTGGTCGAGAGAACATTCCACCGGCTATGAAGAATCAAATTCTCACGGTTTCAGTTTTGAAGCTCAGCTGATGTTCCAGTGGCATGCCACGCCGCATACAGGCATGGCATTAGGCGGCCACGTTTCCCTGGACTACATGCGCGACTTCAGCACATCCAGAACGGAAGCGAAAGGTGTCGGCGCAAGCTGTGCGATCGGCAACCTGGATCCGGAAGTGATGGAAGAGCTCGGCATGTCGCAGACTGCCGCCAGACAGTACGGATTCAATTCTCAGCTGGCAACCTGGGATTCCAACCTCCCGCTGGTCGACAGCGTCTATGAGACCAGCATGGAGAGCGAATTTGACGGCGAATTCGACGATGAGGAAAACGAGAAGAGAGAAATGAAGTACGTCCCGATCTTCGGCTACGTGCTCTCAGGCGTCAAATCGGCAACCCCGCCGGTCACCGATCTCAGATCGGAATTCAAGCTCGATGAAAACGAGGAAATGAACATTCTGCTGACCTGGTCGGATCCCAGTGACGAATACAGGTGGGTCGGAGCCTATGAGATCTATCAGATCCAGAAAGATGGTTCCTACACACTGATCGATACGGTAGACGCCGATACGACGGAATACATGTTCACGGATATCGACGGACGAAGTGAATACAAGTTCGTCGTGCGCACCAAGGCAGGCGTCCACGATCGCTATGCGAGCATCAACTCCAACGTGAGCTATCTGTATCTGGAGACCAATGCGCTCTATTCGATTGAGCTGACGTCTTCCGATGAAAATTCAGATACCTATACGGTGACCCATACCGACGGTTCCAAGACCTACATCACGGTCAAGCACGGCGTCGGCATCAAGGATATTAAAGAGACAGGTACCAGTGAAGACGGCAGGTATACGACCTATACGATCTTCTTCACGGACGGCACGGAAGCATCCTATGTCGTCGCCAACGGCAAGGATGGACGTGATGTTGAACTCAGAACCTACACACCGGAAGGCAGCGACAAGGAAATCATCCAGTGGCGCTATGTCGGCGAAGAGGAATGGCATGACCTCGTCGAAGTTTCCGATGTCGCCTTCGTTGAAGGCAGAAAAGTCGAACTTCGAATGGAGGATGGCTACGTTCAGTGGCATTACGAAGGCGATGAAGCCTGGTACAACCTGATTTCCATTGAAGAGCTGAAAGGCGAAAAGGGCGACCAGGGCGATCAGGGCGAAGCGGGCAGAGAAGTCGAACTGCGCGTCAATGATGACGGCATGATCCAATGGCACTATGTCGATGAAGAAGAGTGGCACGACCTGTTGGCATCCTCCGACTCGCAGCTGATCAAGGGCGACCCGGGCAGAGAGGTTGAAATCAGAGTCTATAATGAAACCGACCCGGAAACCGGTGATGAGATCAACGAGATCCAGTGGCGCTATGTCGGCGACGAAGACTGGCAGACGCTGATTGATCTGGGTCTTCTGAAAGGCGAAGAGGGCGATGACGGCAAGCAGATCGAACTGATGTATGACGAAAAGGTCAACGTCATCCTCTGGCGCTATGAAGGCGAAGACTGGCAGGAACTCGTCGTTCTGGAAGGCGATGCCCTCAAGGGCGACAAGGGTGACGACGGTCGCGAGATCCTGCTGAACGTCGATGAAGAGGAAGGCTATGTCCAGTGGAAGTATGAAGGAGATGAGGAGTGGACAAATCTCTATAAGCTCTCCGATCTCAAGGGGCAGGACGCCAAACAGCTTGAACTGATGTACGACAAGAAGACCAACACCGTCATGTGGCGCTACGAGGGCGACGAGGAGTGGAGTGTCCTCTTCAAGATCCCGCAGGCAAGTGACGGCAAGGACGGTCAGGACGGACGAGGAATCGTCTCGCTCGAGAAGACCGCCAGCAACGGCATCGTCGACACCTATACGATCACCTACACCGATGGCACGACTTCAACGTTCACGGTGACCAACGGCGCAAGCATTGACACTCAAGAAGACAGAAAATACGAAAACCGGACGGACGACCGCAAGTCGGACAATTCGGATAATTCATCCAACAACACAAACAACTCTTCAACGAATACGATCATTTACAACAACACGACCGAGAAAGAGGATGTACTGACAAGCGTCGGCATCACCAACATCAAGGTCAACTCCAAAGGCGACCTGATCATCACGCTGAGCGACAACTCGAGCGTCGTCGTCGGCAACACGAAGGAAAGAAACGCCCTGGCTTCCGAGAAGGAGATCAAGGACAGCGGCTACGTTGAAAGCTACTTCTTCAACGTTCCGTACGAGGACTTTGTTGCGCTGAAGATCGATGATCAGACAGCGCCTGACGGAGCCTACTCGGTGACTTCACTGGGCGACGGCATCCTGGTCACGATCCTTCAGGATGCGACCACCAATTCTTCCCGCATGGAGATTGAAACCAGCTCCAGCAACGTTTCAACGGCTCTGAACAAGCGGCCCTCGTCGGTACCGACCTGGCTGATGCTGCTGTTCTGTGTCTGGAACGCCCTGCTGACCGGCGGATTCGTCGTCATGGCGAAGCGCTTCGCTCAGCTGAAGAACAAGATCGGATAATCGTTCAGACACAATCATTTCAGAAAAGGCGGGCAACCGCCTTTTCATCATACTTTTTCAAAAGACGAAGATGACAGGACGAATGAAGAGGAAAGAGAAGAATTATAGAATGATGATGAGGAAAGACATGCGAAAGTATTTGATCATCATGATCCTGCTGTTTCTGTTTCTGAGCGGCTGTCAGAAGAAAAAGGAAGAGACGAAGAACGACAGGATCCTCTCTGTTGAGACGCACGAGACAAAAGACAAGGGAACAGTCTCATCCCTGACGATTGACGACCATTCAGTCTTTATCTATCAGCCAGAAGACCTCATGCACGGCGACGTCATCAACTACGGCTACAGTGCACCTTTATTGATTGTTTTCGGCGATGGGAAGATGGACGAAGAGAAAGCCGTCTCCTTCATTCGGGAAAAAGGGATCGACAGGATCGCTCAGAAAGAGGGCGGCTTTGTCGTCTTTGTAAATCCTTTGAAAAACTGGAAGAACGAGGAATGCGGGATCTATGAAAAGATCCTGGCAAAGACGATGGTCGGCCAGAGCGGCTTCTCCCACGGCCTTCTTTACGATGAAAGAAACGGCGAGTACTTCATCTTCGCTTCGCCGGCAAAGACCGTACTTTATGGCTGTGGTGAGAGTGCAGATTACATCGCAAAGAACTGTCTGAAGAACGTTTCAGGAATCTCTTCGATGAGCTCTTTAGGAAACGATGACATCACGATCACGGCGGCGGTACTGGAGAAGTTCCGCCAGCTGCCGCAGATCGAAAGCGATGAGATCATCGTCGCCTGCATCGACGGACCTTCCGGCGTGAAGGAAGACGAACAAATCCACATCTGTGAGAGTTCCTTTGAAGACATCTATGACGAATACATCGCAGGATACCAGCGCTGGAACGGAAAGCTGGTGCAGACCTTCAATATGGAAAAGGCCGGCATGGCGATGGAGCCGCTGCTGTTTCAAGTGGAAACGTCAGCGGACAATCACGCCGTCAAAGAAGCTTCCTATGAGCTCGGAGCCGTCGTCTTTTACAACAGAAACAGCAGAAAGGAAAAGCGACCGCTGCTGATGTGCTTCCACGGCGGCGGAGACACCGCCATCGCCACGGCGACGATTGCCGGCTGGCCTGAGATCGCTTCAACAGAAGATTTCATCCTCTGCGCCATCGAGATGCACACGCGCACGACCGCAAGCGAAACGATGGAAGTCATTGAAAAACTGATGGGTCTCTACGACATCGATGAGACGAGGATCTATGCGACCGGTTTCTCGATGGGCGGCATCAAGACCTGGGACCTCTACCAGGAGTATCCGGAAAGCTTTGCGGCGCTGGCGCCGATGGGTGCGACGGTCGATGTCGGCAAGAATACCCAGTTCACTGATTCACCAAACGTCAATGAAGATGTACCGGTTCCGCTCTTCTACAGCGGCGGCGAGAACTCACCCCTGGGCGAACTGCCTTTCCAGAACTATGTCTGTGTCAACCGGATCAAGTATCTCTTCACAGTCAATCAGGTAGAAATGCCCTTCGATGCGGCTTACGGTTACAGGGAAGAGTGGGACGACCCTGTTTACATCTATGCAGGCGATCAGATAGAAGAGCTCTTCGATGAAAATTACCCCGCCAGCAGGACCACGATCCGCTATTACAGGAGTCAGGACGGAGAAATCTACACCGCCCTTTGTTCCATCAGCAATCACCAGCACGAGGTCAGACCCTTCACCTGTGAAAAGGCCTGGGATTTCATGAAGAAATTCAGTCGGATCGAAGGGAAGATCGTCGTCAGTGAAGAATAAAAAAAGCGGTACCCGATCGGGTACCGCTTGTCATAATCAGTTTTACTGTTTCAGTGCATCGAATGCCTGTTCGAAGTCGGCGATCAGATCTCTGACGTCTTCGCAGCCGCAGGAGATCCTGATCAGATTGTTGTAGGCCTTCTTCGGGAACATCAGCGTGACGACATCGCCCAGGGATGTTGCGACCGGCGGGATCTTCGTCGCATCGCAGAATTTGCACATTTCTTCATAGCCGCCCTTGAGGTGGACGCACAGCATGCCGCCGAAGTTGCCGTTGACGAAGATCTTCTTGGCGAGTTCGTGCTGACCGTGGCTCTCAAGGCCCGGATAGGTGACGAAGTCGACTTCCGGACGGGTCTCGAACCACTTTGCCAGAGCCATGGCGTTTTCGGACTGCTGTTTCAGACGAAGCGGCATCGTGCGGACGCTGCGAAGCGCGAGCCAGGCGTTGAACGGGGAGATGTGGGAACCGAAGTTGTCGTAGTAGTAACGGACGCGATCCATGTCTTCCTTGGAGCCGGCGACGATTCCGCACAGAGCATCGCCGTGTCCGACGTAGTATTTCGTTCCGGAGTGGACGACGATGTCGGCACCCCAGTCGAGCGGACGCATGACGCAGGGGGACAGGAAGGTGTTGTCGACGATGAACTTGCAGCCGTG
>JAEEGL013102951.1_pt1 | contig 18170 bp, 17 predicted proteins | sample 9134231 | NCBI WGS metagenome assembly JAEEGL01 (sample SAMN16246548, study PRJNA631951) | gut metagenome | biome: gut microbiome; feature: rumen; material: fiber-attached | host: Bos | place: Iran: Karaj | collected 2018-10 | reverse complement strand
GCAAAAGATGTGCCCATCTTCTCTGTAAGGAGTGCATTTACGAAGTAGCAGAGACCATAACCTGTAGCCTCTGTTCTTGCGAGGGAACCGCCCCATGTGAGGCCCTTACCTGTAAGAACGCCTGTGAACTCGTTGCAGATCTTCTTGTACTGACCGAACATGAAGCCGATCTCACGAGCGCCTGTTCCGATGTCACCTGCAGGTACGTCGAGATCAGGACCAATGTGTCTGTTGAGCTCTCTCCTGAAGCTCTGGCAGAAAGCCATAACTTCGTTGTCTGACTTACCCTTAGGGTCGAAGTCGGAACCACCCTTAGCGCCGCCCATAGGCAGACCTGTAAGGGAATTCTTGAATATCTGTTCGAAGCCTAAGAACTTGAGGATTGAAAGGTTTACTGAAGGGTGAAGTCTGAGACCTCCCTTGTAAGGTCCGATAGCGCTGTTGAACTGGATTCTGTAACCTCTGTTGATCTGGATTCTGCCGTTATCGTCGATCCAAGCAACTCTGAACATGATCTGACGCTCAGGCTCTACGATTCTCTCGAGGACCTGCTTCTCGATAAGCTCAGGGTGTACCGGAAGAGCCGGTGCGATAGAGTTAAGGAACTCGTAAACTGCCTGGAAGAACTCAGGCTCGTTGTTGTTCCTAGCGATAACGCTCTGCATGAGGCCGTTGAGGTACTCATTCTCAATTGTGTAATCCATAAAAATGTTCCACCTTTCTGTTGCTTTCATTTTTGCAAGTTGCGAAAGCAAAAATTTCATTTTTACGCCAAATTAACTTTATCAGTAAGTCTTGGCTAAACTCAACGGATAAATAGTATTACAACTTATTTAGTTATGCAACAGGAATTTTTGAAATGAAAGTTGAAGGTGCAAATCCTGCATTTTAGCAGGTATCACAAAGCAGTATTATTGATGTTGCTGACGACCGGAGCCGTGACTTCCGTCTCAGAAGGAGTCTTGCCGTTGCTGAACGGGTCGTTCTTAAGGAAGTCGGATACGGAATCGACACCGAACATCTGGCTTAATTCGCCGTAATTGATCATGTCGGTGAACCTGTGGACCGCGATAAAGAGCAAAAGAAGGAAGATCAGCGCGAGCAGGCCTCTTCTCAGGATGATCATGTGCCTCTCGGCGTTGAACTTGGCATCGACCTGGGACTTGGTCGTATAACCGACCAGCACATAAACCTTGTTGATATCCTTGCGCGGGGGCCTGTTCTTGATCTCGTTGACCTTACGTCTCACGAAACGCACTACCCTCTGCGGTATTCCCTTGAAATATCTCACGGTAGCCTTCGCAGAAGACCTGCAGAAAGCCTTGAACGTCTCAGCTATGTCGGTTGTCCTGCCGGGATTAGCCATATTACCTCCGTAAGAATAATGGTAATTATATCATTAATGTTCCGGTTTTATCTAATCGAGTGGTTTTTGAATTTGACCATCAGGAGTTCCACCGCCTTATGCTTCATGCGGTAATAGGTCGAACGGCTTATATAGAGTTTGTGCGTAACTTCATCCGGCGTGAGTTCTTTGAAGTATGTCAGATACAAAAGGCTCGACATGCTCAGCGGCAGGGATACCATGCAGGTAAAGAGCAGTATCGCCTCCTTCCTCTTGCGCACGATGTCGGAGTAGTGCTTCTCGATCTTCTTGATGAAGACGTCGTACCCTTCCGAGAAATGTATCATGTAGTCCGTCATGTCCGAACTTCCCGCAGGAATGAACTGCGTGTCGGTTATTTTCGCGCCCGTGTAGTACTGGGCATATACGTCCATCAGATCAAGCTTCTTGTCTTCGTACAGGCGGCAGAGTCTGACGAAGGAATCAGTCGACTCTTCATCGGTTCCGTTGAGGTCTTTGTTCAGGTTCTTAAGTCTCCTTACCATATCTTTATAATCTTCGCAGTTTCCCATATATATGAACCTTTCCGTATCAAACATATGTTTGACACCAAGTGATAATATGTTAAGATGAAATAGAATATTTGTTCGGGAGGTGTGGATATGTCCGCCAGGAATCCGGAATCCAGGAGCGCCAAGTCGATCGACCGCGTATATGAATACATCTGCAATTACATCCGCAAGAACAATATCTCTCCTTCAGTAAGAGATATCTGTGCGGGAGTCGGACTCAAGTCCACCTCCTCCGTTCATGCGTATCTTAAGCAGCTCGACCAGATGGGCAAGATCGAATACAGGCCGGGTATAAGGCGTGCGATCATAATCAAGGACCAGGGCACCATGGCAGACAATCCTGCCACCATCTCTCCCATTGAAGACGGTGAAGTCAGACAGCTTTACTGCGTGGGTAAGATTACCGCCGGCGTACCTATACTGGCACACGAAGATTATTCAGAGAGTTTCTTCGTGAACAGATCGATTATCGGTGATTCTGAATGCTTTATGCTCAAGGTCAAAGGCAGCAGTATGATAGGTGCTCACATCCTTGACGGAGACTATCTTATCGTACGCAAGCAGAACACTTGCGACGAGGGTGACATAGTTGCTGCGCTGATAGGCGATGAGGCTACAGTCAAGCGTTTCGGCCGCGATAACGGTATTCCCTATCTGTACCCGGAGAATGACGCTTTCTCCCCTATCAGGTTCAATACGGAAGAATGCCGCATTCTGGGTAAAGTCGTCGGACTCCACAGGTATTCAATCTCTTGATCACCTCCCTCAGGAATTGCGCAAATCTTAGTATTTTTATATCAACTCAGATGCCCCTGTTTCAACGGAATAGGGGCATTTGCTTGCTTTTGCGGTATTGTGAAGGATATATGTTTAATTATGTCAATTATTATTGACACTTAGGTAATAATCTGGTTTAGATTTGGTTAAGAAAGTCTCAATTACAAGCGAAATTATTGACTTATGCGTTCAAGCACTTCACGCACGTTGTCAGGACAAGCAGGATCGAGCTTGATGACGCTCTCGCCCATCGCCCTGAACCATGTAAGCTGTCTCTTGGCATAATGTCTTGACCTGAGCTTGATGTTATAGACGGCCTCATCGATGTCCGACGTGCCTTCGAAATAATCCTTGAACTCCTTATACCCGATAGCCTGGAAGCACGTGGACTTCTTGTCGGCGTCTGAATCGTAGAGCGCTCTTGCCTCCTGCTCCAAGCCTTCTTCTAACATAATGTCGACTCTTTTGTTGATGCGGTCGTAGAGCACTTCCCTGTCCATGTCCAGCATGAACAGCTTGAACGGATATCTGGGACCTTCATTGGTCGATTCGTTGTTCTTCTCAGTGAATGTCTTGCCGGTCGATTCGATGACGGCCAGAGCGCGAATCACGCGCCTTGTGTTGTTCGGATGGATCTTGGCTGCAGCTTCCGGATCCTTCTCCACAAGCCTTGCATATATGCCGTCTATTCCGTCTCTTTCAAACTCTTCTTCGAGCCTGGCAGTCTCTTCGTCGGCTGATGCATCCTTGCCGTAGTCAAAGCCGTAGAAGAGCGCGGATATGTACTGTCCCGTGCCGCCGCAGATGACGGGCAAAGTTCCCTTGGAAAGAAGCGTTTCGATGACCTCGTAGCAGGCAGACACATAATCGCTGACGTTGAAGTATGTGCCGGGGTCCACGATGTCTGTCATGTGGTGCATTATCTCTGCACGCTCCCCGGGTGTATCTTTCGCCGTGCCGATATCGAGGCCCTTGTAGATCTGCATGGAGTCCGCGGAGATCAGCTCGCCTCCGGCCTTTCTGCACACGTCCAGTGCGAGCGAACTCTTGCCGCTCGCCGTAGGTCCGGTGATGACGGGAATGTACTTATACTGCGGAAGATATGTGCTTATGTCGATCATACGATCCTTCTGAAGTTCTTCTCAAAATCCTTGCGTGCTATCTTGAAGAAGGTCGGCCTTCCGTGCGCGCAGTGATAAGGGTCTTCGAGTTTTGTCATCTGCATGACCAGAGATATTGCCTCGTCCTTGGTGATGACGTCTCCTGCCTTGATCGCGGCCTTGCACGCCGTCGTCTGGATAAGCGAATACCAGATGTCTGATCCTGCCGGGACGTCCCTCTTAAGATCCGTCATTATCTGCTCGAACATGACCGAAGGCTTGTTGCCGGAACCCAGGGGCATCGACCTTAACGCGATCTCCCTGTCACCCAGCATCTCGATCTCGAAACCATTCTCATCGAACCTATCCAAATTATCCGAGATGAAGCCGTAGTCAGCGGCTGACACCTGTATTATCTGGGGCACGAGCAGAGTCTCTCTGTCTTCGACCTTTTTGCCGGGCGCTTTCTTAGCCATGAACTTCTCGTACATGACACGCTCATGCGCAGCGTGCTGGTCGACGAAGAACACGTCCGACTCGCTCTGCATGATGATATACGTCGTAAAAAGTATTCCTATGAATTCCGCCCCTGCCAGAAGGTCGATGTCGGTCTTGGCCGCGATCGTCTCTTCATCTGCTATGACGGCTTCGACTACGGGCGCTGCAGGTGCTTCCTGCGCCTCCGAGGGTTCCCCGGTTATCTCGCTGATGTCGGGCTTAAATCCCGAGAGCACTTCCAGGAGCTTGTTTGCCGCAGCTGGATCTCCCGCAGGTGTTCTCGCAGGCTCTCTTCCGAGCGTATGTCCCGTGGAAGCGGGTTTTGCTTGAACTGGCGCCTCCGACCTCGCGAAATCCATGCGCATCTGCACGCCCGAAGATGTCTCAGACTCTTTCGCGGTGCCCTCATCAGATTTCCCAAGGAAGTCTTCGCCTGCCGTACCGCCTCCGAAAACAGCGTCTCTTACTGCCCTGAACACCAGGGAGAAGATCGTTCTCTCGTCAGCAAACTTCACCTCTGCCTTCTGGGGATGAACGTTAACATCAAGAGTTCCCTCGGGGCAGTATATCTTGAGGAAGCACACCGGGTACTTGTTCTTCATGACGGCATTCTTATAAGCCTCGTCAATTGCGGCTGTGACCGTCTTGCTTCCGATTAGTCTGTCGTTTACATATACGCACTGAAGGCCGCGGTTGCCTCTGGTAAAGCTCGTCTTGCCCGTATAGCCTTCTATCCTGTATCCTTCGATGCTTCCATTTATCTCAAGCATGGAAGATGCCGTCTCTTTACCGTATACGGCATAGATGGCATCGAGCATCGACCCTGAGCCCGGCGTGGTGAACTGCAGGACATTGTCCTTTACGAGCTTGATCGACACGGACGGATTGATAATCGCGAGTTTCTCGACAAGGCTTGTAATGTACATGCCTTCCGTGGCATCGCGCTTGAGGAACTTGTATCTTGCGGGGAAACTCTTGAACAGGTTCTGCACCGTGACGGAAGTTCCCCTTGGGCTCTTAGTCTCACTGACCGATACGAGAGATCCGTCCTGATATACGACCTTCGTACCGACTCCGCCTTCCGTCGCGGTCTCGAGCGTAACGTCGCTGCATGCCGCAATGGATGCAAGCGCCTCGCCCCTGAATCCCATCGTCGAGAGATTATATATGTCTTCTATCTTCTTAAGCTTGGAAGTCGCATGGATGAGGAAAGCCTTCTCCGCGTCATCGGGATCCATTCCGCATCCGTCGTCGGTTACCTTTATAAGAGAGATGCCGCCGCCTGCGAATTCTATCTTAATGTGCGTGGCACCGCTGTCGACGGAATTGTCGACCAGCTCCTTTACGACTGATACCGGGCGCTCGATTACCTCACCGGCCTTGATGGCGTTGCAGGTCTCACGGTCAAGAACATTAATCCTGCCCATTATTCTCCTCCTCGACCATCTTTGTAAGTTCGTAGAGAATGTTCATTGCCTCGATCGGCGTAAGCCTTGAGACATCGACATCCTTAATGACTGTCCTTATCTTATCCTCTCTTCTGTACACAACATTATCGGGATTAAAGAATGACTCCTGTCCCGGCATGACGTCTGAAGAAAGCTCCGTATCTTTCTCGTCGAAAGAATCCCTGTTACCCTTTACCTTGAAGTTACCAATCCTCTCGAGTTCCTTGAGGATAGCAGCGGACCTTACGAGGACATCCGAAGGAAGTCCCGCGAGCCTTGCAACTTCAATACCATATGAATCCGAGGTACCGCCTTCGACTATCTTATGGAGGAATACGACTCCGCCCTCGTCTTCTCTTACTTCAACGTGATTATTGAACACTCCGCGGTTAAGTCTCTGGAGTTGGTTGAGCTCGTGATAGTGCGTCGCAAAGATCGTCCTCGAATAAAGAATGTTCGGATCTATTATGTACTCGATGACCGCCCACGCTATGGACAGACCGTCATATGTGCTGGTACCTCTACCTACCTCGTCAAGCAGGAGCAGGCTCTTCCTTGTGGCATTCTTAAGGATATAGGATACTTCCTTCATCTCAACCATGAAGGTCGACTGTCCCATCGCGATATCGTCCGATGCGCCTATCCTCGTGAACACATGATCGACAAGACCGATGTGCGCCTTGGTGGCGGGCACGAAAGAACCCATCTGGGCAAGCAGCACTATCAGCGCGACCTGTCTCATGTAGGTGGACTTACCTGCCATGTTAGGACCTGTCAGGACCATGAGCCTGCGGTCATCGTTCAGCAGGGAATCGTTCGGCACGAAACTCGTCGTGCTTCCGGCGAGCATCTTCTCTACGACAGGGTGCCTTCCGCCCTCGATCTCGATAACTTCGGAATCGTCTATCACAGGTCTTATGTAGTTCTCGCTCTCGGCAAGCTGGGCAAGCGAAGTGATGACGTCAGCAAGTGCAACTCCGCGCGCTGTGTTGAACAGCCTGTCTGATGCATCGCTTACTGTCTTTCTTATCTCCTGGAACAACTGGTACTCGAGCGACATGCGCCTTGAAGAAGCCGTGAGTATCTTGGTCTCGAGTTCCTTGATCTCGGGAGTTATGTATCTTTCGTTATTAACGAGTGTCTGCTTTCTTATGTATTCCTCAGGGACCTTGTCCGACTGGCTCCTGGGAACGTCGATATAGTAACCGAAGACCTTGTTGTACGAGATCTTCAGAGTCTTGATGCCTGTCTTCTCCCTCTCCTTAGACTCCATGTCGAGGATGAATGCCTTGGCGCCCGTTGCTATCTCGTAGAGTTCGTCGCACTCTGCGTTATATCCGCGCTTTATGATGTCGCCGTCCGTGATGGTGACCGGGCAGTCTTCGTTGATGGATTTTTCCAGCAGTTCGTAGATATCTTCGAGCGGGTCAAGGAGCGCATTGATCTCCCTGAACAAGCCCTTATCGAAATTCTTACAAGCCTCGCAAATAAACGGGAGCTTGGCAAGAGAATTCCTTAAGGAGATAAAGTCTCTGCCGTTGCAGGAACCAAGCGACACCCTTCCCGCAAGACGCTCGATATCGTACAGTCCGGACAGGCCTTCTATGATCTCCTGCCTTGCAATGTACTTACCGGTTGCTTCCTCTACCGCGTCGAGTCTTCTGTTTATCTGCTTTACAGAGATGAGCGGCTCTTCCACCCACTTGCGCAAAAGCCTTCCGCCCATGGCAGTTGCCGTGCGGTCGATTGCCCAGAGGAGCGATCCCTTCTTCTGTTTCGACCTGATGGTCTGCGTAAGCTCGAGGTTTGTTCTCGTGGAATAGTCGAGTTCCATGGACTCAGCCACGGTAAAGCATCTAACTGTCTTAAGGTGTGCGACCTCTTCCGTCTGTGTCTCTTTGGCATAGCCTATGACGGCTCCGCACGCTTCCTTGAGCATGACGGGATCGCTGAACTTGTTTACGTCAACCAGAGTGACACCTGCCGCCTTAACGACATCCGATGAGAAGTCGCGCTCGTTTCGGAGTGTGAGGGCGATGCCTGTGGCGGTCTTGATCGTCTTGTACTCAGGGGTATCGACGAATGCCCTGTTGTGTATGATCTCCGACGGGGAGTATCTGCTGACGAGGTTGATGAAATGCTCGCCGCTGCTGGCGTTGGTGAGCTGCGTAGCCTCGAAGTCACCCGTGGAGATGTCCGCCACGGCAATGCCGAACTGCGAACCTATGCACATGACGCTCATGAGGAAGTTGTTTTTCCTGTCATCCATCGCGCCACCGTCCGTAATCGTACCGGGCGTTAAGATCCTCGTAAGACCGCGCTTGACCAGGCCTTTGGCAAGAGCGGGATCTTCAAGCTGCTCGCAGATCGCGACCTTGTATCCTGCGCCGACGAGTTTGTCCGCATAGGACCTGTATGCATGGAACGGCACGCCGCACATTGGCGCGCGCATGCCCGAACCGCAGTCTCTCTTGGTGAGCGCGAGCTCCAATATCTTCGAACCCCTTACGGCGTCGTCGAAGAACATCTCGTAGAAATCGCCCAGACGGTAGAACAGGAACGTATCACCGAGACTTTCCTTCATCTCGGCGTACTGCTGCATCATGGGCGACAAGCTTGCCCTGTCAATATCGGCAAGGCTCATCGGGAATAAAGCTGAGTTCTCGTTCTCACTCATCTATCAAGCTCTCCATTACGCCGTCAACGGAATACGGTCTCGCGCGGTCGATCCTGATCATAGCAAGACGGCCTTCGAGGCTCGCATCTGCGCACGGCATTATCTCTTCGGGTATCGTAAAGTTTACTAAGTGGTTGGACAGTGTCCTTCCTGTATATGTGCCCTCGCCCTGCTTACTTATGCCCTCGATGAGGACGCGGCAGGTATGGCCGACTTTCTTCTGATTGGACTCTGCTGCGAGGTTGTTCTGGAGTTCCAAGAGCCTGCCGAACCTCTCCGTAACGACTTCCTGGGGGACTCTGTCAGGAAGCTTCTCTGCGGCGGTACCCGGTCTTACGGAATACTGGAAAGTAAATGCCGCATCGAACCTGCAGTACTCGACTGCCTTAAGGGTATCTTCGAACTCCTCGTCCGTCTCGCCCGGGAAACCGACAATGATGTCAGTCGTAAGGGAGCCGCCTTCGACCTTCTCCCTGAACAGATCCGCTATTCTGTAGAAATCCTTTATCGTGTAAGGCCTGTTCATCCTCTTTAAGACCGAATCAGAGCCTGACTGCATCGCGAGGTGCAGGTGTTTTTCTATGTTGTCGCGCTCTCCCATGAGTTCGATAACCTCATCGGACAGATCCTTCGGGTGCGATGACATGAACCTTACGTGTGCAAACCCGCAGTCTGACGCCATCCTTAAGACATCCGCGAACTTCTTGCCGTCCGCGTTGCCCTTTCCATAGGAATTGACGTTCTGGCCCAGGAGCATGACTTCCTTGTATCCGAGGGAAGCAAGTTCTTCGAGCTCCGCCTTGATCTTGTCGAAATCCCTCGACCTCTCACGGCCTCTTGCATACGGCACGATGCAGTAACTGCAGAAATTGTCGCAGCCGTACATAATGGGCACGAGCGCACGGAACTTCCTCTGTCTGTCTATCGGGAAGAAATCGTCATCTGCGATATAGTCGATCTCGCCTACGCGTGCGACCTGCTTGCCGGAAGTGACCGCTTCCTTGAGGAATTCGGGGAACTTATGAATCTGCTGAGAGTCGAAAACAAGATCCACGTACGGGAAGGACTTTCTTACCTTCTCGACGTTTGCGGGGACCTTCATCATGCAGCCGCAGACTGCTATAACCATGTCGGGGTTGTCTTTCTTTGCCGTCTTGAACACGCCCAGGTTCCCGAAAAGGTGCTTGTCGGCATTCTCTCTTACCGAGCAGGTGTTCATCACCACGACATCCGCGGGGGCTAACTCATTGCCTGAGTCTTCTGCCTTGGTAAGGCCCATGGCGGACATCATGCCCGCGAGCTTCTCACTGTCAGCCTCATTAAGCTGGCAGCCGTAAGTAAGAAGGTTGTACGTGAGTGCGCGTCCCTTCTTCTCAGACAGTCTTCCGAAATATATTGAAAGCTCTTTCAGGGCGCTGTTGAACTCGCCCGAATCAGCATCAGTTACTCTTACGATCGACATTAATAACCTCGTTTCTTCCGCGTCAATTATATTACAAAAATCTTATTATTTGGAATTTTAAAGATAAAGCATTAAAATATGCGGGAACAATCAAACCAGGGAGAACTTATGACGAAGATCAAACACATATCCAAGGCTCTTACCGCCATTGTCATGACGGTAGCCACAGTCTTTGTGTATATGCCGCTTTCTTCTCTTGCGATAAACGAGAATTTCGACAACCCCGAAGACAACCTGATATCCCAGAACGAACAGCAGACCGATCTGCTTTCCGAGCAGTTCGAAGACGCTCCCGTGGTATCGGCTGATGCCTATATCCTTTTCGATGCCAACTCAGGCTCCATCCTCAGAGGTGCCAACTACGACGTCCAGAAGGAACCTGCGTCCATGACCAAGGTCATGACCATCCTTCTCGCCCTCGAAAGGCTCGAGATGACGGACATCGTCACCATCACCCCCGAGATGGCCTCTGCCATTGCTGAGATCCCCGGAGACTACGTTAAGTTCGGTCTTCAGGAAGGCGAAGAGATCACGGTAAAGGACCTCGTATACGCTGCAGAGCTGATCTCCGCCAACGACTGCTGCCTCGCGCTCGGCATCTACATGGGCGGCACAGAGGAAGCTTTCTGCAACATAATGAACGAGAAGGCCGACGAGCTCGGTTGCAAGAACACCAACTTCACATCCGCGTTCGGTTACGCAGATCCCGAGAACCTCACAACAGCTTACGATCTGTCGCTTATCCTGTATGAGGCAGTGTCCAACACCGAGTTCACCGAGATCTCCAAGACTTATTCTTATACGGTTAATCCGACCAACAAGTACAGCGATTCGAGAGAACTGTACAACGCCAACCGCTTCATAAAAGATTCCAGCTTTGCTTACGACTACTATGTAGGCGGCAAGACAGGTTTTACGGATACCGCAGGCTTTACGCTCTGCGCCGCTGCCTGCAAGGACGGAAGAACGCTGGTAGGCGTTGTGTTCAACGCTGAGGATTCCGAGGTAAGGTACAGGGATCTGGTGGATCTTTTCGAGTACGGGTACAGCAAGTTTACGACCGTCCCCGTGTCCGAGGAAGAGTTCTCCTCCCTCATCGATGCCGCAAGGCTTCAGCTTGACGACCTTCTCGCAGACACCAACCTTTATGTCCAGAATCAGACATGCGCGATGTCTTCCTACGTGACTACCACGACGGACCGTGCTCAGCTCGGCAGCACTGACAAGGTCGACCTTTCGCAGGTCTTGGTGGACTCTAACGCGAGCGAGCAGACCATCAACATCCCGCTATGCAAATGCTACTCAGACAAGACATACATAGTCGGAAGTCTCAATATTGAGATCACGCAAAAGGGCTCCGTCGTCGAGATCACGCCGGAAAAGAACACGGGGCTCAAGTCATTCCGAAATGTTCTCATCACCTTCGCCGCTGCTTCCGGCCTTATATTGGTGATAATCATTGCCCTGCTGATATTCAGGGCCAAGGTCATCCAGAGACGCAGAGAGCAGTCCGGTCAGAGATCCAAGATGCTTTGATTTGAAATTAATTGTTCGCTGGTAAGGTTCGCTCATTGGCTAAGTCGTGAGCGAACTTTTTACATTTGGGGAATCATCTTACCTCAAGTTCGCCTGCAAAGTTCGCTGTTTAGCGAACCGGCGAGCGAACTATCTACACTTTGGTAATCAAATCCCCTCTTGTTCGCCAATAAAGTTCGCTATTTAGCGAACCGGCGAGCGAACTTTCAGCGATTTTTCGCAGCCACGGGCTTGCGCTTAACATAAGGTATCGTGAGCCCGGTAAAAATGAGCGTAACGAAGAACAATGTGACCCAGGGAATCACGAGAAAGAACAGGAAATAGCAATAAAACATCATCGTATAGCAGAATGCTTCGATTCCGTAGATGAAATGCAGGTTATCCCAGCCGTAGGTAAAGCCGGTAGGAATAGTTCCGTAGATCGCACTGTGAAAACACTGCCAGAGTAACCAAGCAGCCGGGATCACCGTCGCTAAGATCAATATTATGTCGATTATCACTAAGGCTTTTTTCATTATTCTCTCCTGTTATTCCGGCTTGCAGATCGGCAAACCTCTTACGCATACTCCAATCCTATATCTTTTCAAAGAGAACTTCTTGTGAAAAGTGAATACATATGAGAATTCGGGGCCGTCGTTTTCTTGAAGTGTACGAAGATAGCTTAAAGTTCTGGTGTCATCCTCGACGACGATCGTGCCGTCTTTTTCCATCTCGAGAAGAGCCTCATAGATGGTGTTGTAAAGCCTGTAGTATCGTTTGTGGTTGTCGTTGGTGGAAAACGGCTTGATCTTATTTAATTCTTCTATGTTTTTCTCAAGTGTTGCAAAATCCATGGTTGTTCTCCGAGATTAAGAGTTAGAAAGGCTTAGGAAGACCTGCTGCCTCAAGGAAAGCGTTTACTGTCTTATAGCTATAGTAATCTTCATCGAAACCATCGGGTTCCATTGCCACGGCACCGACAATCATATTGCCTTTAACGTAAATGCCACCGTAGTAATAAGCTTCTTCAAGTTCGACATAATAATCACCATTAAACAATATGTAGCCCGTATCACCGTCAAAATAGCTTTTGTACATGTTCGGATCTTCTGAATCAAGCTGAATGTAAATACCTTCAAATGCATCTTGAGCAGAAACATAATCATAATCGTCATTGTAGACTTGGATCATGATATAGAAATTGCCCATGTTTATCTCGGACATCTCGAATGTACCATAATCATCGTACATCGCATCGATCTCGGAATAGTCAAATCCCAATTCGTCCGTCAATATATCCTCGAACTCTTCTAACGTCATAACATCAAAGCTGCACCAGGAATATCCTGGGATCACATCAATGAATTCATATATCTCGAGGAGATTGTCGAAATCTTTATCCTTGATAAGCCATTCGTCCTTGTCCTTTACAAGATCGATCGTCTGGGTGATCTCGACGGTATCGTCAGCGTCTTCCAAAGCGACGATATAGTCATTGATACTGCCGCCTTCGTCAGAGACGTCCTCGTAAACCGCTTCATAATCAACCATGGTGAAAGTCACGGAGACGCTTCCGGCCTTGGCAGATGTCTCATCTACTTCATATGACATGGAACCCAGGACCGCATCGTAGACCTCTTCGTAAACCGGACTGCTCTCATATTTCTCTTTGAGCGCTTCCAGTTCATCTTCGGCATCATCATCTTCCATCAGATCTGCAATATCGCCGCAGTCAAACTTGGTAACGGCCGATGCATAGTCATCAGTTGCTTTAACCATCGCCTGCTTCTCACCAGAACATCCGCACAGTGAGACCAGCACGGATGCGGTCAGAATCAATGCTATTGAACTCTTCTTATCCATTTCAGGTCTCCTTTGCTAATTTGGTTAGTATTATTCGAACTTTTTGAGGTTACTCTGAGACTGCCTTTGAAGGCACTGGATCCATGTCCATGAACTCCTGTACGAGCTTCTTGTATCTGGCACTCGACTGATCCGCCTCAGTGTTCTTTGCATTGTATTGTTCAGACAGATCAGATACTTCCTTTTTGTGGGGGCGCATGCTTGCAGTAAGGTATTTCGCGACGATGAACTTGATCAGGTGATAGCAGACAATTGCCAACACTGCTATTACTGCAGCAATGATAAGCTCTCCCCACGCCTGATTCCAAATGGCTGAACCGATTAGATACAGAGGAAGCAGGATCGTAAGGCAGACGACTACTTCGATCGACTTCAGATCCATCTCCTTTACCTCATCGCAGATTTGTGAGAACAGATGGGTAGCTATATAGAGTTCTTCCTGAAGTTCGTGCAGTGTCTTCTCGACTTCGTTTTTCTTTTCGTAGATGGTCTTTGCTTCGTTCTTAAGGTCCCTGTAATGTTGAAGTTCATTAAGTGCCTCGCGGACCTTCTCGAAATACGGCTTATGCTCGGGACGGCATTTCTCGATAGCATTCAGCAAGGTGGGTTCATCCGCACTGACGTGGACCTCGCTGCCTGTGCGCATCTGGTCCATACCCTTCCATTTCGTTTCGCACAGGAAGAGTCCGCGCAGCGCTTCGAAATCGTGCGGATCTTTTGCAAGCATGAAATCATACGCGTCCTTTGCAGAGCCGTACTCGCTTCTGCTGACTGCTTTGGAAGCTACTTCCTTAACATTATCCTCGCGGAAATAATCATAGTCGAAAGTAACACCGCAAAACGGGCAGACATACATCTGCTTATCAAGATCGATATCAAGAGGACCTCCGCATGTCGGGCAAAGATTACTCTTAACTATTGTCATTTCTTACCTCCGCTAAAATGCTTACGCACCGTTAGTTTTGTTTTGTTACTATCTATATGCTAAATAATAGTATTTATTTGCTACTATGTCAAGAATCTAATTATCGCTTTTTAATAAATCTATAGGAATAAGGCTTGAAGTCAACTTCAAGCCTTTGAAAACATTATTGTTTATCCAAGTTTTGATGGTCTGCTTAACCGTTCTCTCTATCCTTATACACTCTTGAACCGGTCGCGCCTGTCTGACCCTGATATTTACCGTCGTATGGATTAAGCGCAGAATCATCCATCTCCGCAAAAACAAGTTGGCCAACTCTTCGGCCGGCTTTCAGTTCAATTGCACACTTGTTGGCATTATACAATTCCAGCGTAATCTCACCCTTAAACCCGGGATCGACCCATCCGGCGTTCTGTATAAACAGACCCATTCTGCCAAGAGAACTCCTGCCTTCTACAAATGCCGTAAGATTATCCGGCAATTCGAAGTACTCCATAGTCGTAGCCAGAACAAACTGACCGGGCATAATAAGATAGGTATCCGTTGTAATTGTCTTGTATTTGATCTCTTTTTCGAGAGTGATAACACTTGACGGTGTGTCATCAACAATACTGAAAGTGTTTCCCAAACGGATATCAACACTTGCCGGCTGTATCTGCTCGTTTGTCAAAGGCTCGATCTTCAGTGTTTTATCTTCGAGCATTCGCAAAATCGTTTTGTCAGAAAGTACCATACGTTAATTCTCCTATTACCTGTCACTTACATTGAATCAAATCTCAGATTCCAGAATATCATGTAATTGATCGTAATCCATCGCTTCGCAAGGCAAGGAAGTAATATCCACAGGCAAATCTTCTGTTATGAAGTTGTTGTACAGAATAATGGTTGTAAGCCCACCCATTATCTCATCCCTGACCTCAAGGAACTCTTCCTCTGATACTTCGGTGATGCCAAGTCTATAATAGATTTCATCTCTGTCATACATGATCATGGCATTTAGAACCTCTGTCATATTATTAGTTTCGCTGTTATAACTATAAAGAGAGTATGTTTCTCTCATAAGATCTTCATCATTCAGATAAACCACCAAATCGCCATTGTAATTCAATCCGATCAGGTATCTGTGCTCCGAATCCTGTCGATCGATATATACCAGTTTCAGATACAATGCAGCAAGACCACTGTCCGGATTATATGAATAAATATAAAGCGAAGCACAATCATAGCTGCTTTGAGCCATAAAGAACATTTCCTTCAAGCCGTCATGAGAGCAGTCACACAGAGCAACATTTAGATTCTCGGTTTGTGTTATGACTGCACTTTCTTCTTGATCCGCATATCGGGGCAACCAATTGTACTGTCCAATATCATCAGAATTGTTTTCCAAAGTATCTAAATACTCCATATAGGCTGCCGAAACCAATTCGGGAGACGCTTCCGGCGGAACGGTAGTCTCTATGCTGGATTCGTTTGTTTCTTCAATAGATTCTTCCGTTGTTTCCTCAGTTGTAGTTGTTGCTTCGGTTGTTGAGGTTTCTTCTGAGGTCTCAACTTCAGATGATTCAGTTGCAGAACTGCAGGCTGTCATCATGATCATTGAAACAGCTACCAATAACACTAGCATTCTTTTCTTCATGGTCTTCTATCCTAACTAATATCTTTTATCATTTATGAAATTGCATTCATAAATCATATGATAACAAAAAAAGCAGGAATTCCTGCTTTAATCTTGTTTGCTTCGATTTTCTTATCTTGTGATAACCGTCAGTCTTACCCTGATCAAAGGTATCCGCCTTTTTGATCAGTAACTGCATTCTTTATTCATGTCTATATTCCATCCCACAACTGCACTTCCACATAAGCATACTTGCCGAGAGATTCCTTGAGAAAAACGTCAACTGAACCATCACATGCCTCAATTCGCTCAAAAAGCATTTTCTTCGTCAGGACAACCGGTTCATTCCCATGGATCATCAAAGCGCAGCTGTCTCCAAGAGTGAAGCTGACCTGTTCATCAGGAATGTCTTCAAGATCAATAATGATCTTATCGCTGCTGTTAAACCATTCTCTGAGATACTCACACTCCAGAAGAGTAAACGAATAAGGATGCATGAGCTTAGGTTTGCCACCTAATTGTATAAACTTCTCCCGCACAAACTCATCCGCCTTCTTGCGGGCAGGATAATAGTTCTCAAAATCTGCGAAACGGCCAAAGCTGGTAGTTTCGGGGTGTGCAGCAGCAAGCTCCTCCGCCTTGCGAAAAGCTTCCTCCTCAGGAAGAAGCATTATATTTTTCCACGGATCTGTTCCCGGATAAAAATAGTGCGTGATATAAAGCTTTTCCATAAACATTCTCTGTCTCTTTTACCGGAGTTTTTTCTAAATGGTTATGATCACGGGAAGAACGTAAAGGGTGCAGGTATCCCCATGGAGGCGCCAACGAGAACTATGCATACGTAGATAGCGAGGAGGACCTGCAGGACAGCGATGATTATAGTGATAATGAACATGACAATAAAGACGACCTTACGCTTGCGGTGCTCGCTTTTGGCCTTTATGCCGTCAATGATGAACAGGGCTGCCGACACTGCCATGAACAATTCTATGAATGTCGCAACGATATGCAGCCCCATCTGAAGAAACATAGATACTACATCAAATAATTCCTTGGGAGTCATTACCTGTTTACCTCCACAAAAGCATTTCTGACTCGATAATACTTTACTTCTTTCTTGGATATTAACCAAGAAAACTATCACTTAACACATTCAATAGTTCGAAAACAAAATAACCCACTACGCTTCCGGCAAAGACAAACACAAATGATATGCCTAATGCCCTTAGCTTACGTTGCTTTTTGATTATTCCTATAAACCATAGCAAAATCAAGGAAATAAAAGCTGCTAAACAAACAATTCCAAATACTATAGAGAACGGATATAGATTCGGATATCTCGAATATTCATGAAATGTACTAATGGCAAGCCAGGACATAAACGAAATCAATCCCATCAGTCCGAATGCTCCGATTCCGGCAGAACATAAATAAAACAATATTGTCTGTCTAATTCCATCATTGTTTTCGGCTTGTTCAGTCATATATCACCTGCTTATATTTCTCAACAGTGTACTTATCTATAAGAAAACTGTATTTCACTGACTTGTGAAAAGAATGGGATAATTAGGGCAAATCAGGAACACACTCCTTACAAGTATTTCTCGATCCCGCATTGTTCTACTATGCATTTGCCAAGAAGCGTGATTTCATCATATTCCCGACAGAACAATTCCGCAGCGTAACGGGAATTGCCGGTCCCGCTAAAATATATACCTAGCATTGTTTTTCCTCTATTCGATAAACACCGTTCCAATACCTTGCTGTGGTCATTGGTTCTTTGCTTTCTTAGGTTTCTTCTCGGGCAGTTCTGCATACATGCCTTCCAGTAATTCTGCGATCAGATCCATATCCTCGAATCTGTCGAATACATGCATCAGCGTTTTTGAACCTTCATAAGGATAGCGCAGTTCTGAGTCCGCAAGTAGTCTGTCAGATGTCGGTGTTCTCTTTAAAAACAATTCCTTATCGCAAATATCGCCAATCAATTTACCATTAAGGTACACAAGGTATCCTCCCATCATGGACCTTATGACAATATCGCCGAACGCGGAAAAACTCTCACGTACATATTCGTTAAACTCATTCACTATGATCACCCCCACAATCTTTCATAATTCTATGATAACAAAAAAAAGCTGGAATTGCTTCCTGCTTAGACGTGTTTGCTGCCTGATCAAAAAGCTCGTTGTACTTCGCATCAGTATAGTCAGAACTCGAAGCCCAGCACAAAGGGTTAAGCAACACCTGTTCCGGGAATTGTTGCTTAAGCATCAGATAAGCCTTAGATTACTGATTGGTCTGCACCCATTCTCCTGCAATAATGAAGCCATCAAACAAAACAACTCATTCAGGAGGACATAACAATGAAGACTG
>JAEEGL011032477.1_pt1 | contig 18170 bp, 8 predicted proteins | sample 9134231 | NCBI WGS metagenome assembly JAEEGL01 (sample SAMN16246548, study PRJNA631951) | gut metagenome | biome: gut microbiome; feature: rumen; material: fiber-attached | host: Bos | place: Iran: Karaj | collected 2018-10 | reverse complement strand
GTGCGGGTCGCCGGGGGAGACCTCTGTGGCGCAAGCCACAGAAGCACCGACCGACGCGGCAGCGGAGAACCCTTAATTATTATTCATTTTTCATTATTCATTTTATTTCAGTTTATCGGGCAACAGCCCGATAAACTGAAATCTGACCGCACGGCAAATCAGCCGCGGGACGGCTTGAAAAAACCGGAAAACGCTGTTATAATACAGGTATTACACTGGTACGGGAGAAAAAGGATGGAAACACAATACAAGGCGTTTATCAGTTACCGGCACCTGCCGCTGGATATGGATCTGGCAAAAAAGATACAGGCGCGGGTCGAGCATTACAATGTTCCGCGGGAACTGCGGAAAAACGGCGAGAAGAAGCTGGGAAAGGTATTCCGCGATCAGGATGAGCTCCCCATTTCGGGCAGCCTTTCCGACAGCATCCGCACCGCGCTGGACAACACGGAATATCTGATCGTGATCTGCACCCCGCAAACAAAGGAATCGCCCTGGGTGATGAGCGAGATCGATTACTTTATCGAAACCCACGGCCGGGATCACGTTCTGGCGGTTCTGGGAGAGGGATCGCCGGAAGAGGCTTTTCCGCCGCAGCTGACCGAGATCAGGGACGAAAACGGCAACCGGCTGGAGCAGGTGGAGCCCCTCGCGGCAAATGTGGCGGCAGATACGGCGCGCAAACGGAACAAACTGTTCAAAACCGAGAGCCTCAGGATCCTCGCGGCGCTGGTAGGCTGCTCTTACGACGGTCTCTATAAACGGGAACAGCGTTATAAAAAAAGAAAGCTCGTATCCGTCGGCCTCGCCGCCGCGCTGGTGGTTCTGGGTTTTTTGGGGATGCTCGTGAACCGCAACATGCAGATCAAAGCGAATTACGAAGAGGCGCTGCGCAGCCAGTCGGCATATCTCGCTTCGGAATCGGGCGTTCTGCTGGAAGAGGGCGACCGGCTCGGCGCCATCAGCCTCGCCCTTGCCGCGCTGCCGGATGAAAACAACGACCGGCCGCTGGTTCCCGAGGCGGAATACGCCTTGGGCAACGCCGTAGGCGCATACTCCACACCGGAATACTTCGTGGGGACCACCGTGAGCACCGCGGGCCAACTGCGGCACACTTCGAACGTTGAAGATTTTATAATGAACGAAGACGCCACTCTGCTCGTATCCGTAACTGCGAACGGCATGATCACCGGCTGGGATACGGAAACCTACGGCAAGCTGTGGACCGTACGAACGAACAAGAGCGGATTTTCCGTTACGCTCGCGGGGTTTCTGAAAAACGGCAACGTGATCGCGTGGGAAGAAAGCCGGATCTACTGCATCAACGGCAGAACCGGCGAACAGGTTTGGTCCGTTCGTTCCGAAGAAGTGATCCCGGATGATTCATCGCCCCGGTTCAGCGGCGTATGGCTCCCCACGGAAGCGGATACGGTGATCTGCATGAGCTATAACACCATTTGCAGGCTGAACAGCGCCGACGGCAAAACGGTGAAAACACTCAATTTGAAAGAACTGTCGGATGAGGGATACTTCAACGCGCTTTACAAACAGGATGAAAACGTTGTTTCTCCCGACGGATCGAAGGTTGCTCTCACGCATGCGACCGGTGATTCATATGATGACATTCACCTTGCAGTGGTTGATCCGGATCAGGGCGCTCTGCTCGTTGAATCGGCGCCGTACGGGTCGTCTTCCCTTACAAAACCGGGCAGCGAAACACTCGTAACGTGTCTGCTTACAGAGGATACCGTGTATTACGTCACGCGCAGAACAAGCGGCTCGGGCACCTACATTCTGATGGGGATGAGCGCCTTTACGCTGGAAGAATACAGGGTTTACTGCATGGATATTCAAACCGGCGAGATCCGCTGGACCTCAGACCACGAATGTAATTTCCCGGGGTTCGACTGCCGCCTGACATATACCGATTCGTTCAGGGACGAACCCACGCTGCTGATGGTTTATTCAAACCACATCGATATCATCGACGCATCTTCGGGAGAAGTACGCGGCAGGACCGAGTTCGATTCCGCCATACTGTGCATCAGGTTATTCGACGACCGTATGAAGTGCATCACCCATGAGGGCTCCTGCGGTACGATTTATCCGAACAAGCTGCAGGAGTGGTATTCCGCGCAGTATTTCGTAAGCGATCTGAACGTTGCGGTGCTTCAGAAGGATTTCAATTTCTGGGTATGCTGCAAGAACGGCAGGGAGATCCTGCACTACTACAAACAGCCTACGGACCCGGCGTATACCGAGATCGGGGCCGCGTGGCAGAACGACGAGCAGAAGGATAATTTCGGAGCGGACGCTTATCTGTTCAAGGACGGGATCTGCGCCATACTGGACAGCAATTCGAGAACGGGAGCCTCCCTGCTGCTGGGAGAAGCCGATCCCTCGAAGCCGCTGCAGCCGGTCTCTCTGCCGGAGCATGAGACGTACGGGTCCTACACCCTCGGCGGCCTGCACGACGGCGTTCTGGACCTGATATTCACCTCGGGCAAGCTGGCGGATATCGTTTATCTGAATACCGAAACGCTTGAACTGAGCAATTACACCATAGAGGATGAGAAAACGGATACCGTCATTGCGGTATTCCCCTGCAATTCCGGCGAGAATACACGGTGGGCGGTGCTGAGCTGCGGCGCCAGATCTTATGAGATAAACGGCTATCCGCTTTACATAAGCCTGTTTGACGAAAAAACGGAGCTGCTCGCACAGTACGACGCCGGCATCACGGAAAGCACGTACGATCTGAAATACCATTACGACGCCGTTAACGGCCATATCTATATTTACTCCCCCGAGCAGAACGAGCTCAAGCGCTTTAATACCGCCGACGGAAGCAGCGAAGTATGCGGCGAGGCGCTTACGAACGCCGTTCAGAAGATCACGGACCGCAAAGACGAACTGAAAAACTGCATCTTTTACAACGCGGCCGGCGACCTGAAGGCCGTGACGGAAGAAACGGATCTTGTGCAGGTATTCAGGGACGACGAACCGCTGTATTCCTTCCGCACGGAGGAGAGCAACAAGATCGTCGCCATACGGTTCGCCCCGGACGAAAATACGATGTTCATTATTGAAGATGACGGCGGTTTGTACCGCTACAGCCTGCCGGACGGCGTTCTGCTCGGCAGTACGGCTCTGCGGCGTCCCTCCGGCAGCTATACCGCTGAAAACGTGACGTGGCAGGATACGGAAAAGGGCTTTATGATCGTAAGCCTCAACAAGATCGCAAACCTGGTATATACGGAGGATTGGTCGGTACGCGCCGTTGTACCCGGCGCCTTCGCCTATCAGGAGGAAGCCGACCGGTTCTGGTATAATTCCGCCGAGAATATCGGCTGCTTTACGCGGCATACCGTTGATTCTCTCAAAGAATACGGCAGGTCTCTTCTTGGCGGCTGGGAGATGACCGACGCGCAGAAAGCCCGTTACGGTCTGGATTGACAAAAACACAGAAAGAGAGGCACGCTTATGATCAAAAGAAGGCCGTTGCCTTTATCGCGGTCACCGGGGTGGCCGATGCTGCCCGGCAGGCGCAACGGCGAACGGGCGGACGTACATGGCATCGCGGCTTGCGCCGGACAGATGATCGAAGGAGGAGAACGATGAAAAAAGTATTATCGGCTGTGCTGTGCGCAGCATTGTTATTGACCGTGCTTTCACCGATGTGTTTCGCCGAAGCCCTGCCGCTGAGCGCGGGGCTGGACGAGCTGCGCGAGCAGTTCGTTTTCGGCATAGGGCCGAACGTAAACGGCACGGTGATGGATTATTACTATTATGAGCCCGAGGGCGACGCATCCGCTGAAACGGAAGTAAAATACCCCGTGGTAGTGTGGCTGCACGGGCTGGTATCCGGCGGCTATCCGGGGCGGCAGATCACAAAAAACGATATCTCTTACTGGGCGTCCGAAGAATTTCAGAGCCGTTTTACCGAGGGCGGCGCATATATCTTTGCCCCCCGTTCGCCCGAAGCGGTGGCGGCCTGGGCGGATACCATGCTTGAACCGCTCAAAAAAACGATCGACAGCTTTATTGCAGACCATTACGATACCGCCGACGCTTCACGCATCTATCTGGGAGGGCTCTCCATGGGCGGCAAAATGGTGCTGAAAATGGCGGCGGAATACCCCGAAATGTTTGCGGCCTTATTCCCCTGCAGCCCCTACTATTCGCTGAGCAACGACGTTGCCGAGGGCGTGAAGGACGTGCCCATATGGCAGCTCTCGAGCAAATCGGATATCTATATGGGCTATAATACATGGATCAAAAAGGACTGGAACCGTCTGATGGCGGCATCCCGCCGCAAAGAGGACTGCCGCATCACGGTTTTTGACACCGCCTTAAAGCCCGACGGCTCGCGCCCCGGCACCACGCACGATACCTGGTACGCCGCCACCTACGATATGTTTATGGAGGATAACAGCGTGTTCACCGGCAGCGTGACCTACAACGGTTACGGCGAAGAGGTGCCTCTGACCTACCCCGAGGGCATGATCAGCTGGCTGTGCAGATACAGCTCCGATTATTCGGTGAAAAAACCGAACCGGGACCCCGTAAGCAGCGCTTTTTACCGCATATATACCCGCATCATGGCGTATTTTGCCGATCTCATTCGCAGGCTCGGCATCAAGGGCGTGCTGGGTTAAGCCCCGGACTCAAAGAAACAAACCTTTCAGAAAACAGCGAGCGTTCCGCCGGTTGGCGGAACGCTCGTTTTTTTAAATCTGGCGAGTTGTTCGCTTACGCGAACGGGCGCAATGCAGGCTGCGCCTGCGGGCACATTGTTTACTCGCGAAAACGGGCACTATGCAGTACAAGCTGCAGACACATTGCAGGCTGCGCCTGTGGGGCGCTAACTCAGCGAGAAACTGAAAGCTATTTCGCCCCGAAGATTCTGAACAGCTTGTTCAGCAGCGTTACGATCGCCCGCAGAACCTTTCTGAACATATTCCCGAATTCCTCCACCAGGTTGAACTGTGTTTCGGATTCTTCTTCGTGATTCTCATCTTTTACAGAGAGATAAAAGGTAGTGATCGAGCCGTCGGCAATGCCCTCTGTCAGTTCATTGAAAGAGATCCTTCGGTTTTCCTCTCCATTCTTCACGTTGGCGCTCAGTTCACCTTTACGCAAAGCGCCCTCAATGGGCGTTTGACGTCCGGTTTCCGGGTCTACCGCATACACGGAAAACCCCTCAAACTGCAGTTCCTCTACCCGCAGAAGGTCGATCCTGCCGTACCGGCTGCAGAACACCGAGAGCGCGTCGAAAAAGTCGTACGCGTTCTGCGATACGGCGTCCGCATATGAGAGAACGCCGTCCGCGTAACTTACGGTCACCGTGTGAACGGAATCCGAATGGATCGCAAGCTCCCGTTCGGTGAACACGTTCATCTCTGCGCAGTCCGCAAACGGCTGATCGCCCTCAGGCTGCGCACCGAACAGGTAAACATTCGTAAGCGCCCCGCAGCCCGAAAAAGCCCCGTCGGCAAGAACGGCGTCCGGCGCGAAAACGATCACCGCCTCCAACTGCGGCCAATTTGCAAAGTCGTTGGCGCCGATCCGGGTAATCGCACCGTCCAGCACCAGCGTATGCACTTCGTTTGCGTACACGTCCCAGGGCCGGAAATCCGCGGCGGCGGTATCGGGCAGAGCCGTTTCTCCGCTGAACGTCAGCACGCCGTTATTATCGGCAATATCCAGCGCGAGGTATATTTCGGCAGGATAATCGGTGAAAACCTGTGCTTCGGAAAAATTACCGTTGTTCGCCTGCACGGTCACGGCATCCCACTGCGCCCGCGAACCGGTAAAAAGGATCCTTTCCAGCCCCGTGGTACGCACGAACGCATCAGACTCGATATTCGTAACGGAGGCGGGAATGACTACGGTTTTCAGCGATCGGTTGTTATCAAACATCCACATGGGGATCGCATCAACGTCCGCCAGGATCACCGCCGTTTCAAGATTATGGCAGTCGGTAAAAGCGCCGATGCCGATCCGTGTCACGTTTTTCGGTATCACGATCTCTTTGATCCCGCTGTTATACCCGAAGCAGTTTCCTTCTATCGTTGTAAGCGATTCCGGCAGCAGGACGTTGCAGACCGCGGAAGTGAAAGCAAAGGCCTGATCGCACAGGGTAAGCACCCCTTCGTGCAGCTGCACCGTTTTCAGGTTATGCGTATTGCTGAACGCAAACTTGCCGATCTTTGTGACGGATGATGGCACGTCGAAAGTCTCCTGCATGTAATCGGGCGGGCATTTGATCACCGTGGTCTGCGCCTTATCCATCAGCACCCCGTCTACCGAACAGTAATTCGGGTTGTTCCCGTCTACCGTAAAGTACCTCAGTTTCGCGGTCGAAAAAGTGACGTCGCCGATCGAAACGACGGTTTCGGGGATTGCCAGATTTTCAACGATATACGCGCTCGATAAAATATTGCGGTCGTCAAGAGCCGTAACGGGATAGCCGCCCAGCATATCCGGGATCGTCACCGGATCTCCGCTTGCGGGCGAGATCGCGGTAACAGTGACCTGTTCGTTTGAAACATAATAGGTAAAGATACCTTCGGTATCCGCGTTTGCGGCACAGGCAAAAATGAAGCTCAGCACAGCAGTAACCAGCACAGCAAACAGAAGCTTTCGTTTTTTCATGGTCTGTCTCCTTTATTTGCTTTAATTAATAATTATTATACTATAGCATTGCGGCGATTGCAACTGCCTTGTGATATGCGCGCTGCCGATAATTCCGTAATTTCACCGATCATTCCCAAAGAATTGAAAAAAGGAAAAAAACGTGCTATTTTAAAAAAACGATTTACAAACCGTTCGTTTTTTTGTATCATATGAAGGGGTTTTTTATGAGAATCGCCATTTGTGAAAACGATCTTCCCGCAGCCCAAGAGCTTTCGGGGCGCATCACCGCCTATTTCAGTGCGAAGGGGCATCCGTTTGAGATCGAACTTTATGAGGACGCAGCGTCTTTTCCAGTGGAAAACGGCGCTTTTGACCTTGTACTGCTGGACTGCGTCCTGCCGGACGGAAACGGGCTCGATATTGCAGATCAGCTGCACAGGCTGCCGGAGCGGCCCATCGTTATTTTTATCTCGGCATATGAGGAATACGTTTACCGCAGCTTTCGCGTGGGAACATTCCGCTATCTCGTAAAGCCCGTTCAGGAGGATGCGCTGCAGGAAGCGCTGGATTGCTTTCTCTCGTATTATGAGCACAACATCGTGATCGAGATCCCGTGCGGGAACCGGACGCTGTTCGCGCGTCTCAATGACGTGATCTATTTTGAATCCGCAAAAAAGCATTCCATCGTGCGGCTGCGCAAAACGGATTACCTTGCCGAAACCTACTACGAGGCGTCCCGGTCGCTGGCAGAATATACCGCGCAGATCGAAAGCCCGGCTTTTTTCCGCACCCATAAATCTTACTTCGTGAATATGCGCTGCATCAAGGAGATCGACAACAACGTGATCACGCTCATTAACGGCGAGAAGGTGGAGATCAGCCGTCGCCGCGCCGCAGATTTTGACGAAGCATACAACCGGTTTTTACGAACGCTGATCATATAGGCAGCCGCCGGTCCGTTTCCGGCCGCGCTATGCAAAAAAAAGGGAGGAAAACAGGATGCAGCTCCTTACCGCGGCGCTCTATCTGCTGCGTGATATTGTTTTCTGCGCCGCGCTGACGGTATTCTCGCGCCACGCGCTTCTGTTTCCCCGAAAAGATCGCCCGATCGCGGTTGCGGTTACGGCGCTTCTGATTGGTATCAACGCCGCCGTATGCGTATACGGCATGGCATCTGACCCTGAGGACGCCCGTATGGCGGGTGATCTTTTTTCTTTCGCTCTGGTCGTTGCCGGGGCGGCAAGCGGTCTGCAGTCTCCCCTGCGGGGCCTGCCCGCCGTCCTTTTTACTGCGTTGGTCGCCGATTTTACCGCGGATACGGTATATTCGCTGTTTTCGTTCGCCGCGGCGGACGCGCTTTGGTTTGAATCGTTGTTCCTTTTATGCATCTACGCGCTTTTGCTGGCCGGTCTGCTCGCGCTGCGGCGGAAAAACGGTCTGTCGGCGCTGGCGGGAGCGCTGCGCACCGTGCCGAAATGGTTCTGGTTTACACTGCTGTTTTTCGAATTCACCTGCTATTACCGGGAATTCGGCGAGGCGCAGAGCTGGTACCTGTGGTTTTACCGGGTTGCCGTGCTGCTGATCCTGTTCTGCCTGTTCTGGGCGGTGTATAAGCTGGTATCTTTCTCAAAAAGCCGACAGGAGATCTTATCGCGGCTTTCCGCAGCGGAACGATACGGCGAAGAGCTGCTGCACGGAGACGACGCGCTGAGAAGTTTTCGGCACGACTATAAGAACCATCTGATCGTGATCGACGCATACCTTGAAAACGGCGACGCCGCCTCTGCCGCGGCTTACCTGAAAAATATCGGCGTACCCGCGTCGGGAACCGTCCGCGCCGATTCCAGCGGCAATTTTGCAGCGGACGCGCTTCTGGGCGTAAAACGCGCCGAGGCCAGTGCTCTGGGAATCGGCCTGTCCTTCCGTGGCGCGATCCCTGCCGAAGGCTTCCGGCAGGAGGATCTCTGCACCGTGCTCTCGAACCTACTGGATAACGCCATTGAAGCCTGTGAAAAATGCCCCACCCCCGCAAACGTGCTTGTGGAGGGCAGGCAGACGGAGGGCTTTCTGCTGCTGTGCGTAACGAATCCCCTGCCCGCGGATACCACGGCAGAACTCTCCACCTCGAAAGAAAACAAACGGGATCACGGCATCGGTCTGCAGAACGTAAAACGCACGCTGCGCCGGTACGGCGGAGCCATCACCGTGGAACGTGAAAACGGCCTGTTCATCGCCTCCGCCCGCATGAAGCTGAACGATGATTGATTCCCGCCGCCCATCCATTTTCAACAGCCCCGAGCGGGCTGTTTTTTTGTTGTATTTTACCGTTAATTCCGATTTTCAACCGTTACCGCCCCATGCGGTTGAAAACTTTATTTGTTTTATTATATTATAAAAATCGGCTGACAAGCCCAAATAAAACGCAAAGGAGAAAAACAGAATGAAAAAACAATGCAGCCGATTGCTGTCGGTCATGCTGGCGACGCTGATGCTCTTCTCGTTTTTGCCGGTCCTGCAAAACATAGCAAGAGACAGTATAGCGCACGCGGCGACCTATACGGTCAACGGGGTCACGATCCCTCTTTCGGGATTTGAGCCCGGCAAAAACGTATACTCGCAGTATAACTGCTGGGATTTCGCGCAGATGGTTTATAAAAAGCTGTGGAACAACCAGTCGTTCACGGCAAGCCAGAGCACAAGCGACAACCAGATCAAAGACGTTGGTTACACCGACGCCGCCAGAAAAGCCACCGCGGCCAACCTGAAAAAGTACATTTCTCAGGCCACGCCCGGTTCCGTACTCCGCCTCAGCCGCACAATGGACTACGTAAAAGGCTCATCCGACGGCGACCTGGGCCATTCCATGATCATTGTGGCCCGTACAGCCAATGATTTTACCGTTTACGACAGCACCAGCAGCGGTATAGGTCTGCGTACCCTGACCTATGAAAACTATGCCAATTACTGGTCGCTCAGCGGCAGCCTCAGCATTAAGGACGCATATATCAAATATATCAAAGCGCCGGGCGCAGGCGGAGGAACCGTTGATTATTTTTCAAGCATCACGGCTTACGATATCACCGCTACAGACGCAACGATCAAAGGCACTTTTCCCGGGCTTACGTATGTGACAGGCTGCGGTTTTTATATAGGCACAGACAGGAACAACCTTAAAAAAGTTTCAAAATCGCTGTACGGCGATGTGGACGGCGCTGCAAACTGTGAAAGCATTTTTTACAAAATGAGCAAATGGTACGGCACATTGCAGAGCGGCACTACCTACTACTACAAGCTGTATTATCTCGACGCCTCCGGCGTGGAACGCCAAAGCAGCATAGGCTCTTTTAAAACGGGAGGCTCCGTTGCGGCGCCTGCTTCGGCTACGCTGAACTATAATACAAACAGAGTGATCGCAGGCGACTCCGTCACGCTTAACGTAGCAAGCTCCGGCGCTTCCACATATACGTACGTCATTCTGAAGGACGGCACAGAGATCTTCAGATCTTCTGCGGTAAGCAGCGCGCAATACGGTTATACGATCAATGAGCCCGGTCTTTACAGCGCTTACGTGATCGCCGCCAACACCGCCGGCAGCATATCGTCAAACTTCGTTTATTTTGAAGTGATTTCCACAACCCCCACACGGGTAAGAACAACGAACTATAACAACCATAATTATCATTTGTACCTTTCCTCCAAAACCTGGACGGAAGCAAAACAGTGGTGTGAAGAGAACGGCGGTTATCTGGTTACGATCACTTATCAGGAAGAACAGGAAACGTTAGAAACGCTGCTCGGAGAATATAAGACCGGCTGCTACTGGCTCGGCGCTGAAGAAGCGACAACCGGCTCTTACAAATGGGTCACAAATGAAATGTGGGGATATACCAACTGGGATCCGAATGAACCCAACGGAAGCGACATAGGAGAACACTATTTGGGAACCTACCACGGTACACAGTGGCATGACTTCAAAAACGAATCCGTTTCTCCCTGCGGATTTGTAATGGAAGTTGGCACTTATGACCATGAACACACATACAGAACCGAGGTTACGGCAGCCGCGACCTGCACGACGCCGGAATTGATCCGTTCCACCTGCACCATTTGCGGAGAAGTCACCACGTCGGAAGGCCAGGCGCCTCTCGGCCACAGCTGGGGCGAATGGACGGCTTTTGACAGCGAATCGGAACGCCGTGTATGCAGCCGCTGCGGCATCTATGAGAGTCGATCCATAGAAGGGCCCATTCCCTCCACAGACGCAGTAGTTTCCGTAGCCACCGTTTCGGGCAAACCGGGCAAAGAAGTGAACGTTGACATCAGCATACGGAACAACCCCGGTTTGGTTGGTATGATACTGAAGGTCAACTACGACGCAGATCTTACACTGGTAAAAGTAACCGACGGCGGTATCCTGGGTGAAAACATGCACTCCCCGAATTACACCTTAAACCCCTATAAGCTCACATGGTCCAACGATACCGCCCTGCAGAATATCACTGCAAACGGCGTGATCGTAACGCTCACATTCCTTCTGCCTAAGGATACCGTTGAAAAAACGTATAACGTTTCTTTGGCTTATGATTACGCCAATCTCGATATCATTGACGTAGATATGCAGCCTGTGGCGGTAAATCTGCAAGGGGGAGGCATCACCGTTAAGAATTCCATGCCCGGCGACGTCAACGCAAACGGCATGGTAAATGCAGAAGACCGAATGATCCTTGCACGTTACCTTGCAGGCTGGGAAGGATACGAACAAAGAATCGCGGACTTTGCAGCGGCTGATATCGACGGCAACGGTTCTGTAAACGCTGCCGACCGTATGATACTGGCAAGACATCTTGCGGGCTGGGAAGGATACGATCGCTATTTTAATTAACAGAAAGGATGACTGAGATGTACGCAAAACGAATTATAGCCGTTATCTTAACGTGCGTGCTGCTCTTCACCGCTTGTATTCCCAACGTTTTTGCCGCACAGGCCGGCATTACCGTGCAAACTGTTACGGCGGAGCCCGGCAGCACTGTGGATATTTCTATTACGTTGAATGACAACCCCGGTTTTGTGGGTATGATCCTTACAGTGAATTACGACGCCGCCCTTACGCTGACTGGCGTGACCGACAGCGGTCTGATCCCGGGGCAGATGCACTCGACCCAATACAATGCAAACCCCTATAAGCTCACCTGGGCAAACGATACGGCCGAAAGCAATTTTACCGCAAACGGCACGCTCGTCGTGTTGCATTTCAAAGTGGCAGAGAACGCCGTTGCCGGTATGCACCCTGTAACGATCACGTACAATTACAACAATCTGGATATTATGGACGTTTCTTTTGCACCCGTTTCCTTTGAACTTACGGGCGGCGGCGTAAACATAAAGGCTGCCGAATGCACCCACGCAAACGCCTATGACGTTACCGCTACCCCCGCCACATGCACCGGTGCGGGGCTTACTGCCGGCAGATATTGCCCAGATTGCGGTCTCTGGCTGGTGGAGCAGAATACAGTGGATGCTTTGGGGCATCTGTGGAGCAATTGGACAAAGCTGGACGATAACGACCATCAGCGTATCTGCTCAAGAGATACCTCTCACAAAGAACAGCAGGCACACGTATGGGACGACGGCGTTCTCAACGGAAACAGCAAGGTATACTCCTGCACCGTTTGCGATGCTACAAAAACAGAAACGATCGAACCGCCCGAGCAGGGCACCGGTACTCTTACGGTTCAATCCGTAACGGCAACGCAGGGCGGTACGGCAGATCTTACCGTTACAATGGCTGACAATCCCGGTTTTACAGGTATGATCCTGAACGTAAATTACGACGCCGCTCTTACGCTTACGGGCATAACCGACAGCGGTCTGATCCCCGGGCAGATGCACTCCCCTATCTATACCGCAAATCCGTATAAGCTCACCTGGGCAAACGATACGGCCACTGAGAACATCAAGGCCAACGGTGTGATCGTTACGCTGCATTTTAATGTGGCAGAAGACGCCTCAGAAGGGATGCATCCGGTAACCATTTCGTACAACTACAATAACCTTGATATCGTAAACGTCAGTATCCAACCGGTTTCATTTAACCTTACGGGCGGCGGCGTAACGGTAGAAAAAGCCGTTTGCGCTCATACCAACGCCTATGAGGTTGCAGGTAAAGATCCCACCTGTACTGCAGCGGGATTAACAGCAGGCTTTTTTTGTCCTGATTGCGGTGTTTGGCTTACTCCGCAAAAGGAGATCCCGGCGCTCGAACACCAATGGGGAGCATGGACAAAGCTGAACGACGACGAGCACGTACGCGTCTGTGCAAGAGACAGTTCTCATAGAGAACAGCAGGCACACGTATGGGACGCCGGCGTTTTGAACGGCAACGTAAAAACCTATACCTGCTCCGTATGCAACGGCACAAAAACTGAAACGGTATCCGATCCGCAGAAGCCCGGCGTTTTAACGGTACAAACCGTAACGGCGGCAGCCGGAAATACGGTCGACGTTGATATTACGGTGGCGGACAATCCCGGGTTTGTAGGCATGATCCTGGAAGTGAATTATAACGCCGCGCTTACGCTTACAGGCGTGACCGACAGCGGCCTGATCCCCGGGCAGATGCATTCTGCGAATTATAACGCGAATCCGTACAAGCTGACCTGGGCGAACGACACTGCCACCGAAAACATTACCGCCAACGGTGTGATCGCTACCCTGCACTTCAAGGTTTCAGAGCAGGCGTCCGAAGGGCTCTTAACGGTATCGCTTGCCTACAGCTATAACAATCTTGATATTGCAGACGTATCGATGAATCCGGTTTCGATGTCGCTTAACGCCGGCGGCGTAAGGGTGACGCATGCGCACGATTTCAGCGTGCTGAAAAGCGACGGCGAATATCACTGGTATGCCTGCGCCAACGGCTGCAGCGAGATCAGCGGCAAAGAAAAGCACTCCGGCGGCACGGCGACCTGCACCGAAAAGGCAAAGTGCACGGTTTGCGGAGCGGAATACGGCAGTGTGCTCGGCCACAGCTTTACGGTGCTCAAGACCGACGACGAATATCACTGGTATGAATGCGCCAACGGCTGCGGAGCGACCGAAAACAAGCTTGCCCACACCTTCGGCGACTGGACCGTGACCAAAGAAGCCACCGAGACCGAAGAGGGCGAAAAAGAACGCGCCTGCACCGTTTGCAGCTATAAGCAGACCGAAAGCATACCGAAGACGCAGACCGCATACGAAGGCCCCTGCGTATTTGCCGCAATAAAAGAGATCGAAGACGATACCGTGACCGTGGGCATCTATCTGCGTGATTGCAAACAGTTTATCAGCGCCGATTTCTCGTTTACCTACGATCCCGCCGTAATGGAGCCGGTACCGGACGAAGACAGCGGGCGTGAAATGACCGAAGGCAGCGATTTGCAGTCTTTCGAGTTGAATACCTACGGTTTCGGCTGTAATACAGCCATCCCCGGAATCATCAACGTCGGCCTGTACTTCTACGACGCGCAGGATATCGACGGCGTGTTTGAATACGGTTTGATCACCTTCGAGCTGAAAAGCGACGCGCCCGCAGAGATCGCACTGCAGACAAAGATCGGCAGCTACTATTCTCTTGACGATACACAGAGCATTCCGGACGCCGTGACCGCGGTTTACGATACCGATACGAAACAGGTAACAGTCACCGTATCCGACGTCCCGGACGTGATGCTCGGCGACGTGGACGGCGACGGCAGACTCACCGCGGCAGACGCCCGTCTGGCGCTTCGAGCCAGCGTGGGATTGGAAAACTTCTCTGTGAATTCCAAAGAATTCATCGCCTGCGACGTGGACGGCGACGGCGTGATCACCGCCGGCGACGCAAGACGGATCCTTCGGGCCGCCGTTGGACTGGAAGATCCCTCCCTGTTCGGCACGCCGGATGAAACAGACCTTGCACAGCAGGGAACGTTTAAGCTGGTATACTCTGTTGACGGCGATGAGTATTGCGTTGATCTGTATGCCGTTAACTGCATCGGCCTGAAATCGGCGAACCTCGAACTGTTGTATGATCCGGATGTTCTGGAGTTTGATTATGTTGAAGACGGAGACGCTGTTGCAGAAATCGCCAAAGCAAGAGATCATTCCTTGATCAGCGATTACTGCGATACCGACCCGGGGCGGATCCTTGTCGGCTTCTATTTCAAGCAGGTTTTGATGACCGTAGACGAATACGCCGCGGCTTCCAGAGATCCGAGCAACCCCGCAAACGTCAACAGCGAGTTCCTCCATGTTATCTCATTCCATTTTAATATAAACCCGAACAATAGTTATGGATTCCACAGATTGCCGGAGATCCAGTTCAACATCCTGTCGTCAAGCGGCATCGCGCCTTTTAAGCATGAAGACGTGATGCTCGGCGACGTGGACGGCGACTACCAGGTCACGGCATCCGACGCCCGTCTGACGCTGCGCAGAGCCGTAGATCTGGAGGATTATCCCAAGGGTTCTTATGAGTTTATTGCGTGTGACGTAAATCGCGACGGTAAAGTGACTGCCGACGACGCCAGAAGTATCCTTCGCGCCGCCGTGCAACTGGAAGACCCGAGCCTCTGGTAAAGGACTTGACCATTCAATAAAAAAGGAGCGTTCCGCTAAGGCGGAACGCTCTCTTTATTGGAATTTGTCGCTCGATGCGACAAATTCCAATGAAATGAATATTTTAAAATTAACAATTAACAATTAATGAAGGGCTCCGCCCTTACCCGATTATACTCATCGGATACGAATGCTTTTCCTTCTTTTAAAAAGCATTTTATATAATCAAAACGCGCAGCGTTTTCCGAAATTGTTAATTGTTCTTTGTTAATTGTTAATTGAACCGCGCGATAAACTGAAATTTACGGCTCGATATCCGCCTCTGCGTAAACGATCTTCACGCTCTTGCCGGCGGAGAACGAGAGTTCCAGCAGGTCCGGCAGGCCGGTGGGATCGCCGAGAGTGAACCGATAGAAATGCGCGTTCTCATCTTCGCAGTAGCCGCCCTTTACCGGGGCAATCGTGCTTTCGGAATACCCCATAAGCTCTTCTTCGCCCGCAAAGATGCAGGCGCGGCCGTTGACGAGCAGGCTGAGCTGCCCCGCCTCCAGCGGCTTATCGGTGCCGATCAGGAAAGACAGTTTGCCGCCCTTCGGGACATCGCCGGTCTGGATCAGCAGCGCGGCGGCCTTGTTGCCCTTTACCTTCAGCGGCAGCGGGCGGTAAGGCTCCCAGCCCTCGGGGGCGGTATCCTGCCACGTTACGATATGGCGGCGCGGCAGAGAAAACAGCGTTTTCGTATCGCCGCAGGTCTCGTACACTTCGCGGTCGCGGGTGTTGCCGCCGCCTCCGGCGCTCATGTAGTTAAACAGGTATACGCCCTGCGCCCCGGCGGTGAGGTACTGCGCCGCGTAGCCGCGGGCAACCTCGGGCGAAGCCATAGAGCCCTCCCCCTGCCGGTTGACCAGCGTTTCGAGCCCGGCCCAGATCTCTACGCCCGGCAGTTCGGTTTTCCACTCGGCGATGGGCATCAGGCTGTCGTTGGTGCTGAAGCGGGGCGTGACCGTAACGGCGTAAACAAGCCCCTCTTTCTGCCACGCGCGGGCGTCGAAGCCGAACGCGCGCGCCTGGTCGATATCGCGGGGCAGACGCACCGCCAGCTTTATTTCGTGCCCGTGCTTCTTCTCGGCCTCTTTCACGATTTCATGCGTATCGCGGATATACTGGTTCATGATATTTACAATTTCTTCGTTATCCGCGTGCAGGTAATCGAAGCAGTATATTTCGCGCATGAAATCCAGTTCCAGCCCGTAAACGTCATACTTCAGAAGCTGTTCGCGGGTGTAATCGAGCATCAGCTGCCGCACCTCGGGAAAAGCGTAGTTGAGGCAGTTGCGGAAGTAGCCGTATTCTTCGCCGATCATCCAGCCGTTTTCGCGGGCGGTATAAAACAGCTCGCCGCGCAGCTGGCTGGTTACTTCATCGGGATCGTGGCAGTCGTTCATGCGAAGGCTCAGCCACGGGTTGATGTTCTTTTCGCGGCACGCGTCGAACCACGTGGCGAAGATATCCTTCTTCTGCACGTTATAGATCGCGTTGAGACCGACGTAATTGCCGTAATCCACCGGGCTGCCGTTCTGCTCGGCCTGCCCGTACAGGTCGCCCCGGAAGGTCATCACACCGCTCGGCACGTCGGAGCTCTGGCAGAAGATATTGAACATGATATCGGTAACGCCGGTGCCCGCGTACTGGTCCACGTACGCGTTCATATCGGCGTCTTCAAAGGTCCCCTTTTCGGCGAGCTCGTTGAAAAATCCCCACCAGTGCGAATCGTCCGCGTTCACGATCAGGCGGATATCTTTATCTTTCATATCAGGCACCTCCGTTGCCGTTACCTTTTCGGTATACGGGTGGTCGTAGTGCACCGGCAGCACCGGGCCGACCGCCGTAAAGCAGGCGTAGGCCAGCATCACCGCCGACGCGGAGATGATCAGAGCCTTCTCGTGGCGTTTCGGCACGCAGAATATCGCCGTAAGCACCGCGCCGGTGAGGAAAAACAGCGCGAACACGATGCTCATGATCAGCGCCGCGAGCCCAGCTCGATTCTCGTGCAGGATCATGTTGTTCACAAGGAACACCGCGCCGAACGACGCGATCAGAAAGCCCACGCCGCCCAGCAGCGCGGAGAGCGCCGCATGGGGCAGATCGCGCATTTTGCGGTATACCCATATGAGCATCCCCGCCGCAAGAGCGATGATCGCCATGCTCAGGAAGTAAGGTATCACGTTCCACGCCGGGAACACCCGCGCGAATACCGTGACGCCGGAGGACGCCGTAAGCGCCGTGATCACGGCGTAGAACCAGATATTTGATTTCTTGAAGCTGTTTTTCTTCACCCTGCTCACCTCTTTATTGATGATAGCACATTTTTTGCGGGAATGCACGCGTTTTTTCAAATTTCAGTTTAACGCGCCGTTGGCGCGAGTAGCTAGTTGTTAGTTGCTAGTAGCTAGTTTTAGGAATTTTCAACTAGCAACTAGATACTAGCTACTAGCTACTGGAATTTAGCGCCGTGCGCTAAATTCCAATTTTTCCTTGACAACGCTTTATATGAATGATAAAATTTTTCCAATAAATAATTACGGAGGGAAAAATATGGACAGCAACGTAAGACCCGATACGATGCAGCGTATCACGACCAAAGAACTCGCCGAGGCGTTCATCGCCGAGCAGATCGCCGAGATCAAGGCCCAGGTGGGCGATAAAAAAGTGCTTCTGGCGCTCTCCGGCGGCGTGGATTCCAGCGTGGTGGCGGCGCTTCTGATCAAGGCCATCGGCAGCCAGCTCACCTGCGTGCACGTGAACCACGGCCTGCTCAGAAAGGGCGAGCCGGAGCAGGTGATCAGAGTGTTCCGCGAGGAGCTCGGCGCGAACCTGATCTACGTGGACGCGGTGGACCGCTTCCTCGATAAGCTGGCGGGCGTTTCCGACCCCGAGACCAAGCGCAAGATCAT